>Ga0307373_10007346_pt1 | contig 17237 bp, 17 predicted proteins | sample OX2MG_FD_202534 | JGI IMG/M metagenome (GOLD analysis project Ga0307373, IMG submission 202534) | Soil microbial communities from Risofladan, Vaasa, Finland - OX-2 | ecosystem: Environmental > Terrestrial > Soil > Coastal area > Acid sulfate soil | place: Finland: Risofladan, Vaasa | collected... | reverse complement strand
CGCCGAAGAGCAGGGCAGGAACGGCCAGCGGGATCAGCGGGATCGTGAAGACAGCCGTGCGCCACCGGCCCTTGGTCAGCCGTACCGCCCCGAGAGCCCCGCTCAGGCCTAGGACCGCACTAATGACCGCTGTGCACACCGCAGCTAGGGCGGTCCGACCGAACGCCGCGACCACTAGCGGGTCGCCGGCGATCTGCCGGTACCAGCGAAGCGAGAGCCCGGCATGCAGGTTCATGTTGGGGGTGGAGTTGAAGGACACCACCACCACGATGAGCAGCGGTGCGAACAGGAAGAAGATGACAAGCGCGACGTAAGCGCGCGCCGTGAGCCGCCCAGGGAGGCCGCGCCGCCGCCGGCGGTGCTCGCGGCTCATGACCGGGTTACCAGGCGCAGCAAGCCGAAGAGCACCCCGAGAATCAGCACGACGCTGGCGATCAGTGTGAGCGCGATCGCGGCGCCGAGCGGCCAGTTCAGCGTCTCGCCGAACTCGTAGAGGATCTGGTTGCCCACGAACTGATCGAGCGGGCCGCCCAGCAGTTGCGGGGTGACCCATTCGGCCATCGTCGCGATGAAGCAGAACGCGAAGGCCGCCCGGATTCCCCTGATGGTGAGCGGCAGCACGATGGTCCGCACGGTCCGGATCCGCGATGCTCCCAGATCCTCGGCGGCCTCCAGCAGCCGCGGCGAGATGTTCTGCATCGCAGAGAATATCGGCAGGACGCCTAGCGGGATCAGGAAGTTGAGCAGGGCGATGACAATCGCGAAATTGCTGTTCAGCAGGAACGATAGCGGCGACCTGATGACATGGGTGCTGATGAGGAACGAGTTCACGACTCCGTCCCGGCCGAGCATCGTCCGCCAGGCATAGATCCGCACCAGATAGCCGCCGAAAAGGCTGACCAGGACCAGGAAGTACAGGATCCGTTTCGCCCGCGGGAGCACGTACATGAGGATGTGCGAGAACGCATAGCTGACCGCCACCACGATGATCGACACCGCGAAGGCGATCTTCAGCGTGCGGAAGTAGAAGTCACGCAGCGCCGGGCTGGTCAAGGCCTCGGTGTAATTGGCGAGCGTCAGCTTCGCGGTGAAGTTGAAGTTCTGGTACGTGTAGAAGCTGTAGACCAGCAGGACCACCAGCGGGACGACGAACAAGAGTGTGAAGTAGATCGCCGGCGGTGCCAGGAGCATAGCTGTGGAGACATGCTCCCGCCGCGCCTTGGCCCGGTGCCGCAGCGGCGGCAGGATGTCCTCGGCCGGCGGGCCGAGGACATCTGCGGCGAGGGTCATCTCCCGAATCTCCGCGGGCCGGTTCCCGTCACCGGCCGGCGGTGATGTTCTGCCAGGCGTTATTCCAGTCCTGGAAGTTCATGATTCCGCTGGGGGTGGTGTTCGGGGGTGTCGGGTTCGGGAACTGGAGCAGGTCCTGCTGCGAGGTCACGATGTGCTCGACCGTCGAGTAGTTGTAGATCTGGTCGCTCTTGCCGACCAGTGAGACGGCCTGGCTATTCGAGGTTCCGGAGACCAGCGAGGTTGCCAGCGCCGCCTCGGTCTTCGGCTGCAGGATGTAGTTGATGTAGGCCAGCGCGCAATCCGCGTGCGTTGCCGTGGTCGGGATTCCGAGGTTGTCGAACCAGCCGCTGAGATCGGCCTTGTAGAAGCCGTACTTGAGCGTCGTGCCCTTCGCCGCAGCGAAGTTGACCATGGCTTCCCACCCGGAGATGTCAATGGCGGCGTCGCCCGACACCAGCCGGTCCGTTCCGTCCTGGTAGCTGGTGGTGAACGCCTGGGCGTTCTTGACTAGGGTTGTTGCCTGCTTGGTCACGACCGCGAATTGCGCCTTGGTCAGCAGCGGTGCGTTCTTGTAGCCGTCCTCCAGCGCCAGCATGTCAAAAACGGCGTTCGAGTTGAACATGACATACTTCTTCCTCCACTGGGGCTTGAGCAGCTCGAGCAGGGAGGTGGGGGGACTGGACACGAGCTTGGGGTTGTACACGAACGGCCCGTCTCCCCAGGCGATCGGCGCGCCATAGACCGTGCCGCTCTTGCCCAGGATGAGGCTGTTCTTCGCCAGCCCGGGGAAGATGTTCTTCCACTCGGTCAGCTTCGAGGTGGCCAATGGCCGAACCACGCCTGCCGCGATCATCCGCTGCGCGTACCACATCGGGACCGTCATCAGGTCGTAGGGCTGGCCCACCTTGATCGCGGAGATGGCGGTGGGCCAGTCGGCCACGTTCGTCTCAGAGATCTTCATGTGGTACTTGGCCTGGAAGGCCTTTGTGACCGCTTTCCCGTCCTCGCCCGCGAGTCCGAGGAAGCGCAGAGTGACGCCCTTGCATGAGGCGGGGTTCACTGACCCCGAGGCACCGACCACCGTCGTCGTGCCGTTATTTCCTGTGCACGCCGTGGCCAGCAGAGCAGCCGCGCATGTGATCCCGAGCAATTGCCACCGACGCATGTTCTCGCCCTCTTTGCAGGTGAGCCGCCCAATTTTAACCCGAAGATTTGTTTTGCTTCGCGATGTGCGGATGCTACGGTTCTGCTCAGCAGGTTGTCAAGGGAGCAGGGAAGTAACTCATCTGATGAGTTGTCCTCATACGAGAGGTGAGTAGGCTGGAGATCATCCGGACGAGGCTGAGTGACCACCTCGTGGAGCACTTCGCCCAGCAGATCGTGGGCGGGGCGATCAAGCCGGGCGACCTGCTCGATGCTGAGCCCGACCTGGCCAGCCAGTTCGGCGTGAGCAAGCCGACCGTCCGCGAGTCGCTGCAGAATCTGGCCTCACTCGGGCTGGTGCGCGTCCAGCAGGGTAAGCGGACCGTAGTGGTCGAGGATGCCGACTGGGACTTCCTCGCCCCAGTGGTGCAGGAGGCCTTCCAGCAGACCGGCCGGGGATACGAGCTTGCGGTGCAGTTGCATGAGGTCCGGCTCATCCTGGAAGCCAGCGCGGCGGAGCGGGCGGCCGAACGCGCGGAGCCCGCTCACGTCGACCGGCTCCGCGACCTGACCGGGGCCATGTCCGAGGTCACCCGGACCACTCAGGACCTCGAGGAGTTCCTCCGCCTCGACCGGGCCTTTCACGTGATGGTGGCCACGGCCTCGGGGAACCGCGCGCTCCTGCAGGTGATCCGGAACGTCCACCACTTCATGCTGAACAACTGGCAGATCACCACCATCACAGCCGAGGAACTGCCGCACCTGACCGACCTGCATGCCGCAGTGGCCGATGCCATCGAGCGCGGGGATCCGAACGGCTCCCGGCGCGCGATGGAGATCCACCTGACCGAGGTAGCCGCCAAGCGGGCCGCGGGCCGGCGATCGGAGGAGCACCGGTGAGGTTGCATCCCGGCCTGCAGCGTCTGGGGCTCGAGCCAATGGCGGCGCCGACGGCGAGCACGAAGCGGTTTCCCGACGGCGCCGAATTCCGCCTGGAGGTCCCCAGCGTCGAGGGTCCCCGCGTCCTGGCCGAGGTCATCAAGGCTGCTGCCGCCGCCGGGGTCGTGATCAACCGGGTATCACAGGGCAGCGGCGGCATGCTGCTGACTAAGGCCGAGCTCGCAGAGATGGCTGAGCTCGCCAGCGAGGCAGGCATGGAGGTCGCGCTCTTCATCGGTCCCCGGGCCGGCTTCGATACCGGCGGCCTGGTCCGCGCTCCGGGCGGGGCGGTGCACTACGGCGCGGTCCGCGGCCTGCGACAGGTCGCCTACGCGGTCGCCGACGTCGAACGATCCGTCCAGGCAGGAATCCGCAGCTTCCTGGTCGCTGATCTCGGCTTGCTCGCCGTTCTTGTCGACCTCCAGCGATCCGGTGACCTGCCGGCTGAGCTCGTCTGGAAGATCTCGGCGTACCTGGCCAGTTCCAACGCGTCCACGCTCAAAGTACTCGAGCGGATGGGCGCGGGCACCGTCAACGTCGCCTCGGACATCACCCTGAACCAGCTCGCGGAGATGCGGGCGCACGTGGATATTCCGATCGATCTGTACCTGGAGACACCGGACACGATGGGCGGCATCGTGCGCGGGCACGAGATCGCGGACTTCGTCGAGGCGGGCGCCCCGCTGTACATCAAGATGGGCTTGCGCAACGCCCGGGGAGTCTATCCCGGCGGGGCTCACCTGGACGGCGATGCCATGGCGATGGCACGCGAGAAGGTACACCGCTGCGCGGTCGCCCTGGAGTGGCTTGACCAGGAACGGCCCGGCTCCGTCCAGTCCCGGCCGCACGCGATCGGCATGGCGATTCCCGCGCCCCCGCAGGGAACGCCCGGATGACCGCCGACCGGCAGGTTCCCCTGCTGTTCGAGGAGCTGACCAGGTCGCAGCTACGCGAGATCGCGCCGTCCGCGCTGGCGGTGCTGCCGGTAGGAGCGACCGAGCAGCACGGCCCGCATCTCCCGTCCGGCACGGACGCGATGCATGCCGAGCATGTCGCCCGCTCCGCTGCGGCCCGGATAGCCGGCCGGACGCCGGTAGTGGTCACTCCGACGCTGGCCTTCGGGTCCTCCCCGCACCATCTGCCATTCGGAGCAACTTTGTCGCTCACGACGCAGACCTTTAACAGCGTCCTTCATGACCTCTGCACCTCACTGATCGGCGCCGGCTTCGGCCGGATATTCATCCTGAACGGGCACGGCGGCAATCATGAGCTGATCCAGATCGCCGCCCGTGACCTGGCGCTCGCGTACCCGGTTTCGGTCGCCGCCGGGTCGTGGTGGGCGATCGCGTGGGACGCGCTGGTGGCAGGCGGAGCCTGTGAGGTCGGCCGGCTTCCGGGCCATGCCGGGGCTTTCGAGACCTCGGTTGTCCTCGCGCTCCGGCCTGACCTGGTGCACGAGCCGCGGCCGCACCGGGACAGTTTCCCGGCCAGCGACCCGCGAGGTTTCGGGGCGGCGTACCGGACGGAGATCCCGGACGCGTGGCTACGGATCGACGGCTACAGCGACAGCCCAGACCGCGGCACGGCTGAGCAGGGCAGGCGCTTTCTCGAGCTGGGTATCGGCGCGGTGGCCGACGCCTTGCTGGAGTTCGCCGAGCGCGCCAGTGACGTCGGCGAGGACACGGCAAGCCAGCGCAACGGGAGCACCACACTTCATCGGGAGGGCGTGTGATGGCAGGCATCAACGAGGCGATCGCGGCGATCGAGACGGACCGGGTCACGGAGCTGGCGAGGAGGATATGCGCCATCCCGTCCCCGGGCGGCGCAGAGGGCGCGGTCGCCGAGGCGATCGCCGAGACGCTCAGCCAGCCCGGAATCGAGGTGCACATCGAGGAAGTGGTGGCTGGGCGGCCCAACGTGATCGCGACGGTCAAGGGCACCGGATCGCGCCCTCCGCTGGTACTGAATGGCCACCTCGACGCCGGCGTGCACATGAGCGGCTGGAGCCGCGACCCGTTCGACCCGTGGATCGAGAACGGCCGGATCTACGCCGGGGGCATCTCGGACATGAAGGGCGCCGTCGCCGCTATGGCCGCCGCTACGGAGGCGGCAGCCGGGATGCCGCTCCCCGGGGATCTGATCTTCCAGGCAGTCATGCACCACGACGGAACCGGCCTGGGCACGAAGTACGCCCTCGGCAGCGAGGGGCCGCGGGAGGGCTACGCGATCTGCGGCGAGCCGTCAGGACTGGCCATCCATACCGGCAACGGCGGCGCACTCAAGTTCGAGGTGACATTGTCGGGCCGGTCCGCCCACATTTCGCGCATGGAAGAGGGAATCGACACCCTGCCGGTGGCTATCGAGGTGTACCGGAGCATCTCCGCGCACACCTTCGCAGGTGAGCCGCACCCGCGGCTCCCGGATCTGCCGCGCCTTCTCATCGGCCAGCTCGTCGGCGGGGAGGCGCCGGCCGCCGTCGCCGGCACCTCGGTGATCCGCGGCGATATCCGGACCGTACCGGGCATGGACCGCCAGGCTGTCCGGGCCGAGATCTGCTCGATCGTCGAGGAGATCCGGCCGTCGGACGTGCGCGCCCGGGTCCGGATTCTCAGCGCCCACCAGCCCTTCCTCGGCGTCACCGACGGCCCGCTCGTGGACGCCATCGTTGCTGCTCACACCGCTGTCCGCGGTTCGGCGCCGCGCATCACCAGCGACCTGCCCGGCCAGGCCTTCGTCACAGATGCCGCGTCGCTGGCCGACGCCGGACTCGCCACCGTCGTCTACGGGGCCAGCGAGTGGCATTACGCCCCGGACGAGTATGTCGACATCGACGAGCTCGCCGACTCTGCCCGGGTTTACCTGGCCGTCGCCGCTACCCTTGGCGCCGGCGCCGCCTCCGGTGGGTGAGCACGTGATCGTCGACTGCCACACCCACGTCGGCACGGCCGAGCATTACTCAGCCGGCTTCCGTGCCGACCTTGCCCGGTCCTGGTCCGAGGTTCGGATGGGCAATCAGGATCTGGAAGACCACTGGCAGGCGATGGCGGGAACCGACAAGGCCATCGTCCTCGCCTTCGACGCGCCCGCCTCGGGCATCATGGTGCCGAACAACTATGTGGCCGGTTACGTCGCAAGTCACCCGGAGAAGCTCATCGGCTTCGCCAGTGTTGACCCGGCCCGGCGCGATGCGCTTGACCGTCTGACCCACGCCGTAACCGTTATGGGACTGCGCGGGCTGAAGGTCGGCCCCATCTACCAGCATTTCGACCCTACGTCGCCGGCGGGCATCGCGTTGTTCTCCCGCGCCGAGTCCCTCGGCATCCCGGTGATCTGCCACCAGGCGACGACATTCATCCGGGATGCCCCGCTCCGCTGGGCACGCCCGATCCTCCTGGACGATGTGGCCACCGCCTGCCCCGACCTGGTCATGTGCGTAGCGCACCTCGGGCATCCCTGGTGCGAGGAGCTCATGGTGGTGATCCGCAAGCATCCCCACCTGTACGCCGACGTTTCGGCCCTGCACGCTCGCCCGATCCAGCTGTACTTCGCGCTCGCGAGCGCGGTGGAGTACCGGGTCACGGACCGGCTGCTGCTCGGTTCCGACTACCCGTTCGCGACGACCCAGCAGACCATCGACGCGCTGCGCAGGGTCAACGACGTCGTACGGGGCACTGGGTTCCCGCCGATCCCTGATGAGGTGATCGAGGGGATCATCGGCCGCGACGCGCTGACCCTGCTCGGCATCGAGGACCGACCCGGCGCAAGCGGGCACCGGCCCTCTGGCGGGCAGTCAGGTACCTGCGATCAAGGAGCGGCGCGATGAAGATCACGGACATCGAGACCATCCCGGTTGTCGTGCCGATCAGCCCGGACCGCATGATCGTCGGCGCGCGTGGTCCCCACGACCGCTCGCCATTCCTGCTCGTGCGAGTTCACACTGACGAGGGACTGACCGGCCTGGGCGAGGTGTCCTGTACGCCCCGGTGGAGCGGCGAGGACTCCGAGACGGCCCGGCACATCTGCGAGCGGTACCTGAAGCCGCGCCTGGCCGGTCAGGATCCGACCGATGTCGTCCGGCTGACGGATGTCATCAGCCAGGCCATTGTCGGTCACCACTTCACCAAGGCCGCCGTCGAGATGGCCTTGTGGGATGTACTGGGCAAGACGCACGCCGTTCCGCTCTACCGCCTGCTCGGCGGCGCTGCCCGCCCTGGCATCAGAACCAAGTTCTCGGTCGCCGCAGCCGAGCCAGAGGTAGCCGCTGGGATCGCCTCCTGGGCATGTGACCAGGGCTTTACGGCGATGAAGGTCAAGGTAGGCACCGGCCTGGCGGCAGACATCGCGCGGGTGTCGGCCGTCCGCGCGGCCATCGGCGCAGACGTCAAGCTCGGCGTGGACGGCAACGGGGGCTGGAGCCGGGCCGACGCCGCGGCGGCCGTCGCACCGCTCGCGGCCGAGGCGATCGCCTTCATCGAGCAGCCGGTCGACCCGCATGACCTGGCCGGGCTGGCCGATATCCGGCGCCGGGCCGCCTGCCCCGTCGTGGCTGACGAGTCAGTCGGCACGCCCGCCGATGCGCTCGACGTGGTGACCGCCGGTGCCGCCGACGTGCTGTCGATCTATGTCGGCATGGCGGGCGGCATCGCCGGCGCCCAGCGGGCCGCGGCCATCGCCGGCGCCGCGGGCCTGGGCTGGACCATCGGCAGCAACCTGGAACTGGGGCCCGCCCTGGCCGCGCATATTCACTTCGCGATGGCCACGCCCGGCCTAGCCGACGGGATCGTCCCGTGCGACATCATCAGCACCTTCTATTACACCGACGACATCCTGACTGAGCCGCTGCCAATCCGGGCCGGCTGGGCCGAGCCGCCCTCCGGGCCCGGGCTGGGCGTGGACATCGACGAAGAGAAGCTGGAGCGCTACCGCTGTGACGCATAGGTACCCGCCTGGCCAGGGCTGGCGGCCGTGAAGATCGCCCAGATACGGGCCACGCCAGTGCGAGTGCGCCGCTCACCACGGTTCCTGCCCAAGACCGCCCATGGTGAGGTCACCGCGAGCGAATACGTGATCATCGAGGTGGAGACTGCCGACGGCATGATCGGGCTCGGTGAGGTCACCTGCTCGCCGCGCTGGAGCGGCGAGGAAGCCGCCGGAACCGTCGTGCTCGTCCGCGATCAGCTCGATCCCGCCATCCGAGGGCTCGACCCGTGGAACTGGGCGGCTATCGCGGGCCATCTGAAGGCGGCGTTCACCAGCCGGCCGTTCCTGCGAGCCGGCGTGGAGATGGCGTGCCTGGACCTGGCCGCACGCGAGGCGAACATCCGTGTCGTCGACCTGCTGGGTGGCGCGCACCGCGAGACAATCGCCACCAAGTTCGTCCTGCCCGGCCGCGATGCTGCCGTCGTTCGCGACATGGCCAGGGACCTGAGCAGCATGGGCGTCGACGTGGTCAAGGTGAAGGTGGGGCTCGGCGCAGCGGGCGATATCTCCCGGGTCGCCGCAGTCCGGGAGGAACTCGGCCCGGATGTGCGGCTCACCGTCGACGCCAATGAGGGATGGCAGCCTGAGGAGGCACGCGCCGTCCTCGCCGGGCTGGCGGCATCCGGCGTGGCCGCAGTCGAGCAGCCGCTGCCCCGATCGGCGTGGCAGGCATCGGCCGTGCTGCGCGGGCACACGACGGCAGCCATCGTCGGAGACGAGTCGATCTGGACGCTTGCTGACGTGACCAGGTCCGCCGAGACCGGTGCCTTCGACCTGGTGAGCATCTACCCCGGGAAGTGCGGCGGGCTGAGGTCCACCCTCGTGCTCGCCGAGGCGGCCGCGGCCCTCGGCCTTGGCGTGACGTTCGGGAGCAACCTCGAACTGGGGATCGGCTCGGCTGCCCTGGCGCACGTGATCGCCGCCTCGCCAGTGGCCAGCCCGGTCGTGCCGTCCGACCTGATCGGGCCGCTCTATTTCGAGTCGTCGCTGATCACCGACGACTCGTTCGTCGGCTGGGGGTCGGCGGTGCTGCCGCCAGGCCCGGGCCTCGGGGTGGACCTCGACCGCGATGCCCTGGCTAGGCACGAGATGGGCGGGTGAGCGGGATGGAGCCCGTGCGGGTGATAAAGCCCGTCCGCTGCGCCGTCGTCGGCCTGGGGATGATCGGACAGGAGCATGCCGCGGTCCTCGCGGGCTCGCCGCTTGCGGACCTGGCAGCCTGCTGCGACGTTGATCCCGGTGCTGCCGCGCGCGTCCCGGGCGGCGCTAAGTTCACCAGCAACCTAGGCGAGCTGCTGGATCTGCCGGGGCTTGAAGCGGTGTTCGTCTGCACGCAGCAGGAAACGCACCGCGAGATCGCCATGCGGGCCCTCGGGCGCGGGCTCTTCGTGTTCTGCGAGAAGCCGGTCGCGCACACCCTGGAGGATGCCGACGCCCTGATCAGCATGCCGGAGGCGCAGGACGGGCACCTGGTGATCGGGCACACGCTGCGTTTCTCCCCTGACTACATCGCCATCCATCAGGCGGTGGCCAGCGGCGCCGTGGGCCGCATCGTCTCCATGGCGGCCCGCCGCTGCGTCCCCGATTTCGAGGGCAGGCTGATCGCCGGCCGGACGAACCTGCCCGTCGAGGTAGGCATCCACGACATCGACCTCATGCGGTGGCTGGCCGGCGACATCGAGACCGTCTACGCCGAGGCGGCCCGGATGGGCCTGAGCGGCCCGGAGCTGACCGACGCTATGGTCGGCACGCTCCGGTTCGCGTCCGGCGCGGTGGCCACAATCGAGATCAACTGGATCATGTCGTCCTCGTCGGCCCTGAAGACGGACTACCGGCTCGCGGTCTTCGGGACCGCGGGATCAGCCTTCGCCGAGTTCAACAGCCCCGTCGTACGGGTTTTCGGGGGCGACGCGGCCGCGACCGGCTGGCGCGACGACATATACGGCTCACAGTCCGGGACGCTGGTCACCGAGGACGAGCACTTCCTCGCCACCGTACGCGGCATCCGCTCCTGGCCCATCACGCTGCAGGATGCCCGAGCCGCTCTAGCCGCCGCGATCGCGCTGAACGAGTCAGCGTCGGCCGTCCGGCCGATCCGAGTGACTGCCGGGCGGGCGAGAGGGGCGTGACGGGCGTGGCAGCCGTGAGGCAAAGCAGCGAGACAACTGGGAGGCACGCGGTGAGCTACTCGGTACGGGTGCTGTCGGTCGGCGAGTCCAAGATCCGCGGGCCCGAGGTGTTCTGGATGAGCCACTGGGACGAGATCCTGCCGCTCGCCTTCAATGTCACCCTCATTCAGGGCGACAGGATTACCGCCCTCGTCAATACCTCGCCACCCGACAACGACACGATTACCCGCCGCGACTTCCCTGCGATGCGCTACCTGCACACCGCACCGGACGGGGATCTGGAGCGCACTCCCGACCAGATGATGCTCGGTGCCCTGGCCCTCGCCGGGCTGCGCCCGGACGACATCACCCACCTCATCCTCACACCACTCGAGCTCTACACAACAGGAACGCTGGATAAGTTCCGCCGCGCCCAGATCTGCCTGTCCAAGCGAGGATGGATCCATTTCCATACCACGCACGAGCACCCCCACGACTCGCGGTGGCGGTCATTCCCGAAGGAGATCCTCGTCGACCTGGTCACCGACAGCTGGGACCGGGTCCGTCTGCTCGCGGACGAGGACTGCATCGCGCCAGGTCTGCGCACGTGGTGGTCGGGGGCCCATCACCGGGAGTCGATCGTCGTCGAGGTGGACACGGCCGCCGGGACCGTAGCGATCTCGGATTCGTTCTTCTACTACGAGAACGTCGAGGATGATGCGCTGCTCGGGCTGTGCGAGAACATGTACGAGGCGCTGGCCTGCAACGACCGGGTCCGCAAGACGGCCCGTTTCATCGTACCGATCCATGACCCGAAGGTCTTTGACCGTTTCCCCGGCGGGATCATCGCGTCCTAGGGAGGGTCCCCGGGATCTATTTCAAGCCTAATTCTGAAGCGCGAAGTGAGGAGGAGCAGTGCTGGTCGGATACGTCAGTGACGAATATTACGCAGCGATATCCGACGTGGCCGTCGAGTTCACGTCAGGCAAAGACATCGTCCAGGCACGCTCCTCGGCATCTGGCGCGGTCGTCGCGGACCTGGATCCCGGGAAATACCAGGTCACGCTGACCAGGCCGGGCTTCAGCACCAAGCGGACCAGCCTCACCGTGGGGGCCGGGATGACTGAAGAGCCCGAGAAGGTACACCAGTTCCGGCTCCTGTCCACCGCGCCGGCCGGCTACGCGTGGCCCAAATGGGTGCGGTCCGGCGAGTCGGCCGAGCTGTGCGTCAACTGCGCGGAGCCCTTCAGCGTCGACCTGTGGCGCTACGGACTGGAGCCACATCATGTCCGGACTATCGGCTACTGGGATGACCACCCGCCCGGCGCGATGCTGCAAATCCTGCCCGACGGCGACTTCACCCAGACAGGGGCACAATGGAGCAGGCACGGTTACGTATTCCCGTCCTTCGACCCGCGCACGTCGGTCGCTGCGCCGGAGCGTTCCGGCCTGTACTACTTCCACCTGACCGGCGAGTCCGGCGCGTTCTTCTCGTTCCCGTGGATCGTCGCGCCGGCGCACCCGTCCGCGCCGGTCGCCGTCCTCGCCTCGAACATCAACTGGAACGCCTACAACGACTACGGCGGCCGGAGCAACTACACGGCGCCGTCCGGGCTGCCAGACACCCCGTCAGTCAACGTCCGGCAAGAAACGCTCTGGTTCACGGATCCGGACATGGAAGCGTGGGCCGGCGGGACCTACCCGCCGCTCTCCTTCGACCGGCCCGAGCCACTAAACAGAGTCTTTCCCGGCGAGCGGATCACGGACCCGCTTCGCCGACTGGGTGCCGAGCACGTCGCACCGGCTGAGTGGCGGCTGCTCGGGTGGCTGGAGCGGGAAGGCTTCGGCTACGACCTCTATGCCGAGACCCAGCTGCACAACGGGCTGCTCGATCTCGACCGGTACCAGGTCCTCGTGCTGAGCACCCACCCCGAATACTGGACCCGCAAGATGTACACCCAGGTGCGGAACTGGGTCTATGAGCGTGGCGGGAAGCTCGCGTACCTCGGCGGCAACGGCATCAACTGCGAGGTCGAGTTCCTCGATGCGGCGCTGATGACCGTACACAATCTCGACTGGGGAATCCGGCAGGCTCAGTTCGAGAGCCGCTTCCAGATGCGCGGCGAGTCCTCCGCCCGGCTGCTCGGAACCGCTACCACCATGGCCGGCTACGAGACCGGCGCGCCCTATCGCGTCCTGGACGCCGGGCACTGGGTATTCGAGGGCACCGGGCTGTCGGCTGGAGATCTGCTCGGCACCGCATCGCTGGACCGGCGGGCAGCTGGCGGCGCTTCGGGGCACGAGACGGACAAGCTCACCCCCAGCACGCCCCCCAACGTGAGGCTGCTTGCCAAAGGCGTGAACCCCGACGATGGCGGAGCGGACATGGTCTACTTCGACACCCCTTCGGGCGGGGCGGTCTTCTCGGTGGGATCCATCTCCTACACCTGCTCGGTCATCGTGGATGACGCCATCTCCATGATCACCAGCAACGTGCTGCGCAGGTTCCTGCAGTGATCAGAACTCCAGGCGCACAAAGCCGACAGGAAAGGTGAAGTCATGGGTCACGTGATGACCGTACGGGGACCGGTCGGGCCGGAGGAGCTGGGCGCGACGCTGACCCACGAGCACATCTTCTGGGACGCGCGCGGCGGCTGGAACCCGGACGAGCTGACCGATCCGGACACGGGAGACGCGCCGTTCGAAGCGCGTTTCGGCGGGCCGGCCCGGTGGAACGGCTCGGCTTTCCGCGACGACCTGCACCAGAGCCCGGCCTCCGAGTACCAGATGGTCTCGGAGGAGGTGCGGGAGTTCGTCGACGCGGGCGGCAGCTGCATCGTGGACATGACCAACGTCGGCCTGAATCCGTCGCCAGCCGATCTCAGCCGGCTGTCGGAGGATCTGGGCGTGCACATCGTCGCTGGCTGCGGCTTTTACGTCCATGCCCACCATCCCGCCTGGGTCGAAGAGGCGGACGTGGACGAGGTCGAGGCCTTCCTGGTGAAGGAGATCGAGGAAGGCATCGGCGATTCAGGGATACGGCCAGGCATCATCGGCGAGGTGGGAACGTCCGAGACCCTGTTCCGCTGCGAGGAGCGCATACTGCAGGCCGCCGCGCGGGCCGCCCGCAGGACCAACACCCCGGTGAACGTGCACGCCCATCCGCCGGAGTTGCCCGTGCTGATGACCATCCTCGACCTGCTCGAGGCGGGCGGCCATGACCTGCACCGGACCTCGGTCTCGCACCTGGACGAGATCGTCGACATCGACTACCACGTCAAGGCCCTAGACCGCGGCATCACCGTCGGGTTCGACAGCTTCGGCCAGGACGGGTACTTCACGCCGACCTGGAAGTCACGCAGCGACCTCACCAAGATGAAGACGATGGTCACCCTGATCGAGCTCGGGTACGAGGATCAGCTCGTGATGTCGCAGGACATGGGGAAGAAGCACTACCTGCTCCGGTTCGGCGGCATGGGATACGACCACGTGATGCGCCGCATCGTGCCGCGCCTCCAGGAGTCGTTCGGGCTGTCCGACGACGTGATCCGCAAGCTGCTGGTCACTAATCCAGGACGACTACTGACCCGCGACAGCGACCCGAGCCCAGCCGGGTAGCCGCGTGGACCTCAGCCAGCAGACACTGAGCGCCCTGAGCCGGGCCAGCACCGCCACGCTGCAGACCCAGCTCTTCGCCCGTGGTCTGCGCAACACGTTCCTGTTCGGGCTCCGGCCGCTGGACCCACGCGCCTCGCGCTTCGTCGGCGAGGCGTTCACGCTTCGATACATCCCGGCCCGCGAAGACATCGACGTCCTGGAGACCTTCTCCGATCCTGCCCATCCGCAGCGGCGCGCCATCGAGTCGGTCGGACCGGGCCAGGTGCTGGTCATGGACTGCCGGGGCGAAGGCCGGGCAGCCAGCGCCGGGCACATCCTGACGACGCGATTGCAGCGGCGCGGGGCGGCGGCGCTCGTCACCGATGGCTCGGTGCGGGACTCACCCCAGATGCGCCAGATGAGCTTTCCGGCATTCACCGCGGCGGTCTCTGCGACCACGAACCTTGTGCTCCACCATGCCGTCGACGTCCAGGTGCCGATCGGGTGCAGCGGAGTGCCGGTCTTCCCCGGAGACATCCTGGTCGGCGACGAGGAAGGCGTCGTTGTTATCCCGCGCCACCTCGCCGCCGAGATCGCTCAGCCTGCCGCCGAACAGGAGGAGCTGGAGGGGTTCATCCTCGACCGGGTGCGGGCCGGCGCGGCACTGCCAGGCACATACCCACCAGACGAAACCACGCTGGCTGCGTTCCGGGCCACCCGAGGAGGCCGATCAGCATGATCCCTGTCCGCTGCGCAGTGATCGGCGTCGGAATGGTCGGCAGCGACCACGCCCGGATCCTTGCCGCTTGCGCGGAAGCGGACCTGGCCGCCTGCTGCGACACTGATCCGTCGCGCCAGGAGTCGGTGCCGGAAGGTGTCGAGTTCCTGACAGATCTTGATGCCACGCTCGCCACGCCGGACCTGGCGGCAGTATTCGTGTGCACGCCCCAGCATCTGCATCGCCCGATCGTCGAGCCGGCCCTGGCGCGCGGGCTCGCCGTCTTCTGCGAGAAGCCGATGGCGTCCACGCTGGAAGACGCGGACGCCATGATCCGGGCCGCCGCAGCCAGCTCTGGCGTGCTGGTAATCGGCCACACGCTGCGCTTCTCTCCGGATTATCTCGCGGTCCACGAAGCGGTGAGCGGCGGCGAGATCGGGACAGTGGTGCACATGGCAGCACGCTGGAACGCACCCGACTTCGAGGGCCGGATCATCTCCGGGCGGACGACAGTGCCGCAGGAGATGATGATCCACGACATCGACATCATGCGATGGCTGGCCGGCGACGTCGAGCGTGTTTACGCGGAGCCGTACAGGTCACCGGTCACCGGCCCCGGGCCCGACGCCATGGTCGCCACGCTCCGGTTCCGTTCCGGTGCCGTCGGTGTCCTGGATCACAACTGGATCATGCCGACTGCAAGCGGGCTCGAATCAGACCATCGACTGGCCGTCTTTGGTTCCGCTGGCTCGGCGTTCGCCGAATTCCGCGACGCGCCTGCTGTCGTCTTCGGCCCTGGCAGCCCGAGCGTGAAGCGCACGACCTATCACTCGCACCCGGCCGGAATTCCCTACGGGGCGATGCCGACCGAAGATCGCTACTTCCTCACGTCGGTCCGGGATGGACGGCCGTGGCCGATCACCCTCGCCGATGCCCGCGCCGCCGTTGCCTGCGCGCTGGCGCTCGATGAATCAGCCAGGACCGGCGAGCCCGTGACCGTCGCCTGAGGCGACAGGCGCGATCGAAGCAGCAGGAGCGGAGCCCGGAGGCTGGGCCGGCGAGTCCTGGCGGGTGTCCGCCGATGTGGGAAAGGCAGCTGATCGGAAGCGGCTGGCCAGGCATGCAGTGGACTTCTTCGGGCGGGTCGATGTGCTCGTGTCCAACGCAACGGCTCTTGATCTCTACGGCACGGACTCCCCTATCAGGGCGTTCTGGGACGCCCACTACAACGTGGACCTGCTTGCCGCCGTCCATCTCACCGAGTTGCTCGCTCCTGGCATGCGGCAGCGACAATCCGGGGCCATCGTCTTGGTCAGGACAGCAGGCGACAGTCCGCCCGGAGAGCGTTGCCGGCGACGGGAAACGCTCCATGGTCAACGTCCGCCCTGCTCAACGCTGACACTGCCGGCACGCCAGCCCGTCCAGCGCAGAAGGCGCCGACCATGGTAGGAAGATGTTCCTACCATGGGTTAGCATGGCCCCATGACCGTACGGAAGCTCTCGATCTCCGTGCCCGCCGAGGTCGAGGAAACCATCAAGGCCGCCGCGGCCGGCGAGGGCAAGCCCGTCTCCACCTGGCTCGCCGAAGCCGCCACCGAGAAGGCCCGCGCCGCGGCCCTGCACGCCGCCGGCCGGGCAGCGGCCCGCGAGCTGATAGCAGAGTACGAGCAGGACCACGGTCCCCTGCCGGCCGAGTCCCGGCAGCGCGCCCGCCAGTTCCTCACCGAAACCGGGCTACTCGACGACGAGCCCCAGCAGGCCGCCAGCTGATGGCGGCCATCGTCTACGACACCGGCGCCCTGCTCGCCGCCGAACGGCGCAACCCCGACTTCCTCGCCCTGCACGACGAAGTCACCGCCGCCCGCATCCGCCCGCTCGTGCCCGTCGTCGTCCTGGCCCAGGCCTGGCGCGGCGGACCCCAGCACCAGATCTCCCGCGTCCTCCAAGGCTGCCACATCATCACCGACGACGAGCGCACCGGACGCGCCGCCGGCGTTGCCTGCGCCGCCTCCCGGACAACCGACGTCGTCGACGCCATCGTCATCGCCACCGCCGTCCGCCACCAGGCCCCCATCGTCACCAGCGACCCCGGCGACCTGGCCCGCATCGCCGACGCCATCGGCGTCACCATCAAGCTCTACCCCACCTAACCAGCCCAGAACAAGAACCCGCCACAGGCCCGCGAATCAGGTCGGCCTGCGCCGATCACGGCGAGACGCTGTCCGACCAGCCCTCGACTGGCAAATACCGCAGTCATCTCTGTAAAAACGGCTGCCAGGTGTGACTCTGGGATGCCTGAAGCGCGGTGGCAAGGCGGGCGCTGCCCGCCTCTGGATGCCCATGAGTCTCATTCCGCTCATAGTCCGCGTGGCAGAGCAATGACCGCGCCTGATCATCGGCGCAGACCCCTACGTAGGACGATGCGACTGTCAGGTACTCTCCTTCGTCATCGAAGCATA
>Ga0307373_10007343_pt1 | contig 17244 bp, 23 predicted proteins | sample OX2MG_FD_202534 | JGI IMG/M metagenome (GOLD analysis project Ga0307373, IMG submission 202534) | Soil microbial communities from Risofladan, Vaasa, Finland - OX-2 | ecosystem: Environmental > Terrestrial > Soil > Coastal area > Acid sulfate soil | place: Finland: Risofladan, Vaasa | collected... | reverse complement strand
CGGCACATCGAGCGCACGCGCTTGATCGCTCACTTGGTTGATACCAGCGACGCGACCGACCGCGATCCAGTCCGCGATTTTGAAATTATCCAGGGCGAGCTGCGCGCTTTCAGCGAAACCTTAACCACGAAGCCCGAATTCGTTATTGCCACCAAACTCGATGCCACCAGCGATCACGAACGTCTCGACCGCCTGCGCGAATTTGCGCAGAAACGTGGCCTGCCTTTCTTCGCGATTTCTTCCGCCACGGGAGAAGGCGTTCAGCCTTTGGTGCGCGCGATGGCCGACGCGCTCGATCGCTTGCCGAAGCCGCAGCAACCACACGCGGAAGATCGCCCCGTCGTCGAGCTGGGCAATTCTGCCGTCGAACCCGCGTCCGCGAGCGTCTCGCGGCATCCGGAGAAGCATTGAGAGCGGCCGCGTCGAAAAAAACGCGAACCTCGCGTTCGATTGCTATTTTCGGCGGGACGTTCGACCCGATTCATTCCGGCCACCTGGCGGTCGCTGAAGCGGCGCAGCAACGTTTCCATCTCGGTGCGATTTATTTTGTGCCGTCGTCGCGGCCGCCTCACAAACAACGTGAGAAACTCGCCGAATTCTCCCACCGCTATGCGATGGTGGCGCTCGCGGTCTCCGGACATTCCAAATTTGTTCCTTCGCTTGTCGAAGCTTCGCCCGAATCGGGCAAGTCTGAAGCTTTTTATTCCATCGACACGGTGCGTCGCTTCCGCCGCGAACATCCGCGCGACCGGATTTATTTCATCCTGGGCGCGGATTCATTTCTCGAAATCACCATCTGGAAAAATTTCGAAGCGCTGCTCGATTCGTGCGATTTCATCATCGCCAGCCGTCCGGGTTTCCGGATAGACGCGCTGCGCCAGGTGCTCCCGCCAAGAATGCTTGGAGACAGGCCCGTGCGCGAGCCAAACGCCATCGCGCTGCGCAAGTCCACGGTTCATTTGCTCACGGCCGTGTCGAGCGAAGTTTCCTCCACCGAAATCCGCCGCCGCCGCAAAAGCGGCGCTTCGATTCATGCTCTTGTGCCCGAGGGCGTGGAAGATTACATTCTTAAGCAGGCCCTGTACCGGTGAACCTGGACTCGTTACCCAATGCGATTCGCTGGACCGTCGAAGCGGCCCAGAACAAGAAAGCCACTGCCGTGACTGTGCTCTCGCTTGCGGGTCTTGGCGCTTTCGTCGAGTATTTTGTAATTTGCTCGGCGGAAAGCGCGCGCCAGATCGACGCCATTGGTGACGAGGTCGAGGGCCTTCTTCATATCCACGACGTGCGGTTCCCGCATCGCGAAGGACGCGCCGGCACCGAATGGCTTCTGCTCGACTACGGCAACTTCATCGTTCACGTCTTCAGCGAAAAAATGCGCCTCTTTTACGACATCGAACGCCTGTGGCGCTCCGCGAAGCGCTTCGACGTTCCCGAGCCCGGCCCCTCGCACGCTTCCGGCGCCGCATTATGACCACCGCACGCCTGGAATGGATCGCGGCTGATCCCGCATCGGAGCGCATGTTGGAAATTGCGGGGAAAGTGGCCGGCACTTCCACTACTGTTCTCATCACGGGAGAAAGCGGCGTGGGCAAGGACCATCTCGCGCGCTGGATCCATGAGCAGAGCCCCCGTCGCGACGCCGCATTCCTGAAGATCGATTGCGCCAGCCTTCCTTCCGAGCTTGTCGAATCCGAGCTGTTCGGCCATGAGCGCGGCGCGTTCACCGGCGCGGAAGCGCGCAAGCCCGGCCGCCTTGAAATGGCGCGGGAGGGCACCATCGTGCTCGACGAAGTGGCGGCGCTGGCGCCAAATATTCAGTCCAAACTTTTGCGTGTCCTTGAAGAGCACAAATTCGAGCGTCTCGGCGGCACGGAAACACTCGATATGGACTCGCGCCTGATCGCACTCACAAATGCCGATCTGGAACGCGCCGTGCGCGACGGCTATTTCCGCGAGGACTTATTTTTCCGCCTCAACGTCGTCGTCATCGCCGTTCCGCCTCTGCGCGAACGGCCCAAGGATATTCGTCCGCTCGCCGAACATTTTCTCGCACGCCTCGCGCCAATCCATGGACGCTCCGGCGTCACGATTGATTCGGAGGCTGTGAACGCTTTGGAAAAATATGCGTGGCCGGGCAATGTGCGCGAATTGAAAAATGCGATCGAACATGCATTGATTTTCGCGCAGGCCACAACGCTGAAACCCGAGGATTTCCCTACTGTCCTTAATTCCAGCACCGAAGTTTCGCCCGCCGCGCGCCCGCGTTCCCTTGAGGACCTCGAAAAAGAGGCCATTATCGCGACGCTAGAAGCCACGCACTACAAGATTGCGCAGGCCGCCAGCATTCTGGGCATCAGCCGCAAGACGCTGCTCGAAAAACGCAAAAAATACGGCCTGGCCTAATCTCGATCATGAAAATCCGCCTGATCATGCTCGGCCGCACACGACGTGGGGAAATCCGCGCGTTGCTCGACGACTATCTGGCCCGCATCCGTCACTACGCCGAAATCGAAGTCACGGAAGTGCGCGAAGCTACCGATTCCGCCGTGCGGAAACTCAAGCTCGAACCCTCTGCAACAATCGTCTTGCTCGACGCCACTGGAAAACAATTCAGTTCTGCGGAATTTGCGCGCTGGCTCAACGATCTACGTGACCGTGGCGCGCGCGAGCTGGTTTTTCTATGCGGAGACGCTACCGGATTCCCGGAATCCCTGTGGCGCAGCGCGAAACAGAAGCTTTCCCTTTCCAAACTGACCATGCCGCACGAGTTCGCGCGCGTCGTTCTGGCCGAACAAATCTACCGCGCGTTCGCCATCCTGGCCGGCCACCCCTACCCAAAATAATTCGAAATAGGCAGATTCCGGGCGCGCATTCTGCGAGAATATCCGTTCAATGGCGATCAAAATTACGCACGATGCGAATGCCGCCACAGCGTCAGTGGAGCTGGCGATTACGCAGCCTCTCGATGACTTCGACCTGACCGAAGTTGCAGCTCCGATTCCGCGCGACATTGATCCGATTCTCGCTTCGCAAGGATTCAAAGACCTGCTCGATGAAGCGCGCGCGATCCTCGAACGCGAATTCATAGGCAGCAATCTTTCAATCGCGCAACTCACCGGTGCAATTTGCAAGGACGGGGCTGTCTACCATCCCGGAATCTGGCTCGTCGTCCGCGAGGCGAAGGCTGCGGCCAAGGAAATGTCCCCTACGTCACGCACGCGCATCGCGGTCGTGGCAGAGTCCGTGCGGTCTACTCTGCGACTTTCTTGACGTCACACCTCGACTGCGCTCGGATCACGTATCGCAAATTTCGGTGCCGGGCCAGTTTCCGAGTACGCCGTCATTCGCCCGCAAATCGGCGGCAAGCTCCGAATGGAGCTTCCGAGTTCGCGCGAGCGGATTTCGACGCGCCTGGGGGAATTGTCCGATAACCGCGTTAATCAGGCGCTGCAAAATCAAACCTTGACGGTTTCGTCCACATAGGCTAACATGTCTGCATGCGACATGTCGCACAACGACCTGCCATCGAGCATCCCAAGCCGCTCACCGAGCCCGTTCTCCTAATCCTCATGAGCCTGGCGGCCCAACCGCGCCACGGCTACGCGTTGATCAAAGACATCGAGGCTCTAAGCCGCCACCGTGTGCGCTTGAGCACGGGCACGCTCTATGGCGCCCTCCGCCGGCTGCTGGACGAGGGTTGGATTGAACGGTTCGAGCAGGAAGATACGTCAAGGGACAAGCAGGCATACCGGCTGACCAGCGAGGGCCGCCGTCAGCTCGAGCTTGAGTTGGATCGTTTTAGAGAACTCAGCCGTGCGGGGTTCGCACGACTGCGTCTGGGCGAGGCGTAGAGATATGGGTGCGGTTTTCCGAGTGCTGCTTTATCTATACCCGCAACGGCACCGAGAGTTGCTGGGTGCCGAAATGCAAGCTGTTTTCGAAGAAGGCGCACAGGAACACCGGCTCCTCGGACCATCTCAATATCTGCGTTTCGTTCTGCTGGAGCTGGGTGGCCTGGTTCTACACGCCGCCATCGCTCAGTTCGCTAATGCTACCCACAGGGGTTACTTGGAAAACCAGGTCCACGGCACCTTGGCCCCACCACAGCATCTACCTGACGAGGTGATTGAGGCGCAGAATCGCGTTGCGGTCAACCTCAATCAGCTTTTGTTCGCCATCTCTCACCATCAGTTTAATCAAGCACGTTTCTATAAGAACGAGGAGCGTAAGGCACGCGAGAACCTGCGCCAGATGCAAGAGAAGTATGGCATCGGGGACCCTCAACGTCTGCCCTGATGGCGAATCGCGCAGCGAGTGGACGAGTAGTCGGATTATCGGACATTGGAACCTAGCTTCCAGTTAGCGCGTTAATGTTGGGGTAGTTAGGGGCATAGTGCCGGACGAAAAAATTCAGGCCGTTCCCACTCTGTATCAATGCGGTTTGAATGTCTTCCCGGTCTCAAGCAGGGTCTTCAGGCGGGAAAGAATACGTGGCCATCCATCGGCGCAGGCAGCGTAAGTGGGGTCGTCCTCTGCCCACCCGTCATGTGTCACTGTTACTTTCGTGGCTTCGGTCTCGGGCACCAGTTCGATAGTTGCGCGTGAGGCCTTATCATTTTGGCCCATTGCGAAGGTGTATTGAAAAACTTTTGGCGGCTCAAACCGCAGGACCTTCCCTCGGACGTAGGTCATGGGGTTGCCATCGGGTCCCGGGCCCACCCATGCGAGCAGGCCACCAGGCTTGAAGTCCGCTTGAAACTCAGCGCCAGAGAAAATGACGCGGTTCGACTCCCGTGACACAAAGCCTTCCCACACCTTCTCCGGAGTGGCGGCAATGTAGGAGATATATTTCAGTGGTGGTTGATTGGCCATGATTGTTCCTGACTATCCTGCGTCATCTTATATCCACGGGCAAAACACAACAAGGCCGAATCTCTGCGCCACCGCTCCGCTTGACGTTTCCGCACGCAGCGGCGAGACTGGTAGCCGCTCCGAAAACACGCCTGCGAGGATAAATGCCGGAAGGAAAAGGGCTGCTGATCGTCTACACTGGCCCGGGGAAAGGCAAGACCACTTGCGCGCTGGGCACGGCGTTTCGCGCGGTGGGCCAGGGATTGCGCGTGCTGATGGTGCAATTCATCAAAGGCTCGTGGCATTATGGCGAACTGGACGCGGCGAAAATGCTGGGCGACGATAAATTCGAAATTCGCCCCATGGGCCGCGGCTTCATCAAAGTCGGCGGCGCGGATACCGATCCGGAAGACATCAAGCTTTGTGAAGAGTGCTGGAATTTCGGCCGCGAACAGATTTACAGCGGCAAGTACGATCTAGTGATCCTCGACGAGATTAATTACGTGATCAGCTACAAGATTCTGGACCCGGACAAAGTAGCCGATGCGCTCGCGAAACGTCCCGAGCAAGTGCACGTGATTTGCACGGGACGGAATGCGCATCCGAAACTGGTCGAGATTGCCGATCTGGTCACCGAAATGCGCGAAGTGAAGCATCCCTACACCAAGGGCATCCTGGCGCAGCGCGGCATCGATTACTGATCAGAAAGAAAATATCCATGGCCTGGTTCAAAAAAGAAAACAAGCCCATCGAAGCGACGCCCAACGAAGAGCGCCACGTCAAAACCGAAGGCCTGTGGATCAAGTGCGACGCTTGCCGATCCATCATCTGGAAAAAGGATCTCGAGGCAAATTGGGAAGTGTGTCCCAAGTGCGAGAATCATTTTCGCCTGAGCGCAAAGCGCCGCCTCGAATTGCTTCTGGACGATACAAACTGGACCGAGCATGACGCAGAACTTGCCTCCACCGACCCACTGAAATTCGTCGACACCAAGCCTTACTCCAAGCGCCTTCGTGACGCCCAGGACAAGCTCGGTATGAACGATGCTGTTCTCAGCGTTGAGGGCCGTTTGAACGGCCGACCCGTGATTTGCTGCTCGATGGAGTTCGCTTTCGCCGGCGGTTCCATGGGCGCAGTAGTCGGCGAAAAAGTGACGCGCGCGGCGGAGCGCAGCGCCGACCGCAAAATGCCGTTGATTATCGTGTCGTCTTCCGGCGGTGCGCGCATGCAGGAAGGAATGGTGAGCCTGATGCAGCTCGCCAAAGTCTCTGCGGCTCTTGGTCGTCTTGACGAAGCCCGCGTTCCCTACATTTCCGTGCTCACAGATCCCACCACTGGCGGCGTCACGGCCAGCTTCGCCATGCTGGGAGACTTGAATATTGCCGAGCCCGGCGCGCTGATTGGTTTCGCGGGCCCGCGCGTCATCGAGCAAACCATCCGCCAGAAATTGCCCGAGGGATTCCAGCGCGCGGAGTTTCTCGTGCAGCACGGTTTCCTGGACGCCATCGTCCCCCGCAAAGAGCTCAAGCCTTACATCTCGCAAGCCCTCGATTTTTTCGTCGGCTGAGTGGGCGCAAATGAATTACGAAGATTCCGTTACCCGCCTGCTATCCCTCGGCAAAGAACTCGCCGCCCCGCAACAGGCTCGCGTGCAGAAATTCGACCTCGAAAATATCCGCGTCCTTTCGGAGCATTTGGGCGCGCCGCATCGCGCGATTCCTTCCGCGCATATTGCCGGTACCAATGGCAAGGGGTCCACAGCGGCGATGCTCGAATCGATTCTACGCGCGGCAGGACTTTCGACCGGGCTGTTCATCTCTCCGCATTTGGAACGTATCAACGAACGCATTCGATTCGACGGCCAGCCGATTTCCGATGAGGCTTTCGCCGCCGAGTTTACGCGCGTCCAGGCCGCCATCGAAAGCCTTCTGGCCTCCGGGCAGCTCGCCGCTCATCCCACTTATTTCGAGTGCGTCACCGCAATGGCTTTCAGCGCCTTCGCGCGGCATCCCATTGACTTCGCCGTATATGAAGTCGGCATGGGCGGCAGGCTCGACTCGACGAACATTCTCCAGCCGGAGGTTGCGGTGATCACGCAAGTCGACCTCGATCACGAGAATTTTCTGGGACACTCGATCGCGGAGATTGCCGCCGAAAAATCCGGCATTATCAAAGCGGGTGGCTGGGTGGTCAGCTCCGCGGACCGGCCTGAGGCCCGCGCCGTCATCGCCCGCCGTGCTGCGGAACTGGATGCCCGGCTCGTGGAGATTGACACGGATTGGCGAGCCGAAATCGTGAGCTCTTCCTCGGGATGCTATCGCGTGAATGCCACGTCCGCGCATTCCGCAAAATCGCTGAGCCTGGATATCCCCCTCCCGGGACGATTTCAAGTCCGTAACGCGTTAGCGGCAGCCAGCGCCGCACGCCTGCTCGCCGCGCGCGGCTTTCCGATCAGCGGCGATGCCATTACACGCGGAATCCAAAGCGTGAAGTGGCCTGGCCGCCTCGAGCGGTTATGCGGCGCGCCTGCGATATTTCTCGACGGCGCCCATAATCCCGCTGCCGCGCGCGAGATGGCCGCATTTTGGGAAACCCATTTCGCCGGAAAGCGGATTTGGCTTGTCTATGGCGCAATGCGGGATAAGGCAGTCGACGAAATCGCCGGCTTACTGTTTCCTCGCGCGCACGAAGTTTTTCTCACGGAGCCGCGCCAGTCACGCGCCATTTCCGCACCGCTTCTCGCGGAGATGACCTCGCACCTCGCTCGCCGGTTTCAAGTAGTATCCGATCCCGCAATCGCCTTCGACCTCGCCCTCTCCTTAGCCGCGCCGGAAGACGCAATATTCGTCACCGGCTCGTTGTACCTGGTCGGCGAATTGCGCCGGCACTGGCACCGCCTCAACGAAAAGACTAGTCCTACGCTTTTAGGGCACGCCAAACGCAGTTAATCTGGTCCAGTGCCGCTCCTCTCTAACCCGGTGCTCGATATCGGGACGTACACGCCCTGCCAGGGGCCATCTGTGGAAATCGTCCCATACGCGGACGCTGATTCCCACCTTTGAACACCACCGCCTCCTTTCCCAAGCGAACGCAGCATGCAAGAAACATTGTTTCAATCACATGCGTATATACTTTGTGAAGATTCACGGCAACCCAATTGCGCTTTCTGCGTCTAACCAAGTGCAGGCTGAGGAGTTTTCCATGCAACCGCAAGGGCGACACCAGAAGATCGAAGATTTTGGACGTGGACCGGCGTTCCTCGCAGAAACGCTGCGGAAGTGCCCGAAAAAAATGTGGCTATATCGTCCGACCCCGGACCGTTGGAGCATCCACGAAATCATTCTGCATCTGGCCGATAGTGAGGCCGAAGCGTACATCCGCTGCCGCCAATTCATTGCCCAGCCGGGTTCGCCCGCTCTGGTCTACCACGCTTCCCTGTGGGCCAGCTCTCTCGGCTATTTTCACCAGAGTACGCGGGAAGCGCTCAGTCTGATCACGCGTCTTCGCAAGATGACCCATCAGATCCTCCGTTACATTCCCGAACCTGTTTGGGCGCATACGGCGCAGCATCCCAAAAAAGGCATAATGACTCTCGAGGGATGGCTCGACGGTCAGCTGAGCCACATTCCCCACCATATCGAGCAAATTCAAGAGAACCATGCTGCATGGGCTAGAACGCACCGCCAACGCAAGCCGGCCATGCGCCTGGTAGCCGCATCCGCAAGGGACGAAGTCGCTTTGGTCCCGTCTGCGTGAGGCGTGGAACTCGCCAACTGATAGTTCGTCGATAAGAATTCTCATTGCCAGCGAGGCGTGAACCGTTTTCATGGCGCCTCCCGTGCTTTACCTCTCCGATTTGCCGCACTCACGTTAGAATCTGCCTCGCATGCCAGACGCGAACGCCTACGACATTGCAGGCCCGCCAGACGCTCCTGCAATTGTGTTCGTTCATGGAATGCGCGTCACGCGCAAGATGTGGAAGCCGCAGATAGAGCGTCTGGCCAACTCCTATCGCTTAATCGCGCTCGATTTGCCGGGACACGGCGCGCTCAGCAACATCCCATTTCGCCTCGACGCTGCCGTAACCACAATCGCTGAAATCATCAATCGCAAAACCCGCAATGCTCGCGCCCTAGTCGTTGGAATTTCCCTCGGCGGTTATGTCGCCATGGAATTCGGCGCACGCTACCCCGAAAAAGCGGCGGGGCTCGTCATCGCCAGCGCTACTGTCGAGCCGCGCGGCTGGCACACACTTCCGTATCATTTCGTCGCCGCAGCGATGGATAAAATGCCCGAGCCCACCCTGAATTGGATCAGCCGGACTTTCTTTCAACTCGTATATCCGCCGGAAAAAGCCGAGCCCCTGATTGCGCCAGGTTTTTTCATGCGCGGCGGTGCGCAAGGCCTGCGCGAAATTTTCGGCAAACAGTTTGCCCCCCGGCTCGCTGCCTATCCGGGTCCGGTTTTGCTGCTGAACGGCGCGTTCGATCTCGGATTCCGCATGCATGAACGCAAATTCTTGGCCGCTGCGCGACGCGGCCGCCTCGAAATTATTCCCCGCGCCTTCCATATAGCGAATATCGATCAGCCCGAGGCATTCTCAAATGCCATCCGCCGCTTCGCCAAATCACTTCCCTGGTAATTTCCGTGGATCGATTTCCTGTAGCTGACGTCCCGACCGGATGTCGCTTGTCGAGATTGACGTCAGGTCTTTCTGCCCTGTCCGCATACGACCATTCCACCCGTTGCCGCCAGACTACCCTGATGGTAGGATTGATCCTTCATGGCCATGGAAAACCATTCCCGCCCGCGCATAGGTGTCCCGTATCGCACACGTAATGAAGAAGTTAAAGGCGAGCGGACGAAATACGAAAAGTATTTGCACTCGATCGTCCACGCGGGTGGCGTCCCCGTGGAGATTTCATTGCTGCTGCCCGCAAATGAATTGTCGGCGCTGGCGCAGACGGTTGACGCAATCGTTCTTCCCGGCAGTCCCGCGGACGCTGATCCCATGCGCTATGGCGCGGTTCGGCATTCCGAATCAGCCGCGCCCGACGCGGACTTGGAACGCACGGACATCGCCCTTCTCGAACACGCCTTTGCCGAAGGCAAACCTGTGCTGGCAATTTGTTACGGCATTCAAATTCTCAACGTCTATCTTGGCGGCAGCCTTGTCCAGGATATTCCAAGCGAGCTGCGCAGCGCGATTCAACATACACGGGACGGTGCGAACAAAGGCGCGCCTGAGCCGTTCCACGCCGTGCGCTTCGAGGTGGATTCGCGCATTGCGCAAATTTCAGGTTCGCTTGGGGCCCAGGTCAACAGCTCGCATCACCAATCCGTTCGCGAACCGGGACGCAACCTCCGCGTCGTCGGCCGCGCGCCCGACGGCGTCGTCGAGGCGGTCGAATGGACTGGCGATTCGAATTGGGTCACCGGAGTTCAATGGCATCCGGAACGCATGATCGGCGACGCATTAGCGCAAACGCTTTTTCGAGAATTGATTGCCGCGGCGCGCGGGGCAATGGTTCGCACCTAAAATTTCGAACCTTTGATGAACAGTCTGCCAGGCCTCTTACATTTCATCCAGGAGAATTATGATCTCGCTAGCGGGGAAAGCGGCGCTTATCACGGGAGGCTCACGCGGCATTGGGGCCGCATCCGTCCGCGCATTCGCGCAAGCTGGAGCCGACGTGGTATTCAATTACCATCGCCGCCGGGACTCCGCCGCGCAAGTTGAGCAGGACGCGCGCAAACACGGCACGCGCGTCGAATCATTCAAGGCGGATCTGGGACGCATGGCCGACGCGAAAAAGCTCGTCGACTTCGCGCGCGACCGTCTCGGCCGCTTGGACATCCTAGTGGCTAATGCGGGCATCTGGAATGTAGAAGATGTTTCTATTGATAAGATGTCGGAACGCGAATGGGACGACATGATCCGCGTGAATCTAAAGAGCGTCTACGCCGTAATTCATTATGCTGTCCCGCATTTTCTCAAGCAGAAGAGCGGCAAAATCATTGCCATTAGCTCCACGGCAGGCCAGCGCGGGGAAGCCTTTCATTCCCATTACGCCGCTTCCAAGGGAGCCATCATCAGTTTCGTCAAAGGGCTTGCCATCGAATTGGGGCGCCACAATATTCTCGTGAATTGTGTTGCGCCCGGCTGGGTCGATACCGAAATGTCGCAACCCGTGCTCAAAACGAAAGCTGGCCACAAATTCGCTACCAGCGTGATTCCGCTGGGCCGCGTGGCCACAGCCGAGGAAATTGCCGGCCCAATTCTCTTTCTCGCATCTGACCTCGCGGCATTCATCACCGGAGAAGTAGTGAATGTCAACGGAGGCGCGGTTCTGTGCGGCTGATGCGACGCGCTTCTTCTGTTCTGCTAATTTTGGCGGCGGTCGTTTTCGCCGCCTGTTTACCCCTGCGCGCGCAGGACGATCAAGTGCTCTTGCCTGAGCAAAGCGCCGCGAAGGCCAAGCAGCTCATTCAGGAAATGATTCAGGCCCTCGGCGGCAGCGCTTATCTGAATGTAAAAGACTCCACGTGCACCGGCATGCTCGGTTCCTTCGGCCATTCAGGCGCCCTCAGCGGTTACGATAATTTCTGGGACTACGTGAAATTTCCTGACAAAGACCGCACTGAGTTTTCAAAAAAACGCAACCAGATCCAGATCACCAATGGAAAGCAGGGCTGGGTGCTCGACCGTGGCGGCGTCAGCGAAGAACCCGCCAGCCAGCTTGCCGACAATCAACGCGAGCTTCAAGTTGACCTCGATTACGTTCTCCGCTATCGCTTGAACGAGCCGGGCATGATTTTTCGTTACGATGGTCCGGACATTGTCGACCTGAAAGAAGCCGACTGGGTGGAACTCGATGACCCACAGGGCCATCAGATTCGCATCGCCATTGCAAAATTAACGCACTTGCCGATCCGCAAGGAAGTCGCCATGCGCGATCCCGTTACGCACATGCGTACCGAGGAAGTGGATTACTACTCGAATTTCCATTCCGTAGATGGCATCACCATGTATTTTCAGCAAACGCACATCCGCAATGGCCTGAAGGTATTTCAAGTTTTCTACAATGCGAACGGTTGTAAGTTTAATACCGGACTTCAGGATTCGCTTTTCACAAAGGAATCTCTCGATGAGCGGTGGGCGCACATCGATAAAAAAGGGAGAAAGAAGAACAAAGACAGTAAGGACAGCAAGGACAATAAAGACAGCGACAAGAATGGTTCCAACCACTAGCGAAACGATTTCCGCACCTGCTTCCCTCGCCCCGATTTTCTGTTAGACTCCCCGACAACTTGATACCCGGAGGCGTTCTTATGCTTCGACGTCGTGAATTTATTCAGCGCGCAGCGGTCGCCGCTGCGCTTTTAGGCGTTCCGCTTTCCCGCGCGGATCAGGTCTTCGCGCAAACCGTGGTCGAGAATCCTCCCCTGCCATCCCCGGATTTATTTACAAGCGACCCCGCGCGCTATTGGGCGGAGTTGCGCCGGCAATGGCTGCTTGCGGCCGATCACGTCGATTTGAATTGCGGCTCGGTGGGCTGCACTCCCTTGCCTGTTTTGCGCGTCATGATCGACCATATTCTTTCCGCGGAGGAATTCCGCGAGCCCGCATATCCTTGGTTCGGCTATGAGGAAAATGAGCGCCTGCATGCCTTGCGCGTAGCCCTCGCCAAATTCTTGAACGTCTCGCCTGACGAACTCGCGCTCGTCCGCAACGCCACGGAAGCCAACAACGTCATCGCCAATGGCTTCGACATGAAGCCCGGCGAGGAAGTTCTGATGACCGATCAGGAGCATCCCGGCGGCTATTGTCCGTGGGACGTAAAAGCCGCGCGCTACGGAGTCAAAATCAACAAAGTCACGCTGCCGCAGCCGCCCGCGTCGAAAGAAGAAATCGTCGACCTCTTCGAACGCGCCATGACGCCGCAAACGCGCATGATTTTTTTCAGCCACATCACCACGGCCACAGGTGTAGTCTTGCCCGCAAAGGAAATCTGCGCGGTGGCGCGAAAGCATGGCGCGCTTTCCGCCGTCGACGGCGCGCACGCCATCGGCCAGATTCCACTCGACCTGCACGACATGGGTTGCGATTTCTACGGCTCAAGCCCGCACAAATGGCTGCTCGCGCCCAAGGGAACGGGCTTTCTCTACATCCGCGAAGAGCATTTGAAGGACTTGTGGGCGCACACGGCCACTGCGAATTGGAATAATTATGACTTGAAGGCCTATCGCTTTTCCTGGATCGGCACTTCGAATTTGTCCGTGATGGTGGGCCTGCACGCCGCCATCGATTTCTATCAGCAGCTTGGTCCTCAGCGGATTTACACGCGCATTCACGAACTCGCCACACAGGTGCGCGACCGCGTGGCGAAGTATCCGAACCTGAAAACAATCAATGCAAGCAGCGACCCGTTTTTCGGCGGGATGGTCTGCTTCGAGCCGAACCCGCCCATTCCGCCGGGCTCGACCACTGGCGGCCTGAAGAAAGTTGCCGATGAATGCGCCGCGCGCAATCTCCGCGTTGCCGGCGGTCCGGAGCGCTTCCGGATCTCCACGCACATCTTTACGCAACCGACAGACTTGGATTTGTTCTACGACGCGCTCGATGCCGGCATGCGCACCTGACGCCGATGTCAGCCAGCGGTGGAAACGTGAGACCGTCTCTTCGCCAAATTCTGGCTGACTCCCATGTCGCAGCCGTTGCTATCGCGGTGCTCCTCTTTTGGGCGCTTTCCTCGGCATTCCTGGTTCCATGGGACCCGCTTTCACGGGCCGCTGATTTCTTGTTCACTGCCGTTGCGATACGTGGTGTTCCCTACATTCCATCTAAACTCGATCTTACGGACTTCCTCATGCTGCTCAGGACATTTAGATATTTTTTCACTGCTCTTATCAGCTTTGGCGCAGCTTGGCTCCTGTCCCGCTGGGTGTATCGTCTGGGACCATTCCGCAGCTTGAGCACCTACCGCACCCAACTCGCAAGGAGGAATTCGTGTTTAAACGATTGAAGCGAGCTTTGGTCGAGAGCTACGTGGGCGCAATCGCTCTGGGGTACCTACTGGCGCAAGTCATTCTTCACTTCGTGGAAATCTTTGCTTTTCCTGTCGCAGTCTGGGTTGAGCGAAACTATTATCAGTCAATCGTACCGCGTACCACTCCTTCGGCAGGCTTGTCATTTCAAGATGCGCTGCCCGAATTGGAGAGGTTCCTTATACTTCTTCTGGTTTGGTATCTGTTGTTGCGCTGGCTCTACTTCAAACCCTTCAAAAAAGAAACATGCCCGCCACCGCCGAATCCAGAACAACCTGTTTGAACTCAAATAATCTGTTTGCATGGAGTGATGCTAGTCAAAATCGTGGCGCGACGGATGGTCGACGATGATTGCGCGCCCATCGGTGAGTGCCTTCACCGAATGGCGGACGCCAGCAGGCACGATGGCCACGAGCCCCGCACGGACAATCTGTGCAACACCGTCGATCGTCACCTCCAGTTCTCCCTCGATCACTTCGTAGACTTCTTCCTCAGGATGGAAATGCTCGTGAATGGACGCGCCGCGCACAAAATCGTAATGCGCGAAAGTCATGCTCGCCGAGTGGAAATAGCGTCCATGCCAACCCGGCAAGCGCTCGATGACGCGCAGCTTGCTAACGTCCACGATTGCCATACAAAATTCTCCTTCCGGCCGCATCCTGGCAAACCCGGCCGCTTCCTCCGCCGAATCGTCCCTGCTTTGAAACTAAGCGAACGGGTTCTCGTCCGCGGTGGGCCCATAGACCACCGGGACCGGCACATCCAGCAGCCGCAGGTAAACGGACAATTGACCGCGATGGTGGTACAAGTGATTCAGTAGGTTGGTGCGCAGCGCCTTGACGCGCGGCTTCTTGAAGATTTCCTTCCCTTTGAAAACGAGCCGCCAGCTTCCTAACGCCGTTTCGTCGGTCATGTTGCTCAGCGACTCCTCGGCCGCGAGAACGTTTTTCTCGAAAGTGGATCGAATCTCTTCCACGCTGTTCGCCGCGGCCGGCGGGACACTGCCGGCGCTGAACTCGTCGAATTTTATAATTCTCTCGGCCATGCCGTGAAGATTGGCGACATGCATGGCCAACTCGCCGAGCGATCTCGATTTCGGATGCGGTTTCCAACCGAGCTTGTCCGCAGGGATCCTCTCGAGCACGCGTCGCGTCGCCGGCACTTCCTCGCGAAATTCATTCAGAATGGATTCAACCATGGCTGCCATTTTGCATCTCCTCTCAAAAAGTCGATATTTGCCTGTACTGCAGAGCTACACATTGCTGCGCCTCATTGAAATCTAAGCATAATCCTGTCACGGGAAGAGTGCGCAGAGCACACTCCGCCCGTAAGAGCTCTTTTTCAGCGACGCGCTTCCGCCCGCGCGCGAATGCCGTTGAGAATGTGCGTCCAGCCCGTGCCGATGCGTTGCCGGACGTCGTCCGGAATGGCCCCCAAAGCGAAGTGGTGGAACGCGATCAGCGTGCCGCCCTCCGTTTCGCTCAGCCGGTATTGAAGATTGGAAACGACCGCATAGGACATAAACAGCGGTCCGCAGATCTCGAGGAGCGTCGGACGCTTGATGGCCTGCACAGTTCCCCAGAAGTGGCCATTGCCGTCGCCCAGGTCGCGATACCATCGGCCACCGGGCCACGCTTCGAGTTTCATCGGCATCGCTTTGCCGTCGGGTGTGTCGGCGCCTGGGCCGAGCTGTTCGAGCAGCGCGGCGAAGCTCGTGTCGAGCGGCGCGTGCACTTGAATTTCCTGCGTCACGTTCAAAACCAGATTTTCGACTGCCTGTGCTGTTGCGGAACTCATACTTCCTCCTTGTGAAGTGATTTGGTTGAATCGGATTTCCGCGCTTTTGCCTCGGCTCGTTCCTTGACGCGAAGCAACTGATGCCCCCAGAAGCGTTCGAAGGTTTCGGTCCATTCATGCAACGGCCGGATGGCCGCGGCATTGGTGCGATAAAGTATGCGCCGGCCCTCACGCCGCGCGCGCACCAGCCCTACGTCGCGCAGCACCCGCAGATGCTTGGAAACGGAGGGCTGCGCCAGCCGCAAAGTCACCACGATGTCGCCCACGGGACGCTCCCGGACCACCAGATAGCTGAGGATTTCGCGGCGGCGAATTTCGGCCACCGCGTTGAAGACGTCGGAAGTGGTAGTGGCGCGTGGCATGGCAGGAGATTACATTCCCATATAGGAATATGTAAAGAAGAATTTTTCGCGGCCTTGGCCGCCACTGGAAAACTATTTCTTCCCGTCCGTGTCACCCTCTTTGGTTGCAAAGCGAGCGTCGGGGTATAATCACAGGATGCCTATGAAGCAGAAAGGTCCACGGATACGCAGCACCACGGTATTGTGCGTGCGCAAAGACGGCCACGTCGTACTCGCGGGCGACGGCCAAGTGACGCTCGGCGAAGGCGTGGTTAAACACAACGCAAAAAAAATTCGCCGCCTCTTCAGCGACAAAATCCTGGCGGGGTTCGCGGGCAGCACCGCCGACGCGCTTTCGCTGTTCACGCGCTTCGAAAACAAGTTGCAGGAGTATCACGGCAACCTCGCGCGCGCCGCAGTGGAGCTCTCGAAAGAGTGGCGCACGGATCGTTCTCTGCGCCATCTCGAAGCGCTCCTGATTGTCGCCGATGCCAAATCCACTTTTCTGCTTTCCGGCAATGGCGACGTGATCGAGCCCGACGACGGCATCTGCGCGATTGGCTCCGGCGGCCCGTACGCCCTTTCCGCCGCGCGCGCCCTGGCGAAGCACACGAAGATGAACGCCAAGGACATCGCGCAAGAGGCCATGCGCATCGCCAGCGAAATCTGCATCTATACAAACAGCAATTTCTCCATTGAAGAACTCTAGCGGCGTGTGATGAACCGGCAAGCGAGGCTCCGTGAACGACAAGGGTAAGGATGAAAAAAACATGGTGATTTATCTCAACGGCGAATCTCCAGCGGCGGAGCCGGAGCCGATGCCTTCGTTTGACGAGCTGACACCGCGCGAAATCGTCGTCGAACTCGACAAATATATTATCGGCCAGACGCCGGCAAAGCGCGCCGTCGCTGTCGCGCTGCGCAATCGCGTGCGCCGGCAAAAGCTCCCGCCGGAGATGGCCGAAGACGTCCTTCCGAAAAATATTTTGATGATTGGCCCCACGGGTGTGGGCAAAACGGAAATTGCGCGCCGTCTGGCGCGGCTCGCAGGCTGCCCGTTCGTTAAAGTGGAAGCCTCGAAATACACGGAAGTCGGATACGTAGGCCGCGACGTGGAATCCATGGTGCGCGATTTGGTCGAAGTGGCCATCGACATGGTGCGCGAGGAAAAGCTCGACGAAGTCGCCGAGCGCGCCGAGCAAGC
>Ga0307373_10007341_pt1 | contig 17245 bp, 20 predicted proteins | sample OX2MG_FD_202534 | JGI IMG/M metagenome (GOLD analysis project Ga0307373, IMG submission 202534) | Soil microbial communities from Risofladan, Vaasa, Finland - OX-2 | ecosystem: Environmental > Terrestrial > Soil > Coastal area > Acid sulfate soil | place: Finland: Risofladan, Vaasa | collected... | reverse complement strand
AAGAACCTGCCGGTAGACGGGCGCGTCGATCTACGAGAGAGAAACGGGCGTTGGGTAGGCACCTGCTACCCAAGAGGCCGGGAGGTCAGGTCTGAGAGCGCTCGAATCCCTGGTCCGTGTGCCAGAGTTTGGTCGTGACGAACACGTCCTCGCGAGGAATCCCGCTTGCTCGAACGGCTTGTCCAACATCCGCCTCGTTTTCGTAGAGCGTCGCCGTGTCGATATGGCGATAGCCGAGTTCGAGCGCCCAGGCGACAGCCTGCCGGGTCACTGGACCCGGCGGAGACAGGTAGACACCGAGCCCGAGCATCGGGATCTCGTTTCCTTGGTTCAGACGCACTCGGGGGTCGCTTAGGGGCGTGGAAGCGGCAGACACACCCGGGACAACCCCCATCGGTGCTTATCGTGCGTCGCCGGCCGCCCTAACGTGCGCCGCTCGTGCGCCTTCGGGAGGTCGGGAGGTCTTCCGGCCGAACCGGGCCTTCACCGCGGGAGGCATTCCGGTAGGCGTCCGCATAGCCGATCGACAGGAGACCGTAAGTCACGAAGAGCGGGGCGATCGCGAAGATGAACGGCGCGAGCGCGAGGAACATCGCCGGCCAGTTCGTGAAGAAGTCGATGAAGAGACCGACGATCACCTGACCGAGAGCGAGACCGGAGATCATCGAGACCCCGAGCGACCATGCGAACGCGGCCCAGCCCAGCACACGGCCGGTTGAACCCTGGAGCGGATCGACCATCGCCCGCAGCCGGTGGAAGAACGCACCGATGGCGAAGACCAGAGCTCCGCCGATGATCCACGCGAGGAGGGCCGGCGTGTCGCCGCCCCCGACGGTGCCGAGCCCAAAGTTGAGGAGGGCGGTTGCGACTATTCCTCCCCCGAGCATCGAGATCGTCGGCCAAGGGACCGCACGGTGGGCCGGAGGAGCGGGTCGTGGATGAAGTCGGTTCCATTCGTGAAGACCACGCCAGAGGAAGTAGAACCCGGCCAGGGTCACCGCGATACTGAGGTAGTACCCGAGCGGGTTCGTCCGGACCGAGCCCACGGTGGTGAGAATCTGATAGATCTCGGCCACCGCCTCCATGAGGAATCCTACGATGAGTGCCCGGATCGCATGACGTTCGGAGGTGAGCTGCGGCACGAGGAGCCGCCGCCACCCAGGCTGAGACGGTGAGAGCGAGGGCGTTGGCGAGGAGGCAGGAATCATCGACGATGCCCCGGAGAGTCCGGGAGCAGAAGGCGATACCCTAGGACGCACGTTTCAGGGTAGGCGATACTCAGAGCTGGTGTCCAAGCATCGATCGGCCGAGATTGGGGCGGTAGCGACCCGGACTGGACGCGACCGTCCGCTAGGGGAGGTACGGGAACAAGCGCCACCTAGAGTCCGCCTGCTCGCCATACTCGTCCCCGAACCGTTTGACCACGGGGGTCTCCTCGATGTGGATCTGGTACCCGAAGCAGGTGATCCCGGCGATGCTGGTGTTGATCCATCACGAATCCCAGCGCGACTGAGCTCTGCCTTTCGAAGCCGGCGCGACCTCCGGGGATGACGCCGTCGGCATCACCCGTCAAGCGTACCGAAACTTCGTCAGGGTCGTTTGGGCTACCGGGACGCGCTGAGCTACCGAACCCAACAGATCGTGGATCGTATCGCGGGTCCACACGCCGTTCAGGTCGAGCGAGATGGCATGGCGACGCTGGGCGCGACGGACGACCACGTCGACTCGATGGCCCTGCTGGTCGGAAAGTCGCGCGGCGAAGGACCGCGCCTTGAGCAGAGGGGACGCGCCGTCGCCCTCGAGTACGGCGAGGAGATCTCCCACCGGCTCGTTCGAGCCGCGACGCGATTTCTCCATGGGCAGAGGAAGCCAGCCGCCCGGGGAGACCTCCCAGTGATCGACCTGCCGAAACCGCCGAGCGGAAAGCGCATGGAGAGTCCCGACCGCTAGCAGCACCAGATCGGGTGTCTGCGCGATCTGGGCCTGGGACATGGCCCGCTCGACCTGTTGGAGGTGAGGCGCATCTCCCCGAAGGGCGGCGCCGGTGGAGACATCGATCTCGAGATGCGCATGATCGTACGGCCGATTCTTCGAGCGTCGGTTCGCCCGCGGTCCCGATACCGGCTCGTTGAGGATCGAGATGGGTCCGACGAGGTCGGGTGCGGAAAGTGCGAGGGGTTTGGATGCGGGCACCGAGGCGACAGTCGACCTACCCGCCAATAACCTTTGCTGGAAGCGACCGGCTCGAGGGCACGAACGGTGTTACCTGCCCACGCCTCGGTCCGGATCCGCGGCCGATAGGACACAGGCGCGCAGCCGGTTCGTGGCCTCGATATCGGTGAGACCTTCGATTTCCAGCGTCTTCGCTCGCGAGGCTCCGGCCTGTACCCAGTGAACCGCGGAGTGGGGCACCGCGAGCCAGTCCGCGATCAGGATCGCCACCGAACGGTTGGCCCCGCCGTGCGTGGGGGCCGCCCGGCAGCTCACGACCCAGCGTTTGCGCCACGCGTCCCAAGCGAGCGCATCGGTCGCGGCGGCGGGCTTCACCCACAAGGAGATCCGCGCCATGGTTCTCTTAGACTCGAGAACCGGCGGTGTCAGAGGGCGCTCGCCGCTTCGAGCGGCTCGATCGGTTGGACCGGGGCGCTCTCGGCGTCGGGGAGCGCGTCGGACTTGCGAGGCAGGCGGCCTCTTAGGAAGAGGATGAACACGAGCGCGACGACGAGCAGCGCGACCATGACCGCGAAGGTCTGGTCGTACGACTTGATCAGGGAGTCGGGAAGCGTTGGGTCCAGCATCGAGAATCGGGTCTCCTGGAAGGAGGTCAGCACCGATAGTCCGATCGCGCCTCCGAGCGTTTGGAGGAACTGGATTAGACCCCCGGCCTCGCCGACATCGACGCTCGCGACCTCGTTCTGTGCCGCGAGCAGAAACACCGGGAAGGTCAGCCCGATCCCGAAGCCGAGGGGGATCAACGGGAGAATGATGCCTCCCACCGGGATGAACCCGAGGTAGAACGTCCACAGCGGGGTGGTGACCGTAAGGGTCGTAAGGCCCGCCATTCCGACGAGGCCGATCACGACTCCGACAAGCGCGACGGTTCGGTAGGACATGCGGGTCAGCAGCTGGCCACCCAGCGCCGCTCCGACGACGAGCGGAAGCACGAGGAAGTACAGGATGTCACGTACCACGTCGGCCGGATTGCTCGCGGTGGGGTCGAGGGCGCCGGCGACCACCAAGGACAGGAACGTCGCGACGGGGTAGAACACCATCCCGATGAAGAACGTCGCACCGCTTCCGGCGGCCACGACCCGGTGGGCGAAGAGGCGAACCGGGACGAGCGGGTTCTCCGCACGGTACTCCTGGATCACGAAAGCGATCACGAGGACAACGCACGCGGAGAGCAGGCCGATTACGCGGGAGTCGGCCCACGACCAGCCCTCACCGGAGATCTGGTAGAGTGGGAACATGAGCGTCGCCACCCACCCCGACAGGAGCGCGGCGCCGACGAGGTCGAAGCGGCGTGCGCGCTCCGGAACGAGGGGACCCAGGGTCGTGGCGATGAGCACGAACCCGAGGAGTCCGATCGGGATGTTGACGTAGAAGATCCAGCGCCAGGTCGTGAACCCCAGGATGGCGCTTCCGAGCAGGGGTCCCGCCACGACGGCGATGCCGAAGACCCCCGAGAGCATTCCGATGATCCGGGCGCGGGTCTCCGGTGGAAAGGAGACCGCGACGATGGCGATGCCGACCGGGAAGAACCCTCCGCTTCCAAATCCCTGGACCGCGCGGAACACGATCAGTTCCGAGAGGTTCTGACTGAGTCCGGAGAAAATCGAACCGACGATGAAGATCAAGAGGCCGCCCAGGAAGACGTTCCGCCGGCTGCGCAGATCGGAGAGTTTGGCGAAGATCGGTATGGCGATGGCGGATGCGATGACGTAGGCGCTGATGACGAACGTTCCGCTGTTCGGTTGGCCGAAATCCCCCAGGATCGTGGAGAGGGCCGTGAGGACCACGAAGTTGTCGAGCGCACCCATCAGGAGCGCGAGCAGGATCCCGACCACCACCAGGAGCTCGAAGCGTCGGCTCGGCCGGGCCGCAGACGGGGGCGCTTCGACCTCCCGGCCCGCATCGGTCGAGAGATCGGTCACGAAGTTCGCCCGGCCAGCGCACCGAGGCCCCCTACTTAAACTTTGGATTCTAAAGCACAAAGATTTCACCTGGTAGCGCCTCGGGTGTCCTCACGATGAAGACCGCTCGCGCGCCATCGGGCTCGCCTTCCTGCGACTTCGAGGCGACGTTCGAGCTTCTCGGCCAGAGGCACGTCCTCGTCATTCTGCGAGCCCTGTTGGAGAAGAGCCCGCGGCGATTCAATGAACTGCAGACGAGCGTCTCCGTCAACACCGCAACGCTGTCGGATCGGCTGAAGCGGTTGGAGAACCTGGGCATTATCCAGCGCCGTGCGCTCGCCGCCACGCCCCGACGGATCGAGTACCGCCTCACGCCGATGGGCCGGGACCTGCTGAAGATCTTCCGGACGATGATGGAGTGGCGGCGAAAGTACTCGACGGGTACCGGGTCGCGGGAGAGGATGCCCCGGACCAGGGCGAGACCGAGTCCGGGTTGAACGATCGCCCCCGGCGGCGGGATTCGCTCGCGGCCTACATCCGAGGAGGCTGCGGCGTAGATCGGCGCAATAGGAATGCCATGTAGCACGCCGGTCCGGCCTCCGCGCTCTCCGCCTGGAATGCGGTGTAGGTGAACAGGAACTTCGGCTCGAGCGCGACCGCCACCTCCTCGAGGGACGGACGGTGAGGGGGCCCTCGCGCCCCGGTGTGCTCGCGCGCGACCCAGGTCAGCACGAACCTTCCATCTCGCCGGAGGACGCGACGAACCTCGGCCGCGTACTCTGCGCGACGCCCGATCGGGAGTGTGTGAAAGCACCCGTGATCGATCGCTGCGTCCAGCGAACCGTCGTCGAAGGGGAGGGCGAGGGCGTCCCCCTCCCGAACATCTACGCTGACCCTCGCCTTGGAGGCCCGCTCCCGGGCGGCGGCGACCGCGCCGGGCGAGATATCGATCCCGTGGGCCACGTATCTATGCTTCGCGAGGAATATCACGTTCGAGCCGGCTCCGCAACCGATGTCGAGGACCGACCCTCCCTTCGGAAGGAATCCCTTCGAGACCGCCAACCGGGTCGATGGGCTCGGCCCAGGATCGAACCATGGGAGTTGATAGTACGGCGTTCTCTCGTACGTTGTTCTCCACCGCGCGCGAGCCTGCGCCGAGAGACCGACCGGGGGACGCGCCGAGGTGCGGTGAGCCGGCCGCTTCGCCACTCGCTCCCTCCGTTGGATCAGACCAGTTCCCCAGATGAGGACTTCGGCGCGCGCCTAGGCTGAGCCGTCGGTGGCGGCCCCCGAGCGCTGCGCCCCGCGGCCCCGTCCCCAGAGGATGACCAGCAGAGCCGCGCCCGTGAGCGCGGCCGAGACGAAGAAGACCGTGTGGATCCCGGCGAGGAACTGGGCCGCCTCGTTCGGTCCGGAGGAGGTCTGGGACCCGAGCAAGATCGACTCGAGGGCGGAGATCGGCAGCGCCGTGGACATGATGGCAAGGGTTAGACCGAGACCGATCGTCGCGCCGGTGTTCATGAGGGTGGTCCCGACCCCCGAAGCGATCCCGCGCCTCTCGGGAGGAACGGCGCTCATCATGGCCGCCCGGTTCGGGGATGCGAACAGGCCCATTCCGGCTCCCAACATGACGAACGGCCCGAGGAGGAGCGCGAACGGTGCGGCCGACGGGATCGTCGCGAGCCAAAGGAAGGCACCGCCGCTGAGCACGAGGCCCGTGACGGTGAACCATTTGCGGCCATACCGGTCGGAGAAGATGCCGCCGAGTGGCCCCATGACCGCGAGGGAAGCCGAGACCGGGATCAGGAACAGTCCGGCGGTGAGGGGGCTGAGGTAGGTGGGGGGCCCTTGGAGATAGAACACCATGACGAAGATGAACGCCCCGCGGCCGAGCGCGTTCAGGAACGTCGCCAGCCCCGTCTCGGTGAACTCTCGGTTGCGGAACAGCGAGAGATCTAACATCGGAAACCGCTCCCGGCGCTCGATGAGGATGAACAGCGCGATCAGGGCCCCGCCGCCCACGAGACCGGCCCCGGCCTCGAGGCCCGTCCATTCTCCGAGCGCGCCGAACGTCATTGCGACCAGCACGAGCCCGAGACCGGCGGCGAACACGACGTTGCCCACCCAGTCGATCGGCTGCTCGCGCTGGGGCTTCTGCAGCTCTCTCAGATCGTAGTGGGCCCGAATCGTCGCGAACGCCCCGATCGGGACGTTGACGAAGAAGATCCACTGCCAGCCGATGGTCGTGGTGATGATCCCACCGAGGACCAGCCCCATGACGGAACCGACGACGATGGAAACCTGGTTGATCCCGAGCGCGCGACCCCGCTCGTTCGGGGGAAAGGCATCCGTGATGATCGCGGCCGAGTTCGAGAACAGGAAGCCGGCGCCGATCGCCTGGACCATCCGGAACACCACGAGCTCGGACCCGGTCTGAGAGAATCCGCACAGAAGCGAGCCGATCGTGAAGATGGCGAACCCGAGGACGTACAGCCGCACACGACCGAACATGTCGGAGAGGCGACCGAAGTTCAGCAGGACCACCGCGGTGACGAGCGAGTAGCCAAGCAGGATCCACAGCAGACTGGTCGCGCTCGTGTCGGGGAGCTGACGGCCGATCGTCGGCAGCGCGATCAGCACGATGTTGGTGTCCAGCGCCGCCATCAGCGTCGCGACGGTCGTGTTGGAGAGGACCCGCCACTTGTATTCCATCGTCCTCCTCAGGGGCGGCGGGCAGGATCGGCCCCCCCGGTCGCGCGATGCGACGGGAGGCCTACGGAGCGCAGGACCACGGGCCGGACGACCGCCCTCAGTTACCGGTCGGCATTTCGCTGGCGCCGTAGCCGGCGATCTCGGCGGAGAGCTGGTCGATGTACTTGCGGAAACTCGACATGACGCACCGCGGCGTGATAATCCCAACGACCCGGTCCCCTTGGCAAACGACCATGCGCCGGATCTCTCGCTGCGCCATGCGGGCAACCACCTCGTCGGTCGGCAGGTCGACCGGGCACGTCTCCACGGGGAACGAGGCGATCTCCTCCACGCGGACGCTCGCCGGGTCGCGGCCGAGGGCCACGACCTTCTCCACGATGTCCCACTCCGTCACGATCCCGCGGATCGGCAGCGTGCCGGTGCCCAGGATGGCCGAGCGCTGGTCGCTCGTCGCCAACAGCTTCGCGCACGACAGGACGTCGGTACCGACCTCAACGGTGAGGACATGTGGATCCATGATGTCTTTCGCCTTCAACCCCATGGGCGCCCCACCGCACCGCGTGATATATCGCCGGCTGGCCCGCCCGGGCCCGATTCGCTCTCAGTCGCGCGAGGGGGGGCGCCGCCGCTTGCGGTAGTCATCACGGTCGTCCCCGCGATCCCCGTCGCGTCCGCGGGGCGGACCCCGCGGACCGTCGAACCGGCGGGGACCGCCACGCCCGCCGCCCGGAGGATACCGGCCTCCGCTTCGGCCGCCGGAGCGCGGAGCGAAGCCGCGGTTGAACGGCCGTCCGCCGCCACCGCCCCGGTCGCCGCGTCCACCCTCGTCGTCCCGCCGTGGCGGCAGGGTGAACTTGTTCCCGCAGGAGCCGCACTCCCCCGCGACGGTCCCGTCCGGGTTCGTGGAGAATCGGAGCGGACCGCCGCACTCCCGGCAAGGCCGGGTGCGCGGCGCGCCAAAGTCGGAGTCTCGTCCGGGCGATGGGCGTCCCCGCGGGGCGCGCATCCGGGGAGCGCTCTCCATCTCTCCGCCGGCCCGGAGGTAACTGAATTTCGATTGGCAGCCGGGGCAGATCCCTTCCACCCCTCCGTTGCCGGTTACGCGAAAGGACAGCGTCGAGCCGCAGTCTTCACACTTAGGGCGATCCCCACCGATCTCGGAACCCTCCTCGGTATCTGGGCTCTGGGCCACCCTGGAGCCGCGGGCGGGCAGATTCGAAGCGTCGCCTCCCGGGGCCTGGAGGATGGTGAAGGTGTGGCCACACTCCGCGCAACTGCCCGTCAGCACCTGAGCCGCTCGCTCGACGTATTCTACCGGGGTTCCGCAGTCCGGGCATGTCTGGGTCATGATACTACCTACGGAGCGTCAGCCGACGCCCCTCATTATCTAGAGCGTCCGTGGTCGGTCGGCCCGACGCAGTCGGTCCGGGCCCGAGGAAGGCGCATGCTACACGCTGACGCGCCCGCCGAAGAGCCCATGCCGGCCCGAGCGGCCTCGAGGAGCGGAGGGTCTCGTTCGGGATGAACGTGGTCGCCCCGATCCTGCTCGGGATCGTGCTCGGCATCTCGTTGGCTGCTCCTCCCGGCCCGATGACGGCGTTCATCACGTCCGTCTCGGTCGACTCGTGGAAGCGTGGATTCCTCGCGGGCATTGGGGCGCTGAGCGCCGACGGCGTGCTCGCCGCGATCGTCTTCGGACTCAGTTCCGCGATCGACCTGGGCGCCTACGTTCGGTACGTGTACGTCCTAGGCGCCGTCGTGATGGTTGGGTTCGGACTGCTGGTCCTGCGCTCTCACGAGAGTGTGGCGCCGCTCGGCCGGCCGGGTTGGCAGGTGTACTTGCAGGGCTTGGGCCTCGGGTTGGGCAACCCGTTCCAGATTCTTTGGTGGTTCAGTGCCGGGCTCGCGTTTGCCTACGCGGGCGGGGCGCTCCTGTTCGCCGGACTCTTCGGGGCGATCGTGGTCTACGTGCTCGGGTTCACATTCCTCATCCACAAGGGCGTCGGCCGGTACCCATCGGCCCGCCGGTGGATCATCTCGGGCTCGGCGGCCCTGATCTTCGCGTTCGGCGGCTACTTCGTGTTCCTGGCGGTGGGTGGGGTCTAGGCCCGTCGCCTACGGCGTGCGGAGCGCGCGCCGCCCGAGCACGACGGCGAGCGAGATGAACGCGGCGGCCCACGCGAGCAGGGCCAGCAGGTAGACCTCGGGGATGTACGGGTAGTACGAGCTCGAACCGAAGAGGTTCTCGCGCAGGACGTTGACGCAGAGGGAGACGGGGTTGTACTCCGCGATCTGATGGAGCCAGTCCGGGCCGACCCCCGGGGGATAGAGCGCGTTCGACGTGAAGAGAATCGGGAGGTTCAACAGGTTCACGATTCCGAAGTACGACTGCGGGCTCTCGAGCGCGAACCCGAAGGCGAGGAAGAGCGCGTTGAACATCAGGGCCAGCACGAGGACGGCGATCACGATCTCGAACGCCCCGAGAACGCCGACCGATCCCGTGATGGTCAGGCCCACGAAGCCGGGGATGTGCGCCAGGAGGACCGCGAGACCGAGGACGAGGAACGCCGGCACGAGCGCGATCAGGGAGCGGAAGATCAGCGGCGAGAGGAAGATCACCGACCGGGGAGCGGGGGTCGCGGCCTGGCGCTTGACGATGCCGAGCCCCTTGTCGAAGATGACGTTCGCCCCGGAGAACAGCGACATTGTCAGCGCGACGAATCCGACCATGCCCGCGGCGAAGTACGAGATGTAGTTCGGAGCGCCGAGGTACTGGGCCGGTCCGCCGGGGTAGTTGAATCCCTGCCCGAAGAGGATCAAGTAGAGGACGGGAACGAGCAGGCTGGAGATGATCCATACCGGGGTCCGGATGTACCGGAGCCACTCCCGGCGGAGCAGGGCCCCGAGCTCGCGCAGCATTACGAACGACCCCCGCGCATCTGGCCCATCCGCTCCGACGCCCACCCGCTGTGCTCGGTACCCTCCTCGCGGTACTCCCGTCCGGTGAGTTCGAGAAAGACCTCGTCCAGGCTAGGCTTGCGGATCTCCACGCTGACGATCTCGACACCCGCCCGGTCGCAGGCCGTCACGATCAGTGGGACCATCGCTTCTCCGCGATCGCACTTGACTCGGTACGCTCCGGCGATCACTTGGACCGCGAGCGCCCCGGGGACCGCCGAGAGGATCTGCGTGAGATCCTCGCCTTTGCTCGGCTTGACCACGACCGTGTCGCCTCCGGTGCGCTGCTTGAGCTCGTCCGGCCGACCGGTCGCTACGATCTTCCCGTGGTCGACGATCGCGAGTCGTTCGCAGAGCTGGTCGGCCTCCTCCAGGTAGTGGGTGGTCAGGAACAGCGTGACCCCGGTGTCTTTCCTCAAGTGGCGAATGTAGTCCCAGAACCCGGCGCGTCCCTGCGGGTCGAGACCAAGGGTCGGTTCGTCCAGGAAGAGGATCTTCGGGGAGTGCACGACGCCGACCGCGAGCTCGAGCCGACGACGCATCCCGCCGGAATAACCCTTCACCAGACGGTCCGCGGCGGGAGCGAGCTGCATCTGATCGAGCAGCTCCCGGATCCGGCGGCGCGCCTCGGGCGCCGGGATTCCCTGGAGCCCCGCGGCCACCTCGAGGTTCTCCCGACCGGTGAGTTCGCCGTCCGCCGTCGAGACCTGGAAGGCGAGGCCGATCCGCCGGCGGACCTCCTCGGGGTGCTTCGCCACGTCCAGGCCGTCGACGATGGCCCGCCCCGACGTGGGCCGCACGAGGGTCGTCAGGATAGAGACCATGGTCGTCTTACCGGCGCCGTTGGGCCCGAGCAATCCGAACGCTTCGCCTTCGGGAACGTTGAGCGAGACACCGTCCACCGCCCGGATGATGTCGCCATACACCTTGACCAGATTCTCGCAGACGATCGCGTCGGTCATCGGATGGAGGAACGCGTAGCATGCGAGGATAAAACGTGGAGACGCAAACGGGGTGGACACCGGCCGTGCGCTCGGGGGTCCAACGCGAACCGTCCGCCGGGCGTCTCGCTCCCTGGAGAACCACCGTTTCGGGAAGCTTATCTGCCCGCTGAGAACTCGGCGAGCATGGCGCACTATTCCGGCGAGGGCGGGATCCAGATCTCCCGGGCGCGGCTCTGGGAGTTCCTCGAGCTCCATGCCGACCCGGCCGTGATCGGCCAGATCCACCCCGATGTTCTCCATCAGAGCGTCGTGCGGTCCTCACCGAAGGAGTCCGTCTTGGAGCGGACGCTCCGGGTCCCGCGAAATCAAACCCTGAACTCGACCTGGAAGGTGACTAGCGACCCGCCGGAAACATTCCGGTGGGAGATCATCGGCGGCGACGGGCCCATGGAAACAGGGTCGTGGGTCGAGAACCATTACGTCGACGCGCCGGAAGGATCCACGTGGGTCCGGACCGAGGCCGAGATCAGCATCCGGAAGGTCCCGCGCTTCCTCCAGAAGACCGCGGTCCGGCGCGTACTGAACTCGATCGACACGCAAGACCTCGCCTACCTCCAGGCGCATCCGTAGCGTGGCGCGCGGTCACGACGCCGCCGGACCATCCCGAGCCACTACCCACGGACCGAGGCGCCGTTGACGGACGTGATCACGGCCACGGGGCTCTCGCGGGCGTACGGCCGCGGTCCCCTCGCGGTGGACGGACTCGACTTCTCGATCCGCCGAGGTGAGATCTTCGCCCTTCTCGGTCCGAACGGCGCGGGCAAGACCACGACGATCCGCCTGATCGCCGGGCTGATCGATCCGACCGCCGGTCGGGTCCTCGTCAATGGGATCCCGACGACCGACCGGTCCCACCTGCAACAGATCCACGACGCGGTCGGTGTGCTTCCCGAGGTCCCCGGTCACTACGAGAGCCTGTCGGCGTACCGCAATCTCCGCTTTCACGGTCGCCTGCACGGCCTATCGGACGGGCAGATCCACGATCGCGCCCGCGAGCTCCTCGGCGCGTTCGATCTGTGGGAGCGCCGCGACGAGCGCGTCGCCACCTTCTCCAAGGGCATGAAGCAGAAGGTCGCGCTCGTTCGGGCGATGCTCCACGCTCCGAGCTGTCTCGTGCTCGACGAGCCGATCTCGGGCCTCGATCCGCAAGCGGCGAAGACCGTGCGCGACTTCCTGATCGAGCAGCGACGCCGGGGCACGACCATCGTCCTGTCGACCCACAACCTGGACGACGCCGACCGTCTCAGCGATCGGGTCGCCGTGATCCAGACGCGGCTCCTCGCCCTCGACACTCCCTCGGCGCTCAAGGGCCGGCTCTTCCAGCGCTCGGTGGCCGTTCGGCTCCAGAACGGGAACCCCGCGGTCCTCGAAGTGGCCCGGCGGCTCCCCTTCGTTTTACACGCCACGTGGGAAGAGCCGCGCCTCCAGGTTCGGCTGGACCACCCGGACGAGGACATGCCCACGGTGATCGAGGCGCTCGTGCGTGCCGGATACCGGATCCAGTACGTTGAACCGGTCTCGCACTCGCTCGAGGACGCCTACCTGCGACTGATCCAAGAGCGCGGGGCCTCGGCCACGGACGGTGGGCCATGAGATACGATCGCGTCCGGGAGATCGTTCTCAAGGACCTCAGCGAGCTGCGCGCGAACCGCTCCACGCTGATCTCCCTCGTCATCTTCCCGGTGTTCCTGCTCTTCTCCGCCATCGTTCAGGTGCAGGCCGCGGTCGCCGCGACGACGTCCGGCGGCGCCGACTTGCGCGATGCCATCCTCGGGCACACCGTGCTCGCCTCGAGCCTCTTGATGTTCATCGCCCCCCTGATCTCGGTCGTGGTCGGTTCCACCGGGATCATTCTCGAGAAAACGAACCGCAGCCTCGAGCCCCTCCTCGCGGACCCGATCTCCGACTCCGAACTGTTGTGGGGCAAGGCGCTCGCCCCGCTCATCCCGGCCCTCGCGACGGGATATGTCGCCTTCGTGGTGCTCTTCGTCGCCGGGGACGTGATCGCCTGGAGAACGCTCGGCGGTCCGCTGTACCCGGGCATCTTCGCGTTGTACCAGATGCTCGTTCTGATGACCCTGCTCGCGCTGATCGGAACCTTCTCCACGGTGATCATCTCCAGCCGGGCGAAGGACATCCGGGGGGCCCAACAGATCAGCATGCTCGTGGTCCTGCCCGTAGTGGCCGCGGCGATCGTCGGGGTCGCCCTCGCCGGAACGAACGTTGGTCTGATCGGGATCCTGACGGTCGCCTTGGGCCTGATCGCGTGGCTCGTGGTGCGGATCGCCATCCGCCGCTTCCATCGCGAATCGATCCTGGTCAATTGGCAGTAGTACGCGTCGGAGCTAGTACGGCGGGGCGTTCTCCGCGCGGGAGGAGTACGCCGGGGTCCACACGAACGGCGCGAGCGCCGGGTTCTGCTCCCCGAGGAACTGGACGAGCGATTCCACGCACTGCCCCACGTGGCGAGAGGCGGGATCGCCCTTCTCCGCGGCCGGCCATCGGGCCCACCATCGATCCACCGCCTCGGTCCAGGTGATCCCCGCGGGCACTCGGTAGCGGCGGAATCGTGGGCGGCGGTACTGCATCCATCGCTCGATGCGGTGGGTCGCCTCGTCGGAGAAGTCATCGATCATGGCATGGAGTTCGCTTCCGGCCGGAACCGACGCGTCGACCGTTCGCAGGAAGACGAGGAGGTCCTGCACCGAGCCGGCGCGATGCGCAGGGCCCGTGCTCTCGTACCGCCACCGATCCAGCACCCCGAGAAGTCCGTCCCAGCCGGAGTGCGAGTCCTCGGGCGACCCGGGCCCCGAGGGAGATTCGACGATGACCGCCTTGGGCACCGTCGGCTCGAAGAACGTCTCGACCCGGAAGATGATCGCCTGGCCGTGAGGGGCGAGGTACACGCCCGCGACGTCGATCTGGTGGACGCGCTGGAGCGTGGAAGGCGGTGCGCCGTTGGCCCCGGAGCTGGCCGCACCGAGCCGGTGCGCCTGCCACGCCCGCTGGACCCGCATGTGGCTGACCCCGAGCGAGTGGGCCAGTTGTCGCGTCGTCCAGAGCGAACCGTCCGGACGGGCGCCGTGGGGAGGGATCCGCCAGATCCGATCGATGAGATCCGCGGGAAGGGCAGGACGACGGCCGGAACGTGGTGCGTCCCACTGGATCCCGTCCAACCGGTTCATGCGGAACCGGCGTCGCCACAGCGCGACGGTCTCCGGGTCGATCGAGAGGTCCGCAGCGATGGCGCGGTTCGTCCAGCCCTCCGCCGCTTCGAGCACGATCCGGGCCCGGCGCGCGAGCCGAGGGGAGATCTCGGGAGCGTCTCGCCACGTGCCGAGCTGCCCGCGTTCCTCCGGTGTCAGGGAGATCGGAAGCGCGGGCCGCATCGACCCCACTAGCGCGGCACCGCACAAATATGTTGGCGGGAAACGCCCCGCTCAGAATCGCGCGATGCTCCCGGTGGCCAGCGCACGGTGCTCGAAGACATCCCACAGGAGGATCGCCGCCCCGTATGCGACGAGCGCGCAGATCGCCACGGCCCCCCAGAGGATCGCGAGGGTGCCGAGAGAATCTCCGGAGATGGCCGCGCGGACCGAGGACAGGCCCCAGGTCAGGGGCAGCGCGTACCCGATCCATTGCAAGGACGATGGCAGGCTCGAGAGAGGGAAGTTGACCCCGGACAGGAGCAACCCGACGAACAGGAAGATGTTGCCGAGGATGATGGAGGTCCGCAGATAGAGCGCGACGCCCCCGAGGAGGAGGCCAAACCCCACCATCGCGAACGCCGTCAGGACGACGGAGACCGCGAGCGTCCATTCCGAGCCGGGAGCGAGGGGCACCCCAAAGAGGACCACGGCATAGACGAGCCCCATCGCGACCGTGGCGAGCGAGATCAAGATCGGGATCATGCCTCGTCCGAAGTACAGCGCGAGGCGGTTCGCCGGCGAGACGAGGAGGTGCTCCATCGTACCCTGCTGTTTTTCGGAATCCGTCGTCTGGCAGACGGAAAACACGCTCGAGTAGGTGACAGTGGCGACGGCGTTACCGATCACCACGAACTGGATCTCGTTGACCGAGTCGTTGGCCAGTTGCGCCGTGAGCGCGAAGAACGTGATCTGGGTCAGCGGGATGATGAAGATCATGCCGAGGATGAAGTCGATGCGCATGAACCCGAGGGACGTGCGCGGAGCGACCACCGCGTTCGCCCAGAACGTCCTCCAGAAGGAGACCCGGTTCGTGCTCGCATCGCCCGTCATGGCTCAGTAATCCCCCAAGCTACCCTTCTCGAGCACTCGGCGCTCTACGCGGCGGAAGACCGACGTGGAGATCCCCAGGTACACGGCCGTGGTGGCGATCGCGCCGACCATGTCCCAGCCGAACCCCCACGAGAACCCCACGTACCCGGGGATCCCGTTGTACCGCAGGGCATCGAGCGCCCACGTCGGGGGGAACAGGAGGCCGATCGGGTTGGTCCAAAACGGCAGGAGAACGACCGGGAACATGCAGCCCGTGCCCACGTAGAAGGCGAACTCGCCGATGTTCTGAATGAACCCGGCGTAGCGGGTGTAGACGTAGACCGCGGCGAGCAGAGTACCGACGCTCGCGAGGGTCAGCATGACGAACACGAAGAGGAGGGCGAACTCGGCCGGGTTGGGCAGCGTCGGGGCCGAGCCGTTGACCGTGACGACGACAACGTAGACGATCAGGCCCCCGATCAATCCGGAAACGACGTTCCACAGCACCCGCCCCAGAACGACGTAGAGGTACGGCGTTGGCGCCTGCAGCGTGGGTTCGAGAGTGCCCCAGACCCGGTCCTGTCCGGTGGCCCAGCCGCTCCCGTAGAGCGTCTGGCCCCACATGCTCATCATGCCGGCCCCGAGGATCGCATAGACAAGGAAGTTCGGCCCGGAGTTGGCGAACAGGCCGAAGGCGACGAGGCCGAAGATGACCGGGGCGATCATCGAGGGGATCAGCCATTGCGGGTCCGCGACGAACTGCAGGACGCACAGCCGTATCGACGCGAGCGTCGAGCGCCCTCGGGACCAGCCGTAGGCCGGAGCGGTCGCCATCTAGTTCGCTTCCTCTTCCACCAGATCCAGATAGACATCCTCGAGCGAGGTCCGGCGCTCTCGCAGGGCCAGCGTCGCGTGCTCGGAGAGCAGCGCCCGGATGTCCTCGGTCGTGGGCCGTTGGGCGTGGATGCGGATCGTCGCCCGGATTCGGGCGCCGAACTCTTCCGTTACGACCTTCGAGACCCCCGAGAGCGCGCGCAGCGCGGCGAGTTCGTCGTCGTCGAACCCGTAGTCCTCGATCTCGATCGTCCGGTCTCCGCCCACGAGCTGGCGCAGGCCGGCGACGGTGTCGTGCGCCGCGATCCGGCCCTTCGTGAGGACCGCGATCCGGTGGCACAGCTCCTCCGCCTCGAACATGTAGTGCGTGGTGAGGAAGATCGTGACCCCATCGGAGACCAGGGACCGGATCAGCTTGCGCGTCTCCCGGGCGGACTTCGGGTCGAGACCGATCGTGGGCTCGTCCAGGAACAACAGCTCCGGGCCGTGGAGGATGCCGCGGGCGATGTGCAACTTCTGCTTCATTCCTCGCGAGTACTCCTCGACCCGCCGGTCGGCAGCGTCGGAGAGCCCCACCCGTTCGAGCACGGCGTCGATGCGGTGTTCGCGTTCCCCGCGAGGAACTCCGTACAGGTCGGCGAAATAGCGCAGGTTCTCGCGCGCGTTGATGCGGTTGTACAGACCCCGCTCACCTCCGAGCACGAGCCCGATGCGAGGGCGCAGGTGCTCGACCTGCGTCGTAACGTCATATCCCAGGACGTGGGCTGTGCCCGACGTCGGAAGTAGGAGCGTCGAGAGGATCTTGGTCAGCGTGGTCTTTCCCGCCCCATTCGGCCCCAATAGACCGAAGATCGCGCCATGATTGACCGTCAGGTCGATGCCCCGCAGCGCCTCCGTCCGGGTCTTCTCCGTGAAAAGGAATCCCTTGCGGGACTCGAAGACGCGGGTGAGTCGTTGGGTCTCAATCGCGGGGGGGTCTGCCATGCGTGCACGGGCCTCGGTGCGATGGCGAAGCGACCGGGCATAAAAGCTGGGGACGCACTCGGAAGCCTCACTCCATGTGAGTCGGGTAGCGGAGGGGGGTCTCGCCCGGCTCCGCAGCCGCCCGGGGCCTCCGAAAGTGCACCGTTCATCCGTACGTAGAAACAGGTACGGATTCCGGGTTCACTGCGGTCCGCCCGTCCGCGAGGATGGGTCTTACGTCCGCTCCACCGGCGTTTACCGTCTCCGGGGAACTCCCGGCGACGAGCGACACGAGGTTCCGCGCCGCGTTCAGGTCTCGGTCGATCCCGAGGCCGCACGCCCCGCACAAATACGTCCGCTCGGAGAGCGACAGCGTCTCCTTGACGCTGCCGCAGCCCGAACA
>Ga0307373_10007336_pt1 | contig 17251 bp, 12 predicted proteins | sample OX2MG_FD_202534 | JGI IMG/M metagenome (GOLD analysis project Ga0307373, IMG submission 202534) | Soil microbial communities from Risofladan, Vaasa, Finland - OX-2 | ecosystem: Environmental > Terrestrial > Soil > Coastal area > Acid sulfate soil | place: Finland: Risofladan, Vaasa | collected... | reverse complement strand
GGCAGTATGTCGAGGAGGTTGAAGTCGAACGCCGCCTCCTGGCTCTGCTGCAGCGCCAGGCCCGTGGTCCCGGTCATGCCGGCGGCGTCGGCCGAGAACATGGTGCGAGAGATGATCTCGAGCGTCAGGCCGGTCATCTGCTCCGAGACGTCGACCTCGGTCCCATCGTCGAGCCCGGCCCAGCTGTCGCCGAAGGCGCTCGCGGCCTCCGCCATGGTCGCGGCATAGCCCGCGACGCTGCGCGGATCGAAGGAGGGCGCCATGATCCGGCGGTGGGTGCGCCAGGTCTCGCCGTCGCTGGAGAGCAGGCCGTCGCCGAAGAGCGCCCGGAAGATGCGCCGCTCCAGCGGCGTCTTGGGATAGTTGGCGACATTGTCGAGCAGCACCCGCTTCAGCCCGGCCGGATCGTTGACGAGGAAGGTGGGGCCGAGGATCGAGGGCGAGCGCCAGATCGGCGCCTCGTAGGCGGCGGCCGGCAGCGCCTCGAGCGGGTTGCGCCGCCCACCCGACGGAAACCTGCGCGCCCGCGCCGGCGGCGGGCCGACGCCGACGAGCCCGCCCGGATCGCTTGCCTCGACGACGCTCATCGACCCTCTCCTCCCGACGCGCTCGCCATTCTGGACCGCGACGGCGCGGCGCACACCTTAATTGCGGTTCACGCCCCCGCGCGCCAGGAGGCGGCTTCAGGGCGCGGCTGCAGCGAGCGAAGGCGGCGGCGCGGGATTTCGGCAGAGCCAGCGCACCTGGTGGGTGTCGATGGGGTTGTCGACCCAGCCGGTGATGGCCGGATTGACGAGTTCGTGGCTGGCGATGAAGTAGAGCGGCGCCACCGGCGCATCGGCAAGCAGCATGGTCTCGGCGGCGCGCATGTGCTGGGCGCGCACCGCCGGATCGGCGGCGGCCAGCGCCGCGTCGAGCTCGGCGTCATAGGCATGGTTGACGTAGTCGCCGTAGTTCTGGCCGCCGGTGTCCGAGCGCGCGAGGTCGAGATAGACCATCGGGTCCTCCGAGAGCCAGCCGGCGTCACCCACCTGGAAGTCGTGGACCTCGTATTCCTGATAGGCGACCTGGACGTCGTTCTGCTCGAGCTGGGCGTCGACGCCCACGGAACGCCAGTCCGCCTGGACCGAGGGCAGGAACAGCATCGGATCGGCGCTGTTGCGGTGCTTGACCACCAGCTTCAGGGGATGTTGCGGGCCATAGCCGGCGGCGGCGAGCAGACGGCGCGCCTCGGCCTGTCGCCGCGCCAGGGGCCAGCTCGCCCAGTAGGCCCGCGGACCGTGCGGATAGCCGGCCATGCCGCGCGGCACGAGGCTATAGGCCGGCGTCTGGCCGCCGCGCAGCAGCTTGCCGGTGATGAACTTGCGGTCGATCGCCATGGAAAGCGCCTGGCGCACCCGCACGTCGCGCAGCGCCGGGACGTCGAGGTTGAAGACCAGGTAGGTGACGCCCCACTCGGGAGCCACCCGCAGATAGCTGGCCATGCCGCTGCGCCGCAGGAACGCCAGCCGGTTCGACTGCACCACGGTGGAAAGGTCGAGTTCGCCGGAGCGGACGCGCCGCTCGTTGGAGATGGCGTCGGCGCTCGGGAAGAAGTCGACCTCGCCGTAGCAGACGTGGGCGGCATCCCAGAACCTGGGGTTCTTGCGCAGCACCACCTTGTCGCCGAGGCGCCAGCTCACCAAGGTGTAGGGTCCGTCGCTGACGTAATGGCCGGGCCTGGTCCAGGCGTCGCCCCAACGCCGCACGGCCTGGCGTGGCGCCGGCCACAGCACCCGCGTGGAGGTGTAGATCAGCAGGTTCGGCCAGGGGTGCGCCAGATGCAGCACCAGGGTGCGCGGCCCCTTGGCCTCGATTCCGGCCGCGCTCGCCGGCAGCTTGCCGGCGTTCACCGCTTCGGCGTTCTTCAGGATCGGATAGAGGATGAAGGCCGAGAACGACGCCGTCCTGGGGTCGAGCACGCGGCGGACCCCATAGACGAAATCGGCCGCCGTCACCGGGGTTCCGTCCGACCACAGGGCCTTGCGCAGATGGAACGTCCAGGTGAGGCCGTCGGCGCTGGTGGTCCACGACCTGGCGACGCCGGGCATGGGCCTGCCGGCCGCATCGCGCGTGGTCAAACCGACGATCATCTCGCTGACGATCGTGTTCTCCCAGACGCCGTCGATCTGGGCCGGATCGAGCGACGCCGGCTCGGCGCCGTTGCCATAGAGCAGGCACAGCACGCCGGCCGGACAGGGCGGACGGCCGCTGGCGCCCTGGCAGGCGAAGAGAACCGGGGCCAGCATCAGCACGCCGGCAAGCACGAGCGCCAGCCGGCGCAGGTCGAAGGTCGGCGCCTCGTCAGCCCGCGCGGCCAATGCGTTTGATCTCCCACTCCAGCTCGACGCCGCTCCTGGCCCTCACGTCGGCGCGCACCGCCTCGCCCAGACTTTCGAGATCGGCCGCCGTGGCCGCCCCCCCATTGATCAGGAAGTTGGCGTGAAGGGGCGAGAACATGGCACCGCCAAGGGCCCTGCCGCGCCATCCGGCCGCATCGATCAGCTTCCAGGCGCTCTCGCCCGGCGGGTTCCTGAAGGTGGAGCCGCCGGTCTTCTCACGGATCGGCTGGGTCTCCTGCCGGCGCGCGGTGATCTCGGCCATGCGCGCCTCGATGGCCTCGGGCGCATCCGGGCGGCCCTGGAACACCGCGCCCAGCCAGATCACCTCGCCGTCCGCCAGCGCGCTGGTCCGGTAGCCATAGCCCAGGTCCACCAGGGTGAAGGCGCGTTGGGCGCCCCGCCGGTCCACGCCCCAGGCAAGCGCCAGCACGTCCTTGGTCTCGGTCCCGTAGCAGCCGGCGTTCATGGCCAGCGCCCCGCCCACGGTCCCGGGAATCCCGGCGTAGAACTCCAGCCCGGCCAGCCCCGCCTTGGCCGCGGCGCGCGCAATGGCGGTGTCGAGCGCCCCCGGCCCCGCCACCAGCCGCGCCTGGGCGCGATCGACCTCGATCTCGGCGAAGGCGCGCCCGGCCAGGCGGACGACGACGCCCTCGACGCCGCCGTCGCGCACGATCACGTTGGAGCCGACGCCGAGGGCGAGGCGCGGCACCTCCTCGGGAAGGCCCTGGAGGAACTGGATCAGGTCGGGCGCATCGGCCGGCAGGAACAGCGCGTCCGCCGGCCCGCCGACCCGCAGCCAGGTATATGGCGCGAGCGGCGCGTCGAAGATGAGCTTGCCGCGGACGGGGGGCAGGTGGTCGCGCCAGCCCATCATCGCCCACTCGTCGCCAGGGCCTCGAGCTGGGCCGGGAGGGCGTGCGCCCAAGCGGTGATGTCGCCGGCGCCCAGGCAGATCACCAGATCGCCGTCGTGCGCCTCCTCGGCCACCAGCGCCGCCAGATCGGCAGGCGAGGCCAGCGCCAGCACGCGCCGGTGCCCGTGACGGCGCAAGCCCTCGATCAGGGCGTCGCGGCCGACGCCGTCGATGGGCGCCTCGCCGGCGGCGTAGACGTCGGCCACGATCACCACGTCGGCATCGTTGAACGAGCGGCAGAAGTCGTGGAAGAAGTCGCGCAGGCGGCTGAAGCGATGCGGCTGCACCACGGCGACGACGCGTCCATTGGTCACCGCCCTGGCCGCCTTCAGCACCGCGGCGATCTCCACCGGGTGATGGCCGTAGTCGTCGATGACGCGCACTCCGCGCGCCTGGCCGGCCAGGGTGAAGCGCCGGCGCACCCCGCCAAAGCCGGCCAGGCCCTTGCGGATCGCCTTTTCCGGCGCGCCGAGTTCGCGGCCGATGGCGATGGCGGCGAGCGAATTGAGCACATTGTGCTGGCCGGCCATGGGCACGGTGACGTCGCCGAGCACGGTCTTGGCCCCGCCCGGCCCGTCGATCAGCACGTCGAAGGTCGAGCCTTCGGCGCCAATCCCGATATTGAGCGCCCGGATCTCCGCCTGCGGATTGGTCCCGTAGGTGATCAGCCGGCGGTTCTCGATCTCGGCGGCCATCTCCTGCACGTCCGGATCGTCGATGCACACCGCCGCGAAGCCATAGAAGGGGATGCTCTCGGCGAAGCCGCGGAAGGCGCGCTTGACCGCGTCGAAGGTCTCGTAATGGTCGAGGTGCTCGGGATCGATATTGGTGACCACCGCGACGGTGGGCCGCAGGCGCAGGAAGGTGCCGTCGCTCTCGTCGGCCTCGACGACGATCCAGTCGCCGGCGCCGACCTTGGCGTTGGCGCCGTAGGCGTTGATGACGCCGCCGTTCACCACCGTCGGGTCGAAGCCGGCGGCGTCGAGGATGGCCGCGACCATGGAGGTGGTGGTGGTCTTGCCGTGCGTGCCGCCGACGGCGATCGAATATTGCAGGCGCATCAGCTCGGCCAGCATCTCGGCGCGGCGGACCAGCGGGATGCGTGCGGCCCGCGCCGCGGCGAGTTCGGGATTGCCGTCCTTGACCGCGCTGGTGAAGACCACCGCCGAGGCGCCGACGACCTGCGCCGCGTCATGGCCGATGAAGACCTTCGCGCCCAGCTTCTCCAGCCGCTCGGCATTGGCGCTGGCGCGCAGGTCTGAGCCCTGCACCTGATAGCCGATCCGAAGCATGATCTCGGCGATGGCGCTCATGCCGATGCCGCCGATGCCCACGAAGTGCACCGGACCGAGGTCGAACGGAACGGGCCGCCGGTTCATGCGTGGCTGCTTAGCCGAACCGGACGGCGCTTCCTACTCTCGCGGGTTCGGGCCCTTGCCCGCGCCGGCGAGGCCATGATAATGAATGAACCACTCATTTTAATACTGGAGCAGTTCGATGCTGGAGGTCGCCGCCGTGGACGCGCATGCGGCCGAAGACGCGGCGTCGATCGCGCCGGCCGACGCGGCGACGCAGTCCAGCGCCGCAGCGGCGCCGCGGCTGCTCTACATCGACAACGTGCGCTGGGTGATGATCACGCTGGTGCTCGGCATGCACGCCGCGGACACCTACAGCCCTCTGGGCAACTGGTACTATCAGGACCATCCACGCCTCGGTCCCGCCAGCACGCTCTTCTTCGTCACCTTCCAGGCCGTGTTGCAGGGCTTCTTCATGGCGCTGCTGTTCTTCATCGCCGGCTATTTCGCCGCGGCCTCGTATGACCGGAAGGGGCCGCGGGCCTTCATGGCCGGGCGGCTCTACCGCCTGGGACTTCCCACGGCGCTCTACGTCTTCGCCATCGGTCCGGTCACTGAGTACTACATCGCCCACTCGTGGCATACGCACCAGTCCTTCGCCCACGAGATGGTGCTGTACCTGACGCGCGGGCGGTTCCTTTCGGGCACGGGGCCGATGTGGTTCTGCGCGGCGCTGCTGATCTTCTGCGCCGCCTACGCCCTCTGGCGCGCGGTCGCACCCACGCGGACCCGCCGACCGGCGCGCGAGCGCCGGGTCGGCGCGGCCGGCGTCGCCGCCACGGTGGCGGCGCTGGCGGTCACGACCTTCCTGACGAGACTCTGGGCGCCGAGCGGCGCGTCGGTCTTCAACATGCAGCCGGGCGACTTTCCCTCCTACATCCTGATGTTCGCGCTCGGCCTCGCCGCCAGTCGCTGGCGCTGGATCGAGCGCGTCGACGACCGCTTCGCCCTGGTCGCGGCCGGCGTCTGCGTCGGCGTGGCCATGGCGGCGTGGACGCCGCTGCTCGCCCTCGGAGGCGCGCTCGGCGGCCAGTCGGCGGCCTATGGCGGCGGCCTCACCTGGCAGAGCGCCGCCATGAGCTGCTGGGAAGCCCTGATCTGCGTCGGCGCCAGCTTCGGCGTCCTCGCCGGCTTCCGCGTCTGGGTGGGGCGCCGGGGAAGGATCGCCAAGCTGATGTCGGACAACGCCTTCGCCGTCTACGTCCTGCATCCGCCGGTCCTCGTCGGCGTCGCCGTCCTCCTGACGCCCGTGGACCTCGCGCCAGTGGCCAAGTTCGCTTTGCTGTGGGCCGTGAGCGCGCTTGCCTGCTTCGCCGTGGCGGCGCCGATCGCGCGCCGGATGCCGCTGCTGGGACGCATCCTGTGACCGTTTCGGCTCGCTCCACCCGCGAGGCGCGGCCTCGGGAGCGAACCGCGCGCAGGAGACCCGCCCAAGCTCGGCCGTGGTCAAGATGCCGGCTTGCGGGCCAGGAGCTGCGCCCGCAGCGCGCCGCGCAGCACCTTCCCCATATGGTTGCGGGGCATGGTCTCGACGAAGTGGAACCGGGCCTGGGCAAAGCCGTGCAGCGTCGCGCGGGCCGCCTCGGCGAGGTCGGCCGCGGGGATGGGCCGGGCGGTCTCGATCACCACGTGCAGTTCCTCCTCATGATCGGCGCCGGTCTCGGACATGACGCAGACGCTCTCGATTCCGAGGCGCTCGGCCAGCGCCTGTTCGAACGGCTCGGCGGCGCGCTTGTCGCCTCTGATGTTGAGCACGTTGGTGATGCGGCCGTGGAAGGCGATACGGCCCTCGCCGTCCAGCACCCCAAGGTCGCCCGGATGGAACCAGCCGTCGCGGAAGAACCGGGCCGTGCTTTCCGGATCGCCCCAGTAGCCGCCGCTGGAGCTCTCGGGAGTCCTCACGCGAACCTCGCCCAGCTCGCCCGGCGGCAGGGGCCGACCGGTCTCGTCGACCACCTCCACGCTCCAGCCCGCGGCGATCTTGTGCCATTTCAGGTCCTGGGGACCCGCGATCTCGGTGAGCGCCCAGCCGCCGACTTCGCTGGAGCCGAAGGCGGTGAGCACCATGGGGGCGAGCCGCGCCTTGGCCTGGCGCGCCAGACTGGCCGAGAGCGGGCCTCCGAACACGGTCAGGCGCAGGTTCTGGTGACGTGGAGCCTCGCCCTCGAGACCGGCGAGGACGCGGGCGAGGAACGCCGGCGTAGCGAAGGCATGGTGATGCGCGGATAATCGAACGAGCGGTGCAGATCGGGCCCCTGCCAGACGATCACCGCCGAGCCGGTGCACCAGGCCGCGACGGCGGTCGAATAGCCGATGGCGGTCCAAAGTCCGAACTGGAGCACGTTGACCACCCAGTCGAGGGCGCCCATCGCGGCCGTCAGCTGCTCGCGCTCGGGGCTCAGCAGAACGCATTTGTAGACGCCGGTCGTGCCTGAGGTCAGCAGCACATGGCCGCCGACGAGGGCGGTGACCGGGGCGCCTTGCAGCGCCCCCGCCGCCTCGCCATCGATCGCCACGTCGGCCTCGATCTCCACCACTTCGGCGCCGGGCGGCGCGAAGGAGAGCGCTTCGGCCCACCGCATCTCGCCTTTGCGGATCACCACCAGCGCCACGTCCAGGCGCGCCAGGTGGGCCATGTCTGCGCCCCGGTCGATGGCGACGGTCGTGCAGCCGAGGCTGCGCAAACCCAGGACCACCGGCCAGGCATCCGCGATGCTGTAGATCAGGACCGCCGCCACCCTGCCCGGCTGCGCTCGCGGGGCCAGTCGGCGCCGGGCGGCGAGGATCGCCCGGTAGAGCCCGCGATAGGAATGCTCACGGCCGTCCGCGACCAGGGCGAGCTTGCCCGGCGAGGCTGTCGCGGTCTCGCAGATCTTATCGAGGCTGAACAAAGAGTTTGACCGGACTGGGAACTGGCCGCCCGTCGTGCCCGCAACGGCGCTTGCCCGCAAGAGCGCGATCAGCCTCCCCGCCCCCCAGCGAGAGCGGCTGCGTCATAGAGGCTCATGTGCAGTCCGCTCCACAAGATCGGCGAGCCGGTCGGCGGCGTCGGGCCTGGCGACGGCGCGGGCGGCGGCGGCCATGCTCGCCAGACGCGCGGGCTGGGCGACGAGGTTCCCGATGAGCGCGGTCAGCGCCTCGCGGTCCAGGGCGTCCTCGCGCACGACTTCGGCGGCGCCGGCGTCGGCGAGAACACGGGCGTTCTCGCCCTGGTCGTCGTCGAGCGCGATCTTCAGCGGCACCAGGATCGAGGGGCGGCCGGCGACGGCGATCTCGCACACGGTCGAGGCGCCGGCCCGGCCGATGACGAGATGGGCGCCGGCGAGGCGGCCGGCCATGTCGCCGAAGAAAGGAGTGATCTCCGCGGCGACGCCCGCCTCGGCATAGGTTCTGCGCGCGCCCTCGACGGACTCGGCGCGGGTCTGCTGCTGCACCTTCAGCCTGGCCCGGACGCCATCCGGAAGCCCGGCGACCGCCGCCGGGACGAGTTCGGAGATGAGGCGCGCGCCCTGACTGCCGCCGGTGACCAGCAGGCGGATCTCATCTTTCGGGAGCGCGTAGGGAAGATCGGCCAGGGCGCGGATTTCCGCCCGCACCGGATTGCCGACCACCACGGCCCGCGCCTGCACCCGTGCGGGCGCCTTGCGCAGGGCGGGAAAGGCGCAGGCCACTTGCGCGACGCGTCCGGCGAGCAGCCGGTTGGCGCGACCCATCACCGCGTTCTGCTCGTGGATCACGCTCGGCAGACTCCGCGTGATCGCCGCGATCAGGGCCGGCAGGGAGGGATAGCCGCCGAACCCCACCACCACCGCCGGCGCGATCTCCTTCAGCGCCGCCCGCGCCTGCAACACGCCCCTGCAAATGGTGAGTCCGGCCCGCGCCATGCCAAGCCGGTCGCCGGGCCGGAAGGTCGCGGTCGCCAGCATGAGACGACGCTCGGCGGGAAAGGCGGCGGAGAAGCCCTGCGCCCGCGCATCGGTCGCCAGCACGATGCGCCAGCCGCGCTGGATCAGCGCCTCCGCCAGCGCCTGGGCGGGGAAAAGGTGCCCGCCAGTGCCGCCGGCGGCGATGACCGCGATCCTGGGGGCGACGGAGGCGTCAGGCAAAGGAGCCGGACGCGGCAAGCGGGCCTCGCGGTGCGTACGCGCCTGGGCGACGGCGCGTCAGGGCCAGGGCCAGGCCCATCGTCAGGCCCATGGCAAGCATCGAGGAGCCCCCATAGGAGATGAACGGCAGCGTCATGCCCTTGGTGGGGATGAGGTCGAGGTTCACGGCGACGTTGATGAAGGCCTGCAGGCCCACCAGGACGAACAGCCCCGCCGCAGCCACCTGCTCGAACGGATCGGAAAGCTTCATGGCCTTGTAGAGGCCGCGCACGGTGATCAGGGTGAAGAGGCCGATGAGGATGAGGCAGAGCCACAGGCCGTACTCCTCGGCGGAGGCGGAATAGATGAAGTCGGTGTGCATGTCCGGCACCTCGCGCTTCATGATCCCCTCGCCGGGGCCGCGGCCGAAGAAGCCGCCGGCCGCGATCGCCTCGCCGGCGCGCTGCACCTGGTGGGAATCGAGGGTCTTGTCGTGGCCGAAGAAGCGGTCGACGCGGGCGGCGACGTGCTGGAAGGCGAAATAGGTGCTGGCGAGACCGCCGGCCGCGACCGCGCCGAGCAGCATGATCCAGCTCATCGGCACCCCCGCCATCCAGAAGGCGGCTCCGAAGGCGCAGGTGATCAGCACCGTCTGGCCGACGTCGGGCTGGAGCAGCAGCAGGGCCACGGCGAGCGCGTAGAGCCCGAACGCGATGGAGACGCCGGGCACGCCCTGGCCCTTCTGGCCCTCGGCGAACATCCAGGCCACGAGCACGATCAGCGCCGGCTTCATGAACTCCGACGGCTGCAGGGTGAAGCCGGCGACCTCGACCCATCGGGTCGCGCCCTTGGCGGCGTGGCCGAGGAACGGCAGCGCCATCATGCAGGCGATCGAGACGATGTAGAAGCCAAAGGCGCTGCGGCGGACGCCCCGCGGGCTCAGCATCGAGACGGCGACGAGGACGCAGACGCCGAGAGCTGCATAGACCGCTTGGCGCACGGCGAAATGGAATGGATCGGGCAGGTCGAGCCTGGACGCCGCCGCCGGACTCGCGCCGAACGAAAGCAGCACGCCCAGGCCGATCAGGGCCAGCGTCGCGCCGAGCAGCAGATGGTCGACGGTCCACCACCAGACGCCGAGCGCGGTGCGGTCGGTGCGCGGAAAGGCGTGCGTGGCGGCGACGCGATCGACCCCGGCGCCGGTCATGCGCCGCCCTGGGCCGAGCGCAGCCGCCCCTCCCCCTCGAGCGCCGGCGCGGCTGTCAGCGTGTGCACGGCGGCCCGGAAGGCCTCGCCGCGCGCCTCGAAATCGGCAAACTGGTCGAAGGAGGCGCAGGCCGGCGACAGCAGCACGATGGCGGTTTCGCCCGAGGCCCTGGCGTCGGCGAAGGCGGCGCGCACGGCCGCCTCGATGGTGTGGGTCCTGGCGTAGGCCACGCGACCCTCGAGCGTGCGGGCGAAGGCGTCCTCGGCCTCGCCGACGAGATAGGCCTTGGCCACCACGCCGTAGAGATCGGCCAACCCCTCGATGCCGCCGCTCTTCGCCTGCCCGCCGGCGATCCAGTAGACCCGCGGATAGCTGGCCAGCGCCTGGCGCGCAGCGTCGGCATTCGTGGCCTTGGAATCGTTGACGAAACGCACCTTGCCGATGCTTCCGACGCTCTCCATCCGGTGCGCGAGGCCAGGGAAGCTCATCAGGCCCTCGGCGGCGTCCTCGATCGAGAGCCCGAGATGGCGGGCGCCGGCGTAGGCGGCCGCGGCATTCTGCCAGTTGTGGCGACCCGGCAGCGAGCGGGCGCGGGCGAGGTCGGCGACCTCGGCGACCCGCTCGCCGGTGGCGTCGTAGAGCACGCCTTGAAGGGCATAGACGCCGCGGCCCATCGAGCGGCGCGCGCTGATCGGCACGATGGTGCGCCGGTTGGCGGCGGTGATCTCGGTGCAGATCTGCTGGCACCAGGGATCGTCGACGCCGATCACCGCGGCATCGCCCTTGCCCTGGCCCTGCAGGATGCGCTTCTTGGCCCCGACATAGGCATCCATGTCGCCGTGGCGCTCCAGGTGATCCGGCGAGATGTTGAGGATGATGGCGACGTCGGCGGCGAGGCTGGAGGTGAGGTCGAGCTGGTAGGACGAAAGCTCGAGCACGTAGACGGCGCCGCCATGCATGTCTTCGAGCGAAAGCACGCCGACGCCGATGTTGCCGCCGATGCGCACGTCGCGTCCGGCCTGGCGGACCACGTGGCCGACGAGGGCGGTGGTGGTCGACTTGCCGTTGGTGCCTGTGATGGCGACGATCCTGGGCCGCACGTGGGCCGGCGCAGCGGCGACGGTGCGCGCGAAGAGTTCGATGTCGCCAAGCACCTCGACACCGGCCGCCCTCGCCTTCTCGACGGTCCAGTGCGGCTTGGGGTGGGTCAGCGGCACCCCCGGCGAGAGCATCAGGGCGCTGAAGGAGAACCAGTCGGCGCCGGAGAGATCCTCGAGCCTGAAACCCTCGGCGCCGGCGGCCTCGCGGGCTTCGGCGCGGTCGTCCCAGAGCACCACCTGCGCACCGCCGGCCCTCAGGGAGCGCGCCGCAGCCAGGCCCGAGCGGGCGAGGCCGAAGACCGCCACCTTCCTGCCCTCGAAGCCGCGCACCGGGATCATGGCGTCGCCCGCTCCCCTACCGCAGCTTCAGGGTGGCGAGGCCGACGATCGCCAGCATGACCGCGATGATCCAGAACCGGATAACGATGGTGGGCTCGGCCCAGCCGAGGCGCTCGAAATGGTGGTGGATCGGGGCCATGCGGAACACCCGGCGTCCCGTCAGCTTGAACGAGGCCACCTGGACCATAACCGAGACGGTCTCGAGCACGAACAGGCCGCCGACGATGGCGAGCACGATCTCGTGCTTGGTGGCGACGGCGACCGCGCCCAGACCGCCGCCGAGCGCCAGCGAGCCGCAATCGCCCATGATGATCCTGGCGGGAGGCGCGTTGTACCAGAGGAAGCCGAGGCACGATCCGACCACGGCGGCGCAATAGACCCCCACCTCGCCCGAGCCTGGAACGAAATGCAACTCCAGGTAGTGAGCGAAGACGAAATTCCCGACGATATAGGCGATGAGCCCGAAGGCCGCCGCGGCGATCATCACCGGCACGGTGGCGAGGCCATCGAGGCCGTCGGTGAAGTTCACCGCATTGGAGGCGCCCATGATCACGAGGGCGCCGAACGCCAGATAGAACCAGCCGAGGTTCACCAGCGCGGCCTTGAAGAACGGGAACACCACCGAGGTCGCCAGGCTGGCGTCCTCGGGCGAGGGCTGGCCGAAGCGGATCATCAGGAACACCGCGAGCACGGCGACCCCGGCTTCCACCCCCAGCCGCAGCCGGCGCGAGACGCCGGCGGTGCTCTGCTTGGTGACCTTGGCGTAATCGTCGAGGAAGCCCAGCACGCCGAAGGCCATGGTGACCAGCAGCACCACCCAGACGTAAGGGTCGGCGAGATCGGCCCAGATGAGCGTGCCGACGGCGATTCCGGCCAGGAACATCAGTCCGCCCATGGTGGGCGTGCCGGTCTTCTCGATCACGTGCCGCTCGATGCCCTCGGCGCGGATCGGCTGGCCCTTGCCTTGCCTGACCTTCATCCAGCGAATGAAGCGCGAGCCCATGGCGACGACGGTGAGCTGAGCGGTGACGAGCGCCAGGCCGGACCTGAAGGTCAGGTAGCGGAGCAGGTTGAGGACCGGGATGTAGTGGTGGTGCGCGGCAAGCCGCTCGTAGATGAGATAGAGCATCAGCCCGCCTCCGCCGGGAAGGCGCCCAGACCCGCCAGCGCCTGCGCGAGCGCCGCCGCGCGCGAGTCCCTGGAGCCCTTCACCATCACCACGTCGCCCGGCCCTATGGCCCGGGCGAGCAGCGGGACCAGCTCCGCCGCCGTGCTGGCGTACGCGCCTCGGCGAGCCGGCGGAAGCGCGCGCCAGAGGAATTCCATCAGGGGTCCGGCGCAGAAGACCAGATCGACCTTGGCCGCCTCGACTTCGCCGGCAAGGTCGGCGTGGTAGCGCGCGCCCGCCTCTCCCAGCTCCAGCATGTCGGTAAGGGCGACGATGCGCCGGCCCGCGGCCGCTTCCAGGCCAAGGCTGCGCAGGGCCGCGGCGACCGAGACCGGATTGGCGTTGTAGCTCTCGTCGATGAGGGTGAAGGTCCCGCCCCCCGGCAGCGGCGCCAGACGCCGGGCGCCGCGACCCTCCAATGGCTCGAAACCCTCCAGAGCCGCGAGCCCCACCTCCAGCTCGACGCCCAGCGCGCGCAGCATCAACAGCGCCGCCAGACTCATCAGGCCCCAATGGGCGCCGCTTTGGCGCAGGGGAAAATCGATCCGCCGTCCCTCGAGCCGGGCCGTCACCCGGGCGCCGCCGCCCTCGACGCGGAATTCGATCAACTGAGCCGCGCACGCCGCGCCCTGGCCGAACGCCGCGATCTCGGCGCCCTTCGACCGCGCCGCGGCCGCCAGGAACTCGAACCAGCCGTTGCCGGCGTTGAGCACGGCGCGCCCGCCGGGAACCAGGCCCTCGAAGATCTCAGCCTTGGCCCTGGCGACGCCAGCCTCGCCGTCGGCGAAATTCTCGACGTGAGCGGTGGCTACGGTGGTGACCGCCACCGCGTGCGGGCGGACCAGGCGGGCGAGCGGGCCGATCTCGCCGGCATGGTTCATGCCGATCTCGAAAATGGCGCGCTCGGTCGCGGCGGGCATGCGCGCCAGGGTGAGCGGCACGCCGATGTGGTTGTTGTAGGACTTCACCGAGCCGTGCGCGCTTCCGGCGAGCGCCAGTCCCGCCCGGATCGCGTGGGTGACGCTGGTCTTTCCCACCGAGCCGGTGACCGCGCCGCGCCGCGCCTGCGGGGCGCGCTCGCGCGCCGCGGCGCCCAGCCGCCGCAGCGCCTCGAGGGTGTCGCCCACCAGGATGCGTGCGCCCTCGCCCGGCTGGCTGACCAGAGCGCCCGAGGCGCCACGCCTGAAGGCGGCGTCCACGAACGCGTGGCCGTCGCGCTCGCCGGCAAGGGCCACGAACAGATCGCCGGCCCCCAGCGTGCGCGTGTCGATCGAGACGCCGGTCGCAGCGAAGGGCGCGCCCTCCAGCCGCCCGCCGGTCGCGGCGAGGATCGCCGCCGAGGTCCAGAGCGGCTCAGCCATCGGCCGCCTCCAGAGCCAGCGCGGCCGCAATCTCGGCGACATCGTCGAAGGGGAGGATCTCCGATCCGACGACCTGGTCCTGCTCGTGGCCCTTGCCGGCCACCACCAGCACGTCGCCGTCGCGCAACAGGGCGGCGGCGGCGCGGATCGCCTCGCGCCGGTCCCCGATCTCCTCGAGACCCGCGGCGCCGGCCAGGATCTCGGCGCGGATGGCGCCAGGCGCCTCGGAGCGGGGGTTGTCGTCGGTGACGATGGCCACGTCGGCGAGGCTCGCGGCGATGGCGCCCATCTGCGGCCGCTTGCCGCGGTCGCGATCGCCGCCGGCGCCGAAGACGACCATCAGCCGGCCGCGCGCGTGCGGGCGCAGCGCCATCAGCACCGTGCGTAGCCCGTCGGGGGTGTGGGCGTAGTCGACATAGGCCTCGCCGCCGGCGGGGCCGCGTCCTACGCGCTGCATCCGCCCGCGCGCGCCCTCGAGGTGCTCGAGCGCGCCCAGCACCGCCTCGCACTCTTCGCCGGCGGCGATGCACAGGCCGGCGGCGGCCAGGGCGTTCGCCCCCTGGAAGGCGCCGGCGAGCGGCAGCAGCACTTCGAAGCCGCGGCCGCCGGCGGCGATCTTCAGTCTCTGCCCCTCCGGGCAGAGGCCGCGCGAGACCAGCGTCAGCCCCTCGCCCATGGCGCCGACCGAGAGAACCGAGTGGCCGCTGGCGACCGCGGCGGCGGCGAAGGCGGGATAGGCATCGCTATCGGCGTTGAGCACGGCAGTGCGGCCACGCGGCAGCAGCTGCTCGAACAGACGCAGCTTGGCGGCCCGGTAGGCCTGCATCGTGCCGTGGTAGTCGAGGTGGTCCTGGGTGAGGTTGAGGAAGCCCGCCGCGGTCAGGACGACGGCGTCCAGGCGCCGCTGGTCGATCCCGTGCGAGGAGGCTTCCAGCGCCAGATGCGTCACCCCGCGCGCGGCGAGCTCGGCCAGCAGCCGGGCGACATCGCCGGCGTCGGGGGTGGTCATGCCGGGCCCGGTGATCTGCTCGTCGCCCGCGCGAACGCCCAGCGTCCCCATGCTCGCCGCCGAATGGCCGAGCCGCTCAAAAATCTGCCGGCAGAAGACCGCCACCGAGGTCTTGCCGTTGGTGCCGGTGACCGCGACGCAGGTTCCGGGCTGGGCGCCACGGAACGCCGCCGCGGCCAGGGCGTAGGCGCGGCGCGCATCGCTCACCGTCACCACCGGAACGCCCGCCGCCTCGACCGGCGCCTCGGCGAGGATGGCCACGGCGCCGGCGGCGAGCGCGGCGGCGACGAAGGCCCGGCCGTCGGCCGTGGCGCCCGGCAAGGCGGCGAAGAGGAAGCCGGGCCGCACCTGGCGGCTGTCGGCGGTGACGCCGCGGATGGCCGGATCGACGCCGAGGGGACGGCGCAGGAGGTCGGAAAGGCGGCGCTCGGTCACTGATCCTGCCCCGGTGCTGAGACGGCGAGGGCCGGTTTGGGCGCCAAATCGGACGCGATGATGACGCGGCGCACGCCCAGGAACGGCGCGATGCGCCGGATCACCCGCGCGGCGGTGGGCGCGGCGGTGAGACCGCCGGTGGTGACGCCGCTGTCGGCCGCGGTGGGCCGGGGCTCGTCGAGCATGACGAGCACCAGATAGCGGTCGGCGTCCAGCGGACCATCGGTGGGAAAGACGGCGGCGAACGAAGCCAGGTTGAGGGCGTTGCGGCCCTTCACGTAGCGGCCGTCGACCACCTTGGTCGCGGTTCCGGTCTTGCCGCCGACTCGCAGGCCGGCGACGTCCGCCTTGGCGCCGGTGCCTTGCAGCACGTTCAGCCGCATCAGGTTCAGCATTGTGCGCGAGGTCGAGGCCTTGATCACCCGGCGTCCGGGCGCGGGCGCGGCGCCGGGTGCGACCGGGGTCAGGGTCAGCGGACGATAGAGACCTCCGTTCAGGATGGCGCTCATGCCGGTGGCCAGGGCGAGCGGGCTCACCGAGATGGCCTGGCCGAAGGACATCGAGGCGATGGTGTCCTCGCCCAGGATGCGCGGGGCGATCGGCCACGCCGACTCCCGCAACACGCTCGGCGCGGCGCTGAAGAGGCCGTAGGCGTGATAGTAGCGGCTGAACCGCTGCGCGCCGATCATCAGGCCGAGCTTGGCGGCGCCGATGTTGGACGAGTGGGTGAAGACTTCCCAGAGCGGCAGCGCGGTGTCGCCCGTGTCGTAATCGTGGATGGTCTGGCCTTGCAGGACCAGCGGCCTGGCCACGTCGAACACGGTGTCGGTCGTGGCGACGCCCAGGTCGAGCCCGGTGGCGAGGGTGAACACCTTCATCACCGATCCCGGCTCGTAGACGCTGGCGGCGGCATGGTTGATCAGCGCCGCCGGAGCGGCCTCGCCGGCGCGATTGGCGTCGAAGTCGGGCCAGCTCGCCATGGCGAGGATTTCGCCGGTGCGCACGTCGACGACGAGGCCGGCGCCGTCGGCGATGGCGTAGTCCTTGGCGGCCCGCGCCAGTTCGTCGTGCAGCGCGCCCTGCACGCGCAGGTCGATCGAGAGCGCCACCGGGCGCTTGCCGCCGTCCGCCCGGATCGCGGCGTCGAACGCCTTCTCGGCGCCGGCAAGGCCGACGCCGTCCTTGGAGGCAAAGCCGATCAGATGCGCCCCGAGCGCGCCCAGCGGATAGTCGCGTCCAATCTGCGGCTCGAACGAGACTCCCGGCACGGCGAGGGCGTGCAGGCGCGTCATCGCCGCCGGCGTCAGGCCGCCGACGATGAATTCCTGGCGATCTCCCGCCAGCGCCCGATCGAGCTTGGCCGGCTCGATGGCGGGAAGCGCGGCCAGCAGCGCGGCGCGCACCGCCGCCTTGCGGACGATCTGCTGCGGATCGAGATAGAGCCCGTAGCGCGGCAGGTCGAGGGCCAGCAGCTCGCCGCGGCGATCCACCAGGTCGGCCCGGGCGCCCAGCGCCGGCGCCGCCGCCTCGACCCCCTGGTCGTAGGGCGAGAACAGCGCGGCTCTGGCGGCGCCGAGGCTCAAGGCCGCAAATCCGGTGCAGAACAGCGCCAGCACGAAGAAGATGCGCAGGCGCGTGTCGTCCACCGCCCGTTCCGAGGCACGGGCGCGCTCGAAGGCGTGCTCCACCCACCAAAGTCTCCGCCCGATCCAGCGCCCCATCGGCGGCAGGGGGTTGGCCAGCACCTCGCCCAGACTCATGGCGGGCTCCTCATGGCGGCGCGCCCCTGGCCGCCACCTGCGCCAGACCCTCAGGGGTTATCTCCTGGCGGGCGCTGACCGGCGCCTGGCCGGCATAGAGCCTCGCAAGGCGCTCGATCCGGTCGGGGCGCTCCAGAT
>Ga0307373_10007331_pt1 | contig 17261 bp, 17 predicted proteins | sample OX2MG_FD_202534 | JGI IMG/M metagenome (GOLD analysis project Ga0307373, IMG submission 202534) | Soil microbial communities from Risofladan, Vaasa, Finland - OX-2 | ecosystem: Environmental > Terrestrial > Soil > Coastal area > Acid sulfate soil | place: Finland: Risofladan, Vaasa | collected... | reverse complement strand
CGTGATCCTCGACGCCGCCGAGCAGAAGGGCACCGGCCGCTGGACCGCCCAAAACGCGCTCGAGCTCGGCGTCCCGCTCACGGGGATCACCGAGGCAGTGTTCGCGCGCACGCTGAGCGCGTTGAAGTCCGAGCGCGTCGCCGCGGCCGATCGTCTTGCCGGTCCGTCTCCCGGAAGCAGTGGCCGAGATGAGACGCTTGCCGAGGACCTGGGCCATGCGCTCTATGCCTCGAAGATCGTGTCCTACGCCCAAGGCTTCGCACAGATGGCGGCCGCCTCCCAGGCCGAAGGGTGGGATCTCGACCTAGGCGCGATGGCGACGATCTGGCGGGGCGGTTGCATCATCCGGGCCCGGTTCCTCGATCGCATCCGCGAGGCATATGGTGCCGAGCCGGAGTTGGCGAACCTGATGCTCGCCGAGTTCTTCGCGCAGGCACTGGAGCGCGCGCAGGATCCGTGGCGGCGGGTCGTAGCTCGCGCAGCGGAGATGGGGATACCGAGCCCGGCCTTCTCATCCTCGCTCGCCTATTACGACGGCTACCGGCGAGCTCGAGGACCCGCGAGCCTGATCCAAGGACTGCGCGACCTGTTCGGTGCACACACCTATCGGCGGATCGATCGCGAGGGAGCGTTCCACATCTCCTGGAGTGGCGACGGTAAGGAGATGGAGGTTTAGAGCCCGTCTCAAACGTCCGGGACGCCCGGTGGCTGAGCCGTCTACGCCGCCGGCTTTTCGCTATGGCCGCCGAACCCTTTGCGCATCGCCGACAGCAGCTTGTCGGCGTAGTCGGCCTGATCGCGTGAACTGAAACGGCTGAAGAGGGCCGCGCTGAGCGTATAGGCCGGGACCGCCTCGTCGATCGCCGCGTCGATCGTCCACCGGCCTTCGCCTGAATCAGATACCCGCCCGGTGAACTCGGAGAGCTCCCGACTCTCGGCCAGCGCCGCCGCGGTCAGGTCCAGCAGCCATGAGGCGACGACACTGCCGCGGCGCCAGACCTCCGCAACCGCCGGGATGTCGAGGTCGTAGGCGTAGTTGCGCTTGGCGTCGGCCACCGGCGCCGTCTCGGCGTCCTGCTCCTCGATCCGGTTCCCGAAGCCGGCGTTGTGCAGGACGTTCAGGCCCTCCGCATACGCGGCCATCATCCCGTACTCGATCCCGTTGTGCACCATCTTCACGAAATGGCCGGCACCAGCCGGACCGCAATGCAGATAGCCCTGCTCGGCGGTCACCGGCTCGCCGGTGCGACCGGGAGTGCGTTCTGCGTCACCAACGCCCGGGGCGAGCGACTTGAAGATCGGGTCGAGCAGGCTCGCAGCCTCATCGGTGCCACCGATCATCAGGCAGTAACCGCGCTCGAGTCCGAACACACCGCCGCTGGTACCGACGTCGACGTAGTGGATCCCGCGTGGCTCGAGCTTCTCGGCACGAGAGATGTCATCGCGGTAGTAACTGTTGCCGCCGTCAATCAGGACGTCGCCCTGCGAGACCAGATCAGCAAGCTTCTCGATCGTGTCGTCGGTGAAGGCGGCCGGCACCATTGTCCAGATCGCCCGCGGGGGTTTGAGTTTGGAAACCATGTCCTCGAGCGACGTGGCTCCGGTGGCGCCGGTCTCCTGCACGAGCGAGTTGACGGCGTCGGCGGTGACGTCAAAGACGACCAACTCGTGCCCGTCGCGGACCAGGCGTCGCACCATGTTGGCGCCCATGCGCCCTAGTCCGACCATTCCCAGCTGCATCGCGTAGGCCTCCTGAGTTGCTTGCTTGCTTGCTCCGGAGCTTATTGATCGCTTCCCGGCCGGGCGTCGCCCGTGCCGACGAGCTCCTGGATCGATCGCCTGCCGGCGTCCCATGTGCGGCGCGCGAGCTCGAGGTTGACGGCGCGCGGCCAAGCCGGGCCGCCGTAGATGAAACCGGTGTAGGTCTGCACGAGCGTCGCCCCGGCCAGGACCCGCTCCCAGACGTCGTCGGCCGACTCGACCCCTCCGACCGAGACCAGCACGGCCCGGTCGCCGACGCGCCCCCGCAGCCGCCGCAGCACCTCGAGCGAGCGCGCCTTCAGCGGCGCCCCCGACACCCCACCGCCCTCCGCCCATGCCGACGACGCAATCTCCGCCGCCGGTGTCCGCAGGCCGTCACGACGCAGCGTCGTGTTGGTCGCGATGATCCCCGCGAGCCCGAGCTCGAGTGCCAGGTCCGCGACCGCGTCGACGTCCTCGTCACTCAGGTCCGGGCTGATCTTGACGAGCAGCGGCTTCTCGCTCAGCTGCTCACGGACCGCCTCGATCAGCGGCCGCAGTCGCGCGACGGATTCGAGGTCGCGCAGCCCCGGCGTGTTCGGCGAGCTGACGTTCAGCACCACGTAATCCGCATACGGAGCGGCGACGCGTGCGGCATCGCGATAGTCGTCCCCGGCCGCATCAAGCGCCGTTTCGCGGTTCTTGCCGACGTTGACGCCCACGATCGTCGTGCGGCTGCGGCAAGCGAGGCGCCTCGCCGCTGCTTCGGCGCCCTTATTCGGGAACCCCATCCGGTTCAGCAGGGCGCGGTCAGCGGTGAGGCGCGCGAGGATCGGCCCCCGGTTCGGTGTCTGCGGACGGGGCGTGACCGTCCCGACCTCCACGAATCCGAAGCCGAGCGCGCCCAGCCCCTCGTAGTGCTCGGCGTCCTTGTCGAGGCCGCCGGCGACACCGAGCGGTGAGGGGAACGTGAGGCCGAATGCGCGCACGCTCAGCAGTTCGTCGTCGACGTGTGTGCACGCGCGTAACCAGGCGCGCGGACGCGGGCGGGCGGTGAGCGTGTCGAGTGCCCCGAACGCGAGTACGTGCGCCCGCTCGGGCGGCAGCCGGACGAGGACCGTCTCGAACAGCGTCCGGTACATGGCCGTCACGGGTGAGAGGCCACCTGGAGGAAGCGCTCGCAGATCCCGCGCCCGACGTCATTCCAGGCTTCGATGCGTTCGTCGGTGGCGGTCGCGATCGCATCGACGTCGATCCCTGCCTTGATTGCGTCCTCGTCAAAACTGGTGTATGTGTCGAGCCAGTGGTGGAAGTCGGCAGACGTGACCTCCGCGTGGAACTGGATGCCCCAGGCACGGCCGCCGATCCGGTACGCCTGCAGCGACGAATCGCTGCGGGCCAGTGCGGTCGCGCGCGCGGGCAGCACGGCCTCGTAGCTATGCCACTCGAGCGCCGAGAAGCTCCGGCCGACGGGTCCGAGCACCGGATCCGCGAGGCCTGCGGCGGTCAGCGTCACGTCGTACCAGCCGATCTCCGGCCTTGGGATCCGGCGGACGCCGGCGCCCTCTGCCGCGGCGATCAACTCGGCGCCAAGGCACACCCCAAGCATCGGCACGCGCTCGCGCAGCGCCTCCGCGAGGAGCCGCTTCTCGGCCGTCAACCAAGGATGCTCGCGGTCCTGGTCGGGGTTGGCGGAGCCGCCGAAGCCGAGGATCGCGTCGTAGGCGCCGACGGGTGCGGGCGGCTCCGCCTGCTCGGGTGGGAGCCAGGTGTCCACCATCGCCCCGGTTCCCGAGAGCGCGTCGAGGAAGACCCCGGGGCCCGCGTCCGCTTCGTTGATGATCGTCAGCACCCGCATCGACGGCCCCGGACGATACGCGAAAGCCCGCCACCCAGCAGGCGGCGTGGCCGACTCGTGCCGTTATCGGCGCGATGAGACCGTCGTGCACCCGCGTCACAGGAAATTCACCGTTACCCCTTGCATTGTCCGGACACGTCGGTTAAGGTGAACGCCAGTTAGGCGAACCGCCAGAGGTTTCACTCATGAACAGCACCTTCCACACCAAGACCGAGAACGTGACCGCCGCAATCGCGCGCGGCGCGCGTGGTGCTGCCGATTCCCCGGTCACCGCGTTTGCCGGTCTCGACGACGGATCCCTCGCTGTGAGGTGCATGCGCTGAAGCCCAGCGCACATAGCCGATTCAGCGAGGGCGGACCCCATCGGGGCCGCCCTTTTTTCATGCCCAAACCGACATGACAAGCGACAAGGAGAACCAAAATGAAGGATGACCTCACAGCGGATCAGCGGCACCAGCCGCTGATCTGGTGACGCCCGCGGCGTTCTCGCCGCCGGTGTCCTGAAACGCGACGCTCGATCGTCGCCCCTATGCAGGTGCAGTGACTATCTCGCTCGGGCGGCAACTTGACACTCCCGAACGCGAGTCGGTGACTGCTGCCTTTTAACCCGAAGTAGCAACCACAGAGAGGACAGCTATGTTGACTCGCTCGCTCCTGACGCGCGCACTCCCGGCAGGCAGGCGAAGGTCACGCTTTGCGCAGCCCGGATGGCGACGGCTGGCACGGCGTCTGACCGTCGCCCACAGCCGTTCGCTGCAGGTCCAGGATCGCGTCGACGCGACGCGGACTCGCCATCTGCAGCGCCATTTGTACGGTCGCCGTGATGCTTGAACGGGCACACGGACTGACGGATGCGGCGCTCGAGGCGATAGCCGACCTCGAGCGCCGTGTCGTCGCAGCGGACGGCGGGCGTTTGAAGTTGGAGTGGGGCGTGCTGCGCAGCCCCCCGACAAACGATGTGCGGGCCCTGCTGTGGTGGGAGCATGACGAGCTGCTCGGCTTCCTCGGCATCTACGGCTTCGGCTGGCCGACGCTCGAACTGGCCGGGATGGTCGATCCGGAGCGGCGCAGGCGCGGCATCGGCCGGGCGTTGCTCGAGGACGCGCTCGCGGACTGCCGCGCACGCGGCTGTGATCGGCTGCTGCTGGTCGTGCCGCGCGTGTCGCTCGCCGGGCACGACTTCGCGGCGAGCATGGGCGCCAAGCGCGAGCATTCCGAGCACGCGTTGACGCTGTCGAAACGCCCCGCCGACGCTTCCGCCGATCCGGCGCTGCACCTGCGCGAGGCGACCGCGGCCGATGTCGACACCCTGTCGCAGCTGTTCCTCGACGGCTTCGGCGACGTGCATCTCGACAGCAGCCGGCCACTGGTGGACGACCGGAGACGCACGCTGATGATCGATCGCGGCGACAAGACGATCGGCACTGTGGCGGTCACGCGCGACGACGATCGCGGCCGGGTGTACGGCTTTGTGGTCGCGTCGGAGTGGCGCGGACGCGGGATCGGTCGCGAGGCGCTCCGGCGCGCCTGCCGCGAGCTCTTCGACGCCGGCGCGCACAGCGTCGGGCTCGAGGTGGAGGTGGCCAACGACCGCGCGCTGGGGCTCTACACATCCGTCGGCTTCGAGCCGACGGCGACTGAGGACTACTACGAACTGCGGCTGATGTAGCCGCGGCAGCAGGCCTCAGTCACGGGTTCCAGTCGACAGCGCTGATCCGCGCGAGCGTGAGAATCAGAGACTGGGTTCCGTCGCGCCCGCCGCCCTGGGCCCGCAACGCGACGTAGAGCTCGTGGGCGAGCGCCAGCCCGGGCAGCGCGAGGTTCATGCGCCGCGCCTCCGACAGCGCGATCTCCATGTCCTTGATGAAGTGCTCGACCATGAAGCCGGGAGCGAAGTCCCCCTTCAGGATCCGCGGCGCGTAGTTGGTCAGCGACCAGGAACCGGCAGCACCGCCACTCACCGACTCGAGCACGGTATTGAGGTCGAGCCCCGCGCGATGGGCGTAGAGGAGCGCCTCGCACACGCCGATCATTCCGGTCGCGATCAGCGTCTGGTTGACCATCTTCGTGTGCTGCCCGGAGCCCGCGGGCCCCTGGTGGATGATCGTGCTGCCGAGGATCCCGAGCAGCGGGCGCACTGCCTCGACCGTCTCGGGCTCGCCGCCGACCATGATCGAGAGCGTGGCGTTGCGCGCGCCGACGTCGCCCCCGGAGACGGGCGCGTCGATGCTCGCGACTCCGCGCTCGCGCGCGGCTCCGAAGATCTCCTTGGCCAATGACGGTTCGCTCGTGCTCATGTCGACAATCACCGAGCCGGGCTTGGCGGTCCGGAGCACCCCCTGCTCACCGAGGATCACCTCGCGCACGTCGGCTGGATAGCCGACCATCGTGAACGTGATGTCGGCCCCGGTCGCCGCCTCCGCTGGTGTCTGCGCCCAGGTGGCGCCCTGGTCGAGCAGCGGCTCGGCCCTCTCGCGCGTGCGCGAGTTGATGGTCGCCACGTACCCACCTGCGATCAGGTGCCCGCACATCGAGCCGCCCATCACGCCGGTGCCGATCCAGCCGATCCTCGTCGATCCCGCCTCGATGGAGCTCACAGGCCGATGGTACGTGCGGGGGCGCCGGCGCGCTCGCCTGGGGATCGCCGACTCAGCGCACGAGCTGCTGCTTGACGACCTTGCCGAGCGCGTTGCGCGGCAGCGCCTCGATGAAGCGGACCTCGCGCGGGCGCTTGTGCGGCGCGAGCTCGGTGGCCACGTGCGCGATCAGCTCGCGCTCGAGCGCGACCGTGCCGCCGACAGCCACGACCCAGGCAATGATCCGCTCGCCGAGGTCCGGGTCGGGCTCGCCCGTGACGGCGACCTCGAGCACGCCCGGATGGTCCATCAGCGCCGCCTCGACTTCGCCGGCGCCAACCTTGTAGCCGCCTGTCTTGATCAGGTCGGTCGCGCGCCGTCCGACGATCCGCCAGTACCCGTCGGGGTCGCGCGTTGCGAGGTCGCCGGTGTGGAACCAGCCTTCGCGCAGCGCCTCGGCAGTTGCCTCCGGGCGGTTGAGGTAGCCGGTGAAAAGATTCGGCCCGCGCACGACGATCTCGCCCATCGTCTCGCCGTCTGAGGCATCGAGCTCCTGCCCGTCGTCGTCGATCAGACGCACGTCGACTCCCGGCAGCGGCAGCCCGACGCGGCCGGGGCGACGGACGCTGTCGGCCCGCACCGCCAGGCTCATAAGCGTCTCGGTCATGCCGTAGCGCTCGACGATCTCCTGCCCCGTCAGGCGCCTGATCCGCTCGAACTCGGGCGCGGGAAGCGCGGCCGACCCTGAGACCAGCACGCGCGCGCGGCGCAGCCCTTCCACCACGCTGCTGGCCGTCTCGGCCCGCTGGCCGAGACGGTGATACATGGTCGGGACGCCGAACATCATCGTGGCGCCGTCGCGTAGAGCCGCGGCCGCGCGTTCGGGGTCGAAGCCGCCGAGGTGGCGAAGCGCGCCACCTCGGCGCAGGGGGCCGAACAGCCCGATCACAAGCCCGTGGACATGGAACAGCGGCAGCGTGTGGACGATGACGTCCTCGCCGGTCCAGTCCCAGGCGTCGGCGAGCGCGTCGAGGTTGGAGGCGAGCGCGCGGTGCGGCAGGATCGCGCCCTTGGGCCGGCCCGTGGTGCCCGACGTGTAGACGATCAGCACCGGGTCATCGTCGGCCGCCGACGTGTCCGGGAGTTCACCTCCTCGCGCGTCAAGGTCGACCGCGAACCGACGCGGTGAGCGAGGGAGCGTCGGTACGGCCTGATCCGGGGCACCGATCAGGACGTCGGGCTCGCTGTCGGAGAGGACGTGCAGCAGCTCCGTGCGGCCGAGCTTGGGGTTGATCGGGACGAGCGTGGCGCCGGTGCTCACCGCGGCTACGGCGGCCACGCAGAACTCGAGCGTCGGCTCCGCCCAGACGGCGACGCGGCCCACCCCGTCGAGCTGACCGGCCACGGCGGCGGCCGCCTCACGTAACTCTCCATAGGAGAGCGCGGCGCCGGCCACGGACACGGCCGGCTCGGCGCCGAGCTCTCGGACTCCGGTGAGCATCGGCTCAGATGATCTCAGCCAGCCGTCGCCCGGCGTGCTCGAGCGCCGGAAGCGTCGAAGCCTCGACGACCTCGCTCAGGCCGAGCTCCCGGGCTTCCACCCGGTCGAGCGCCAGCGTGCCGACGACGGCGTGGCACGGGGTGCCCGCGCGCCGCGCGCGGGCCGCCACCTCCGATACGAGCTTTCCATCGAGGCTCTGGCGGTCGAGCCTACCTTCGCCGGTGAGCACCGCGCGTGCGGCGGCGGCGCGCGCGTCAAAGCCGACCGCGTCCAGTACGAAGCCCGCGCCGGCGACGAGTTCGGCGCCGAAGGCGGCCCATAGGCCGCCCGACAGACCGCCGGCCGCGCCCGTCATCGGGACGCCGCGGGGATCCCGCGGCAACGTGCTCGCGAGGGTGTTCAGCCTGCGCGTCAGCATCGCTATCTCCGTGGGCCGCGCTCCCTTCTGAGCGCCGAAGACCTCCGCAGCCTGCTCGAACGGCGTGCGCACGTCACACAGGACGATCAGGCGCGCGCCTCGCAGACCGCCGGCACGCTCGATGACCCCCACCGCGCCAATGCCGCCGTCCGTAGTGGCGCTGCCGCCGACGCCCAGCTCGATCGTGCGCGCGCCGGCGTCGAACGCGGCGAGGATCAACTCGCCCGTGCCCGCGGTGCTCGCCGCAACCGCGTCACGCTCGTGCAGGCCCACCAGCTGAAGGCCGCTGGCGGCGGCTGTCTCGATGATCGCGACATCACCGGCGAGCGCGAACGACACAGTGACAGGGCGTCCGAGCGGGTCGCTCGCTGCGACCGTCCGCAGGGCGGCGCCCAGCGCCGCGGAGAGCACAGCGAGCGTTCCCTCACCACCGTCGGCGACCGGACACAGGTCGACGGGCAGACCGGCGGCGCGCAGTCCGCGGCCGATCGCCGCGCCCACCTCCGCGGCCGTGAACGTCCCCTTGAACGAGTCAGGCGCGACCAGGACTGGCGCCGCTGTGGCGGCCTGGCGCTCACGTTCGCTGAGTCTCCGCATGCTCCGGTCACTCTTGCACAAGCCCTAAGGTGCACAAAGACCACATGACCACGCTCCGATGACAGCCACTCGCCTTGACCGTTCGAGCTGGCCGGCGCCGCTGCGACCCGCCCGAATCGTTCACATCGGCGTCGGTAACTTCAGCCGCGCCCACCAGGCCTGGTACACCGCCGCCGATCCGACCAGAGCCTGGGGAATCCTTGGCTTCACCGGGCGCCGCCCCGATCTTGCCGACGCCCTGGCACCACAACAGGGGCTCTACACGCTGATCGAACGTGGCGCCGTCAGTGATCGGGTGAGCGTCATCGACGCGCTCTGCGAAGTGCGGCCCGGCGCTGATCTCGACAGCCTCGTCGATGCACTCGCGTCGCCGCAGACGTCGATCGTGACGCTCACGGTGACGGAGGCCGGCTACGGCCGTGTACCGGCACCGGGATCCGCGCTTCCGTCCGCGCCCGGCCGGCTCGCACTCGGGCTGGCACAGCGGCGCCGGCGCGCCGGTGGGCCGCTGGCGGTCGTCAGCTGCGACAACCTTCAGGCCAACGGCAGCGTGCTGCGGGAGGGCACCCTGGCGCTGGCCGATCAGCTCGACCCCGGCCTGGGAGCGTGGGTCGAGCGCGAGGTCTCGTTCGTCAGCACCTCGGTCGACCGGATCACGCCCGCGATCACCGACGACGACCGCCGCCTGGCGCGGGCCGAGATCGGACTGATCGACGCGGCCCCGGTTGTCACTGAACCGTTCTCCGACTGGGTCCTCTGTGGCGAATTCCCGGGCGGCCGGCCCGAATGGGAGGCTGCCGGCGCCCGCTTCGTCGCCGATATCGAACCCTGGGAGCTGCGCAAGCTGTGGCTGCTCAACGGCGGGCACTCGCTGCTCGCCTATCTCGGGCTGCTGCGCGGGCATCAAACGGTCGCCGACGCGATCGCGGATGTCGAGCTGGCGGACACGCTCGAGCGCTATTGGGACCTGGCGCAGCGCCATCTGCCGGCGAGCGGCCTCGACCTGCCGGCGTACCGCCGCCAGCTGCTCGAACGCTTCGCCAACGCCAGGATCTCCTACCCGCTCACGCAGATCGCCGCTGACGGGCTCGGCAAGCTCCGCAACCGCGTCGTGCCGGTGATCGACGCTGCGCTGCGCGCCGGCGAGCCGGCAGAGCCTGCGTTGCTGGTTGTCGCCGCATGGATCCACTGGCTGGTCGACGACCCGGAACGGGCCGCCACCGACCAGAATGCGGAGCTGATAAGCGGCGCGCTGAGCTACTCCGGCGCCGAAGACCAGGCAACGGCGCTGTCCGATCTGCTGGCTCCCGGCGGCCGCATCTCCCCAACGCCCTTGCACACGACAACTAATGAGGAGCACAAGTGAACATCAGGTCGGCTGAAGTCGTGGTCACGAGCCCGACGCGCAATTTCGTCACCCTCAAGCTGACCACGGACGACGGCGTCATCGGGCTCGGCGATGCCACGCTCAACGGGCGTGAGCTGGCGGTCGCCGCCTACCTCCGCGAGCACGTCGCGCCGCTGCTCCCCGGCCGCGACGCACACCGCATCGAGGACACCTGGCAGTACCTCTACCGCGGCGCCTACTGGCGACGCGGCCCCGTCACGATGGCCGCCATCGCGGCGGTCGACATGGCCCTCTGGGATATCAAGGCCAAGGTCGCCGGCCTGCCGCTGTACCAATTGCTCGGAGGCGCGAGCCGTAACGGGTTGCTCGCCTACGGCCACGCGTCGGGAACGTCACTGGCCTCTCTGTCCGAGTCGATCCATGCTCACCTCGAGCGTGGCTATCGCGCGATCCGCGTACAGACCGCGGTTCCCGGCATCCGCGCGCTCTACGGGGTCGCCGACCAGCCGCAGGCCTCAGGTGAGCGTTACGACTATGAGCCCGCCGGACGCGGAGCGCGCCCGGCCGAGGAGGACTGGGATACGGCCGCGTACATGCGCCACGTCCCCAGCGTGTTCGAGCACGTGCGCCGGGAGTTCGGGCCCGAACTGCCGCTGCTGCACGACGCCCACCACCGTCTGACGCCGATCGAGGCCGCCAAGCTCGCACACCGGCTGGAGCCCTATGACCTGTTCTGGCTCGAGGACTGCACTCCGGCCGAGAATCAGCAGGGTCTACGCATCGTCCGCCAGCACACGACCACGCCACTTGCAATCGGCGAGGTCTTCAACACGGTCTGGGACTTCCAGCGGCTGATCTCAGAACAGCTGATCGACTATGTGCGCGCGGCTGCGACGCACTTCGGCGGCGTCACGCCGCTGCGCAAGGTCATGGACTTCGCCGCGCAATACCAGATCCGCTCGGGCTTCCATGGCCCGACAGACGTCTCCCCGGTCGGCTTCGCGGCGCAGTTGCACATCGGGCTCGCGATCCACAACTTTGGCATCCAGGAGTACATGGAGCACAGCGAGGCGACCAACTCCGTCTTCCAGCAGACGATGAGCTTCCGTGACGGCTATCTCCACCCCGGCGACGCGCCTGGCCTCGGTGTGCTACTCGACGAACAGGCCGCCGCGAGCTTCCCGTACGAGCCGGCCTACCTGCCGGTGAGCCGGTTGCACGACGGCACGCTGCATGACTGGTGAGCCCGCCGCAAGCGTGGCATCCTGCATTACCGTGCCCGGCTTGGACGGCGTTCGGCTCCAGCTCGATCGGATCCGCACCGCGGTCAGCGAGATCGATCCGCTGTTCCTCAACACGCCCGCGCTGCCCTGCGCGCCCCTCGGCCGAGCGCTCGGGTGCTCGGTCACGCTGAAGGTCGAGACGCTCAACCCGGTCCGGAGCTTCAAGGGGCGCGGCACGGAGACGGTGGCAGCCGTGGCGCGCGACAGGGGCGCGACGCACGTCGTCTGCGCGAGCGCCGGCAACCTCGGGCAGGCGCTGGCTTACAGCGGCTCGCGCCGAGGCCTGGAGGTCACGGTCGTGGCAGCGAGAACCGCCAACCCGCTGAAACTGCGCCAGATCGCCGCGCTCGGCGCCGACGTCTTGATCGAAGGCGAGGACATCGAAGCCGCGCGGCTACTGGCGCGCGAACTCGCGGAGGCGAACGGCGCCTACCTGGTCGAGGACAGCCTCGACCTTGCGACCTGCGAGGGCGCCGCCACGATCGGGCTCGAGCTCGCCCGCGACGACCCGGGACTCGGTGTCGTGCTCGTGGCCGTCGGCGGCGGGGCGATGGCAAGCGGCGTGGGCTACGCGGTGCATTCGCTCTGCGACGACCTGGAGGTGATCGGAATCCAGCCAGTCGGGGCGCCCGCGATGGCACTGTCCTGGCGTCGGGGAACGGTGGTCGAGACCGACCAGATGGAGACGATCGCCGACGGCGTCGCGGGGCGCTGCCCGATCCCCGAGGTGCTGGACGACCTGCTGGTCCTGCTCGACGACGTGGTGCTCGTACGCGAGGACTCGATCAAGGCGGGGATGCGGGCGCTCTATGAGCACGCGGGGCTGATCGTCGAGCCGTCCGCAGCGCTCGGGATCGCCGCCATCCTGGAGCAGCCCGAGCGGTTCGCCGGGCGGCGCGTCACCACGATCCTTTGCGGCAGCAACGTCAGCCCAGCCGACTTCGCACGCTGGGTGCTGGAACCGGCGATGGTGTGACCCCGCAAGCGTGCGGTTACCACCGCCGAGAACGGGGGAACGGATCCGACGTCCGGTCGTTCCGTTCCCCCGCGGGATGCGCCTGGCTACGACAGGAAGCCGAGGCTCTTCAGCGCTGCGGCCGCCCCGGCCGCGGTGAGCGGCTTGGGCCCGAACGCCGGCAGGACAGCGTTGGCTCCCGGCAGGATCGCGTCGAAGAACGAGTAGTGCGTTGCCTCGTTGGCGGCAACGGCTCCCGCAGTTGTCTTCAGCTCGCTCGAATTGAACTCGTCGATCGCGCCGAGGTAGGTCGAGACGAACGCCGATTCCAGGGTCACGCCGGCCTGCGCCAGCGCGTTCTTGCTCGCGACGTACTTGGCCGGCACGGTTAGCTTGAAGCCCGTCGGAATGTGCTTGGGGCCGAGGGCCGCCTTCCATGCCGCCAGGTGGGCCTTCTCGTCCTTGTAGGCCGCCTGGAAGTAGCTGAGGTTGCCGGGGTCGAGCTTTAGTTTCGCGTAGTAGGTCTTGAGGATCGCTCCATAGATCGTCACCGCGAGCGTCTCGGCGATGAATCCGGTCTGCAGAACGGTGATGTCGCTCTTTGACAAGCTCGAGCCCTTGGCGAACGCGATGCCGTCCATCGACGCGAGGATTCCGCCGCTGCCGACGAGTACGAGGCTGCCCTTCGCGGCGTTGCGGATGAACTGACCACGGCTCAGGCCTGCTTGCACATCGGTCACCCCTGCTTGCACGTCAGTCATGTGTTGCTCCTCCAGGTGGTTTGGCAGCTCCGCGTCCCCTGTTATCGGGGACAGCTGGACCTAGTACGCGGGCCCGTCGTGGGCGGATCACTTTGCTGCGGAGCCAAGGCTCCAGATAACCGCTGTGGTCGCCAAGTGCCGAATTGGCCGTACACTGGACGTACGATGACTGCCAAGCCGCCATCAACCGAGTCCCCGTCTCGACGGCGTAGCCGCCGCATGGACCTACGTACGACGCCGGAGGAGCGAGAGTTGATTGACCGCGCCGTGGCGGCTACCGGCACGGACCTCACCGACTTCGTCATCACAAATGCGTCGGAGGCAGCCAGGCGCGTGCTGGCCGATCGGGACCATTTCGTCCTTGACGCCGCCGCGTCCGAGGCGTGGGAGGCGATCAACGCTCGCCCAACCCGGGAACTGCGAGGACTCCGTGATCTGATGCAGCGGCCTTCGCCGTTCGCCGAATGAGCCGCGTGGCGTACAGGCCGCCGCAACCACTCACCAACCACCACGACATCAGCGGCTTCCGCTGCCGGTCCGCCGAGCAGACCGAGTGGCTGCGCCGCTACGGCCGCCAGTCATCCAGCACTGGCACCACCCGCGTGTTCGTGGTCACCGAGCCCGACAAGAACCATGTCGTGGCCTATTACGCCTGGCGCATGGCACAGATCCAAACCGAGACCGCCCCCGCGCGTCTCCGCAGGGGCACCGGACGCTATCCGCAACCGATCGCGCTGCTCGCCAGACTCGGTGTCGACGTCAACCACGAGCGCCGAGGCCTCGGCGCCGCTCTGCTCCAAGATGTCTTTGCGCGACTCGCCGAACTGTCCGACGACATTGGCTGTCGCGGACTGCTCATCCACGCCGAGTCCCGAGAGGCCCGCGACTTCTACGTGCACCTGGTCCCCGAACTCGAGCCGAGCCCAACGGACGACCTTCATCCCGTACTCCTGATGAAGGACATCCGTCGCACGCTGCGCAGCTGACTCAACCGGCCCGCCTTTACGCGGGGGTCGAGGCAGCCCTCCAGCACGGCGGTCCCGGGAGCGCCTCGGGACCGCCGTTGCTCGCCTCGCCGACCGGATCAACGGCGATCCGGCCCATCATCGTTCAGGAGCCGGAGGTGGCGGCAGCCGGCGCGCAGATCGCGGTGACGACGACAGAAACGGCGTCGTTGCTGTTGTTGAAGTCGACCGTCCAGCCGGTATTACCGCTCGGGTACGAGTCGTCGATGTAGGCGGCGCCGGACTCGTCAGAGAGGCTTCCACCTCCGCCGATCACGACAGTTCCCGAGGGACAGCTGGCCGTCAACGGAAGGATCGCGTTAGCCGGATCGTTGCCGTCGGCCTTGACGTACGTGACCGTCGAGATCGGTGCCGAACCGGCTGTCGTCGCACTGGTGGCTGTTGCAGCGCTGGTGGCAGTCGTTGCTGAGTTGGCGCTGGCAGCCCGCGGCACCGTGCCCAGCTTGCTCAGGTTGATCTGCGTGCCGGTCAGCGTGTGGTTCTTGAGGCGGTTTCCTGACAGCGAGTGCTGCTTGATCAGGCTGTTGCCGCTGACCAGCTTGCTCGCGGCCATCGCTGACCCGGAGGCTGCCAGGACGAGCGCGAGGATCGAGATGACCAGTGGCGCGGACGGCGTGCGCCGGAACAACTTTCTCATGAGTGCCCCTTGTTTCGATCGGACGCCCGAGTGGCGTCGCTGCTAAACGCAAACTAATGGGAAGCGCAGTCGTTTACTACCCGCGGCCCAGATTCGACCACCTGACTGTCAGTACCCCGGAACGAGGGTTCTGGTTCGCAGACCGAGCTTTCAGCTGCGCAGCCCCGGCGTGAACGAGATCCCGATGATCGAGCCCTCCGCCGATTGAAGCCGAGCGACTGTTTGGCCCCACGGTTCCTCGCGTCGCTCGGGAAGCAGGGCAAACCCACGCTCGCGGAGTTCCTCGGCCGCGGACTGAACAGCGTCCGCGTCGTGCACCTCGAACTCCAGGCTCATCTGCGGAACGGTGCGATCCGCCGGCCAGTCGGGTGTGCCGAAGCACGCCTCGGCGGCCTCCGACAGCGGCCAGATCGCGAAGTGCTTGCTGCCCTTGATCCGCTCGCTGTGGAAGTAGTCGCTGTCGGGGCTCGCCTCCAACGGAAGGCCCAGCGCATCGATGAACAACTCGCGGCTCTGCTGCGGATCGGGCGCGATCACCGCGAGGGTTGCGATGAATTGAATGTCCATGCGCCCCACGTTACGCGTCGCGGCGAGCGGGCCGGCAGGTGGGCGCGACTCGGGCTTGATCTTCCAGATCGGAAGCTTCTCAAGCGCCGCACGGTAACGGCGCTCGCCGCGGTCACAGTCGAGCGTGATGCGCGGGCCGTGGCGAATCAATCGATCGCGCCAGCCCATCGGAACCGGCGGCGTCCATCAGTGCGCGGGCGCTTCCCAGCCTTCGAGCTGCGACGGCTGATAATCGACCCCAACCGTCCGCGAGTCTTGGACCCACGGACCGAGCTCCGGCTGCGGAAACTTGGCGTGACGCTCCTTGAGCGCGATCCCATACGAGTTGCCGCTTTGAAGGTGCTTGAGCAGCACCTTGCGCGCGAGCTCGTCGCGGCGTTCATCCGGGACCGAGAAGTAGATCTTGATGAACGAGTTCGAGTACCGATCGAACACGGCCGGAATGCCTTCCTCCTCGAGCAGCGTCACGTCCTCGAGCCAGTTGATGTCCTCGCCGGGGGTCGCCGCCACGAGGTCGACGTCCTCGACCAGCGAGATGTCCTCCTGGTAGGGGAACCGTCGCCCCGAGAGGTACTCCGCATCGATCGCGACGACCTTGTCCGGCTCGTCCGGGAGCTTGCGAACCTCCGCCGCCTGACTCATGCGCGACCAGCCTCCTCCGGTTGCTCGAGGTAGTCGATCGGGTTCTCGATGTGGCGCTCCAGCAGGCGCTCGATCCGCGCCAACGTTCGCTCCTCGGAGACACCCGGGATGTAGTCGGTGCCGGCCAGCGGCACCTTGGCCATCGCTGACGCCTCGACGGTAAGTGCACACAGATCCTCTGGCTCCAGCGAATGCACGTCGGTCTTGCCGCAGGCGCGTGCCAGCATCTGGCACTCCAGCGTCAGCGTGTGCAGGAAGTTGTAGACGCGCTGCGCGGCCTCGTCCACCACCAAGCGCTTGCGCAGCTCCGGATCCTGCGTGGCAACGCCGACCGGACAACGGCCCGTGTGGCAGTGGTAGCAGCGCCCGGCCGGGACGCCCACGGTGCCCTCGTAGTCGGTGACGCCGGGTATCTCCTTGTTGCAGTTCAACGCCATCAGCGCCGAATGTCCGATCGCCACGGCCTTGGCGCCGAGCGCGATGCACTTGGCGACGTCGCCACCGTTGCGGATGCCGCCGGCGACGACGAGATCGACCTCGTCGACAAGTCCGACATCCTCGAGCGCACGGCGTGCCTCGGGGATCGCCGCCATCAGCGGGATCCCGGTCTCCTCGGCGGCGGTGTGCGGACCCGCTCCGGTGCCGCCCTCGGCGCCATCCAGGTAGATGATGTCGGGTCCGCACTTGGCGGCCATGCGAACGTCGTCATAGACGCGGGCCGCGCCCAGCTTCAACTGGACCGGAATCTCATAGTTGGTCGCCTCACGGACCTCCTGGATCTTCAGGCTGAGGTCGTCGGGACCGAGCCAATCCGGGTGGCGTGCAGGAGAGCGCTGGTCGATGCCGGCCGGCAGCGAGCGCATCTCCGCGACCTGCTCGGTCACCTTCTGTCCCATCAGGTGACCGCCGAGCCCGACCTTGCAACCCTGGCCGATGAAGAACTCGCAGGCGTCGGCGAGCATCAGGTGGTGCGGGTTGAAGCCGTACCGGCTCTGGATCACCTGGTAGTACCACTTCGTCGAAAGGTCGCGCTCGGGCGGGATCATGCCGCCCTCGCCCGAGCAGGTCGCGGTGCCCGCCATCGAGGCGCCCTTGGCGAGCGCCATCTTCGCCTCAAGCGACAACGCGCCGAATGACATCCCCGTGATGTAGACAGGGATGTCGAGCTCGATCGGCTTGGCGGCGAAGCGCGCGCCCAGCACGGTCTTCGTGTCGCACTTCTCTCGGTAGCCCTCGATCACGAAGCGCGTCAGCGTGCCCGGCATGAACATCAGCTCATCCCAGTGCGGAATCTTCTTGAACATCGAGAAGCCGCGCATGCGGTAGCGGCCGAGCTCGGACTTGATGTGGATG
>Ga0307373_10007330_pt1 | contig 17262 bp, 14 predicted proteins | sample OX2MG_FD_202534 | JGI IMG/M metagenome (GOLD analysis project Ga0307373, IMG submission 202534) | Soil microbial communities from Risofladan, Vaasa, Finland - OX-2 | ecosystem: Environmental > Terrestrial > Soil > Coastal area > Acid sulfate soil | place: Finland: Risofladan, Vaasa | collected... | reverse complement strand
CGAACGGGCTGGCGCTGTTGTTGACCACGTTCACGTAGCCGCTGATGGTGGGTGTGCCGTAGGTGCTGCCGCTGAGGGTCAGCGTGTAGGGATAGCAGCCGGTGGCCAGCGAGGTGCTGGTCTGGATAGCGACGTGGACGGTGGGGTCGGCGCCCAGGTACTGGGTGGTGAAGTAGCTGGTGCCGGCGGCGGCGCCGTTCAAGGTGGCGGAGATCTCGACCGTGCCGAGCGTGCCGGAGGCGATGGCGAGCTGGGCGTCGCCTTCGAGCACCACGTCGGGGCTGCCGGCGACGCTGTTGTACTGAAGCGAGAGATTGTGCGCCGTGGCGGGCGCTCCGTCGGCCGGTTGGGCCGAGATGACCGTGCCGCCCGAACCGCCGGCCGGCAAAGGCGAGGTGACGGCCTGGTCGGCGTAGGGATCGTTGAGAATCTGCCGGCTGACGTCGATCGTATCGACGGGGAGCTTGGTGGAATCGACGAAGGTCACGACGCCCATCTGCACATCGAGCTGGACGGCGGCGATATTGCTGCGGCCGCCGTTGGTATCGGTGGCGTAATACTCGAAGGTATCTTGCCCGGTGTAGTTCTGATCGGGCGTGTAGGAGAAGCTGCCGTCGGTGTTGACGCTGGCGGTGCCGTCGCTGGGGCCGCCCATCATGTAGGCGCTCATCTGGTAACCGCCGGTGTCGGTGCAGTCGGCCAGCAGGCCGGGCGCGGCGACGTTGAGGGTGGCCGCGCTGGAGGCGTTGTAATTGGCGTCGTTCGCGGTGATGGACAGCATGAGCCGCGGTTCGAGCCGCTCCTGGAGCGCCGAGCGATGGTCGTGGTGCCGTTTCCGCTTCTTCGCTGGCCGCGGAAGAACCTTGATACCGAGGAAGGTGGTAAAGAGGTGGAACATGGGGCCTCCTGCTTGGGTCTTGGGATTTGGGTCTTAAGTCTTGGGTTTTGATCGGCGGTCCGGCCTTGGGGTCACTTGGGGCGTTTGACGCGGCGAGGTTTGGCCACGGCCGAGCGAAGGCGTTTTTGGCAGAGGCGTCTCTCCAACGCGGTACATTCCTGGTCGAGCGTGCGCAGCAACCGGGTTACGTTGTCGATGCGCCGGCAAAGCCCGTCGGTGCTGCTGACTTGCGGAAAGTCGTCGAGCCGCTTTTGCAGCGATTTGCCCATCAACGTGAGCGCGCGGCGGAGCTTGGTGTCGGCCTTGGTCTGACGCGCGGGAAGCCCAAGCAGCTCGCGGGCCAGCGCTGTGGCCGCCTCGACGGTGAGGTCGGCCACGTCGTCGGGCGAGGGAAACGCCAGGGCCAACAAGCGACCGCGCTTCCAGGCGTCGAGGTTGACCTCTTTTTCGGTGCAGTACGCTTTCCATCCTCCCTTCCCGACCTGCGACTGCGCCAAGAGCAGCGATTTGCCGTAGTACCAGTAACGTGGCGAACAGCGTCGCGATTTGCCGATTTGCTGGTTTTCCCAGGCAGCCCGGTCGAGCAGCTCGTCGAGCGTCCAGTCGTCGGCAGGCACGTCCATGCGGATATCCGCAGAGCAGGCGCCGGGCGTGGCGCCGCGAGGAGTGGAATGACGATCAGTCGCTTGGATCATGGCATTCTCGTCGGTATTCGGTGTGTATTGGGGGAGTGCTGATGCCGCGCGCCCGGCGGAGGGGCCGCCCCCGAGAGCGAGGTGCGTGTCTGCTCCCTGCGGCGATTCCGCTGTATCGGACGGTCATCTTGGCTCGCCGAGCGGCGAGGTGCATGTCTGCTCCCCGGCCCCAACCGGCATGAATCGCGGGGAATTCCGGCGCGTAAAGACGCGCACCGCGCGGATCGAAGGGGCGGAATGAATCCGCTCCCGCGCGCACGGCACCCCGAATTCTCACGAATTCGGCTACCGCCTCGAGCCGACGAAGTCCGCGCGCAACGAGAGCGGAAGAGCGGAAGAGCGGAAGAGCGGAAGAGCGGAAGAGCGGAAGAGCGGAAGAGCGGAAGAGCGGAAGAGCGGAAGAGCGCTGCGCCATTCGCGGGGAGCGGAACCGCGCCGGCAAGCGGCCGATGAAAAAAACGTCTCCGCGTTACGCATCGCCGTCCTCCTTGTCGCGGGGCCAAAAATGGCACCGGCGAACGACAATCCTTCTTCTCTGGTCCGGAGGAACAATCAAAATGTCCGACCGCCAAACGCTGCTGGCCCTGCGGTCTGGGTGGTCAACCTAGCAGTTGACGATGCACTCTGTCAATCGGCCGGCTGCAAAAAATCTCCTACGCGGGCCGGACGGCAAGCACGACGTTGCGGGGCAACCCGGCGCCGTCGGTCGGGCCGGCTCAGTCAACTGATCCAAGGCGTGCGGAGCCGGGCGTTTGGCGGTCAGGACGGCTGGCGCGTGGCCCCAGGAGTGGACCGTCGTCCTCTACCCGCCCGGCCCCCAGTGCGTTATCGTGAGAACCTGGGGGCGATGGCAGAACCCCTCGTGGAGGCCCTGATGTTGATCCGTCGGAACTGCAGTTTGATCGTCGCCGCCAATGTTTGCATTTTGGCGTTGCACGCTTCTAGGGTGCGGCCCGTTTCCGCGCAGGAGCCGAAAGACCGATCGGCCCAGGCGGCGGACGCCTTTCGACAGAACGTTGCTCCCGTGCTGGCCAAGTACTGCTTCGACTGCCACGGCCAAGGCAACGTCACGGCCGAAGTGGCCTTCGATCAGTTCACGTCGGACCGCCAGCTTGTCGACAGCCGCGATCTGTGGTGGAAGGCCCTCAAGCAACTGCGGGCCGGCTTGATGCCGCCGCACGGCGAGCCGCGGCCGTCGAGCGACGAACTAGCGCGCATCGAACATTGGATCAAAACCGCCGCGTTCCAGATCGACCCGCAACATCCCGACCCCGGACAGGTGACGGTCCGCCGGCTGAACCGCGTCGAATATCGAAACACCATCCGGGATTTGATTGGCGTCAATTACGACACGTCGGGCGAGTTTCCGGCCGACGACACGGGCTATGGCTTCGATAATATCGGCGACGTGTTGACGATCTCGCCGTTGCTTTTCGAAAAATACGTCGCCGCCGCCGAGACCATCGTCAAACAGGCGGATCGCGCGCGGCTTTTTCCCCGCGACGTTCCCGCAACCGATGCCGAACGTCGCCAGTATGCCGGTGAGATTCTGGGGCGCTTCGCCGGGCGTGCTTTTCGCCGGCCGCCCGGACCGGAAACCGTCGAGCGGTTGGTGAAGCTCGCCGAGAGCGTTGCCCATCAGCCGGGGCAAAGCTTCGAAGGAGGCGTCGCCCGCGCGCTCACGGCCATTTTGGCTTCGCCCCGGTTCCTGTTCCGCGAAGAGACGGCGGAACCGACGGCGCCGCCCGCGCACCCGTTGATCGACGAATACTCGCTCGCCACGCGCTTGTCGTATTTCCTCTGGTCGACCATGCCCGACGAAGAGCTGTTTCGGATGGCGGCCGAGCACAAGCTACGGGAAAACCTTTCGGCGCAAGTCAAGCGGATGTTGTCCGACCCGCGATCGGGCGAGTTTGTGCGGCACTTCACCGGGCAGTGGCTGCAGGTCCGCGACATCGACTCGGTGGACATCAACGTCTTCGCCGTGATTGCGGGCGACCGGCCGCCCGACCCCGAGGCGGAACGACGTCGGGACCGATTTCGCGAGTTGCGCCGCCGGCCGTTCGAGAGCCTGACCGCGGAAGAGAAGGCCGAGTTGGAAGCCGTGCGGGCCGCCTTTCGGTCGCGGTCCGGGCGGTTTCGCCAGTTCGAGCTGGACGGCGAGTTGCGGCGGGCCATGCGCGACGAAACGGAGATGCTCTTCGCCCACATCGTGCGGGAAGACCGCAGCTTGCTGGAACTGATCGACTGCAATTATTCCTTCTTGAACGAGCGGTTGGGCAAACACTACGGCATCGAGGGCGTCGAGGGGAACGAAATGCGGCGGGTGCAGCTTCCGCCCGACAGTCCGCGGGGAGGGATTCTGACGCAAGGCACCGTGTTGGCGGTCACGTCGAACCCCGACCGCACGTCGCCGGTCAAGCGCGGGCTGTTCATTCTCGACAACGTGCTGGGAACGCCTCCCCCGCCGCCGCCTCCCGACATTCCGCCACTGGAAGACGCCGCCAAACAGCTCGCCGAGCGCTCGACGTTGCGGCAGCAACTCGAACTGCACCGCAGCCAGGCACTGTGCAATTCGTGCCACAACCGGCTCGACCCGCTCGGCCTGGCGCTGGAAGACTTCAATGCCCTGGGCATGCTCCGCGCAAGCCGCGACGATCGCCCGATCGATACGTCCGGCACGTTGCTCACGGGCGAATCCTTTACGAATATTCGCGAATTGAAGCATATTCTGGTGACGGAGCGTCGCCGCGATTTCTACCGCTGTTTGACCGAAAAACTACTGATCTACGCCTTGGGGCGCGGGCTCGACTATTATGACGTGGCCGCGGTCGACGTCCTCGTGGAGCGGCTCGAACAGGAAAAAGGTCGCCCGTCGGTGCTGATTTCTGGTATCATCCAATCTGTGCCGTTCCAAAGATGCAGAGCCGAACTTGTCAGGAGCGAACCATGAACCGCCGTTCTCTCGCCGAACGAACCGAGTCCGCGTTGCGCGGCGCTGGACTGAACCGCCGCCATTTTTTGCGCGGCGTCGGGGCCGCGATCGCCTTGCCGGCATTTGAGTCGCTCCGGCCGGCGAAGCTGTTGGCAGCCGAATCGGCGGCTGGCCTGGCGACCACGGCCAGTGGGGCGCCCTTGCGCACGGCGTTTGTGTTCTTTCCCAACGGCGCGATTCCCGATGCCTTTTGGCCCGAGGGGGACGGGGCCGATTTCCAGTGGAGCCGCACGCTCCAGCCGCTGGAGCCGCTTAAGGACTTCGTGCAGGTGCTGGGTGGACTCGACCACAAAAACGCGGAGGCCGGACCGGACGGTGCCGGCGACCATGCCCGCGGCGGCGGCACGTTTCTGACCGGCGTCCGCCTGAACAAAAGTGCGACCAACGTCCGTGCGGGCGTCTCCATCGATCAGGTGTTGGCGCGTGAAGTTGGGCACCTGACGCGCCTGCCCTCGCTTGAGTTGACGTGCGACGCGGTGCGCAAGTCGGGCGCTTGCGACTCGGGATATGCCTGCGCCTATCAATTCAATTTGTCGTGGAGTTCGCCCACCACGCCGATGACTCCCGAAGCGAATCCGCGACTGGCGTTCGAACGGCTGTTTGGCGAAGGGCCGCCGGGCGAGCGCCAGGCCAACGCCCTTCGCCGGCGGCAAGAGCAGCGGTCGGTGCTCGATTTCGTGCGCGAAGACGCCCGCGCGATGCAGCGGCGGCTCAGTGCCCGCGACAACGACAAGCTCGACCAGTATCTGACCGGCGTCCGCGAAATCGAATCGCGCATCGCCAAAGCCGAGACGTTCGGCGGGCCTCGCGATCCCGGCGTCGATGCTCCGGCGGGCGTCCCCGCCGAGTACGCGGAATACGTGCAGCTCATGTACGATCTGTTGCTGTTGGCGTTCGAGAGCGATTCGACGCGCGTGGGCACGCTGCTGTTGGCGCACGACGGCAGCAATCGGTCGTTCGACGACATCGGCATTTCCGAAGGCCACCACGATCTGACGCACCATCAGAACCGCGCCGACTGGATCCAGAAGGTGACCGAGATCGACTTGTGGTACGCGCGGCAGTTTTCTCGGTTTCTCGGCCGGCTCCGCGAGACGAGCGACGTCGACGGCAACTCGCTGCTCCACAATTCGATGATCGTCTACGGCGGCGGCAACGCCGACGCCAACCGGCACACGCACACCAACCTGCCGATCGTGTTGGCCGGCGCCGGCGGCGGTTCGCTCAAAGGCGGGCGCTATATCCAACATGGCTCGAAGCCGGTCAGCAACCTGTTCCTGGGGCTCGCCGATCGCTGCGGAGTTCGAGCGCTCGATCGCTTCGGCGACTCGACCGGCCGGCTCGACGAGATTTAGCTACACCTCGACGTTTTCCGCCAGCCGGGCCTCGAAGCCGTCGTCGCGCGTGATGGAATCGTCGAGGCCGCGAGCCAGGATGTTGGTGGCCACGAGGTTCGACCGGCCTTCGCCGCGAAGGCGAATGGCGGCCCGCGTCTTCTTTTCGGTCCGCGTCTCCAAAACGCTTGTGCCGGTGATGCTGACCAGGCTGGAACCCTCGACGAGAATTCCATAAGGCTGACCGTCGAGCACCTGGCAGCCGCTGACGTTGATCCGCTGGCAACGGACGATCTCCAGCAGGGCTTCGCGCGCCAGCGGCAACACTCCGGCGACGGTGTGCTGGCCGGCCTGGCAGTCGTGCAGAATGCAGCCGGTCAGTGTGCAGTCGTGACTTTCGGCCAAGCGCACGCCCGTGCAAAGCTCGCGCTCGCCGTAGTCGGGGTTATGGTCGAAGCTGTTCGAGGCCAGCACGATGTTGCGCGAGCCTTCGAGCTCGATGTTGCGTCGGTGCCCGCTGTAGATGACGTTGCCCGACACCACCACGCCGCGGCAGGCCACCAGGTGGACGTTGATCTCCTGGCTGCCGATCAGGTTGTCGGAGATGGTAAACATGCCGGCCTTGTGGTTTTGCCGGGCGTTGCGGCCGACGATCCGCACGTTGGCGCCGCCGGGGCTGTACTTGGCCTGGATGGTGTTGCCCACGATGGTACCTTCGCGGACCGAGGAGCCGTCGGCGGTCGAGTCGATCGAGATGTCGGCTGAATCGTGCTCGTTCGGGTCGAAGTTGTATTCGATGTCGTTGCCGCAGATTTGCAGGTTGCGGATTTCGGAGCCGACGATCTGGATGCCCGCCCGGCGGCAATAGCTGATGTGCGAGCCGGTGACGATGGCCTGGTGCAGGTTCACGCGGTCGAGAAAGATGCCGACGCCGCGGTTGTTGTGGATGTGGCAGTGCGAGACGAGCAGGTTGCGCGCCCGGCCGTGCAGGCGGATGCCGTCGACCAGTTCCCGCAGCAGCACGCCCTCGAAGGTGGCTTGCATCGTCCCTTCGAGCAGAAAGCCCGACGCGGCGGCGTGTCGGCCTTCGATCTCGATGTTGGCGACCGTCGGCATGCGTTGGCTGGTCCAGACGCCGGGCTTGAATCCTGTGGGGTCGGCCGTTTTGTCGTGGGTGCCGATGAGGTGGAAGGCGGGGCCGGGTCCGGCCATGACGATCTTGGCCGTGCCTCCGAAACCCTCGACGGCGAAGCGGCCGCGCCGGGCCAGATCGACTTCGATGGTCCGCGAGATCAGGTAGGTGCCGGGCGGAAACGAAAGCAGGCCGTCGCCATCGGCCAGCGCGTGCAGGACGGCTTCGGTGTCATCGAGCCTGCCGTGGCCGGCGGCGCCAAAATCGCGGACGTTACTCATGAGGTTCAGTTTACTCGAGAAGGGCTGCCTCTGTAAATCTAGATGGCTCAATACTTTATGGCGATGCCGACGGGCGGGTGCCCTGTCGCGCGGACACGTGCGCAAAACAAAAGCGCCGCGCGCGCGGCGCCTTTGTTTTGCGCGAGGGACTCTTTTTAATCCCGGTCTTCGAGACGGCGCAGAACAGAATCGCCGCGCGGGGCTTGTGGAAGTATTCCACTGCCTGCACAAGATGATGCGAAAGATTCGGCGAGCGACCACAACATGTTGTGTTAGCAGACCATTACTTCCACAAGCCCCGCGCGGCGCTTTTGTCGCGCACCCCGGGCCGATTGTGCGCGAGCGTCTCGACGCTCAATCCCCCTGCCCGTCGCTTGTCGGCCCCGCGCCGACGCGACATGTGTGTCGCTTGCGCCCGCCGACGAAGCCCGGATGTGGCGCGTGAAACAGATTCCGCGCCAATTCTCGGTGTTTTTCGCAGCCGAAATCGACGGCGTTGCGCAGTAGCTCCAACCTTCGACTTTGCGGGCGGCAAATCCTACAATGAGTCAGGGCTTTGCGAACACATACAACGGCCACGCGACCATGAACGACGAATCGGACAAAGAATTTTTGGCCGCCTTCATGCAAACGGCGCGGCACTTTACGGCCTTGTCGCCATATTCGATGCGCGACCCGCAAGCCTTCGATCTCGTCGAACGCCGGGCCGCCGAGATTCTCGATCATCCGCCCGTCGATCTGCACCACCGCGTCATGGAGCACATGAACGAGCTGCGCGAAGAGCATGGCGGCGCGTTCGGCGGGCACAACAGCGAGCTGTTGGAGGAACTGGGCGACTACCCGCAGGCCCGCCGCGTGTTTTACGCCGTGATCGCTGCCTGCCACGAGCTTGGCCCCGACCTGGAGACCGAGCGGCCGATGCATCATCCGCCGGGCGCCGAACGGTTGGAGGGACGCGATTTGTGAGAGGGAGAGACGAAGGGACGGAGAGAAGGAGGGACGGCGAGCTTTGATTCGCTCCCTCTCTCCTCCGCTCCCTCTCGCTTTACGCCGCCAGCTTGACGACATCGGCGCGAATGCGGTTCAAAATGGCCGATAGGCCACGCATGCGGACCATGCCTAATGCCTCCAGCAGGCCCAGCCGCCGGAGGACGTCGGCCGGCACGCGGAGCACTTCTTCGGGCGTGGCGCCGGAGAAGGCGTCGACCAGAATGCCGACAAATCCCTTCACCGTGGGCGCCTCGGGCGCCACGTCGGCGTAGATGCGCACATGGCCGTTCTCGTCCTGCACCCACAAATAGACCGGCGTCATGCACTCGTGGACCCGATGCTCCCCGCGGTCGCGTTCGGCGCGGAGCGGTTCGGGCAATTCCGGCAACCCTTCGGCAAAGTCGAGCAACAGCTCCAGCCGCTCGCGTGGAGTCAGTTCGGCGAATTCTTCAGCGATCTCGTCGAGGCGTTGTTGCGCCTTTCCCGCCATTTCAGCCCTCGCTCATGCCCGACGACGGACCGGCCTCGGCGCCGACGGCCGCCACCTCCTCGGACTGGGCGGTTTCCGGCGGTGCGTCCTCCGCTCTTTCCTCCGGCGGCTCGGTGGTGGCTTCAGCCGGTTTCGCCGCGGGTTTTTCCGCCTTCTTTTCGGGCGTTTGCACCAGCTTGCACTCCGGCATGCCTTTTTCGATCGGAGCGCCGACCAGGTTGCCCCACTCGGTCCACGATCCGTCGTAGTTCTTTACGCTGTTGAAACCCAACAGGTACTTCAGCACGAACCAGGTGTGGCTCGACCGCTCGCCGATGCGGCAATAGGCGATGGTCGGGCTGCGGCGCTTCAGGCCGTGCTGTTTGAGATAGAGCTTTTCCAGTTCTTTGACCGATTTGAAGGTGCCGTCGTCGTTGGCGGCCAGCGCCCAGGGAACATTCGCCGCGCCGGGAATGTGCCCGGCCCGCAGCGCGCCCTCTTGCGGATACCCTTCCATGTGAAACAGCTCGCCGGTGTATTCGCCGACAGAGCGGACGTCGATCAGCGGCTTGCCGCCACGTTGATGCTTGAGCACCTCGTCGCGGAAAGCCCGGATCGACTTGTCCTGGTCTTTGGCGGTGTAGCTGCCGCAGGGGTAGGTCGGCTCGGGGTCGCGGGTCAGTTCGCGGCCGTCGAGTTCCCATCGCTTGCGGCCGCCGTTCATCATCAGGCACTTTTCATGTCCGTAGAGCTTGAACGTCCAAAAGGCGTAGCAGGCCCACCAGTTGTTCTTGTCGCCGTAGAACACCACGGTGGTGTCGTTGGAAATGCCTTTCGACTGGCAAAGCTGCTCGAACTTCTCTTTGCCGATGTAGTCCCGTATCAGCGAGTCTTGCAGGTCGGTTTGCCAGTCGATCTTGACGGCTTCGGGAATGTGCCCCTGGTGGTAGAGCAACACGTCCTCGTCAGACTCGACGATGCGGACATTGGGGTCGCTGCGATGCTCGTTGACCCAATCGGTGCTGACGAGAACTTCGGGATGGGCGTAGTCGGCCATGGGCGGTTGGTACTTGGGTTTAGGGTGACTGCGGTCCGGGTTTCTTGGTAGGAGCGCATTATAGCATTCTGTCCGCGGTTGTGGCATGGCCTGCGAAGCGTCCAGGCTGGTCGGTTCGGCACCAACCAACCCGTTTCCCTAGTGTGCAGAATTTGGGCGGTTTGCGTGTGTTTCGCTACTTGCGTGATCGAGGAATGGGCGGTTATCCTGGTTTTTCGGCCATGGAGGGCGGTCTCGGCATACCACTTGCTTCGCAGCCGCCACGCCAAATCCCGCAGCCGGCGCATGGTGCGCGGGCCGGGTGTCACAAAGAAGGAGCAACCATCTATGCGAAAGCGAGCGCGACCTAACGTTGAGCACCCTTGGCCGACCCCTGACGAAATTGCCGAGCGCGCGGCCCAAGTCCGATCGGAATGGAGCGCCCGCCAGTTGAGGACACGGGCCGGCTTATCGCCCGAAGAAAACTCGGTGGAAGTGATGCTCGTCTCGCCGGGCGCAATCGACGGCCGCCGCACGTCGACCATCGACTTCGGCTAGGCGAGCAATGCCCGCGTGCCGAGACCGTAGAACGTATATTCCACGTCGGCCGCAGTGTCCCACGCGCCGGCGCGAAAACCGCCGTCGTGTTCGAGCGACCCGGCATAGTGCCGCGCGGCGTCCCGGTCGATATCGGCCAGCGCACCCAGGTCGTCCAGCGTCAACAGTCCGGTAAACGTGCTCAGCAGGTCGGCCAGGGGAATGGGCGTGTTGGCCTTCAACCCGCCTTCGCCGGTCTGCTTGGCGCACAAAAAGTCGATCACGCCGCGGCGCAGCTCGTCGTCGAAGGCGTCGAGAACGCCCAGCAGCCCGGCGGCCGCCGCGGTGGGGTTCGTGCCGCTGGTGCGCATGGGCCCGAACTCGACGAAGCCGCCGTCGTCGCGCCGGCGCGAACGTACAAAGTCGATCAGCCGGGAAGCCTCCACGGGCGGCCGGCCGAGCAACTGTTGGGCGATGACGATCAGAAACGTGTGATAGGTGCTGCTCGATTGCCCTTGGTCGGTTTTGGCGTAGCCACCGTCGGCCCGGCGGAAACGCTCGAACAGTCCGAGCACCGCGTCTTGCCAGTCGGCCGCCGATTCGCTGAACACATCGATGCCGGCGGCCGATTCGAGCAGCGCGGAGGCAAACAAGAGCGAAATGAAATCGACCATCGCCGCTTGTCCGGCAAGCTGCCGCCGCAGAAACGCCGCGGCCCGCTCGGCCGGTTCGCCGTCGAGCTCGCCCAACAGTGCCATGCCGCGCAGACCAAACGCCGTATAATAGAGGTCGCTGGCGCCTTCCCGTCCGGCGAAGCCGCCGTCATCGCGTTGGGCGCCGCGGAGATAACTCGCCTGCCGAGCGCGCAGATCTTCAGGCAACGCCGCCACGCCGTGTCCCAGTCGCAACGTCAGTCTTTCGAGGTAGCCGAGCATGTGTGTATCGATTAGGCGTCAGGCGTCAGAGAATTGCAAATTTGCAAATTGCAATTTGCAATTTCCCCCTCACCCTCACTCCTTCTCCGCCTCTCTGCCTCTCAGCGCCTCCGCGAGTCCCGGCACGCCTTCCGCCCCGGCGGGCACGGTAATCGACGCCCCGGAGAAATCGTCGCCGATCGGCTCGAAACGCCCGCCCAGGTGTTCGGCTAAAAACGCCTCGGCCACGGCGTTGAACGACAACCGGTTTTCAGGCCGGGCGAATCCGTGACCCTCGTCGGGATACAATACATAGGTGACCGGAATCTGCTTCGTTTGCATCAAACGCACGATCTGATCGGACTCGGCCTGCTTTACTCGCGGGTCGTTGGCGCCCTGCCCGATCAACAGCGGCCGCGCGATGCGGGCCACGTGCGTCAACGGCGATCGGCTCTCCAGCAACGCCTGCCCTTCACGCGTGCTGAAGTCGCCCACCCGGTCTTTGAACATCTGCACCATCGGCTGCCAATAAGGCGGAATCGATGAGAGCAGCGTGCGGATGTTCGACGGCCCGACGATGTCGATGCCGCAGGCGAACGTTTCGGGCGTAAACGTCAGGCCCACCAGCGTGGCGTAGCCGCCATAGCTGCCGCCCATGATGGCAATGCGGTCGCGATCGGCAATCTGCTGGCGGACGGCCCACTCGACGGCGTCGATCAGGTCGTCGTGCATTTTGCCGGCCCACTCGCGGTTGCCCGCATTGGTGAACTCCTTGCCCAAGCCGGTCGAGCCGCGAAAGTTGACGCTGAGCACGGCATAGCCGCGGTTGGCCAGCCACTGGTGCAGTGGATTAAAACCCCATTCGTCGCGCGCCCACGGGCCGCCGTGAACGTCGAGCACCATCGGGAGCGGACGGCGGGGGCGGGCGGCAGGCGGAACGCCACGGAGTGCGTTCCCTATTCCCTCGGCAGGCGGAACGCCACGGAGTGCGTTCCCTACAGATAAACCATCGCCGTCGCGTTCCCACGGCGGCAGCGTGAGATAACTTACCAACTCCAGCCGATCGCGGGCTTTGATTAGCACAGGCTGCATTTTCGCCAGCGGCCGGCCCGCCAGGTCGTCGCGGTTGTTGAACAGAAACGTCGCCTTTTTTTGCGGCCGATCGTAGAGGAAGTATTTCACCGGGCCGTCGTCGAGCAGGAAGGCCACAATCCAACGCCGGTTGTCGAGCGACTGGCTGCCGATGGTGATTTCGCCGTCGGTCACGCTCCGCAGATAGTCGAGATCGGCCTTCGTCTCTTCAGCGAGCGGCTGCCACTCTTTCCGCAGATAGTTGAACGAAACGGCTTCGATCGTGTTCTCCGTGGGATGAGCCAGCACTTCGCCGATATCGGCGTGCTCGTTTTCCGCCAGCAGCGTCTGCTGGCCGCTCGTCAGGTCCCAGGCCGTCAGAGCGCCCGTGTTGCGCCGGCGGCTGTCGATGAAATAGAGCACGTCGCCGCTCTTATCGAAGCCGACGGCCTGCGTCGTCAGTGTGTCTTCGCGCGGCACGTTGACGAACTGGCTCCAGCGCTCGCCCTCTTTGCGCAGCAGTTCGCTGCCCCCGTCGGGCAGCATCCGCGAGGCAAACCGCACGCCCAGGTCGTCGTCGAGCACATAGCCCGTGAAGTTCTCGGTGTTCTTTTCCAACAGCTCGCGGCGGCGGCTTTCGAGGTCGATGCGATAAAGGTCGTGGACGCTGGGATTGCGGTCGTTGAGCGACACGATGATCTCGCCCGGCAGGCGGTGGCTCATGCCGGTGATCTGCGCGTTCACTTCACCCAGCGGCGTGAGGTCGGTCGCCTGGCTGGTCGCCAGATCGACGAGATAGACGTGCCAGTTTTCGTCGCCGCCCACATCTTGCAGGTAGATAATATGGTCGTTGGTATAGGCCCAGTGATAGGTGCGGATGCCGCGCAGCTTGTCGTGCGTCACCGCCCGTGCCGAGTCCGGCTTGTCGAGCGGCCCGACCCAGACGTTCAGCACGCCCTCGACGGGCGCCAGGAAGGCCAGCCGCCGGCCGTCGGGACTGATTTTCGCGGCCGCGCGATCGGGGTTGCCGAACAGCACCTTGCGGGGAATGAGCGGCGTGTCGGGCAGATCGTTGTTCACTTTTGCCTCCGGTTTTATTTCTTCGTGCGCGTTTTGTTCCTCGGTCTTCGGTGTCTCGTCGATCGGCTCTTCGTCCGGTCGCCGGCGCGGTTGCGGTGACGGCGTTTCGGCCGGTGCCGCCGGCTCGGCCTCGACCGCCGGGGCGATCTCTTCGGCGGCCGGTTGTTGCTTGGGCTTCTGCGCCGCGTCGCGTGCTGCCGGGTTGCAACCGAGCACGAGGCAACAGGTCGCCAAACCGACCCCTGCCGGGCTGAAGAGCGTGAGAATGTGGAAGTTCATGGCGATTGTTAAGGTATAAAGCGACATCCGTCAACTCGAAGCATCACGAACTTGGCGGCGTGCGTTGCTTCCGAAACCGTTCGCGCTCTTTGTCGGCGAGCCAGTTCTGCAACTGCTTGAACAACCGGCTCGGTGCCCGACCGCTTATGCGCAGCACCTTCGCTTGCGGCACGACGTTGTGCCACGTTGCCTTGACGACGCACGCTTGATCCAGGCCCGTCATCTCGTGACCGCCAGGCTTCGTCGGCACATCAAACCAACCGGGTTGGCGATTGCGAAAACTGGTTGTGCAAACGTAGACATCTAAATCGCTGCCCGCGTCAATTTCGTGCTGGGGGTTAAGTACGATGGCGGCGTGCGGCTCAAGCTCCGCCTGCGTTAGCGGATCGGTGACCTTCGCCCAGATGATGCTGCCGGTTTGTATGCGTGCCGGTGCCATCGCTTTTGCGTCACGCTGATGCCTGTCCGGTGGAGCTTAGATAGTCCGCCACGGCGCGGATGCGGTCGGAAGGCATGGCAGTCCGCTCCAACTCTTCCCATTCCAAGCCTTCGGCGAAAGCCTCCACGTCGGCAACGATCTCTGGCAACGCTGCCGCACATTCGCGGAGCTCTGCCGATCCGTCGATCGAATAACCCTGGCCGTCGAACATTTCCACGATATGCACCGCCCCGTCGGCGGCTTGTTTCAGCCGCTGCAGCGCCTCCAGCAAATACGCCGTTATCGACGTGACGTTGTATTGGGCCGCGCTGTCTAAAGCCGGCGTCCCGCTTCGATTCGTAATTTCCCTCTGTACGTCGCGGGCAGCAGCGGTTGCTCGCGCGAGCAAGCCGATCAAATCCTCAAGCTTCCAAATGGCGCGAACGATCGTGTGGGGAGTCTGCCACTCTTCAACGAGCGCGACCGCGGCACGAGACTGAATATCGAGGTCTTTTAAGCTGCACATGCCGAAGGTCTCCAGGACGACACTTAATTTTAGGTTGCGCCAGCCATTTTCCTAGTGAGCCGTCCCTTTTTACGCCGGCTTGACGGCGGCCAGCAAAAACGTGGGATTGAGAGCGTCGAACCGCACGCGCTCCAACTGATAGGTTCCGCGGGCCACGTTGATCATCCAGACCTTGACGTCGGGCACGCGGCGTTGCAGCGTGGAGTGGACCTCGGCCAGGTTCTCGATGCTGCCGACATTGGCCACCAACCGGCCGCGCGGCCGCAAGCGATCGTAGGCCAAGTCGACAAGCTGGCTGATCTCGCGTCCGCTGCCGCCCAGAAAAACACTGTCGGGCGCCGGCAGGCCGTTCCAGGCTTCCGGCGCACGGCCCAGCACGGCCACCAGATTCGTCACGCCGAGCCGCTCGGCGTTGGCCTTGATGAGGTTATGGTCGTCGGGGTCCATCTCGATGGCATAGGTCGTGCCCGACGCCGCGAGCTGGGCCGCTTCGATGGCCACCGATCCGCTGCCGGCGCCGACGTCCCAAACCGTGCTGTTGGCCGAAAGATCCATTTCAGCCAGGGCCAGCGACCGCACTTCGGCCGGCGTGAGCAACCCTTTCTTGGGCTTCGTTTGCAAGAAGACTTCGTCGGGGTTGCCAAACACTCGCCGCCCGATGCGGTCGCTGGGCCGGTCTGGGGCGCCCGGTTTGCGCACCAGGATCATGACGTTCAGGGGCGAGAATTCCTGCCCGGCCAGCTCCGGCAGATCGCCTTGAGTGACCCGCTCGTCGGGCGAGCCGAGGTTTTCGCAAACGTAGGCGTTGAAATAATCGATGCCGCGCGACAACAGCGCCTTGGCCACGGCGGCGGGCGGTTGCGATTCGGTGGTGAACAGGCCGACCTTGTCGGCGGTGCGGATCTTTTCCGCGACGTGGTCCAGCGAATGATTGGCCAGGTTCGTCAGATAGGCTTCTTCCCAGCTCTCTTTCACGCGGGCAAAGGCAAGCTGCATGCTGCTGACGTGGGGCAACACCTCGAAGCGGTCTTTGCCGAGCTTGTCGCACAGGTAGCGGGCCATGCCGTAAAACAGCGGGTCGCCTGAAACCACCACCACCGCCCGTTTGCCGCGCAAGTTCGCCAGCCGTTCGACGACGCCGTCGAGATTGGCGCCCACCACCATCCGCTCGGCGGCCAGCTTGGGCAGGCGGGCGAACGAGTGGTCGGCCCCGATGAGCAGATCGGCCTGTTCGATCAACTGCCGGGCCGCGCTGGTCAGGCCTTCCAGCCCGTCGTCGCCGATGCCGATGATGTGGATTCTTGCGTCTGCCAAGCCAAGCTCGCTTTCTGATGTCTAACAGGCTGCCCGATAAACCGGCGTGGTGTTAGTTTAGCAAGGAATCGGCGGTTGCACACGCGGCAAGTCTCAACCACAGCGAGTCATTTCTTTTCCTCGCCGCTCTGTGCCGGCTGAGCGGGAGGTTCGACGGAGGCACGCAACGCCGCCAGCGACGCTTCCAGTTGCTTGACTTGTGCTTCCAGGTCGCCGATTTGCTTGGCCAGATCCGGATTGGCTTGTGCGGTGATAAAGGCAAGTCCGTGGGCCATCTGTGCGCTCGTTGTCCAGGTGCGGAGTTGTTGCGGCGCATACACTGGGAAGGCCAAATCGTTGACCCGAAACGTCAGATCATGTACGGAGGCTACGGCCCGTTTTTCGGGCGTCACCGTCAGCGTGGCCGGCTTGCCGCGCCGCAGTAACTCGAGTGAAACCGGCTTGTTGGCGATCTCCTGAAGTTGCTGGCCGAGATCGTGAACGGCGACCAACGGTCTGCCGTCGAGACTCAGTAGCACGTCGTTGACCAACACGCCCGCCTTGGCCGCCGGACTGTCGCTTTCCACGCTGGTGACCACGAGTCCTCCGACGAGAAGCGACAACTGCGAACGCAGGGTCTCGTCGGCCGCGGCCAGGCCGACGCCCAGCCAATACTTGGTGTCGGCGGTCGCTTCATTCACCGCCGAAGCCAGCGCCCGCGCGACCGTCGCCGATCGGGGCGTCACTTCGACCGACTGCTTTTTTCCGCCGCGAATGAAGCCCAGGGCAATCGGTTTGTGAGCCGAGGCCTCCAGCGCTTTGCGCAAGGCATCGATCGCCACAATCTCCTGGTTGCCGACCGTAACCAGCACGTCGTATTTCTCGACGCCTGCCTTCGCCGCCGGGCCACCGTGCGCGACCGCCGTGACGACCAGTCCCTTCCCCTCGCCCAGCCCCAAGTGCGAACGGAGCACGTCGTCGACCTGCGCCACGTCGGCCCCGATCACATCGGTGTGGAAGGGCAGTCGAATCACCCTCAGATCGAGATCGGTGGCGTTCCACAGTTCAAGACAGAGCTCCGCGACCCGCACGGTAACGTCGGGGTCTTCGTGGGCCGGCGCCGGATTCTGAGGAGTGGGATTGCTGCCAGGCGCTTCGTCAGCCGCCGAGTCCCTAGATGGGGCAAGACAAACCAGCGGCGCAGCCGCCACACAAGCCCACCACCGTCGAGACATTGTTGCCTTCATGAGGATTCTCCTTCGTTTTTGTTCAACAGGTTTGACGAGAGGCGTAGGGTGGGAGCGAGGTGGCAGG
>Ga0307373_10007328_pt1 | contig 17262 bp, 19 predicted proteins | sample OX2MG_FD_202534 | JGI IMG/M metagenome (GOLD analysis project Ga0307373, IMG submission 202534) | Soil microbial communities from Risofladan, Vaasa, Finland - OX-2 | ecosystem: Environmental > Terrestrial > Soil > Coastal area > Acid sulfate soil | place: Finland: Risofladan, Vaasa | collected... | reverse complement strand
CCAGATCCTGCAGGGAAATATAGGTGTCAACATCGTGGCTGAATTCGACCAGCTGCTCGCGGCTCACGGGCAGTTTCTCCACGGCGCGGTTCTGGGTGTGTAGGTAGACTGCCAATCCGCCGATCAATACGGCTCCTGGGCAGTCATCCGCCAAGGTCTGTGCCGCTTGCAGCACCTCCCTCCACGCGCTATTATTTGCGTTATTACCCATTTACGTCACCGTGACGAATATGACACATGCTATCCCCATGAATGTCTGGCCGTCAAGGCCGGTGCCGGTGAAACCCGCTGACTGGCAAGTGATCTCGCGCCAGAAAACGCGGGCGGTTCTGTCTTACAGGGCGCTCTGCGACCTGGCGGGCGTGCCGCCTCGCGTGACCGGGGCAGATATGGACCGCCGTGTACACCTGCTCTCCGGGGCGTCACATTTCTATCCGGTAGGCATGCCGGATGAAATCGGCGTCGCCTTCCCAAAGTACCGCGGCAGCCAGCCGGACGCCCTGCGTATCCTTGAGATACTTGCGTATGGTTTTCTCGACTACGCCGCCAGAGAAGCCGTCCAGGGGCGTGGTCTGTTTGTACCGATGGCACATCGCGGCTGCAAAGCCACTGGCAAAGCGTTTACCGGAGCGGAAAGGATGCGTCGTCTCAGGCTGAGACGCACGGCCAAGCGGCGTTCCCTCAACACACAGAAATCAACACGCTAATCCGGATATCCTTTGTAGCCGCATAATCAGGTGTTCTGTACAATCAGACACTGTTTGATGATATGTAGTGCACTGGCATCTGGGCGATTTTGGCGCGTTCGCGCAAGCAGCGATGCGGCATGCGGAGTAAAACCGTGCATGAATGCCACCAACTCCTGCGCCCTGATGGATGAGCTACGCCCCGAGGGAGCGCCGCACAAAAAACCAGATACAATTCGTCAAGAACCGGCCCGGCCATGACCGGCGCTACGCCATAGATGCATCAAAGATAAAACGGGAACTGGGATTCGTTACAAAAAGCGACTTCAGAGAAAAACTTCACGAAACACTTGGATGGTTCTTGAAATATGAATCATGGTGGCAGCCCTTGTTAGGCAAGCAGGCTTGAAACCGGGGCTGAAGGCTGACATGGAAAAGCAACAAATTGATCCTAAGCATGCCGATTTAACGAATACATGGGAATTATCGAAAATAGATAACCTGGGCCGGATGGAGCGTCTCGGCCACGTTACCTCTGCGGACGAATGGTTGCAGATGCGCGGCTATGGCTGAAGAACCGGGCCTGACACGTGAAATTGCCGCGCGGCCCGAGCAACATCGTCGCGCCATTGTTATAACCACAGGAATATGGGCTCTGCGATTCACCAGTCTGCTTTCAGTCTGTGACATGGCGGTCATCCTGGCCTGGTTGATACTCGGACCCGGATCGCCGCCGAGTATATGATTCAGAACGTCAGGCCATTGAAGATATTTGGAAGAATACCTTATTGCTAATCGGCGCGGTCTTAATCTCTGATAGTAGATTATAAATTATGAGGATTTTGTGTGAAATTAATGAGTCGTGAACTCAAAGTTATGTTTGGCGGTAAGGTTAATTATGTACTTTTTATCATTAGCTTTCGTAATAATTGTAATAGCAGTAATGCATCCATTGTGGAGTGCCCCCGGTTTTTCGGACCGCCGTCAGGTTTAGGATAGCCTGTCGGAGGTCTTATGAAGAAGCGTTTTTCGGAGGAACAGATCGTCCGGATTCTGGGCGAGGCGGCGGGTCACGGCGTGCCCACGACGGCGCGTAAATATGGGGTGTCTGAGCAAACGCTGTACGTCTGGCGGCGCCGGCGACGTCCCCCCCATATTGAGTAGCACTGAGGTTTAGAGTCCAATCCCGAAACGGAAGGAGATTGGACATGAAGAAGCGATACAGCGAAGAGCAGATCATCGGTTTCCTGAAGCAGGCTGACGCCGGGTTGGCGGTGAAGGAGCTGTGCCGGCGGCATGGCTTTTCGGAAGCCAGCTATTACCTGTGGCGGAGTAAGTTTGGCGGGATGTCGGTACCGGATGCCAAACGGCTGAAGGCGCTGGAGAGTGAGAACACACGCCTGAAGAAGCTGCTGGCGGATGCCATGCTGGAACAGGAGGTGACCCGCGAGGTGCTGCGAAAAAAGTTCTGACGGCGCCAGGGCGCCGGGAAGTGGTGCAAACGATGCAAAGCCGGGGATTAAGCGAACGGCACGCACTGCGGGTAGTAGGCATGAGCGCCAGTGCGCTGCGCTACCGGCCGGCGCTTTCGTATCCTCACCCTGGTGGATCAGTTCAACCGTGCCTGTCCGGTGCTGGAAGCCGACTTATCGCTCACCGGCCAACGAGCCGCCACCACCCTGGAGCGGCTGGCTAAAACATGCGGTATCCCACAGGTCATCACCGTTGATCATGGTTCAGAGTTCATCTCCAAGGCACTCGATCTGTGGTGTCATGAACACAGCGTAAAACTGGACTTCATCCTGCGTGGCAAACCCGTAGAAAACGCCTATATTGAAAGCTTCAATGGTCGGCTGCGCGATGAATTTTTGAACGTCAACGAGTTTCTGTCATTGAACGATGCTCGGGCCAAGCAGGAAACCTGGCGGCGAGATTACAACGAGCAACGGCCGCATGGTGCACTCGGCGATCTGACCCCGCGTGAGTACACCAGAACTGATCAGAAATCAGGGTTGCCTAAACTGGAATTTTCTAGTTCTAATTGGTCCTAAAAATTGGAGAAGGTCAATACAGGGAATTAAGCAGAAAATCCGTATCACGCTTGGTAGTATTTACGGGGGGAAGGCCATTGGATACGATATCGTTTTGCAAAAAGGGACAGTTAAATACAGTGCGAAGAAAATAATACTCCAATATGTCAATGGGCCTTCTGATATTGGTTTTTCTGTTGTGACTGGACCATCAAGTTGGGATATGACAGATGAACACTTGTTTGAATTGCGGTGGTGTCATTTCTGAAACTGCTTACCGATTTATGCTTCGAGATAGACGAAAAGGACTGCCAGGTAGCTGGCAGCTTGTTGAATGTAATAGTTGTGGCGTTATTTTCATGTTATCCATGCCCACGGAGGAGCAGCTGACGCTTTATTATAGTGCCTACTCTAATAATCAGAAGGTAAATTATTCGCGGGGAATTGGTTCCCGTTATCCATCATTTCGAAAACTGTTTCACCGGTTAAGCGGCGATGCTGATCCGAGAGATTTTGTAGAGATTCCAAATGGTGGGCGGATCCTGGATTATGGTTGTGGCCAAGCTGAGTATTTGAGCGATTATCATTCTCGTGGTGTGAAGATATCTGGTGCAGAGATGAATAGTGACGTAGTCAAAGCCTGTCAAGAGGTTGGTTACGATGTACATAAAGTAAATGATTTATCCTCTATTCCATTTGCAGATAAAACATTTGACGTTGTTTATCTTATGCAGGTCTTTGAACACCTACGTGATCCACAAGTGTTTATGGGCGAACTAAGCAGAGTTACAAAGATGGGTGGGGCGCTATACCTTGCTGTGCCGAATTCTGCGAGCATATGGCGCAAAATATTCAGTACTAATTGGGTGAGTGGATGGTTCGCACCATTTCATTTATTTCATTACAATAGCGAAGCATTGACGAGTATGGCGGCCAAGCATGGCTTTGTTGCAACAAAAATCTGGAGAAATACTCCAGAAAGTTGGTTTAGGCTGAACTTAAAGGCATTCTTTTATCCGAACGACAATCGATTAGACCATCATAGCTGTTGGTTGGATAGCAGGATTATTCGCCCTTTCATAATTGTGGCATTACGTCTCATAGAGTTGCCGGTTCGACAGCGCGATTGCCTTATTATCAAATTTATGAAATGTGAATGTAATGGCAGATAGCCCAGTCGTGTACTGCGTAATCCCAGTACATAACCGCCGGGAGCTTACTAAGCGATGTTTAGGTTATTTGAGAGCGCAAGACTACGCTTCTCTGCAGATCATCATTGTGGATGATGGATCCGATGATGGGACGGGTGAGTATCTAGAAAAGTGTGGATTTTCTAATTTAACGGTACTCACTGGTAATGGGGAACTGTGGTGGGGTGGGGCAATGCATATGGGGATAGCTCATACAGTGAAAATTGCAAAGGAAACCGATTATCTTTTAATGCTGAATGATGATGTTCGGCTTGAATCTACCTTTATATCAACTCTAATTAAAGAGAGTATTTTCCATAACAAAGCGATAATCGGTTCGTGCCAACGGGATGAAATAAATGGTATGCAGTTGGGCAGTGGATATGTGATCGACTATTTCAGAATGCGTATTAATGCCTTGAATATACGATCTGAATTCGAACTTGTAGATGCACTGCCGGCTCGCGGTGCGCTATTTCCAATGCGAGCGGTAATGAGCGCGGGAAATATATATAAAATAATTTTTCCTCACTATTTGGGTGATTTGGAATATTCGGCAAGAATGCACGAGATTGGTTGGAAAGTTATCGCGAGTAGGAATGTATCTGTATATACCTCGTCAGAAAGCTCTGATGAAAAGATACGTAGCCAAGGGCTTTTCAATAAAATATTGTCATTTAGATCAAAAAATAATATTTTTAATAGATTATGGTTCTTTAGTTTACGAGGTCCGTTATTGCTGCGTATTTGGGCTGTCCCACGCTATTTCATTTTTGGAGTGTGGCGAGCTTTCATGAGGATAGACGTATGATTCAGGCGGCCAGAAAAATATACAGTTATCGTTTACTTGCTCATCTTGGGATTACTTTAACCACCATCGGAATATTCGTACTTGGTATTCTTGTTTTTGTTATTCCTGAAGAAAATCAGTCATCATTGACTGCACCATTAGTCTTGGTGACAGTTTTATTTTCATGTTTGTCTTGTTTGTCCTCCGCAAGACCTAAACCCTCAGGAGACATTGATTGGTTCCACCCATCGGCTCTATTTTTAGTGTTCTTTCTTACTTATTTCATGTTTCCGGGTGTTTGGTTATGGCTTACACACGACTACCGCCCGATTTGGATCAGGCCGGCAAATCAGCCCGCGTATCTGGTAAATGTGGCTTTTATATTAGGCGCTCTTTCGACTGCGATGTTTGCGCTTGGATCCTCCGTTAGATTACTGCCGAGTAAGAAAGTCACCCTAAAGCTATTTAATAGACAGAGCGTGATACGTCATAGCGAAGCACATATCGTCGTATTCCTACTTTTAATTGTTGGTTTTATAACAACAATGTATAACATTTTATTGTATGGTCCATTGAATTTCGACATCCTAAATAATTTGTCACCTAGTGCGCTAAGAGCACTTTCACTTAATATTAGTAATGTCATTCCGGTATTGGAATCTGGATTAAATTGGGCGGTATTGATTGCGATTTATCTTTATCTATCTCAATATAGAATGAACGGTAAAAAGCGATTAGGTTCGCTCTTGGTTATCGGCACATTGCTTGTGGTTGTTTTTGTACTCGATTATGTTGTTTCAGCTAAACGTAGTGTCGTCATTCCATTGATATTATTTCCAGTAATATGGTACCACTATTTGATTAGAAGAATAACGTTCCCGAAAATGCTCGTGATTGGCTCGTTGATTGGGATAACAATTGCTGCCCTACTTATTGCACGCATAGTGTTGCCGATGATAACAAAAGGCCTTGCACCGAGCGATTACATCGGTAAAAGTTTAAGTGGCGTGATAGTGTTCTATTTTAATTCGATGGAGTGGTCGACATTCGAAATGTTCTTGGCGTCGATAACCCAAAGGAGCGAGCTTCTTACAGAAGCTGGTGGAGCAATATCGGGTTTTATTCATTATTCGTTTAACACCTTTATTATATTTGTGCCTCGAATAATATGGCCCGGCAAACCTAGTTACGACGATATAAGTTATGTCTATTTCCATGTTATTTGGGGCAGCAATGACAACGTCGGTGCAGCACCAACAATATGGAGTACGTCTTACTTGTTTTTTGGGATAATGGGCCTTACCGTTGGTATGTTTATACTTGGCTGGTTGCTTAAAGTTATTTATTCTTTTATTCAACCGTATCAGGGTCGACTGTTTGGTGTGTTTTCCTATGCAATATTCTTTTGGATAGTTTTTCAGTTTTTGCGCTTCGGTACAATAGGCTTTACTTTTATTAATTTTGTACAAACAATGATACTTGGTGTGCTCGTCGGATTATTTTTAATGCGGCGGGCGCGAGTTTCCTAATATTCGCGGCTTCAAGTTCCAAGTGCAACTGTGAGTGATGTCTGGGTGTGAAAGAATAACTCATGCGGTGTTTTGAATCCTAATCGCTATCTGGGCCGGTGATTGAGCCGCTGCATTGACAGGCCCCAGAATTTCAGACGAACTGTATGTTTAGTTTTCGCCATATTATGCCGCCTGTTTACCAGCCTGGAAACGTTACAGGAAGATAGCTGAGGCCGGCGGCTGATACCCCAGTCGATTGTGAGGACAGATCTCTGAAGTGGACCCCAAAAACTGGACAGTAGCGTAAGTGGAATGACAGCTCTACCCTGAATAGCTTGGAGGTAGAGACATGAAAAGGTCAAGACGGAACCATACGGCACTGTTCAAGGCGAAGGTGGCAATGGAAGCGACCTGACACCTTCTTTAGTATGACACGGACTTAGAGGCTGCGGTTAACAATACGCCTTTTGGCGTGCCCGTTGAACGGCACTGAGCATACTCCTTAGGCGTGAGATTTCTCAGTGAGCTGTGCGGCCGTTCGGTGTTGTACCCGATCCTCCACGCTTCGATGATTTGTCGGGCATGTGCCATTGTCAGGAACCAGTGTTCGTTCAGACACTCGTCCCGGAACTTACCATTGAAGCTCTCGATATAGGCGTTCTCGTTGGACTTCCCGGGCCGGATGAATATCAGGTCCACACCCGCCTGATACGCCCAAGTGTCGAGCACCTGGCTCTCGAACTCTGGGCCATGATCCACCGTGATCGCCTGCGGTAATCCCCGGGACTCAGCCAGCTGCTGCAACACCGCCCGGATCCGGGAGTCGGTCAGTGAGGTATCGACCTCGATCGCCATGCATTCGCGGGTGCAGTCGTCGACGATATTCAGACAGCGCAGCCGGCGCCCGTCCGTCAGGCCATCGGATACGAAATCCATCAACCAACTTTCGTTCGCCGCGAGTGGCTTCGGTAACGGCTTACGTTCCACCAGCCCGATGCGTTTGCGCTTGCGCCGCCGCACCGCCAAGCCAGCGTCCCGGTATAAGTGATACACCCGCTTGCGGTTCACCTCCCAGCCCTCACTCGGAGTTTCAGGTACACCCGCCGGTAACCATACCGCCGCTTCTCAGCGGCAATCTCTCCAATGCGTCTGGCCAGGTCCACACTCGGTCCCCGCACACTGCGGTAGCGATACAGTGATCGGGACAGTCTCATCAGCCCACAAGTGCGTGTTACACCGAAGCGCCGTTCCGTCATCAATGCCGTCACCGCTTCACGCTTCGCCTGCGGGCTTACCATTTTCGGCCCAGCAGATCCTTCAGGGCGGCTTTGTCCAGCTCCGCGTCCGCCAACAGACGCTTCAGCTTGCTGTTCTCCGCCTCCAGTTCCTTAAGCCTTCGGGCCTCCGACACCATCATCCCAGCGTACTTGGTCTTCCAGTTGTAAAAGGTAGCTTCTGAGATCCCATGCTGCCGGTACAAATCCTTGGCCTTCGCTCCAGCCACCGCCTGCTTCAAAACCCCGATAATCTGCTCTTCAGTAAATCGTTTCCTCTTCATGGTCTGCTCCTCGTGAGCAGACTCTGCTACCGTACCATACTATTTGGGAGTGTCAGGTCGAGGCCACACAGTGTATTGGGCTATTTGCCACCCGCTGTGTTCACCAGACAGGCGGCTTGATATGATTAATTTCCCACATCGCGTATGCGACTATTCCTGGGGAATAGGTAAGTGGAATTATATCTAATGGTTGACCATCGTCGTCTGATGCTCCATCAGCGCATGAGGTAGCGGTTAAATGAGTAACGCCAGCAAATATTACAATGAATTTTATAAAGAGCTTGCCCTAATTGATGCGAAATACAACAGCAGCAAAAAAATAGAAGGTTTCGTTCCTGAATTGCACCGTGGAATGAAAATACTTGACATTGGGTGCGGGTACGGCTCTGTAAGTGCCGATTTCATTAAATACGGTTGCGAAGTATATGGAATGGAACTGAACATGGATTGCTTATTAGAATTGGAAAAGAAAGGTATTAAAGTTATTAATCATGATTTCAGCACACCTTTTCAGTTGACACAATCATTTGATCTGATTCTGCTACTTGATGTGATGGAACACATATTTGATCCATTAGGGCTCCTTGAACAGGCCGCTAGTATTTTGAATGACCGAGGTATGCTAATAGTTAGCGTACCTTTGTATTTCGACTTAGTAGATAGAATAAGGATACTATTTACTGGAAAAATTGTAAGTTACGACAACTTGTGTTACGGAAGAACGTTGTATTCGAAATTTAGGAGTTTCAATTATGACCATATACGTTTTTTTAGACCACGCGATCTATTTGAGATGGCAAGTATAGTTGGTCTTAGTGTTACAAAAGTGAAATACAATCCCATCAATATGGGTCGTTTAATGAGACCGTTGACTAAGCTATTTTTTAACAGCTATACAGCATCTGTAGCTCCAAGCCTGATTGCCCATTCAATGATATTGCAGATGAGGAAGTAGCGCATGCTTATTTTTCTGTGTTTTGGTTAGTCCATGTATTCATTCTTCGGAATAGATGTTGGTTTGGGGGATAGTAATGTAATAACACTAGGTAATTAGGGCGAAACGTAACCAAAATAGAGCTTCAGAAACCGCTTGAATAGGTTCTCGCGGCGGTGGTTAAAACGGTACTCGATCTCTTTGAGGTACATGGGGAAATGATACTTGGAAACACCGCGGTAGTTATACAGGATGTACTTGGCGTAACTCCAGAAGCCCTCGATGCCGCTGATGTGGTTGCGGGTGCGGCGGTTCACGAAGGCATGCTGATGGCTGACGACGTGGTGCTTGCCGAAGCGCCGGAGGGACTGGTAACCGCGGAAGGCATCGGTGTAGTACACCGAGCCCTTGCGGGTACGGGCCTGGATATGGCGCATGAGTTCCTGGGCGGTGAGATGCTCGACGACCTTGGTATAGACGCGTCCATCCCTTTCCAGCAGGCCAAACACGATACTTTTGCCGGCGGCACCCCGACCGCGTTTGCCTTTGCGCCGACCGCCGAAGTAGGCTTCGTCCAATTCGATCTCGCCCTTGAGTTTGCCGCCTTCGAGTTCGGTGACATGGAACACGGCTTCACGCAAATGTTGGTAGACGCGCGTGACCACCTTGGTATCGACGCCCAGATCCTGGGCCAGGCGATAGGCCGGTTGCAGTTGGTAAAAGCCCTTGAGGATTTCGATCTCGCGCCGCAGCTTGGTGAGGCTCTTGCTCTTGCCGCAACGCCGGCATTTAACGTAGCCGCGGCTGGTGTGGAGCACCCGAAACGAACCACAGAAAACGCACTTGCGCCCCCTCAAAAAGTTGGCCGCACAGGCAAAATGACTGATTTTCCCTGTAACCATAAGCACTTATCCTATGCCTGTGGTTACGAAACGCCCTAATTACCTAACACTATCTCTCAAGCAATTCTGTTGAGGAAACACCGTGATTCCAATCTCAAAACCTAAACTGTCTGATCTTGAACTCAAAAACATCACTGATGCTGTAAAGAGTGGATGGGTGTCATCCCTTGGTCGATATATAGATGCCTTTGAGCATAAATTTGCAGAGTTTTGTGGGACTAAATATGCAATATCAGTATGCAATGGCACAGTCGGATTGCACCTCGCTTTGAAAGTGTTGGGTATCGGCGATGGCGATGAGGTTATAGTTCCTGATTTGACCTTCGTTGCTACGGCTAATGCCGTGAGAATGGCCCAGGCCAAACCGGTTATAGTGGATGTTTGTCGAGATTCATATTGCATTTCTCCGTTCGCTATAACTAAAGCAATAACCCCCAAGACACGGGCAATAATTCCAGTTCATTTATATGGCCATCCGGCAAATATGCCGGAAATTATGGAGATTGCGCACACGCACGGACTGCATGTGATTGAAGATGCTGCCGAAGCACATGGTGCTTCAATAGGGGGTATTCGAGTGGGGGCTTTTGGTGATTGTGGAGTGTTTAGTTTCTACGGTAACAAGATCATTACCACTGGAGAAGGCGGAATGATAACTACGAATGACCATGCTTTATATGAGAGGGCTAAATTGCTTCGTGACCATGCAATGTCAAAATCAATCCGTTATTGGCACACTGAAGTTGGATATAACTACCGGATGACTAATCTACAGGCGGCTATTGGTGTGGCACAGTTAGAGCAAGTTGATGATTTCTTAATGCATCGGAAGAATATACTTGACTTATATAAGGATAAGTTAGAAGGCAGTGGGATTGAATGTAATCCAATTGTTAGTGCCGCCCCAGTTGTCTGGATGGTATGTGCCATTGTTGATAGTCTAGATAGAGTCAGAAGAGACGCAGTTATAGGCCATATGCGCGCGTCCGGTGTTGATACTCGCCCATTTTTTTTCCCAATATCAATGCTCCCAATGTATAAACCAGAGAATAATCCTATCGCGTATAAATTATCAGAATCCGGAATCAATCTACCGACGTTTGTAGGCATGACTGAGGACCAAGTCACAAAATCATGCTCAGCCTTACTAGCAGCTCTTGAGAAAGTACAAGGCTAGGGCTATATGAGAATCGGAGTAGATTTATCTAATTTAGATCCAGAATATGCAGGTGGAATGAACACATTTTCACTTGGTATAACTAAAGGTCTAATAAATGCCATAAATCAACCCGATAGACTAATAATACTTACTTCGTATAAAAATAAAATATATATTAAATCCATTTTTGATGGAACACGTGTTGAATATTTGAATGTGCCTATTAACACATTAACTACATTGATTAATAGACTGATATCGCTATGCGCGTGGATGATTCATAATTATAATATTCGCCACTGGTTTGATAAGGTCTTTAGATCTCGTATATCTAGTACGATTAATAGTACGGTAGATGTAATTCTTACACCGACCGTTGTATTAAATTATTATGCGCTTAATGTACCTTCAGTAGTATGTATTCATGATATACAGCATGAATATCATCCAGAATATTTTTCCTTCCTTCGACGAATATTGCGATGGGCACCTTATCGATTGACATGTTGGGAAGCTGCCTCTATACAGGTTAGCAGCAACTATATAAAAGACTGTTTGATCGATAGATTCTCGATAAAGCCTGAAAATATATTTGTGGCTTATGAAGGTGTTGATGTCGAGAAGTTCACCAGAAAGTCTCATGAGAAGAAACCTAGATTGTGTAATGAACTAAGTCCAAATGAATTTATATTCTATCCAGCTCAAGTATGGCCACATAAGAATCACCTACTATTAATTGAAGCTTTAGCTGCTGTCCGTCATGCATTTGGGCGGGAATTACCCTGTGTATTAACCGGCAATGATTATGGATACTGGAAAGTAGTTCTAAAGCGAATAAAGGAATATCAGCTGAAGTCTGTGTATTACCTTGGTCGAATCGAACATGATGAGATACTGTGGCTTTATCGCAATTGTCGCGCAGTTATGGCGCTAGGACTGCATGAATCGAGTTCTTTACCAATTCGCGAGGGCGCGGTTTTTGGCAAACCTCTGATTTGTTCTAATATCCCTCCGAATATCGAGGCGGCTGAATATTTGTACCTTAGACTAGTCGATAAATCGGATGTCAAATATTTAGTAAATGCTTTAATTGAGTTAATGGATGCACAAACTGACATGTTAAGCAAAAGTGCGCTTAACATTGGGAGAGTCAAGGAGTTTGATTGGTGTCGCATTGCAGCTAGCTATCTGACTGAATTCAAGCGACTAGTAGCTGCCACTAATTCTTAGAATGGGAGTATGGTTTTGAAAAAGGTCTGCTATATCCAACCGATAGTTGCTAACTATAGCGTCCCTCTCTTTTTAGAGTTAGGCAGGCATTGGCAGTTAACTGTGCTTTATTCCCCAGCAAAAATGACTCATGGGTATGATAGCGATACTACAGCACATATACATGGAGTTAATAGTCGTAAAATATCTATGATAAAGCCACTGGGAAATAAAATTGGAATGTATCAAATTGGGATAATTCGACAACTCAAAAACCTACGGCCTGATGCAGTTATCATCTTTGCAAATATGCGATATCTGAGTTTCTGGACAACAATGATCTGGTGCAAAATTAATAGCATACCTGTATACCCCCGTGGGCATGGCGTATATCGAAAAGAAAGTCCTGGTTTATTTTGGAAAATTATCTATCAAGTTTTACTAAGTGCGTGTACTGCATATATTTGCTACACACCCTCTGTGGCCGCATCATTGCGGTGCCTTGGCTTACCGACGAGAAAGATTACAATTGCGGAAAATTCTTTAGATAACCCCCATTCTGTTGAGCCAAACGAGAAAACCGATGTCGAGCATGGAATTCTCTACATAGGGAGACTCCGCCCCGGTTGCCGCCTGGAGTTATTGATTAATACCGTAAAGTGTATTCGTGATATGGGCCACCCAGAAGTCACCGTTCACATAATTGGTGATGGGCCCGAAGCGAAGCGCATTCGCCAGCTTGCGTCAGACATTCCATGGATTCAATTCAACGGTGCAGTATATGATTCAGAACAGATAAATAGAATCTCCCGCAGTTGTATGGTGGGATGTTATCCTGGTAATGCTGGTCTTAGTATTGTTCACCTGATGTCATTGAGCCTACCACCAATAACGCATGATAACTTAACCACTCACGAAGGCCCAGAGCCGAGTTACATCAAGTCCGGAGAAAATGGCTTGTTGTTTGATCATCGAAATCCAGAAGCGGGGTTATTGTCCGCATTGATCTATGTGCTTGAGAAACCAAACGAGCTAAAGAGAATGCAAGCTAATGCCTACGCAACATATGAGCAAATAGCCAAACCATCGTTAGCCATGCGAATTATTAACATAGTAGGCGAGTAATGACTGCTGTTCTCGGATAGATCGCGTTCAGATGAAGCGAACCCAAAAACTAATAGGTATTCTTATTAGGCCACGACTAGCACACGTGTTGCTGCATCTGGGAGTAACTGCATCGGTGGAACAAACGAAAGCGTTGCACGGTCTAAAATCCAAAACAGTGATTGACATCGGCGCCAACCGCGGCCAGTTCGCGCTGGTAGCCAGGCATTGTTTTCCGGATGCGGCGATCCTTTCATTCGAGCCGTTGCATGGGCCGGCGGAGATATTCCGTAGGGTCTTTGAAAGCGATATAAAGGTCGAATTGCATCAAGTGGCAATTGGGCCTGAAGCAGGTATTGCGACCATCCATGTTTCCAAGCGCGACGATTCTTCCTCGCTGCTGCCCATAACGTCCCTGCAAAACCGGATATTCCCCGGCACGCGGGAATCAGGTACCGAGACTATCAAAATTGGACGGCTGGAAGATTTCGTTTCTGCTGAGCATATCCAGCCCCCAGCGCTGCTGAAGCTGGATGTACAAGGCTATGAACTTTCTGCCCTAAAAGGTTGCGAAACTCTACTGCGACATTTCGCGTATGTCTATGTAGAATGTTCATTTGTCGAACTCTATGCTGGCCAGGCACTGGCGGATGAGGTGATTGCCTGGCTGCGGGAACGCGGTTTTATACTCAATGGTGTCTATAACATGACCTATGACCGCGACGGCAAGGCGGTGCAGGCGGATTTTCTGTTTGGTGGGCAAACCCGCTGATGCGGCTCTTAATCTATGGCATCAACTTTTCGCCGGAATTAACCGGCATCGGAAAATATACCGGGGAAATGGCGGCCTGGCTGTCTGCCCGTGGTCATGACGTCAGGGTGGTGACGGCGCCGCCCTATTATCCCCAATGGCGGGTGCAAGAAGGTTATGCCGGCTGGCGCTACAGACGCGAAACACTAAAAGGCGTGCATATATACCGATGCCCGTTATGGGTGCCGCGGCGCCTGTCGGGGCTCAATCGCTTGTTGCATCTGGCAAGTTTTTCGGTTTCCAGCTTGCCGGTGATGTTGTGGAGCGGGCTGTGGTCGCGGCCGGATGTGGTGTTGGTGGTGGAGCCGACCAGTTTCTGCATTCCCGTGGCATGGATGACGGCCCGTATCGGCGCAGCAGCTGCATGGCTGCATATTCAGGATTTTGAGCTGGATGCAGCTTTTGAACTGGGACTTTTACGGGGTGCGCGGATAAAACGCTGGGCACTGGCTATGGAGCGCTTCTGGATGCATAGGTTTGAGCGCGTCTCGACCATTTCCGAGCGCATGCTGGAGCGCCTGGATGCCAAGGCAGTGATGCGCGAGCGGCGGGTGTTATTCCCCAACTGGGTGGATATCCATGCAATCAAACCCATGACACAAGTGTCGCCACTGCGGCACGAGCTGGGTATAGCCGATACGACCGTGGTCGCGCTGTACGCGGGTAATCTCGGTGCCAAACAGGGCTTGGAGATTCTTGTCCAGGCGTTTCAGCGGCTGGTTGATCGGAAAGACCTGTTGTTGGTCATCTGCGGCGATGGTGGTGAACGGGAAAAACTGCAAGCCATGGCGCGGAGTTTTGATAATATACGTTTTCTTGCTTTACAGCCGATGGAACGGCTCAATGCACTCCTGAATCTGGCGGATATCCATCTCTTGCCGCAGCGCGAGGATGCCGCGGATCTGGTAATGCCCTCTAAGCTGACCGGGATGCTGGCAAGCGGCCGGCCTGTCATCGCAACCACTCAACCTGACACCCAGGTGGGGAAGGTAGTTTCTGGCTGTGGTATTTTGGTTCGCCCCGGCGACCCCGATGCGTTTGCTACGGCCATCAGCCAACTGGCGGACGCACCGGTCCAGCGCCGGGAACTGGGCGCGCAGGCGCGCCGCTATGCAGAGACCCAGCTGGATAAAGTGCGGATATTATCGGCACTGGAATCACGTCTGTTGGACTTGGCAAGGAGATAAAGGGGTATGAAAAAAGCGTTGATTACCGGTATCACCGGACAGGACGGCGCTTATCTGGCCGAATTCTTGCTCGACAAGGGCTACGAGGTGCACGGCATCAAGCGGCGCGCTTCGCTGCTCAATACCGACCGCATCGACCATCTGTACCAGGATCCCCACGAGTCGGGCCGCCGGCTCATACTCCACTATGGCGATCTCACCGATGCCACCAACCTGATACGGGTGCTGCAGGAAGTGCAGCCGGATGAACTCTACAACCTGGGGGCCCAGAGTCATGTAGCGGTGTCGTTTGAAACACCGGAATACACTGCTAACAGTGATGCGCTGGGTACGTTGCGGCTGCTGGAGGCGATCCGCATTCTCGGGCTGGAGAAGAAGACGCGTTTCTATCAAGCGTCCACTTCCGAAATGTTTGGTAAAGTGCAGGAAACTCCACAGCGGGAAACCACGCCGTTCTATCCGCGCTCCCCCTACGGTGCAGCCAAACTGTATGCTTACTGGATAACGGTGAATTACCGCGAAGCCTACGGCCTGTTCGCCTGCAATGGGATTTTGTTTAACCACGAAAGTCCGATACGCGGCGAAACCTTTGTAACCCGCAAGATTACGCGTGGCTTGGCGCGCATAAAACTCGGCCTGCAGGAGAAACTGTATCTCGGCAATCTCAATGCCAAACGTGACTGGGGGCACGCCAAGGATTTCATTGAGGCCCAATGGTTGATGTTGCAGCAGCCGGTGCCGGAAGATTTTGTGATCGCTACTGGTGAGCAGCATTCGGTGCGCGAATTTGTGGAACAGGTAGGCGCACTGCTTGACATGGACATTGCCTGGGAAGGCCAGGGTGCCGATGAGCGTGGCCTCGATCGCAAGACCGGCAAGTATGTCGTCGCGATTGATCCACATTACTTCCGGCCGACGGAAGTGGAAACCCTGCTGGGAGATGCCTCGAAGGCCCACACAAAACTCGGCTGGCAGCCGAAGATCAGCTTCGAGCAGATGATCAACGAGATGGTACAAGAAGATCTGGCGCTAGCGGAACGTGACCAGCTGGTGCGCGCCCACGGTTTTAAAGCTGTCGATCCGCGTGAATAAGGACAGTCGCCTGTACCTGGCCGGACATCATGGGCTTGTGGGGTCGGCTATCCATCGCCGTCTGCAAGTAGAGGGATTCACTAATATTCTGGTACGCACCCACGCAGAACTGGACCTTCGGGATCAAGGCGCAGTTAACCACTTTTTCGGGGAGGCTAAGCCGGAATACGTGATCCTGGCCGCCGCCAGGGTGGGCGGTATTCTCGCCAATAGCACCTACCCGGCCGATTTTCTCTACGACAATCTCATGATTGGAACCAATATTATTCATTCGGCCTATCGGTTCGGCGTGCGTAAACTTCTCAATCTTGGCAGCAGTTGCATCTATCCGCGGCTGGCGCCACAGCCTATCAAGGAAGAGTATCTACTAACCGGGATACTGGAGAGTACCAATCGCGCATATGCTATCGCCAAGATCACAGCCATAGAGCTTTGCGATCAATATCGTGTGCAGTATGGTTGTAATTTTATTTCTGCTATGCCTACCAATCTCTACGGACCTGGAGATAATTTCGATTTGCAAAGTTCGCATGTGCTACCCGCGCTGATACGTAAGTTCCACGAGGCAAAGCTGCGGGAGCACAAGACTGTGGTTGTTTGGGGAACAGGTACACCACGCCGGGAATTTCTCCATGTGGTTGACCTGGCGGAGGCGGCGGTGTTCCTGCTGCAGAATTTCTCCGGTGCGGGGCCCGTTAACGTAGGTGTGGGCGAAGACATTACCATCGCCGATCTGGCCGTGCTCGTGAAACGAGTGGTGGGCTTCCAGGGCGAGATTGTATTTGATCCCTCCAAGCCTGATGGCACACCACGGAAACTGTTGGATGTGTCGAAACTGAAAAAATTGGGCTGGGCACCGCGCATTGGGCTTGAGGAAGGTTTGTCAATGACCTATGCGTGGTTCAAATCCCATAGCGGGAACCCGCTAGACTAGTCTTACAGATAGACGAAGTGAACGCCCACCGCACCTTAAGTATCAGTTGCCAAACCTCTACCCCCCCGTGCCAATGTGACGTGAGACACCTGGGAACCCTCTAATTAGAGAGCATACAGGTACACTGTTCCATGAATTCCATAGTTCAACCTTCAGCGATAAACG
>Ga0307373_10007327_pt1 | contig 17263 bp, 16 predicted proteins | sample OX2MG_FD_202534 | JGI IMG/M metagenome (GOLD analysis project Ga0307373, IMG submission 202534) | Soil microbial communities from Risofladan, Vaasa, Finland - OX-2 | ecosystem: Environmental > Terrestrial > Soil > Coastal area > Acid sulfate soil | place: Finland: Risofladan, Vaasa | collected... | reverse complement strand
GACGAATTCATCGGTTTCGCCGCGATCGTAGCTGCGGCGGACGGCTTCGACAGGGTCGGCCGACTTTATCGGGGCATCGCCGTGAACCACGGCGCGATAGGCGCGCTCGACGCGCTCCCAGCGGTTGTCGCGGTCCATCGCGTAGTATCGTCCGGTGATCGAGGCGATGCGCCCGCAGCCGATCTCGCGAATTTGCTGCTGCAATTGCTGGATGTATTCGACGCCGCTGTGCGGAGGGGTGTCGCGGCCGTCCAGGAAGCAATGAATGAAGACGCGCTCGACGTGCTGCGTGCGCGCCATGCGCAGCAGGGCGTACAGATGCTGCAAGTGCGAGTGCACGCCGCCGTCGCTGAGCAGGCCCAGCAGGTGCAAGTTGCGCGCGCGGCCGCGCTCCATCGCTTCGACCAGCAGCGGCTGCCTGGAAAATTCGCCGTTCGCGATCAGCAGGTCGATGCGCGTGATGTCCATGTGAATGATGCGGCCCGCGCCCATATTCATGTGGCCCACTTCGCTGTTGCCCATCTGCCCTTCGGGCAATCCCACTGAGGGTCCGGAGGTCTGGATCAGCGTGTTGGGGAAATCCTTGAGCAGGCGGTCGTAATTCGGTTTGCGCGCCAGGGCAATCGCGTTGCCCTTGGTTTCAGCGCGGTAGCCCCACCCATCGAGCACGGTCAATACAATCGGTTTCGGTCGTTTTGGCATAGGATTTTGGAATTCGCAGATTATTTTCGTGCCAGCGCGGCGCGTCCCGGAAACCGCGCGGCGGCGCCCAACTCTTCCTCGATGCGCAGCAGTTGGTTGTACTTGGCGACGCGGTCGGTGCGCGAAGCCGAGCCGGTCTTGATTTGCCCCGTGCCCATGGCAACCACCAGGTCGGCGATAAACGTGTCCTCGGTCTCGCCCGAGCGGTGCGAAACGATGGACGCGTAGCCGGCCTTGCGCGCCATCTCGATGGCCTCGATGGTTTCGGTGACGGTGCCGATCTGATTGAGTTTGATCAGAATCGCGTTGGCGATTTTTTCCGATATGCCGTGCTGCAGACGTACCGTGTTCGTGACGAACAGATCGTCCCCAACCAGTTGCACCTTGCCTCCCAGCTCCGCCGTCATGTGCTTCCATCCGGACCAATCGTCTTCGGCCAAGCCGTCCTCGATGGAGACGATTGGAAACTGCCGCACCCAATCGGCCCAGAACGCCGTCATCTGTTCGGACGTGCGCGCGGACTGGTCGGATTTCTTGAAAACATATTTGCCGCTGGCCTTGTCGAAGAATTCGCTGGATGCGGGATCGAGGGCGATGGCGACGTGTTCGCCGGGCTTGTAGCCGGCGGCCGTGATGGCTTCCAGAACGACCTCGATGGCTTCTTCGTTCGATTTCAGGTTGGGCGCGAAGCCGCCTTCATCGCCAACCGCCGTGGAATACCCGCGCTTGTGCAGCACGGCTTTGAGGCGGTGAAAAACTTCAACGCCCATGCGCAGGGCTTCGTCAAACGTTTTTGCTCCCACCGGCATGGCCATGAATTCCTGCAGGTCCACGGAATTATCGGCGTGCGCGCCGCCATTCAAAATATTCATCATGGGCACGGGGAGCGTGTTGCCGGACGGGTCGCTGGAATAGCGCGCCAGATATTTGTAGAGCGGCTGTCCTGCCGCCGCTGCCGCCGCGCGCGCGGCGGCCATCGAGACGGCGAGGATGGCGTTCGCTCCCAGTTTTCCCTTGTTCGGCGATCCGTCGGCTTCGATCATGCAGCGGTCAAGCGCGCGCTGGTCGGCGGCATCGAGGCCCGTGACCGCGCCGGCAATCGCTCCATTGACATTGGCGACGGCCTGGAGCACGCCCTTGCCGAGGTAGCGGGATTTATCGCCGTCGCGCAGTTCGATGGCTTCGTGTTCGCCGGTGGACGCTCCCGAGGGCACCGCGGCGCGGCCCATTGCGCCGCCTGTCAGGACAACATCCGCCTCGACCGTGGGGTTGCCACGCGAATCTATGATCTGCCTGCCGTGCACGCGCGCGATTTTCGTCGACATCCCGCCTCCTGAGAAAATTTAAACCGAATGGAACTACGATATCTCATAAATGCTGGCCGGTGGCGATTGCTCCACCGGTCAGGTGCTAAAGCCCGGCTCTTGTTGCGGTTTTGAAGTCGCGGCTGAATCCGCGACCCACAAAGCCCATATAGGAGATGACTTCTATGAACGATCCGCTTAACGATCCACAGCCTTGCTCATTCCGGTTCCTCGATCATCGATTCTTCGCGAACCACGACGACCACGCCGTCCTCGGTGACGTGATAGCGTTGGCGGTCGGCCTCCAGGTCGTATCCGATTTCCGTGCGCTCTGGGATCATGACGTGACGATCGATAATGGCATTGCGAATCCGGGAGTGCCGTCCAATGCTGACATGGTTGAACAGAATGGAGTTCTCCACTTCCGTGTAACTGTTGACGCGCACGTCGTAGCCGACCACCGAACGTTCCACGCGGCCGCCCGAAATGATTGATCCTCCGGCCACGATGGAATCTAGAGCCACGCCCATGCGCTTGGGATCGGCGAACACGGTCTTCACGGGCGGGTACTGGTGCTGCCAGGTGCGCAGCGGCCACGTTTTGTCATAGAGATTGAAAATTGGCGTGACTGAAACCAGGTCCATATTGGCTTCGTAGTAGGCCTCGATGGTTCCCACGTCGCGCCAGTATTGCGGGCCGACCTTGTTTTCATCGATGAAGTTGTAAGCGTACACCCGGTATTTCGGGAAAATGCGCGGCAGGATGTCCTTGCCAAAATCGTGCTTGGAATTCGGATCCTCGGCGTCCGCCAGAAGGGCCGGAATCAGCAGTTGAGTATTGAACACGTAGACGCCCATGGAAGCGTTGACCATGTCCGGGTGCAGGTGGGAACGTTTCGGGGAAGCGGGCTTCTCCTCGAATCCGTTGACTCGCCAGTTCGCGTCGGTTTCGATGACGCCAAAACGCCCTGCCGCTTCCTCGGCGGAAACTTCCAGCGTGGCCACGGTCACATCGGCGCCGGAGTCCACGTGCTGCTGGAGCATTTTCTGGTAATTCATTTTGTAGATATGGTCGCCCGAGAGAACGACCACGTAACGGGACTGCTCGCTGCCGATCGAATAGATGTTCTGGTAAACGGCGTCGGCGGTTCCCAGATACCAGTTCGTGGAAACACGCATCTGCGGCGGCAGCACTTCTATGAATTCGCCCAGGCCCAGCAGTTGTGACCAGCCCTGGCGGATGTGCCGGTTGAGCGAAAGGGCTTTGTATTGCGTCAGGACAAATACGCGCCGCAGGTCACTGTTGATGCAGTTGGAAAGCGTGATGTCAATGATCCGGTAGACGCCGCCGAATGGCACGGCGGGCTTCGCGCGGTCCCTGGTCAGCGGCCACAGCCGCTCGCCCTGGCCTCCCGCCAGTAGAACGCCGATCGCATCTCGCATCAGGGGCATGGGGCATCTCTCTGTCTGCGCCCGGTTTATCCGGGACAGGGGAATTTCCGCACCGATATTCTATCAGGTACTGCGGAAAGTCCTCTACTGGTACTGGCCCTGCCGTCAGGCTCAATTTTCAAAGCCTGGACATTAAAAAACAAAGCTTGACTTCGGCGGGCGGGTCCGCTAGAAGTGGTTGCCAATACGCTGTCATATAGGTGTGACCTCGCAATACATATATGATCCACAGCAATCATTGCCACATGCATCGGAAGGCGGGTGAAATTTAAGTGGCTGAAGTCAGCATTCAAGAAGGTGAGTCTCTGGAAAATGCGTTGCGCCGTTTCAAACGCAAAGTGCAACAGGAAGACATCATCAAAGAAATCAAGAAGCACAGCTATTACATGAAGCCTGGAGAGAAGCGCCGCGCGAAGCAGGCATTATCGCGCAAGCGTCTCCGCAAAAAGCAGCGGCGGGAGCAGGATTAATCTCCCCCAGGTCGGCACCATGCCCCATGGGATTTCCTAAGCACCTTCGGACGAGTCGGAATTGGGACCCACGTTTTTTTCAGGCGTATCCCAGCACAATCTGATCCGGACGAGGATGCTGCGGGCTCGGCAACCAGCGCAGAGCCACGGAGCAGCGTATGGAATACCACGATAAGGTCCTGAAGTGTTCGGAATGCAATCAGGAGTTTGTTTTCACCGCCGGCGAACAGATGTTTTTCGCCGACAAGGGCTTCAAAAACGAGCCTAAGCGGTGTAAGGATTGCAAAGCCAAGCGCTCTCAGAGCCCGGGCCAAGGTCCGAACAACATCCAACGGTCGGAGACCAAAACGACCTGCTCGCAGTGCGGGAAGGAAACTACGGTTCCTTTCCGCCCCACGCAGGGGCGTCCCGTGTTCTGCCGCGAATGCTTCCAACAGCGGCGGTCCATGGGTTCACCGGCTTAGATTGAGGGAAATGGGAAAGCCGCTGTCGCGCGTCGCGTCCTTTCGCGGCGGCGCGGCGGTTTTTTCCCCCTCAATTTTACGCTGGCGATCGATCTTTCCCATTCGGCATTACAGTTCCGTTCATTTGCGTTCATTTTCGTTTTCCATCCCGCATGGTGCTTGCGATTGCTGTGTGCGTTTGTGTTTCCTTTGAATCAAAACGGGGAATTTACATCTTGCGCACCGTGTGTTTCATCCGCATTTCTCCAGCCATGTGTTCGGGCGCACAGGCTTCCGCCTGCGTGCATTTACTGCGCGGAAATTGAAAAGCACACAGGCGGAAGCCTGTGCTACCTTACCGCCTCGGCCTTTAGGGGAGGCGCATGCCGCAAATTCCCGTGCCGCCCACGGTTTGCACGATTGGCTGGGGAATGGAACAATATGAAAACTTCGCTTTCGGAATCGGCAATTCGCAACGCGCTGGGCGCTCTGGAAAAGGCTTCCGCCGCGTTTGCCCTCCGCTATCCCGGCGAGACCGAACGCCGCCAGCCCGTTCACACCGTGTACGGCGGCGCGCACCTGTTCCATGCCGAAACCGCGCGGCGCCTGGGAGATCTGGCCCTGGCGACGATGCGGGAATACGCGCCGGACGCGTTCACGTTCGCGCGTGCGATCGGACTGCCGGGCGCCGAATCTCTGCCGAAAACCGGCAAACGCGCGGCCGCGGCGGAACGTCAGTTTGCCCATTCGCCGGAAAAGCTGAGGCGCGAAAATCGCGCCGCATGGCTGGCCCTGACGATCCACGGACTCGTGCTTGAGAAACTGCAGCGCGAGCCGGTGGAGGATTTTCGGATTGATTTCGAGGACGGCTACGGAAACCGGCCCGACGGGGAAGAAGATCGGCATGCGCAGCTGGCCGCCCAGGAAGCGGCGCGCGGGCTGAACGCCGGTTCGCTTCCTCCATTCCTGGGCATCCGCATCAAGCCGTTTTCGCCGGAACTGCGCGGCCGCAGCATTCGCACGCTCGATCTATTCGTCAGCGCGCTGTGCGAAGCGGCGCGCGGCCGCCTTCCGGAAAACTTTGTCATTACCTTGCCGAAAGTCATGATTCCCGAGCAGCCGGCCGCTCTGGCAAAACTGCTGGATGTGATGGAACCCGCGCTGGGCCTGAAGAAAGGCTCGCTGCGATTCGAGCTGATGATCGAAACCACGCAGGCGATTCTCAATAGCCGCGGGGAATCGAACCTCCCGCTGCTGCTGGACGCTTCGGCGGGCCGTTGCGTCGCCGCGCATTTCGGCACTTACGATTACACGGCCAGTTGCAGCATCACCGCCGCATATCAGACGATGGACCACCCCGCATGCGACTTTGCCAAGGACATGATGCAGGTCGCTTTCGCCGGCACCGGGATCTGGCTTTCCGACGGGGCCACCAATATTCTTCCCGCCGCGCCGCATCGCGCCGGAAAGGGCAAGCGCCTCACACAGGCCCAGCGCGCGGAAAATCGCGAAGCCGTGCACCGCGCCTGGCGCATCCACTTCGGGCACATCCAGCATTCGCTCGTCACGGCTTTCTATCAGGGGTGGGACCTGCATCCCGCGCAACTTCCCTCGCGCTATGCGGCCGTGTACTCGTTTTTTCTGGAGGGCCTGGATTCCGCCGCGGCGCGCCTGAAGAATTTCGTCGAGAAAGCGGCAAAGGCCACTCTGGTGGGCGACGTTTTCGACGATGCCGCCACGGGGCAGGGCTTGCTGAATTATTTTCTGCGCGCAATCAACTGCGGCGCGATCAGCCAGGCGGAAGCGGAACGCCTGACCGGCGTGACTTCCCAGGAGCTGCATCTCGGCTCCTTCTTGAGAATTTTGAAAAATCGCACGAAGTGAATTCCCATCCCGAGGGACAGTGCCGGTCAACTGCCGCGATACGTCGAATACCCGAACGGGCTGATCAGGAGCGGCACGTGGTAATTTGCCTCCGGGTGGAGCACCTCAAAGACGATTGTGATTTCCGGAAACAGGGTTTCCAAATACAGTTCCGCATAATAGGCGCCTGAGTTGAAAAGCAAGCGATACGTGCGCGCTTCCAGTTGTGAATCGCCCAGCAGTTCAGTACAACGCCCGTTCGCATCGGTCAGGCCCGCGCCCAATTTTTTCCAGTTCTTACCGGACTTCACCTGCAATTCGACTTGGAAACCAACGGCCGGGCGGCCGCGCGAAATATCCAGAATGTGAGTTGTAATCGCGCTCATGATTTTTGTTCGCCGGCGAATAGCTTTTCCAGGCGCAGGCGCGTAATCAGCCGCTGCTGTTCCGCCGCGACCTGCAATTCCCCGGCTGGATCATTCTGTAAGCGATGTTCGAGAAGCGCAAGCATCTGTTCGGCGGATTTCCCCGTAGCACAGACGATATAGATGTAACCGAACCTTTCGAAATAGGCGCGATTTCTGCGTGCCAGGCGCGTTTTCACGTCTTCGCCGGCGGAGCGCGCGTTGCTTTGCTCGCTCTCCGCCCACTTTCGAGCCGACGCCGAGCCCGTCGCGGCCTGCTCGCCGATCTGCGGGTGATGGCGAAAGGCTTCCAGCCAGTCGGCGCGCTCCAGATTCCGCCAGGCGGCGTCGGCAGCGTCGCCCAGCGCGCTCAGACTTGCGTAGGGGCGCTGCGCGGCCACTTGCGTGGCCCAGCGCGCGCTCCCGCAGCAGTCTTGCAGCGTGGATTCCGCCTTCGCGGGCGGCAGCGCGTTGAATTCGGCAAGCGTCATCGTCAGGCGGGCCTGCGCGCCGAATTTCCGAAAATGCGCAGCCGCGCCACCCCGCCATCGGGATAGATGTGAAAGCGCGCGTGCGTCGCTTCTCCCGCGTCGAGAATTTCCTTTTGGTAGACGTGCAGGGAATCCGCGCGAAGTTTGGTTCGCGGCAAAATTTCCGTCCAGCGAAGGGCCGCGAGGATGTTGGAACTGGTGATGTCGTGGGCGGCGCTGCAGACTTCGAGCGAGCAGCTCTCCGGATAATTTCCCTTGAAGTGGGACGTATCCACTTCAATGCGGCGCACCGCGCCCGGCGCTCCCAGTCGCAAAATGCACCAGTCATGGCCGGGCCCGCGCCTCCGGCGCGTTTCCCAGCCGTCGTGCATTCCCATCGAGCGGCCCGGAAGAATCAAATTATTGCGCGAGCCGAAAAACATGTTGCTTGCATCCAGGATCAGGCCCCCGTGCTCGACCGCGGCGAGATCGATTTCACCGCCGGCGCGCTCGATCGCCGCCCAGTCGGGAACGACCTCGCCATGCACGCGCAGTCGCGCCACGCCGCCGTCGGGATAAATCTTGAATCGCGCATGCGTGACGCGCCCGGCGGGGGAAACCGCCAAACGATTTTGCGCGTCGCCCGAGAGCGGCGTTTTCGCCAGCAGCGTTATCCATTGCGCTGGGGACTCCTCCAGTTGCGTGACGCCGGGATTTCCGTCGACCGTGCAGGCTTCCAGTTCGCATTGCTCCGGATAGTTTCCCTGGAAGTACGCCGTATCGACCACCACGCCGTGAACGATGCCCGGAAACCCCAATTTCACGATGCACCAGTCGAAGCCGGGCGTGCGCCGCCGCCGCGTTTCCCAGCCGTCCATCCACTTTCCGGCCTCCGTGTACTTGTCCGCGATCCATACCGGCGCGGCGGCTTTCAACAGATTTTCCTTGGGCGCGAAAAATTCGTCGTTCGCGGCCAGAACTTGCCCGCCGAACCGCTCGGCGGCCAGATCGATGTAATCGGTGAACTCCATCATGATTTGCCTCGCCGCAGCAGTGTGCCGCGCGGTGTTTTCGGAAAGAGCCCCCGATCGTATATCAATTCGCCTCCCAGAAATGTTGTTTCCACTTCGCCGCGCAGCGATTCGTTCAGGTAGGGCGACAGTTTATGGCGATGCTGGAGCATATTTGGCCTCACAATAAAACGTTTTTTTGGATTCCAGACCACGATGTCGGCATCGTATCCCGCCGCAATCGCGCCTTTGCGCTTTTCAAGCCCCGCCAGCCGAGCCGGGCCGCTGCACATCCAGCGCGCCAGATGCAGCAGCGAATCATCGCCGCCGCGCATCGCCGTCCACAGGATGGGCAAGCCCAGCTGCAGGGAGGAGATGCCGCCCCAGGCAAGGAAAAAATCGCCGGCGCTCCGGCGCTTCATTGCCGGAGGAGACGGCGAATGATCGGAAACGACGAAATCAATCGCGCCGTTTGCCAAAGCCGTCCAAAGTTTTTCGTTGTTACGCGAATCGCGAATGGGCGGCGCGCATTTATATTCCGTCGCGCCGTTCGGGATGGAGCGCGACGCAAAATACAGGTAATGCGGACACGTTTCCGCGCTGACGCGCAGCCCTTCCTGTTTGGCGCGCCGTATCAATGCCACGGAACGCTCCGACGAAAGATGAACGATATGGATCTGCGCATTGAATTCACGCGCGAGGCGAATCATCATTGCGACCGCTTCGGTTTCCGCCTCGGGCGGCCGCGATTGCAGCCACGACTTGTATTTCCTCGGATCGGCTTTTGAAAGTTTTCCAGCTTCCTTTTCCATGGGGCCGGGAAGCTCCGCGTGGATCAGCAGCGGAACATTCATTGCCGCAAGCTCCGGCAAAGCGATTCGGAGATCGCTTTCGCCAACACATTCGAATTCCGGCACGCCCGAAGGCACCAGAAAACATTTGAAACCGAATACGCCGGCGCGCTGCAGAGCGCGCAATTTTCCCGCGTTTCCCGGCACCACGCCGCCCCAGAATCCGACGTTTACCCGGCATTTCCTGCGCGCGGCCGCGCGTTTGATTTTCAGCGCCGCCGCTGTCGTCGTGGCCGGGATGCTGTTCAGCGGCATGTCGATCAGCGTGGTCACGCCGCCCGCGGCGGCCGCGCGCGTTGCCGTCCGAAATCCTTCCCAGCCCGTGCGTCCCGGCTCGTTGATGTGCACGTGCGTATCCACCAGGCCCGGCATCACGACGGAATCTCCCGCGTCATAAACAGCTTTGCCCTGGGAAACGTCGTCGTACCCCGCGACGCCCACGATCACGCCGCCACGAATGTGCACCGTCGCCGCTTTGACTCCCTCCGGCGTCACGACGCGTTTGCCGCGGATCGCGTGTATGGTTTTCATCGTGCGAGCTGCAAAAGAAATTCTTCGAGCAGATTTTGCGCGACGCGCAGGCGATACCGCGCGGTCGAGCGAATATCGTCAATCGGAGCGATTTTCCCCGCCAAACATTCCTGCGCCGCGGAGATGGCGGCGGGCGTGATCCGTTTGCCGCGCAGCGCGTCCTCGGTTTTTACGGCGCGCAGAACAATGGGGGCGATGCTGCCCAGGGCGATGCGGATGTCGCCAATCGTTCCCGCTTCCATCCGCGCGGCCCCGGCGAAGCACACTTTGGAAATCGCCTGCGCCTTGCGCGTGCCCACTTTCCGGTAGTACTGCCGCCACGGCCTGGCGCGGCGCGGCAGGCGAATGCGGCCAAGCAATTCATCCGGAGCGATCTGCATTTTCTTGTAACCGGTGTGAAATCCGTGATACGGCGTCCAGCGCGCGCCGCGCTGTGAGATCAGCTCGAGTTCCGCGTCATAGGCGAGCAGGGCGGGCGGGGAATCGGCGGCGGGCGAAGCGTTCGCGATGTTGCCGCCGAGCGTGCCGCGATTCTGCGTGGCTATGCCGCCGGTTTCGCGCGCCGCGCTGCACAGCAGTGGAAATTCGGCCTGCAGCGCGGGATCATTCCGCACGGCGGTGTACGTCGTCAGTGCGCCCAGCGTTACGGCATCGGCGGTGACTTCGATTCCGCGCAATTCCGCGAGTTTCGCGAGGCTGAAGAAACGCTTCTGCGCGAGTTTGCCGGCTTCGAGCAGCACCATCAGGTCGGTGCCGCCGGCAAATGGCTGCCACGTCCCGGGTTCGCGCGCGAGCAGGGCCAGGGCCTCCGGCAGATTTTCCGGAACACGCAGGTCATAGCTGGGAACGTTGGCCCTCATCGTTTTTTCTCCGGTTGTGCAGGCCGCGCTTCGCAGGCACGCACGACGGACGCAAAAATCTTCTGATAGCCGGTGCAGCGGCAAAGATTTCCCGCAAGGCCTTCGCGAATTTCCGCGTCGCCGGGATGCGGATACCGATCGAGCAATGCCAGCGCGGCGATCACCATGCCCGGCGTGCATATCCCGCATTGCGCGCCCCCGCATTCCAGAAAAGCGGCCTGCACGGCGTGAAGCTGTTCGCCGCCGGCAATGCCTTCGATGGTGCGAATCTCCGCGCCGCCCGCATCGATTGCGGGAACCAGGCAACTGTTGACGATCGCGCCGTCCAGCAGCACCGCGCACGCGCCGCATTCGCCCTCGCCGCAGCCCTCTTTCGTGCCCGTCAGATGCATTTCCTCGCGCAGCACGTCCAGCAGGCGGGCCATGGGATAGGCCTGCACGCTGCGCCGTTCGCCGTTGACGGTGCACGCGATTTTGATTTTCGCCACGGTGTCAGCCATGCGCGCCCACTTTCTCCGTCATCGCTTCCATAATATTTTCCGGCGTTGCGGGAATTTCGCGCAGGCAAATGTCCGTGGCATTTTCGATGGCGTTCAGAATGGCCGGCGCGGGGCCATCCATGGGCAGTTCGCCGATGCCTTTGGCTCCGTGCGGGCCGAAGGGATACGGCTGCTCTTCGAAAAAAACACGAATGGGAGGAACGTCCGCGGCCGTGGGCATGATGTAGTTGGTCATCTGGCCGTTGGCCATGCGGCCTTCGCGCCAGACCACGTTTTCATAGAGCGCCATGCCGATGGCCTGGGCCACGCCGCCCTCAATTTGTCCCGCGGCGAGCGCGGGATTGATGGCCTTGCCCACTTCCTGCACCGCCACGAAATCGGTGACGCGCGCCTCGAACGTTACTGTATCCACGGCGACTTCGGCCACATAGACGGCCCAGGCGTAGGCGCCGTAGGCGTCGCCGCTGTAGGTGGCGTCGTCCCAGTGCAGGCCCGGCGGAGGTTCGTATTGGCTGCGCGAGCGCAGCGGGCCGCGCGTTTCGATGTAACTTTGGCAGGCGCGCGCAAATTCTTCCTCGGTGCATGCGTCGTTGAGCAGGCCGCTCTCCAAGAGCGTTCGTTTCAGCGCCAGCGCCGCCTCTTCCACCAGTTTTCCGACAATCATGGCGGTACGCGAAGCGACGGTGGGCCCGCTGTTGGGCACGGCGCCGGTGTCGGGCTGCGCAATTTCGATGCGATCGCAGCCAATGCCCAGCGCATCGGCTGCGATCTGCGAAAAGATCGTGTTCGTGCCCTGCCCGATTTCCGTGCTGGCCGCCAGGATGCGCACGCATCCTTCGCGCGTCGCTTCCATTTCCACAACCGAGGCCAGAGTGACTTCGCCCGACCCGGTAAAGCCCGCGCCGTGACAGAAGCACGCAAGGCCCATGCCGCGCTTTACGGCGGCGCCGGGATTTTCCCGCGCGAAGCGTTCGAGTTTGGCGTGGTAATCGCTTTCGCGGAGAGCGCGATCCAGCAGGGCGTTCAAATCCACGTCTTCGTGAATCACCTGGCCGGTGGCCGTCGTCTGGCCCTTGCGAATAAAATTGCGGCGGCGAAATTCTTCCGGCGTCAGATGTACGGCGCGGGCCACCTGATCGAGGTGCCGCTCCAGGGCAAAAATACTTTGCGGGGCGCCGAATCCGCGAAATGCGCCGTGCGGGGGCGCATTGGTAGCCACGGTTTGCGCGCGAATGCGCACATTGGGGCAGGAGTAGGGTCCCGCGGCGTGAATGGTTCCGCGGGAAAGGACCACGGCGGAAAGCGTGGCGTAAGCGCCGCCATCGATCACGAAGTCGATGTCCATGGCGACCAGTTTGCCGTCGCGCGTGACGCCGGTGCGGTGCCGCGTGCGCGACGGATGGCGCTTGGTGGTGGCCGCCATGTCTTCCGCGCGGTCGTACACGATTTTCACGCGCTTTCCCGACTTCCACGCGAGCAGCGCGGCGTGCGCCGCGATCATCGACGGATATTCCTCCTTGCCGCCGAATCCCCCGCCGGTTTCCGCTTGAATGACGCGGATTTTTTCCGCAGGCAGGCCGAACAGGAGCGTCAGGGCCTTGTGCACGTAATAGGGGCACTGCATGGAACCCCACAGGGTCACGCCGTCCGCCGGGCTGGCCAGCGCGACCATGCCTTGGTTTTCGATGTACAGCTGTTCCTGCGCGCCCGTGCGGTACTCGCCCTCGACGATTACGTCGGCGCGCGCCCACGCGCTGTCCACGTCGCCTTTGTTCACGCGGTAGGATTTGAATACGTTGTCCTTGCCCCAGATGATTTCGCGCCCGGACAGCGAGTCCTCAATCGTGAAAATCGCGGGCAGCGGTTCGACGTCGATGTGCACGGCTTGCCGCGCCTGCTCCAGCAGATATCTATCGGGATGAGCCAGCAGAACGACCGGCTCCTCGGGATGATGGATCATTCCGGCGGCAAGGCACGGTTGATCATGTTCGATCAGGGTAATTTCATTTTTCCCGGGAATGTCCGCCGCGGTGACAATCGTGAATTCGTGCCAGGGAATTCCGTCGCCATAGCGTATGCCAAGGATGCGCCCCCGCGCGACGCTGCTGCGCACCGTTGCGCCGTGTATCATCTCCGGGGACGCGTCCGGGAAAGCGAGATCGTCCACGTAACGGGCGCGGCCGGTGACCTTTTCGCGCCCTTCCTTCCGGACCACGGAATGTCCCAGGAATTTTTCTTTCATGCTGCAAGGCCTCGTGGAAACCTCTGCTCTGTCCTGCGTTCAGTACGGGATGCGGTCCTGTTTCTGTTTCCACTCGCGAAAGGCTTCGAGTCCCTCATCGTGCATCATCGACTGCAGTGGGATGCGCCGCTCGGAACAGGCGCGAGCCAATTCCTCGTAGATGAAGGAGTCGTCAAAGCCGGCGTCGGCGGCATCCTTCGCGGTGGCCGCGTAATAGATCCGATCCGCGCGCGCCCAGTAGATTGCGCCCAGGCACATCGGGCAGGGTTCACAGCTGGTGAAAATTTCGCATCCCGTGAGCTGGAAAGTGCCCAGTGTGCGGCAGGCTTGGCGGATGGCCATAACTTCCGCATGCGCGGTCGGGTCATTATCGCAAGTGACCGAATTCACCCCCGTGGCGATGGCGCGCCCATCCTTCACCACAACAGCGCCAAACGGTCCGCCGCGGCCCGAACGCACGTTCTCCACGGCTTGCCGGATCGCTTCCTGCATGAAGGTGTTGGTCATTGTGCGTTTCCCGACCGGATGTGTTTCCATCGGGATTGTACCGGAAAAGTTGAATCCGGGATTACTTGGTTTTCCAATGGTTAGCATATAAAGTGCCAGCATCGATGCATCTGACCCCACTATTCGGGTTGCTCGGCGGGTTGCTGGTTCTGGCCTTTGCCGCCAACCGGCTGTTCCGCTGGACGCGCATTCCGGACGTCGTCGTTCTCATGGCCACCGGATTGTTGATCGGTCCCGTGCTGGGATGGGCGCATGCCGAGCAATTCAAAGACGTCACGCATGCGTTCGGGACGCTCGCCCTGATTCTGATCCTGTTCGAAGGCGGGCTCGACCTGAACATCCGTGAAACGCTGAGTCATTTTCCAGGGGGGTTGTTGTTCGGCGGAGTGTCTTATGCGCTCACGACTCTGGCGGTCGCCCTGGTGGCGCATGCCAGCCTGGGACTGGGGCGGCGAGACAGCTTATTGGCCGGCGCGATTGTCGGCTGCACTAGCAGTACGATCGTGCTTCCAGTTCTTCAGCAATGGAAAACGGAAAAAGCCGCCAAGATTATTCTGCTCCTCGAGTCCACGCTCGGAGATATCCTGGCCGTGCTCACCGTCGGTTTTCTGCTGACGTACCATCAGCCGGGGAGATCGCTGGTGGGAGATTTCTTGACCGGTTTTTTTTCGCAGGTAACGATTTCCCTGGGGGTCTCCTTTCTAATTGGATTAGCGTGGTCGCGGCTGCTTCCGATTCTATCCGAGCAGCAATTCTGGCAAGTTCTGACCTTTTCGATGGTATTGCTGCTGTATGCGGGCACGGAAGGGCTGGGGGGAAGCGGGCTGCTGGCGGTGCTGGGATTCGGATTGACGCTTTCCAATATTCCCGGCGAGCGCCGCGCGATTGTTCCGTCGCTGTTTCAACTTTCGCGGCCCAGCGCGGAGCCTCATGAGAGGATTCTGAACTTTCATGCCGAACTGTCTTTTCTGGTGCGCACGTTTTTCTTTGTCCTGATTGGCGTGGTCGTGCAGTTGTCCGGACTCAGGCCGATCTGGCCGTTGATGCTGGGCGTGGTCGGAGCGATCTATCTGGCTCGCTGGGCGTCGATTCAAATCTGCCGCGGCACGTGGAGCGGTCTTGGCGTACCTGACCGCGAGAAGATCCTTTGGATGCTGCCGCGCGGGCTAATCACAATTGTGCTGGCGCTGGAAATTGTGGAAATCCGAGGCCCTGCGATGGAGTTCCTTCCGGCGATGGCTTTTGCCGCAATCCTGCTGACCAATCTGATTCTGGTTTTTGGAAGCGTGCGAACGCAGCGCCTGGGCCCTGCAGGGTTGCCGCCGTCGAATCAGACTCCTGCGGACCCGGAGCCCAATGCCGCGATTCCCACCGAGCCGTCCTGACCGATTCGGTTCAAAGCGCCGCCCGGAAGAGTGGCGCTACAAAAAACTTCGCGCGTCCGGGTTGCCCTTGCCTGGCCGGGGCATGAAGCCGGGCCTCCCGCCGGACCCGGCAGCAGGGGAAGCATCCAGCCGGGGGAAAAAACGATTTTCATCTTCGTATGGACTTTCAGGGATTTGCATATAATATCTGTATCAGATTCGCACGGTACCGCAGTATCCAGAAGGAGTGACTGCGACACGATGGCGTTCATCGTTCCGGGCCCCGGGCGCTTTTCCTTTCAAGCCACCTTTTTTTTGGCGTGGACCTCTCGTAGTGAATTTTCAACTTTGCATGCGTTTCAGCAAATGATCCCGAGTGATGATTTTGCGCGTATGCCGCGCAGCTTGTGCCGGAGGGAGGCAGGTTCATGATTGTCGGTGTACCTCGAGAAACCTATCCGGGGGAGCGGCGCGTGGCGCTGGTTCCCGCTGCTGTTCCCAATCTTGTCAAGGCAGGACTGGAAGTCATTGTTGAGTCCGGCGCGGGCGCCGAGGCCGGTTTTTTGGATGCCGAGTACGTTGCCAGGGGCGCAAAGATCGTAGCGGGGCGCGCCGAGGTTTTTCGTTCAGCGGATATAGTGATCCAGGTGCTCTGCTACGGGTCCAATGACCAGACGGGCAAGGACGATCTTCCGCTTCTTCGCCGCGACCAGGTGCTCATCGGGTTTCTCCGGCCGCTGGGCGCGCTGGAAACAATTCAAGGCATCGCGGCAACCGGTGCTACCGCCTTCTCGGTGGAGCTCATGCCGAGAACTACTCGCGCGCAAAGCATGGACGCCCTTTCCTCCATGGGCACGATTTGCGGGTATAAGGCCGTGCTGATTGCCGCGGACAAGCTGCCGAAGATTTTTCCCATGCTGACGACTGCGGCGGGCACGCTTACCCCCGCGCGCGTTCTGATCATCGGCGCGGGCGTTGCGGGGCTGCAGGCTATCGCCACGGCGCGCAGGCTGGGCGCGGTTGTCTCTGCCTATGATTTACGGCCTGTGGCCAAGGAGCAGGTCCAGAGCCTTGGCGGACGTTTTGTCGAGCTTCCCATCGAAGCCAAGGACGCGCAGGACGCCGGAGGCTACGCGAAAGCGCAGGATGAGGATTTCTACAGGCGCCAGCGCGAATTGCTCGGCAAAGTGATCGCCGAGAGCGACGTGGTAATCACCGCCGCCGTGGTTCCCGGCAAGAAATCTCCCGTATTGGTGACGAAAGAAATGGTCGCCGGCATGGCGCCCGGCTCGGTGATTGTCGATCTGGCGGCCGAACGGGGCGGAAACTGCGAGGTCACCCAGCCTGGAGAAGAAGTCGTGCAGGACGGCGTCACGGTCGTGGGACGCTTCAACCTGGCTTCGACCGTGCCGTATCACGCCAGCCAGATGTACGCGAAAAATATCACGGCATTTCTTCTGCACATGATGAAGGATGGAAAGCTGCAGCTCAATCGGGAGGACGAGATCGTCAAGAGCACGCTGGTGACGCAGGGCGGGGAAGTGGTCAACAGCCGCATACGGGAATTTTTTTCAATGCCTGCACTGCCGGACAAGTCTTAAAGACAAGGCTTAAGTAAGGAGGAATGAATGCCCGCGGATTTTTTTTCCAGTTTGTTTGTTTTTATCCTGGCGGCCTTCCTGGGAGTGGAGGTCATCAAGCGTGTTTCGCCGCTGTTGCACACGCCGCTGATGTCACTGACCAACGCGCTGGACGCCATCGTGGTGGTTGCGGCCATTATCATCGCCGGCAGGCATGAGAGCCGGCTGTCGACGATTCTTGGACTGGTGGCGGTGGCCGCTTCCTTCAGCAACATGGTCGGAGGCTTCGTCATCACCGATCGCATGCTGCACATGTTCAAGACGGGCAAGGCAAAGAAGCCATGACCGCATTCACTCCGCAGCAATTGATCGATTTCACCTACATTCTGGCCGCCGTCGGCTTCATCCTGGCGCTGAAATGGCTGAGCACGCCCGTCACGGCCATGCGCGGCGTTTTGATTGGCGAGATTGCTTCGGCGATTGCCGTTGTGGCTACCTTGTTCGATCCGCAAGTCGACCAGTACAGATGGATCATCATTGCCCTGATCATCGGCGCCGGCATCGGAGTGCCCCTGGGCATGGTAAAGATGACCGCCGTGCCGCAGCGAACTGCGCTGAGCCACGCGTTTGGCGCGCTGTCCGCGGCCCTGATCGGCATCGCGGAATATTACGTGGCCGCGCCGCGCGTGCCGAAATTCGAGATGGCGGAAA
>Ga0307373_10007326_pt1 | contig 17264 bp, 11 predicted proteins | sample OX2MG_FD_202534 | JGI IMG/M metagenome (GOLD analysis project Ga0307373, IMG submission 202534) | Soil microbial communities from Risofladan, Vaasa, Finland - OX-2 | ecosystem: Environmental > Terrestrial > Soil > Coastal area > Acid sulfate soil | place: Finland: Risofladan, Vaasa | collected... | reverse complement strand
GACCGGTGCGAAATGAAAATCAACGGATCACCGACCACGACGGGTCGGACAATGAGCGGAGGTCCCGCTCAGACATTCTCGTGAAAGATCAGGGCTAGCGCCTGAACTCCTTGCGGAGGGATCTGGTATCAGAAGACTCTTTCCAGATCCGAGGGCAGAGGGCATTCGCTACTACCGAAAAACGGGACTTTACCCGACGAACCACTGTGTAGTTGTCAAACGTGAAGTTGTCGAGAGCTATCCCTGGGTGCCTATGAGCATTTTCAATGCATTCACAGAGTCGCGCAATATCGCCAAGATATCTACCAAGGCACTCGATCCCTTTGTTGAAACCGGATACCTTGAGCCCGAGACTCAAGAGCTTCTTTCAAATGATCTCTTTGGTTACGGCATCGATAGTGAACAACTTGTACTCAGAACCTTTAGCCAATACTGCTACGAACAAGGCTACACAAGTCATGTACTTCCGCCGGATGAAGTGTTCTCCTTCACAAATTGGAGATAAATGAGATGGTTCACGTCCACTGGGCGGTGTACGAGTTGAGGTAGGCAGCCCGACAACCTCGTTTCCAACATTCCCTACTGCAACATTGCACGATCGGCCCTACTTATTCCCTTGTAGGCCACAACGATAGAGCCTACGCTTTCATTTGAAAAAGGAGCATTTTCGGAACGACACCTCTAATAGCGAGGGTCCTTTCTATATGTAATCAATGGGGGTTTAACGTATATGGCCACACTAATAATTGGCACTACGGCCGGGCTATTCGAGACCCCTTTTAACGGTGATGCGTTTACACCAAGACCCATTGGATTCACTGGTCCCCAAGACGGCGCGGTACGCGCATCCGTAGTTATCGACTTCGCTAACCCAGATCGTCTGTACGTCTCGACAACTCGTTCAGGAGTCTGGCGAAGTGATGACCGGGGTCGTACATGGACGGAGAAAAACAACGGATTGATCTATAAAGAGGTCTGGTGGATCGAGCAACATCAGATGACTGGTGAGATTTACGCGGGGACCGGTCCTGTGGCCATCTTTCGGTCTCGCGACGGAGCAGAGCATTTTGAGGAGATCGAGGCACTCCGCAACGCCCCAGGACGCGGTGACTGGTTGTTGCACATTGCGCCCTTCTTCGCCCGTGTTCGAACTATCTCCCTTGCTCCTTATAATCCCGACGTCATCTACGGAGCCATCGAGGAAGGTTGGCTCATCCGGAGTCTTGATGGTGGCAAGAGTTGGGAGAACCTCCGCGAGGCAGTCGGTCACGACTGCCACGTTGTCTCGGTTGCGCCCGACGACCCAAAACGGGTGCTCGCTGCAAGCTTTCAAGGAGTCTTCCTGAGCAATGACGCGGGCGACACCTTCACCAAGTGCGAGCAGTTCGACACGAACTACGTCACCGAGTTGAACATTCATCCCTTCGCCACAGAGCGGGTCTATGGGGCAGGTGCGCTGAACATGCCGAGAGATTGGCGAACTGAAAAGGGTGCCGATACGAGAATCTACGCGAGCAGCGACGCTGGGAGGACCTGGAACCGGACCCTTTCGGGCCTCCCAAATTCCCTCCATGGAGGACCAAGAGCTGCGGCGATCGATCCCGCCGATCCTGATGTCTACCTCGTCGGAACAACGGATGGGGAGATCTGGATCACCCGCGACGGCGGATTAAGTTGCTCACTCTTTGGCGAGGGACTCCCAGGTTGGGTGACTGCGCTCACCGTTGTACCCTCCTGAAAGGTTTCGCCACGAGCCGCCATTAACCGCGGTGCGCGCTAACACCGCGTGACGCTCGCCTGCGGCGGCGGCTGAACTGGGAGAAACAGCTTTTGACAGCCACACCGACTATGTCGGATGCGACGAAGAAGCAAACATCGAAACGAAAGAGCTCGGAAAGTCGGGTCTTGTTGTCTCGTCGATCGGTATCGGCGGCAACAAATTCAGACCGAACCTGAACACCAAGGAACAGACAAAAGAGATCCTTGACGCAGCACTTGATCTTGGCATCAACTTCATCGACACCGCCGACGCCTATAGCGATGGAGAGTCGGAAAGTTTCTTCGGAAAGGCTCTGCGGGGTCGGCGCGACGCGTTTATCGTCTCGACGAAGACCTATGTCGATGACCGGGGGCGACCCCGGTCGCCAGGCATCTTCGCGAGCGGCTCGAGATCAGCCTTGCGAAACTCGAGACCGACTACATCGATCTCTATCAGGTCCACGGCGCGGATCCAAGCGTCGCGACCGACGAGCTCATGGAAGATCTAGGCGAACTCGTCAAATCGGGACGCGCCCGCGCGATTGGATGTTCGAACTACGCGGCTTGGCGTCTCGCTAAATCGAACCTTCACGCCGAGGAACTCTCACTTCCTCGATTCGCCACCATCCAGCGCGAGTACAACTTCTTGACGCGGGGAGCCGAATCCGAGCTCATCGACGCCTGTCGGCACTACGGGGTGACGTTGATCCCCTACTTCCCGCTCGCATCTGGTCTGTTGTGGCGTGGAACTCTCCTCGGGAAGGAACGCTTTCGCGCCAGTGCGATATCCCTTCCAGCGCAAGTCAAGCGCGCGGAGGCGATGCTCGACCGACTTCAGTCATTCGCCAAAGATTCTGATCACAGCCTCGGTGAACTTCGATCGCCTGGTTGATTTCACACGACGCTGTCGGTCCGGTGATCTCTGGAGTGCGAGGAGCCGACCAACTCCGAGCGAACGCCCGGGCCGCTCAGGCGAAGCTCACGCCCGACGAGGTGGCCGAGATCAATATGATCACCTCGACTGGAGAGGAGGTGCGCGCCGATGATCCCTTTGGGCAGACAGGTGCGAGACCCCCGACGACCACCTGAGCCGCGTGGGCACTCTCAGAAACACTGCACTTGGTGAGCCACGTAGGTATCGGATTGGTCTCAATCTCTACGCTTGCAAAGCTCCCTTCCACTTCGCTCGACTAACAAGATCTCAGAGGCAATCGGAATGACCTCGATTCGAGGCTTCGCCCCGAGGCCATCGCCAAGAGCGGCTTCGAAACACGAGTTCCTGCCAACGGGCACCCCAGGGCCACGAGCATTCGTGTCCATTCCACGATTTCAAGAACAGTCTCACACAACGATCGACGACCCAAAACCTGCTCACTAGCCATCGATGCAAACGCCTTGGTCGATCAGTCTCCAAATAAGCCGCACAAATGCAAACAATCAGATGGGCCGTCTCGTCGTTATACGATGACGCGAAAGAAGTTATGAAAACAATGGTGCATTCCTACTGCGCCCGACTCGAAAGCAGCATCGCACGACGAGGGGTCCTCTAAATGAACGTCGTGGTGTCAAGCGTTGTGAACTGCACCTTCTTTGGCGCGCTCGGGAGAATGCTCAGCTGATAAAGCGCATACTCATGCCGGTAAGGATCCTCGACGTAAGAGCCATCGATCGGCACATAGATCTCGTATGCATGATGGCGCGCCGCGGTAGTGGCGGTGTACATCACGCAGTTGTTCGTTGCGGAGCCGAGGATCACGATGTTCTCAGTCTTGTGGTTGGTGAGAAATTCAACGATCTCACCGCCGTAGAATTTGTCATACGCCGCTGGATACCAGAGTGGTTCGTCCGACCGTCGCCGAAGCAAGGGATCGGCGTCTTCGGTCATGCGGAGCGAGATCCCGGTGTAACAGATTGGAAGGCCCTTCTCGCGCGCATAGTCAAGCCAGTTGCCGACGCGTTCGAGATAGGACACGCGCTCAGGAGCGGCCGGCCCATGCGAGGTCAGATCAAGCACGAGCGCCGCTGTGGTCGCGGCGGGGAGTGTCGCGCCCGTCGGGACCGGAATACGCGATGCGCTTGTTGGCGTTGGTGCTTCGGTCATCGTTGTTCTCCTTGTCTCCATAATGAACTCGCGCCAGTCGTAAATCCGACAGCGACGAGCCCCTCTTCACGACCGCAAGAGTTGTACTCGATAGTTGTCAGTAGCCAGCGAGCGCAGCCGCTGTGGGATCGAAAAAGCTCATCACATCGAGCTTTGAACTCGTGATCCCCTGCTGATAGGAGTACTCGAGCATCGCCTCGAGAGAGGTGCGGTTGTCCTCGATGTTGTAGGGCCAGTAGTGCTCGCCCATGAGTTCTTGCTGCTGCGCGAGGTGATACGCCGCCCACGAGATGGTGAGGATCACCGGATCCGAGCCCGAAATACGTTCGATCGCAATGTCACGAGCTTCTCGATAGGCCTTGAGCAACGCGACCGGGGCATCGGGATATCTCTCCACAAATTCGCGCTTTAAGGTCACGACGTGCGAGATCGGGAAGATCCCGGTTTCGCGATAGTAACGCTGCTCCTCCGAGCAGTAATCGCGATACACGCGACCAGTGCGCTGGTCGCGCGACGATACCGACGGGAGGACATTCGGCGAGAGAACCGCGTCCAGTTTGCCATCGAGCAGGAGCCGATCGAGTTCGTGGTCCGGATTCGCCTTCCCAAGATCGAGGTACTCGATGGAGATGCCGTCTGGGATTTGGCTACCGTCTCGTCTCGTCGCAACCCAGTTGACCGAACGCAGATCGACGCCGTAGTAGTTCTCGAGCGCACCCCGGAACCACACTCCAGCCGAGTTTGACCAGGCAAGGATTCCAACGTTCCGGCCGACGAGATCTCTCGCGGCGCTGATATTTGCTGATGTCCGGGACTGGAGATAGGACTGGCGAAACTTGCGGTTCGGGTAAGCCGGAATCGCCACCCCGGCCTCACCGCGTTCCTTCGCCTCAACAAGCGCGCCAAAGGCATGGTCGATGGCGTCCCACTCGCCGTCAGTGACCTCAAGATCGAATCCGTCTACCTGCACCGTCCCCTCGACAAGCGGCAGGTTGGTATCAATCATTGGCTCACGAAAGTAGAACCGCATCTTCGGGTTCGACATCATTTCCTCCATGAAAAATGGCGACGCCAGAAAAGCGACCGGCGACCTACACGGATGCCGATCGCCTCTCCAGCGACTCGCTATCGGGGGTTCCCTGCGTTAGTGAACTGCGACCGCTACCGACGAACGGACCCGGTCGATGCAGGCATGCAGATCCGACATCGCCTCGGCGGTCAGTGGCATCGTTGGCCACCGCGGGTACATCTTCAGATCAAAGCCCGCGTATTTCAGACCTTCGAACTGCACCGTGCGACCGAACTTGTTCAGTTTCGCGAGGCTCTGAGCGAAGTCATAGAGCGCGATCTGGATGCGAAGCGCCTCCTCGTTGTCTCCAGCGTCGATCGCGCGGACAAATGCGACTCCGACCTCCATCGCCATCGTCAGCGGCGGGCTCACCGATCCGGCCTGACCAATCAGCATTCCCGGGAAAAGGTTCTGCTGTGGGGCAAAGAGCTTGAAATCACGCCCCATCGCGGTCTGATAGCGCAAGATGTCACTGATCCCACCCTTGGCGATCTTGAGCCCGAACATGTTCGGCACCGCAACGCGGATCTTTGCCATCGCCGCTGGCTCGATCGAATATCCCTGGTATGCAGGATTGTTGTAGATGAACAGCGGGAGCTGGGTAGCGTCGTCGACCATCTTCACGTGCGCGATGATCTCATCAGTCGATCGGTCACTGTAGTAGTACGGCCCAACGAGACCAACCGCGATCGCACCGTGCTCGCGAGCGTGGATTCCAAGCTCGCGGCCGCTGTAGGGGTCGACGGTCCCGACATTTGGAACCACAGGAACCCGGTTCGCCGCCGCCTCGAGCGCGACCTCAAGGGCGCGCTTTCTCATTGTCACCGGCATGGCTGCACCCTGTCCGACGGAACCGAACAGGAACAACGCATTGCCACCCACCTCAATATAGTGGTTGACCATCTCGGCGAACATCGACTCATCGAGGTCACCATCGAGGGTGAAGGGTGTGGGGACGGGTACGAACATCCCCCGTATACCATCAACGCTTGGCATCATCGTTCTCCTTTGTTTTGTCTGTCGTCATCAGTTGTTGTTCGATTTCACCTTGTTCACATCGGATGGGAAACTCGCGCAATCTACTCAGCTGTCTCCTCCTCTCGATAGAGATGCAGCGCCTCGAGAACCGGCAGATCCGTCATTGAATAGAGGATCGCGTTCTCAGCCGACGATCGATTGATGAAATGATGCGAACGCCAGGAGGGGATGACAAAGCAATCCCTTGGCCCCCAATCAAACGGGGTTCCGTCGATGACAACCGTGCCGGAACCCTCGATGCAGTGATAGATCGCACTCCCCGTGTGTCGGTGCGCGGACGTCTTTTGTCCCGGAGTGAGAAGCTGCACCCGACAACTCATCGTTGGGAGGGTGTGTCCTCCATCGAGTGGGTTCGCGTATTCCGTCAGGTATCCGTCGAATGGATCATTCCCGGAACCGCTCTCGACGAGATTGAGCAGTGCTGGAAGGGTCTCAGTCCACGCGTAGCGATACGGAGGATAGGGCCAGGGATGCACGCCCTTCGCGAGAGATCTCGATGCCGAATACTCAAGCACGCTCGCCCCGTCGGGCCGGGTGATCTCCTGGGCCTCCTCGTGATAGTTGACCTGGAACTGCGCGTCGAGATGGAGGGCAAGTGGAATATCGAGGCCATCAAGCCAGATGACCGGCTCCTCGGTGAGATTCGCGTGATCGTGCCAAGTCCAGCCCGGTGTGAGCACAAGATCATTCGGATACATCAGCATCCGCTCGCCCTCGACGGTCGTGTATGCACCGTTGCCCTGGACGACAAATCGCACCGCCTGGGCGGTGTGTCGATGGGCGCGGGCGCGTTCTCCGGGCCGGACAAGCTGGATCGACATCTGGATCGTCTTCGTCGTCCCAGTTGGCAATTTCGGATTGCGCAACTGAACGGTTCGGCGAAGAGTGTCCTCTCCGAGCCGCACGACCTCTCCGGACTCGATCAAGCCGGAGTAGATATCATCCCAATGCCACATCAACGCGTCGATCGGCCCCGGTCGCTCGACGCGCTGCCAGTGACCACCAAGCGAGTTCTTCTTCAGTCGCTCGTCAAGGTCTTTGATCCGGTCAGCACGCTGCGCGTCCGTGAGGTCCTCGCTGACGAGCATACCGACGAGAGATCCGCTTGGCTCATCAAAAGCTGTAGCCACGCTCGGGTGCACTGAATCTGACATGCTGTTAACCTTCTCTCTTTGGCGTTCCACGGAATATTGGAGTGCTAGTCCTTCCGTTCATCGAACCGAACACACCCCTCGTTCGAGTGCCTTTTTGTCTCGCTTTTTGGAGACTATTGAATCGACAATTTCTCAAAAACGGTTGCATGTTCCTCGCCATCATTAAAGATTCAACATCCTGTCCATCGAAGCAGGGCACCGAAACGCCTATAGAGAAGCCGAATACCGAATACCGTGCGCTACGAAACTTCGTGACGATACTTGAAGCAAACGCGATCCGACACCCGAAGAATCAATTTTCGTCGGCAATACAGGGCTATCGAGCGCGAGTTGGCACTTCAAAGGTGATGGACCTTCTCCCCGAGCGTCCATCTTTCTTTTAAATAAATGAGAAGTAGATGTCGTAAGCGCTCTTGTTCGAAGTTTTTGTACATGAATACAAAGCCTTATTCGATGTCGGCGAGGAATTTCTCTCCTCGAAATCGATGATTTTCCCTCGAGGTCGCAACTGCAGAGCATCAAATCGGAGCGCAAATAGATTCCCCGCCTCTCTCTCTTTTAACTCCTGCCGTCCAACTGCTGGGCAAATTGGCGAAGTCAACATAGACCAAATAATTCATGCAACACAATCGGATATGTATATTGCACAAGCAATACTCTCAACGAAGGCTAAGAGTGTCAAGCATTTAACCTGCACCTTCGGGATCCCATTACTACATGAAATAGTGCAATCGATTGCAAAATTTCAACTTCGTTCCACCCCTAAAGCATTCCTGTTTATGCCAATTCTTGATGCGCTCTAGTTGCACTCAAATCAACGGTCCTTTATGGACACTTTGAAGTGTTATCAGCAAGGTTTTTAGCTCTCTTGTTCTTTGGTCTTCAAAGCGCGAATTCAGCTACTCACACAAGCTTGCCATCCGAACGGGTTAACTCACGTGGAGATTCTTGTACTCCATAAATCGGAGTTTGAGTCGAAGCTCAAAAAAATTACTGCGCGTCTTTTATTTTTCCGCGCGAATTAATTCCTAGCAATTTTCAAAATCGATCTGGGGGGGGGAGGAAACACGGGTCTTGCAAACACAAGCTTGATCGATTCGTGCAAAATTTCAGAAACCCTCGAATCCAATTAACCATTAGAAAAAATATGTATTGACGGCTCCTATGTGCACCTTTAGCATTCAATAAAACACTTGCTAAGGATCGTCACAAGCACCGTCTAAGAACTAACTAGATGCAATTAGGCGGTGCTCAAATGAATAGGGGGAATTGCAAATGTCAATTGAGAAGCCTCGGCTTATTGTCCGAAAAGATGAGAGAAATCCCCGTGAAACCCGAGAAGGGGGCTTTAACGCGGACCTCTCACACTCCAAAATAGGCTCACCCGTTCGTACGATGCAAATGTTCTACCGAACAATCCCACCTGGTCATTATTCTGGAAATCATCGCCACAACAATGAAGCGATCATTTACATCATAAGCGGACACGGGTTCAGTATTGTCGATGGTGAGCGTGTCGATTGGGGCGAGGGGGACGTAATGACAATTCCTCCTTGGGCATGGCATAACAACTGCAATTTGAGTTCCGAAGAACCTGTTGAGTTCTTGGCCGCCCTTAACCGCCCCATGCTCGAAATCTTAAGGGCGTGGCGTATAGAAGATGAAGACCCCAAGTATGCCGAGCTAAGTGAGAAGTGGATGGCTGAGCAGTACAACACTTAGCAAGAAATCAACTTGGCTGTCATGGAAATTCCATAGAGCCAACCTTGAGTACTGAGGCTTATGTAAACGACGCTACTCGGTGTGCTTGACCTCATTGACGGGTTATCGGACTCGTTTCGGCGAACAGATCTCGGCAACGATCCTATCCAGATCGAGGACGAAGGCGAGTCCTTCTATGCGAGACGCCATTAGACATTGGAAGTCGCTCGTCTCGGCGGTTACCAAGCTTTCTCTCGTACATCTTTTGATCGGCCCGGTGGACCAGATTCGAAGCACTTTCCAATCGATCCCACGTCGCAGTACCGATCGAGCAGTGAAGTTGGTTGGGCAACGAACTCATAAGCCGTTCTGCGACGCCCTGAATCCCCAGGTAGTCCGAGTTCGGAGCAATGACGACGAATTCGTCACCTCCGATACGAGCTAGAAAATCTCCTCCTTCTCGCAGAGCGGGGAGCCAGGAACGCGCTAGCTCACGGAGTATGTCGTCGCCTGCGAGGTGCCCGAACTGGTCGTTGATAGCTTTGAATCCGTCGAGATCGATCAATGCGACCGACAACGGCTCAGAGCTTCGTCGAGATCGCCCGAGCTCTTCATCAAGACGTTCGTCAAACGCGCGCCGATTGGGGAGACCGGTGAGCGTGTCCTCATTGCTAGAAGCGCGAAGCACACTGACGATCCCGGACACCACGGCCACGACAACTATTGTGAGAGTAAAGAGCATCAGCCACGACATAGCTGGGTCAGCAATCTTTGGACCGAACAAAAGTATGGACGCGTATTCGGTCCAGACGGCACCGACATAGGCCATTATGACGAATGGACTGCAGAACATCGCTGCGTAGAGAACTACCCAGACGAAGATGTTGGAGAAATTGAGCTGCACCGAATCACCCACCGTGACAAGAGTTACGCAGACCAACATGGCGATCGATATGTCCAGGTGTAACGTCCACCGCGGAAGGCGGGCACCGATGCTAATGCGAGTGAAAAATCCAAAAATACAGATTCCAAAGATGACTAGAAAGGTGAGTGATCGTTCGCCAGACCAGTGTCTGGAGATCGCAAGAATTGAAGTCGATACGGCCCCCGCGCCCCAGAAGATACTGGCTCCAAGGCTAGGTGTAGACAGAAGTGATCGTGCCGTGGTGCGCACCGATCTGTTGCTTGATCGAATGCGAGTGCCTCCGCCTCGAAGGGATTGGAGTTGCCGATCATCAACAGTTGTTGGTCCCTCTTGAGAGTGCGCTCGTTGGGACAGACTGTTCACATTGAGAAAACTCGCACGCGACTCTTCGATCGGGCGGGTGTCGGGGCCGTTGGCCGATCCAAGATGATTCTCAAGCGTGGCTGGGTAGTTCTCCGGAGGTACCTGAAACGCTCTCAGTGTGGGTTCGATATTGGCCGAAGAGAGCGGTTTCGAGAAGAGATAACCCTGAATGTAAGTACAGCCCATGAGTTCAAGGACATCACGCTGTCCCTGTTCTTCGACACCCTCTGAGATCGTGACTATCCCGAGTGCATCTGCGGCATCGATGACGCTCTGAACAATGGCTTTCCCTTCCTTATCCACTGCGACATTATCGATAAAGGACTTGTCGATCTTGATGATGTCAATCGGAAGCTCAGACAGTCTCGCAAGAGAGGAGTAGCCCGTTCCGTAGTCATCGAGGGCAACGCGGACTCCACTTGCCTTGAGTTGCTGTAGGCGGGCAAGACTGGTATCGAAGTCCTTCATAATGGCGGACTCCGTGATCTCAAGCACCACTGCGTGTGCAGGGAGCTCGGCGTCATCGAGGTCTCGGGTGACGTTGTCGACAAAGGTCGGGCCTTCGAGCTGACGAGGAGAGACGTTGACGCTGACGTAGAAATCTTCATCGACAATGCCAGCTCTCCGCCACGCGGCTACCTGTCGGCAGGCCTCGTGACGCACCGCTCCCCCGATTGGGACAATCAACCCGGATGACTCGGCGAGCTCGATGAACGAACCTGGGGAAACGAGACCGCGCGTCGGATGGTTCCAGCGTACAAGCGCCTCTACACCCACCAATGTCGAATCCGCGGTGTTGACGATTGCCTGGTAGTAGACCTCGAACTCGTCGTGCTCCACGCCATGACGCAGATCTGTCATAGTGATGAAACGTTCGAGCGCTTGTTCTTGCATCCCTGACTCGGCGACCTCGTAACGATCCTTGCCACGCTGCTTCGCGAGGTACATCGCAAGATCTGCATCGCGCAATAATGCGTTTGAGTCCCGGATCGGATCGCTCACAGAAATTCCAATACTTGCGGAAACCTCTACCTCTTGCTCAAACAAGGCAAATGGCATGTGGAACACCTCGGCAATCCGTTGCGCGAGCTGTTCGGCGACAAAGAGCGCATCAACCGATTTGATCAACACGGCAAATTCATCACCACCGAATCGGGCGATGACGTCTTCGACGCGCGCTGCAGCGACGAGGCGACGCGACAGCTCGATGAGCAGCTCGTCGCCGAGAGCGTGGCCAAGGCTGTCATTGACGACCTTGAAGTCATCAACGTCCAACAACAACACCGCGATCTGCCCCACCTCATACTGCGAGGCGCTGATCGCGCAATCGGCCAGTTTGAGAAACGCCGTCCGATTGGCAAGGCCAGTAAGGCTGTCATGGCTCCCCTCGAAAACAAGCGCGTCCGCGGCCACCTTAAGATCGGTGATGTCGAGCACAGTGGTGACTACTCGCGCCTCACCACCTTCGTCAGGCGCTATCCACCCACCTATTGCATGCACCCAGCGCAGTGCCCCCTCGGGAAGGACGATACGGAATTCGAGATCGATGGGCGTGTGGTTGAGCACAACGGCCTCCATAGAGGTCTTCAGGATGTGATGATCGTCGGGATGAATTCTCTCGAGAAGAACCGCAACAGACACCGATCCAGCGGGATCGAGTCCGAACAAGCGGTATCCCTCTTCGGTGACCTCGTACGAATTTGTCTTCGGGTCTCTTTCGAAACTACCGACATGAGCAATCTTCTGAGCTCGCTCGAGCCGGGCGAGCTCGGCCGCCGCAGCCAGCTCGGCGACCTTGCGATCGGTGATGTCGAGCGCCGTGCCGTGCACGCGACCGGAGCCGTCGAATTCGTCCTCGACCCATTCCCCGTTGGCCTGCATCCAACGGAGCGTGCCGTCGGCAAACAGAAAACGATAAACAATGTCGATTGTTGTGTGATCCTTGAGACAGGCTCCCATCGCGGCACCGAACCGTTCACGGTCCTCGGGGTGGACAATCTCGATCAGAAAGGCGGTCGATATTGGACCGTCCGTCATGACCCTCGACAGCCGTCTGAGCTCGGTGGAGGCGTTGATCGTGTCGCTCTTCGGATCGTGCTCGAAGCTACCGATATGCGCGACACGCTGGGCTTCTTCGAATTGTCGAATCTCGAACGCTGCCATCTCCTCTGCGAGCTTGAGGGAAGTCACGTCCGTCGCTGACACGAGCACGCCAATTTCTGGAGCGCTCTCCGCTTGTATTGCCACTGGCCGGAACATGAGACGGACGGTTCGATAGGTGTCACAGTTCGCGATATTTGTCGCCTCGAATTCACCTTCGAAACCAAGAAGTGCGGCGTCAAGTCGCTCGCGAAATTGGGGGCGGTCAGCCTCAGTGAGCTTGGTGAGATGATCCGAGAGGATGGTTGTGGTGCTCTCACCGAGAAGTTCGCCGAAGAGCTGGTTCACAAAGATGACGCGGCACTCGTGGTCGATTTGCATCACACCAATCGGCAATAACTCTGTAAGATCCGCCAGCAAGTGCTCTTTACTACGCAGTGCCTCGATCGCCGCCATCTCGTCACTGACATCGATGATCTCGGAGTGAACGCAGGCCTCTTGTTGATCGAGGAGATTTACATTCGTGACGTTCACCCAGCACGAAGAGCCATCTGGACGGCGATGACGATACCGACAACGTGAGCTGGCCTTCGGATTGCCGAGCATCTCGAACCAGCTGCCGACCGCCCGATCAAGATCTTCAGGATGTACGAACTCCTTACTGCGATGCCCAACGAGATCTTCGAACTTCCAGCCAAGGATCTCCGAGGCAGCTGCGTCGACCTCCAAAATGTTCCCGGTTGCGTCCTTCTTCATGTGAGTCAGCCGTGGCGGAAGGTTGCTCGATCTCGGTATCACGATCTCGGCATCATCTGCGCCGGTGCTGGCGACAAGTCCGACGATCACACCATGGGTTGCGCGCACGTCGAAGTAACGCAAAATGACGTCCCGCTCTGGCGCATTGTAGAAATGCACACCGACGAGCGACGTGCCATCGTGAAGAACCAGGTCCCAGGCTTCGATGATGACTCGGCTATCTCGCCTCAGCCCCAAGGGCTCGGCTTGCCCGGGATCGGAGCAGCCCACCTGGGGAAAGGCATCACCCGAGGCTGTCTCCATACTACCAGAGGGCGCCCTATCCGGGATCTTGACGTCAACCAGTCCGGAGTCCATTACAACGGATGCCTCAATTTTCGCTGTATCGCTCGGACTGGCCGAGGAAGGGAACCGAAGGAATCCGTTGGTCAGAGATTTCATGGTTCCATCATCGTCACGGCGGAAGATCAGTCCCAGATGAATCGGGCTCTTTCCCTATGACTCATTGGCATGGTCTTCACTAGTACAGATGAACCAGGTTTGGGACCAAGGTGGGGGTATTGGACCGAAGCGCCCTTCCATCATCTCTGCCGATGGGTCTCTCCGGGCCGCCCCCCGAACCGGAGGTGCGACTCTCTCCACATCTAGCCCTCCGCGGAACTCTGCCTCCGATGCGATTGATCCCGATTGAAAAATCGTCCATGGTGGGGGGTGCACGCGCCACAGATTCGCGCGCGAACAATTGAAGTCGACGCGAGTCGAAACATCTCGGGTCGTCGATCTCGAATCTGCCAGTTCGCCAGATACCGTCACGTCGCTTCCCCAAATTCAACCCCAGATGTCGCTTACGCAGCCACCGAACGGACCGGCGCCACGCAAATTGGTCGAGGTAGCCAAAGGTTGTGCTACAAGCCCCATAACGAAAGCATTTACGCCATCCCTGCTGCGCTGCTATGAGGGGGAGCAGCAAGAGGACGCGTGTTTTGTGATTCTCTCGAAAAGTAAGGCTCCGTACCTTTTCCATCACCGAAAGGATTGCCTTTCTTGATAGGTGGGTCTAGATCGCCCACTTGCCTTCTCGGCCTCGTTTCTTTCAACGCTGGATGCGCCAGCCGAGATAATCAATACTGCCGTTGAAGGCACCGGCCCTCGTCTCTATCCTCCGAAAGGTGTAAACCCATCGGAGCGAGCGCTATTGCGACTTCACCAGAGGCCGCTTGCGCGTCGTCTCGCGTTGCGTGAACCAATACCATGAAGCCACTCACGTAACAGTTGATTCTCATGCTCGAGTTCCTCGCGAGGGAGCTTTGTGCATGTCCACCAAGGTCCGAACCAGCCAGAGCGACCTCGGCAACACAGAGATCAGGGGCACCGTGAGCTCGATGACCGCCGCTCTGCTCGTACAGCCAACGGGCACTGCCGTCCCCACGACCATTGCGATCCCCACGAGCTTCATCATGACCAACAAGGTCGTTGAGGCGAAGTTGACGCGACGAGCACCCCCGTCAGCAGTGTGCTTACCCTAAGCAAGGGAGAAGCTCGTCACAGCACAAGTATCAACGTGAGCGGTTCGATCACCTCGCGCAGCTCGACCTCCTTGTGGTGCAGCCAAGTGATGCCGAGGTATTCGCACCACTCGCCCGGTCGAGCACTTGCCCTGGTAGGGCGACCGACCGGGCACGATACCGCGACGATAGACCTAGAAAGCAAATTTAATCTCGGTCCACCTGCCGTTGGACTAGACCGTGACTTTCGCGCCGACGAGGAGGCCATCGACGAGACCAGTCGGCGTACCGCGACCATCGCATCGTTGTCTTCGTCCGCTACCTTGGGCGCGTCGCCTACCCACGCCGCTCTCAAATTGAGTACGAGGGATTCGATGATCAACGTTGGGGTGAACTATCACTCGCCGAATTGGCGAGATTATCGTCAGTCGAGAGGTGCGCAATCTATTGGCCCTTTAGGGGCGGATCGTGCACGACAAATACGCGGGAGCAACAAAAGCCGTTCGCGACGCGACGGGGTATTACAGCATATTGATTCTCAGATTGCGGTCAATCGGGGGATCGAGGATTTGGGTCTGAAACAACAACGACCCCGGGGCAGGAAGCAAGCAGTCAAAGCTCGACGAAAGGAAACGCGTGATCAGGATCATTCGAGATTTTGCTCTAACTTTTTTTTCCCCGCCATGACTAGACCTCTCTCAAAGCATTTCAGTCACAAGACGACGGGTTGGACATGTCGAAGTGGAAACACGCGCGTCTCCCTCGCTGCGCTCGGACTCATCCTTGGGGAAATGCCGTTTCTTGGCGCCATCATCAACGGAGATGCAGGTGCATCTGTGGTGTCTGACAACTCCCGGAGTCCCGCAATCATTCACCAGCCGGCCTCAGTCACCTGGAGGGCCATCTCATGGAAGATGTGCTTTTCCGGCACGATCACGCAGAGTTCGCCGGCTGTCACCTCCTATCGTGGACAGACGGTCGTCGCGGTCGGAGACGAGACCGGTGTCGTCCATCTGATTGACGCAACGACCGGAAGGTCGATGCCGGGCTGGCCCCAGGCGATGGCCACTTCGCCCGGCAAGGTCGCACCGATTGAGTCAAGCCCAACCTTTGCCTATTTCAATGGCTCCGATGCTCCACCCGACATCATCGTCTCGGCTGGATCAACCTGGGTAAAGAGCACCGAAGGCGAGGTCGAGGCCTTCTCCATCACGGGGCGCCAGCTTTGGGTGTTCCATGTCGGGCGCGCCGTTGATACGGCCGATGGCGTCATCTCGACGCCTGCGGTCGGTGATGTGATCGGTAACCACCGACTTGAGGTTGTCTTTGGTTCGTGGGACCACAATATCTATGTACTCAATGCAAGAGGAGGCGAGATGGGATTCGCGTATGACAACGCCGACACGATTTGGTCCTCGCCCGCTCTCTATCGACTCCCAGGACGGCGCGCCGCGGATATCTATATCGGCAGTGACGCCTCGGGACGCACGGACTCGACCCTTCGAGGCGGGCGCTGCGTCGGTGGTTATCTAACGGATTTCCGCTGGAGCCCCCGTGCGGTCAACCCGGACACCCGTGCCATTGGACCAGGTCTCACCCGTTCCTGGTACAAGTGTCTGAATCAGTCGATCTGGTCAAGTCCAGCGGTTGGCGTGATCAACGCGACCGGACGCGCAGCAGTCGTGGTCGGATCAGGATTTTTCGAACAGCCCTTCCCATCAGATACCAATCGTCTCTTTGCGTTCTACGCCAAAACAGGTGCGCCGGTTCCGGGCTGGCCAGTGAGGACAGCCGGCCCCGCAATTGGCTCGCCAGCAATCGGCACCATCGGCACCTCGAACACTCCCGCAATCGTCGAGACCGTCTGGATCTGCGCCGGGAAAACACAGTCCGATTGTGTTGTGACGAATCACTCGAGAATCGAGGCGTTCTCAGGTGCAGGACGCGCGATATGGCATACCGAACTCCTCGGGCCAGCTATCGAGGGATCAGCGACCCTAGTGCCGCTTCGGGGAGAGACGGGAAATGACGTACTTGTTGGGACCTCCTATGGGATCTACCCGCTCGACGGTACCAATGGTCGCTATCTGTTCGGCACAAATGGATCGGATCAATGGGCAGCGGTAAGTCCTGCGTGTCGTGTCTTTAGCACCATCGCGGTCGCTCCGGTCGCCTCCGGTTGGGAGGCAATAGCATCCTGCGGCGGTCCGCCACAGTTCCACTTCCCCGGGGAAGTTGCGGCATTCCCACTTCTGATTAATCCCACGTCAACTCCCGCGTGGCCGATGTTCCACTACAACGATGCCCACGACGGCAGCAGCTCACCGTGATCAAGTTCGCTCCATGCCTCGTGGTGTACGTCCGCTAAAAGACTCACTTGTCCTATCGCTCGCACTGCAAATTTCGCTCAGACCATGGAACAACACCGGTCGCTCTTCGCATCAGTACTGGAGAGCTAGCACAATCGTGTCGCAACGATAAGCAGTTCGGCCAGAACTGTAAAAACCGTCAAGACGAAATTGCATTCATTAAAGAGGCTCGTGTAATACACTAACACTGTTGGCGCAAGGGAAGACCGCAGTGGCGAAGGAAGGCGAAGCACAGGTCGGTGTCGCTGCCGATGCGGTGCAGTCCATGCTCGGCGTGAACAGTTGCTTGTTCAATCGTTGTCAGCGTTCAAGTAATTCCCTACCATTTGAGTATGGCGTTCAAGTAATTCCCTACCGCGGCGTTCAAGTTATTCCCCACCCCAAAGGGTGAGGATCCACCTGCCGGGCTCCTTGTTCTACTAATC
>Ga0307373_10007323_pt1 | contig 17271 bp, 16 predicted proteins | sample OX2MG_FD_202534 | JGI IMG/M metagenome (GOLD analysis project Ga0307373, IMG submission 202534) | Soil microbial communities from Risofladan, Vaasa, Finland - OX-2 | ecosystem: Environmental > Terrestrial > Soil > Coastal area > Acid sulfate soil | place: Finland: Risofladan, Vaasa | collected... | reverse complement strand
GGCTCTCATCGTCGCCGTCGCCGTGATCGCCGGTGTGGCGCATCTCCGCCCGGCCGTGATCGTCGCGCTCATGGCCGGCGCGTTCGTGATCGTGGCGCTCTCGGAGTGGCTCGCCTCCCGCGGCCGTTTCGTCCCGCCCGCAATCGCGTTCCTGCCGCCCGTGCCCGAGGGCGAGCCTGCGCCCTACGTCGAGGCGCCCGCGCCGGGCTGGGGGCCCGCCGTCGAGCCCGACGAGGACACCGAGCCGGAAGCCCTCACGGTCGTCGCCGCGCGCGCCGAGGCCGCCGAGGTCGATCCGTGGGAGCTCTCCGCGGCAGAGAACGGCGTCGAGCCCGAGCCCGCCGAGCGCGGCGGTCTCTTCCGCCGCCGCCGCCGCTAGTACCGGCACCGGCTGGCCCGGTGCCTCCCCCAGGGCGAGGGAGGCACCAGACCGGAAGGAGAAGGCCGGTTGTTCTCAGGGAGGGAACGATGCAGCTCACGCAGTGAACCATGCGCAGATGAGGCCGGCCTAAGACTCTGTAAAGGGCTCGTTCGGATGGAGCCGCAGGCGCAGGAGCGCTCCGCCGCCGGGAGCCTCCTCGGCGCTGACGGCGCCGCCGTGCGCCTCGGCCACCTCGCGCACGATCGCGAGCCCGAGCCCCGAGCCCGGCAGCGAGCGGGCGGCCGTGGCGCGGTAGAAACGGTCGAAGACGCGCTCGCGGTCCTCGGGCGCGATGCCCGGGCCGTGGTCGCGCACGCGCAGCTCGGCATGCTCGAGGATCACGTCGACCGACGAGCCCTCGCGGCTCCACTTGCCGGCATTCTCCAGCAGGTTCCAGATCGCACGCTCGAGCCGGTCGGGATACCCCTCGATCGCGGTCGGCTCGAGACGGGTCGCCCACGTGAGCCGCGGATAGCGCGAGCGTGCGCGGGTGACGGCGTTCTCGACGAGCTCGTCGACGTGAACCTCCGTCCGCTCGAGCTGCGAGCCGTCGCGCGCGAGCTCGAGCAGACCGGCGATCAGGTCGCGCATCTCGTGCGTCTCGCGTTCGAGGTCGGCGTAGAGCCGCCGCCGCCCCTCGGGATCGAGCCGCTCCTGCTGCTTCAGCACCTCGATGTTCGTCTGCAGGCTCGTCAGCGGAGTGCGCAGCTCGTGCGACGCGTCGGCGACGAAGCGCTTCTGCGTCTCGATCGACTCCTCGAGCGCCGCGAGCATCGTGTTGAACGAGGTGCCGAGCCGCGACAGCTCGTCGCGGCCGGTGACCGGCACGCGCTCGCTCGGCTCGCCGGTGCGCGCGATCCGTTCCGTCGCGCCCGTCAGCCGTCGCACCGGGACGAGAGCGGCGCGCGATACGAGCGCGCCGGCGGCGGCGCCGACCGCAAGCCCTCCGGCGACGATGAGAAGCAGGATGAGGCGAAGGCGGTTGAGGGTGTGCGCGATGTCGTCGGTGGGGCGAACGAACTGCAGCGCGGCGGACTGCAGGGCTCCGTTGTAGACGACCTGGGTTCCGACGGTGAAGATCCGCGCCGGCCTGCCGCCGACCATGGCGCCGGTGAAGAATCTCGCGCCGTTGCCGCGCGCGACGGCGAGGGTCGCCTTGTCCACCGGAACCTTGTAGATCTCGCCGAGCGCCAGGTGTCTCTCGCCGTTGCTCAGCACCACCTGGAGGTACGGCGCGATCACGCTCGGACTCTGCGGCGGCGTGTTGGACCCATCCGGGCCGAAACCGAACGCATGGCGGAGATAGTCGGTGTGCTCCACCTGCTGGTATTGCTGGAGCAGCTGCTGGTCGGCGCCGGTGCGCAGCTGGTTGCGCATGACGACGTAGACGACGCCTGCAGCGATCGCCACCGTCGTCGCCACGGCGAGCGCAGCGGCGAGTGCGAGTCGCAGGCGGAACGTCACGGCTCGCGCAGCACGTAGCCCGTGCCGCGGACGGTGTGGATCAAGCGCGGATCGTCGTCGCCCTCCGTCTTGCGACGGAGATAGCCGACGTACACGTCCAGCGCGTTCGACGAATGGCTGAAGTCGTAACCCCACACCCGCTCGTAGATGAGGGACCGCGGCAGAACCTGGCGCGGATTCCGCATGAAGAGCTCGAGCAGATTCGCCTCGGTCGTCGTCAGCTCGAACCGGCGGCCGCCGCGGCGTGCGTCGAGCGAACCGAGGTCGAACGAGAGATCGGCGAAGCGGAGCACGTCCGGCGGCTCCTGGTCGAGCGCGCGCCGCAGGAGTGCGCGGAGCCGCGCGAGCAGCTCGTCGAGCGCGAACGGCTTCGGCAGGTAGTCGTCGGCACCGGCGTCGAGCCCTTCCACCCGGTCTCCGACGGCGTCCCTCGCCGTCAGGAGCAGGATCGGCACGCGGTTGCCCTCCCGCCGGAGCCTCCGGGTGACGTCCAGCCCGTCGTAGCCGGGCATCATCACGTCGAGCACGACGGCGTCCGGCGTCCGTCGCTCGATCGCTCCGAGCGCGGAATCGCCGTCCGAGGCGAGCTCCACCTCGTAGCCCGCGAGCTGGAGCGCCCGCTCCAGGGACTCGCGGACTGCGCGGTCGTCGTCGGCCACCAGCACGAGCATCGAGGCACAGTGTGCCGTTTGACGTGAGAAGGAGCTAAGAGATCCGCAGGTAAATCGCCCGTAACGCCTCTTCTACTCTTAGGCGATCCTCAGGCAGCCCTGGTCACATACGAGGAGGACGATGGCGGCGCTCGACCACATAGATCCCATTGTCGTGCCCGCGGGAAGCCTTCGCGGCCGCGAGGCGCGCCGTGTTCTCGGCCTCGCCGCCGTCTGGACCATCGTCCTCGGCAACACCGCGGTCATCGTCTGGCTCTGGGTGCACGGCGGCAACGTCACCACAAAGAGCAGCGGCGACGTGCTCACGAGCGTCGCCCGGCTCACAGGGCTCCTGAGCGCATACCTCGCGCTCATCCAGGTCGTGTTGCTCGCGCGGATCCCTGCGCTCGAGCGGTTCGTCGGCTTCGACCGGCTCACCGTCTGGCATCGCTGGAACGGGCACGCATGCGTCGACCTCGTGGTCGCCCACGTCGTGTTCAGCGTCTGGGGCTACGCGCTGCTCGACAAGTACACGCTTCCCAAGGAGCTCTCGACGATGCTCGGCGGAGGGATCTATCCGGGGATGATCACGGCCACCGTGGGCACCGCGTTCCTGATCGCGGTCGTCGCGACGTCGATCGTGATCGTCAAGCGCCGCCTGCGCTACGAGTGGTGGTACGCCGTCCACCTCCTGGCATACGCAGGCATTGCGCTCGCGTGGTTCCACCAGATCCCCACCGGCAACGAGCTCGTGCTCGACAAGATCGCGGCCGACTACTGGCGCTCCCTCTACATCGCGACGATCGTCCTGCTCGTCGCCTTCCGCATCCTGGCGCCGGTCGTCGCAGCCTTCCGCTACCGGCTGCGCGTCGCCGCTGTCATCGACGAGGGACCGGGGATCGTCTCGCTCTGGATCACGGGGCGCCGTCTCGACCGGCTGCGTGCCGAGGCCGGCCAGTTCTTCATCTGGCGCTTCCTCACGCGCGACCGCTGGTGGAAGGCGCATCCGTTCTCGCTGTCCGCCGCGCCCGACGGGCGCTCGTTGCGCATCACGGTCAAGGCGCTCGGCGACGACACGGCACGGTTCGGCGAGATCCCCGTCGGCACCCGCGTCGCGGCAGAAGGCCCGTTCGGCGTCTTCACCGAGGCGAGCCGGCGTCGCGACAAGATGCTGCTGATCGCCGGCGGCATCGGGATCACGCCGGTGCGCGCTCTCCTGCAGCACCTGCGCGGCGACGTGCTCGTGCTCTACCGCGTCGTCTCCGATGCCGACATCGTCTTCCGTGAAGAGCTCGAGACGCTGGCACGGGCGAGTGGGGCGGAGCTGCGCTACGTCGTCGGTGACCACGCGACGGACGAGGGTCGCGATCATCTCTCGCCTGCGCATCTCCGGGAGCTCGTCCCGGATATCGCCGAGCGCGACGTCTACGTCTGCGGCCCGCCGGGGCTCACCGACATCGTCACGCGCCACGTCCGGCAGGCGGGCGTGAAGCGCAGCCACATTCACACCGAGCGCTTCGCTCTCTGAGAGGACCAAATGCTCGACGTGCGCACGATCCCGACCGTCACCGCGGCCCATCAGAACTGATGCCGGTCGTCCTTCCCGGCATCCGGCGAGTCGAGCACGTGATGGGCATGCCGATCGTCGCCGACGTCCGCGACGAGGGCGTCGACGACGGCACGCTCGACGAGATGTTCGACTGGCTTCGGTGGGTGGACGCGACGTTCAGCACGTACAAGGACGACAGCGAGGTCAGCCGGCTGAACCGCGGCGAGCTCACGCTCGCCCACGCGCACCGTGAAGTGCTGTGGGTGCTCGACCGCTGCGAGCAACTGCGCCTCCAGACCGACGGCTACTTCGACGTCAGGGCAGCGTCGCCGGACGTCGTCGATCCATCGGGATTCGTCAAGGGCTGGTCGATCGACCGCGCCGCGGCGCTCCTCGACGACGCGGGGCTCCGGAACTACGCGGTGAACGCGGCCGGCGACATGCGCCTGCGCGGCCGCGCCGTGCCGGACTCCTCGTGGCGCGTCGGGATCCAGCATCCGCTCCACCGGGACAAGGTCGCGAAGGTGATCGACGCGACCGATCTCGCGGTCGCCACGTCGGGCGAGTACGAGCGGGGGCGCCACGTGTTCGACCCGCACACGCACGAGCCGCCAGAAGGCGGAATCCTCTCGGTCACGATCACCGGGCCCGAGCTGGCGACGGCGGACGCGCTCGCGACGGCGGTGTTCGCCATGGGCGCGGAGCGGGCGACCCGCTGGACCGCCCGTTTGCAGGGCTACGAGGCGATGACGATCCTGGCCGACGGCCGGGTGCTCCTGACGCCTGGCTTCGGCCGCGGCCTCTCGTAGAGACGGCGGAACGTTCTCGGCGTCTGCCTACGCCGGCTCGAGCACGACGAGCGGGATCTCGCGCTGCGTCCGTTCCCGGTAGCGCAGATAGCCGGGCGCGATCGCAATGAGCTCCGCCCAGAGGCGCGCGTGCTCGTCCGGCGCCGCACGCCGAGCGACCACGGGACGCCGTCTGTCGCCGATCGTGACGGTCGCCTGCGGATCGGCCTGAAGATTGAGCCACCAGTCCGGGAACCAGTCCATCCCGCCGTTCGACGCGACGACGACGAGCCCGTCGCCCGCGGGGAGGAAGCAGAGCGGCGTCGTCCGCGGCAGCCCGCTCCTGCGGCCGGTCGTCGTGAGGAGGAGGATCGAGAGGCCCCAGACGCGGCCGCCGATCCGGCCGGCGCTCGCGCGATAGAGGAGCCGGTGCGCGACGCTCATGAGCCTGAGGGAGCGGCGGAACAGAAGCCGTGTGAGGGCGCGCTTCACAGACCGTCACTCAAGCACCGGGAGCCGCTCACCGCAACGAGCGAGAGCGGGTGAGGCGCGCCCGTTCGCGCGCCTCACCCGCTCTGGGCTCCGTGGGAGCTATTGGCGCTTGCCGCTCGCCTTCACGAGCGTGTTCACGCCGCCCGTGAGCGAACAGGTGATCTCGGCGCGCGAGCCGACAGCAAGCGAGCCGACGAGCTTCTGCAGGCTCGCCGTCGCCGGCACCGTGCACGTGAGCCCGGCAACGGTGATCGACGTCGACGAGACCGCCGTGACCGTGCCGTTCGCGCGGCTCGTCTGCTTGACGGACGCGACCCGCTGGCACGTGCCCGCGCCGAGCTCGGCAGCGCTGCCCCCGTTCGCTCCGCCGAGCTTGCCGTTGGCGAAGCCGGTCGTCGCGTTGAAGTCGGACGAGAGGTTCGCGAGCAGCTTCACGCTCGGTGCGTGAGCGCGACCGCTTGCGAAGCCGGCGAGCTGGTTCCCCTTCAGCACCGCGTCGAACCGGGCCGCCGTGTTGCCGCCGGAGCCCACGTCGATGCGGAGCGTCCCGGAGACGACGCCGATGCCGTCGCTCGTGTTGACGGTCGAATGGGCTTTGATCGTCACCGCACCCGTGAGGTCGGGGTCGCCGGACGCGGTGCCGGTGTAGGTCCCGTCGGTCGTCACGAGCGTCTTCCCGTCGGTCGTGGTGCAGGTCTTCGTGTTCGTGCGCGAGACGGTCGTCGCGGCGAATGTGCCGCTGACCTCCCGCACGCTCTTCGCTGCGTCGACGCCGTGGCCGACGGCGATGCCCGCCGCCGCGAGCGCGACGACCGCGGTCGCCACGAGTATGAATGTGCGCTTCATTCGATCCCCTCCTGAATTTGCCTACTCGAGCAAGTAGACCCCGGCCGGCCGCGCCTCTTGCACAGGTCGGCGTAAAGTCGTCGTAAAGCCCGCCCGACACCGGAACGCCCGATGTACTAGCGTTGCCTGTGCTGATGGCGGGTCGCGACAGGCCGCGCAAGCGAGATCCCGACGACTGGTTCTCCGGTCCCGGCGCCGTGCGCGCTCGATCCGAGGCCGACGAGCCGCCGGCGCGCGTTGCCGAGGCCGAGGGCGACGACTGGCTCGGCGACGACTCGGCGGCGGGCCTGCGTGGCGGAGCGTCGTTCGGCGCGAACCTGTCGAACCGCGGCGTCGCGATCACGGCCGGCGTCGTACTCGCCGTCTGCCTGCTCATCGGCGGGCTCGTGCTCGCGGGCGTCTTCAAGAGCTCTCCGCACGCGACGGCGACGACGTCGACGCCCCCCACCACTCCGGCACAGACGACGACACCGTCCCCGACCGCGACGGTATCTCCGCCGACGACGACGCTCAAGCCTGGGGATACGGGCAAGCAGGTTCGAGCGCTGCAGCATGCGCTCGCGCAGCTCGGCTATTCCGTCGGAACCGTCGACGGGAACTACGGCCCTGCGACCACGAACGCGGTGAAGCAGTTCCAGGCCGCGGCCAAGCTCACCGCCGACGGCGTGCTCGGGCCCGTCACCCTGGCCGCGCTCGTCAGCGCGCTTCGCGGCCCCTGAGCGTCAGCGGCTCAGGTCGGCGTCGATCGCCGCCGGGGCAGTGCGACGTGAAGACGCGCGTCGCTACGCGGCCGCCGCGTACCGCGCGGAGGCCCGCTTCGCCGACTCGGCCAGCACGACGTGCGCCCGTTCGATCACCGCGTCGTACACGTGCAGGTCCGCCGCGGTGGCTCCGCGCTCTCTGAGCAGATCTCGAACGAACACGAGGTCGCGGATATGGCGCAGCTCCTCCTGGAGTTGGCCCTGCGCGTCGGGCCGCCGGCGAACGGTGGGAGGCTCGGTTGTGATGCTCACGTGCTCGGCTCCTTCGTCTCGGGGTCGGTCGAAGCATCGTCGGTCCAGGTGAGCCTGGCCTAAGCCGATCCTGTGAGGTTCGTGAGAATCCTCGGCGAGGAGGTCAGAGCCGCTCGAGTGCGCGCCGGACGAGCACCCGTGCGAGGTGCGCGCGGTATTCGCCGCTCGCGCTCGAGTCGGTGGGCGGCACGGTGTCGTCGGCGGCGTGCGCGGCCGCGTCGGCCGGCGAGGCTCCATCGGCGAGCGCAGCCTCGACGCTCCGCGCGCGCAGCGGTGTCGGGCCCATGCTCGTCAGGCCGACGTGCATGCGTCCGTCGACACGGGCCGCAGCGACACCGACCGTCGCCCAGTCGTGCGCACGCCGGACGTGCTTGAGGTAGGTCCCCGTCGCCTTCGGCACGCGGATCTCGGTGAGCATCTCCTGGTGCTCGAGCGCGGTGTCGAACGGGCCGGTGAAGAACTCCGCGGCCGGAATCGTCCGCTCTCCGCCTGGCCCACGCGCGACGAGCTCGGCGTCGAGGGTCAGCAGGATCGTTCCGAGGTCGGAGGCCGGATCGCCGTGGGCGACCGAGCCGCCGATCGTGCCGCGGTGGCGCACCTGCGGGTCGCCGATGAGTGCGGCGGCCTCCGCGATCACCGCGCAGTGCTGCGTGAGCAGCGGATCGCGAACGAGCTCCGCGTGGCGAGTGAGCGCGCCGATCGCGAGCCGGTCGCCATCCTCGCGGACGAAACGCAGGTCGTCGAGCCGGCCGATGTCGACGAGCAGGGACGGGCGCGAGAACCGCAGCCGCAGCGCGGGGATGAGCGAGTGCCCGCCCGCCAGGAGCTTCGCGTCCTCGTCGCGCCCGAGCAGTGCGACCGCCTCGTCGACGGTCGCCGCCCGTGCGTACTCGAAGGCGGTAGAGATCATGCGCCTGCCCTCGCCGCCGCCTGCACTGCGAGGACGATGTTGTGGTACCCGGTGCAGCGGCAGAGGTTGCCCTCGAGCCCGTCCCGGATCTCTGCCTCCGACGGGTTCGGGTTCTCCTTCAGGAGAGAGACCGTGGCCATCACGAAGCCGGGCGTGCAGTAGCCGCACTGGAGCGCATGCCGCTCGTGGAATGCCTGCTGTACCGGGTGCAGCTCGTCGCCCTGCGCGAGACCCTCGACCGTCGTCACCGCGCAGCCGTCGGCTTGTACCGCGAGGACCGTGCACGACTTGACCGACTCGCCGTCGAGCAGCACCGTGCACGCACCGCAAGAGGTCGTGTCGCAGCCGACGTTCGTTCCCTTCAGGTCCAGCTCGTCGCGCAGGAAGTACGCAAGCAGCAGCCGCGGCTCGACGTCCGCCTCGCAGTGCGAGCCGTTCACCGTGAGTGCGATCTTCGTCATGCCTTCGCCTCCTGGAGAGCGCGCCAGACGTTCTCCCCGTTGGCGGGCAGGTCGACGTTGCGCACACCGAACGGTGCGAGCGCGTCGACGACGGCGTTGTGGACGGCGGGTGTCGCGCCGATCGTCCCCGACTCGCCGATCCCTTTCGCACCGAGCGCGTTCAGCGGGGTCGGCGTCTCCATCTCGACGGCCTCCCACGATGGGAGGTCGGCGGCGGACGGGAACGCGTAGCCCACGAACGTGGCCGTCAGCGGGTTCCCGTCGTCGTCGTAGACGAAGCTCTCGTAGAGCGCTTGCGCGACGCCCGTCGCGACGCCGCCGTGCACCTGCCCTTCCGCAATCAGCGGGTTGATCAGCGTGCCCGCGTCGTCGACTGCGACGAGCCGCAGGAGCTCGACCCGGCCCGTCTCCGTGTCGACCTCGACGACGGCGACGTGGGCGCCGAACGGGAAGCTGGGGGCGGACTTGAACTCGTGCTCTGCTTTCAGCTCGGCGAGCCGCTCGTCGGCCGACGCGCGCGCGGCGAGGTCGGCCCACGAAAGCGCGATCGCCGGGTCGCCGGCCACGTGCAGGCGACCGAGGGCGGGGTCGAGCACGATGTCGTCCGGGCTCGCCTCGAGGTAGTCGGCGGCGAGCTGCTTCGCCTGCTCCACCACCTTGTCGGCTGCGAGCCTCGCCGCCGCTCCGCCGATCTGCGTCGACTTCGACCCGTAGGTTCCGGTGCCCTTGGCGACCTCGTCGGTGTCGCCCTTGTGGACGGTCACGTTCTCGACGGGCATCCCGAGGCGATCGGCCGCGATCATCGCGAAGGTCGTCTCGTGGCCCTGGCCGTGGGAGAACGAGCCGGTGCGGACGATCGCACCGCCGTCCGGCGTGACCTCGACCTCGCCGAACTCGGTCTCGTCGATGCCGTTCGTGATCTCGACGTAGGTCGAGATCCCGATGCCGAGCTGGGTCGCGCCACCCTCTGCGCGGCGGCGACGCTGCTCGTCGCGCAGGTCGTCGTACCCGACCGATCGCAGCGCCAGCTCGAGCGCGCCCGCGTAGTCGCCCGAGTCGTAGACGGCATGGGTCACGGTCGCGTACGGGAACGCGTCCTTCGGGATGAAGTTCCTCCGCCTGACCTCGGCGGGATCCATGCCGAGCTCGGCCGCGAACACGTCGAGCGCGCGCTCGATCGTCTGCGCGGCCTCCGGCCGTCCCGCGCCCCGGAAGGCCGAGATCGGCGTCGTGTTCGTCACAACCGAGCGGCCCTCGAACTCGATGCGCGGGATCGCGTAGACGCCGCTCGCCATGAGCCCTGTCAGGTTCGGCAGGAAGGCGCCGAGCACCGGGTAGGCGCCGGCGTCCTGCAGGCTCTCGAGCCGGTAGGCGAGCACCTTGCCGTCCTTCGTCCCGCCGAGGGTGAAGTCGAGGCGCTGGGCGCGGCCGTGCGGAAGCGCGACCATGCTCTCGCTGCGCGTCTCCGTCCAGCGCACGGGTCGGTCGAGCCGGCGTGCCAGCCAGGCGACGAGCACCTCCTCGACGTTGAGCATCTTCGCGCCGAAGCCGCCGCCGACGTCGGGGGCGACGACGCGGACCTGCGCGGGATCGAGGCCGAGTGTCCCTGCCAGCACCATCCGGTCCTGGTGCGGCGTCTGCGTCGAGAGCCAGGCGGTGATCCGGCCGTCCGGTCCGAGCTCGGCGGCAGCCGAGCGCGGCTCGAGTGGGCACGGCGCCATGCGCTGGCTGACGAGCGTGCCCGAGACAACGACGTCGCAGCCGTCGAACAGCTTCTCGTCGTGCTCGGGCGAGCCGGTGCGGGTTGCGAGGTTCGTGCCGGCGTCCGGGAAGAGCAGCACTTCGTCCTTCGCAGCGTCGTGTGGGCTGACGAGCGCCGGCAGCGGGTCGTAGTCGACGGACACGAGCTCGGCGGCGTCGGCGCCGGTGGCACGATCGTCGCTGATCACGATCGCGACGATGTCGCCGACGAAGCGGACGCGGTCGACCGCGATGAGCGGGTGCCCCATGCCCGGGTTCAGCCCGGGGAACGGCGGCGGCCCGAACGGGCCGAGGTCCATGTCGGCCGCCGTGATGACCTGGACGTTCGGGAGGGCTTCGGCCGCCGTGGCGTCGATGCCGACGATGTTCGCGTGCGCGAGCAGCGAGCGCACGAACGTGACCGCGAGGGCACCCTCGAGGGGCAGATTCTCCACGTAGCGTCCTTCGCCGCGGAGAAAGCGGGGGTCCTCCTTGCGGAGGACGCGGTTTCCGAGAATGCTCAGGCACGCAACGCTACAGCCATTGGCCGCGGCAGACAACGCTTACCGGCAAGCGAGGTCGTGCAGCGCCGAAACGGCCGCGGGCCCGCTTCGCAATCGGCGCGTGTCAATGCGTAGGATCGCGCGGGTGGCGGCAGACCTGCGTTCGTTCCTCGATCAGCTCGACGCGCACGGGCTTCTCGCCCGGATCGAGCGCGAAGTCGACCCGGCGACGGAGGCCGCGCGGCTGATGTGGCAGCTCGAGCTGCGCGGCTCGGCGGGGTGGTTCACGCGCGTCCGCGGAGCCGAGGCGTCGCTCGTCTACAACCTGATCGGGACGCGCGGCGCGCTCGCGCTCGCGCTCGCCGTCGAGCCGGCAGAGGTGCGGTCACGCTTCCGCCACGCTCTCGAGCACCGGATCGCCCCCGTCCTCGTCGACGAGGCGCCCGTCCACGAGGTGATCGAGGCGGGAGACGACGTGGATCTGTCCCGGTTGCCGCTCGTGACCCACTCCGAGAAGGACGTGGGACCGTACGTGACGGCCGGTGCCGTGGTCGCACGCGATCCGGAGACGGGACGCCGGAACGTCTCCATCAACCGGATGATGCTCGTCGGGCCGCGCGAGACCGGGATCCGGATGATGCCGCCACAACAGCTCGGCGTCATCCAGGCTCGTGCCGAGGCGCGCGGCGTGGACCTGCCGGTCGCGGTCGCGATCGGCCTGCACCCGCTCGACACGCTCGCAGCCGCCACGAGTCTTCCGACCGGAGAGGACGAGCTGGAGCTTGCGGGCGGCCTGCGCGGCGAGCCGCTCAGGCTCGTCCGTGCGCACTCGGTCGACCTCGAGGTTCCGGCCGACGCCGAGATCGTGATCGAGGGCGTGATCGCCGCGGGTGTGCGCGAGCCCGAGGGGCCGTTCGGGGACTTCCTGCAGTTCTACGTGCCCGAGATGCCGAACCACCGCCTGCGCGTCTCGGCGATCACGCACCGGCGGGATCCCATCTACCAGACGATGATCGCCGGCTCCCGCGAGGACGTGAACCTGCTGGGGCTCAGTCGCGAAGCCGAGATCGCTGCCGCCGTCGAGCGGACGGGCGCCCTCCTCGTCGACGCACATCTGGGGCCGACGATCCTCGGCTGCGCGATCTCGATCGAGCAGCGCTATCCCGGCGAGGCGAAGAACGTGGGCGTCGCGGCGCTCGGCGCGTACCAGTGGTTGAAGTACTGCATCGTCGTCGACCACGACGTCGACGTCTCCGACCTCGACGACGTCTGGTGGGCCGTCACGACGCGGAGCAGTCCCGAGCGCGCGATCATGATCGCGGCCGGCGCGCCGGCTTTTCCCCGCGACGCGCACGGCATCCACGGCTCGCGCGCGGTGATCGACGCGACCATTCCATTCGGCGAGTGGAGCCACTACGAGCGGAGGCGGCCTCCGGGCGGGCCGCAACTCGATCTGGAAAGCTGGCTGCCGCCGGCGTCAGCCGGGGCGGGCGGCCGTCGCCGGTGAGCGGTCGGCGGACACTCTTTGCAGGCGCGGCCGTCTTCGACGGAACGGGCGCGCCGCCGGCCGAGGCCGACGTTGCGGTCGAGGACGGGACGATCGTCGCAGTCGGACGCGGGCTCGACGGTGACGAGCGGATCGACCTCGAAGGCAAGGCTCCTGCCCGGCCTGATCGACTGCCACGTGCACGTCGTGCATTCGCCGGGCCCCCGGGCCGCGCTGCTGGAGACGCCGTTCACGTACCGCTTCTTCCAGGCCGTCGGCAACCTCGAGGAGACGCTCGCCTGCGGCATCACGACCGCGCGCGACGCTGCGGGCGCCGACCTCGGCGTGAAACGTGCGCTCGCCGACGGGCTCGTTCGCGGCCCTCGCCTGCAGATCGCGGTCGGGCTCGTCTCGCAGACGGGCGGCCACGGCGACGAATACCAGCTCTGCGGGGCCGCGCCGGGGCTCAAGTTCCCGCGCTACCCGGGCGCACCGACCACGGTCGTCGACGGGCCTGTCGAGGCGCGGCGCGCCGTCCGCGAGCTCGTTCGCAGCGGCGCCGACTGGATCAAGGTCGCTGCGACGGGCGGCTTCTCGTCGCCGGTCAGCGACCCGTCACGGCCGCAGCTCCGGCCGGACGAGCTCGCGGAGATCGCCGCCGAGGCCGCGGCTGCGGGACGGCCCGTGATGGCGCACGCGCAGGGTCTCGCGGGCGTCAAGAACGCGCTCGCCGCCGGCTTTCGGTCGGTCGAGCACGGGGTCTGGCTCGACGACGAGGCGATCGAGAGGATGGTCGAGCAGGGCACGTGGCTCGTCCCCACCTTGCTCGTCCCGGTCTGGTCGCGCGAGAACGGGCGCGCGCAGCCGAAGTTCGACCTCGACGCCACGATCGAGGCGCACGGCGACTCCTTCCGGCGCGCGGCGGTCGCGGGTGTCCGCATCGCCATGGGAACCGACTGCGGCATCGTCCCCCACGGCGTCAACCTCCGCGAGCTCGAGCTGATGGCCGAGCGTGGGCTCTCGCCGGCGCAGGCGCTCGTCGCCGCGACCTCGAGCGCCGCCGCGCTGCTCGGGATCGGTGACTCCGTCGGCACGATCGAGCCGGGGAAGCGGGCCGACCTCGTGGTCGTCGACGGCGACCCGCTCGACCTCCACGACCTGCGCGCGCGCGTCGCCGCCGTCTACCAGGACGGCCTCCTCGTCAGTGGCGGCCGTTGACCGAGGTGAGGAACGCGACCATCGTCCGCGTGCCGCGCTCGAGGTTCGCGAGGTCGAAGTGCTCGTTCGGCGCGTGCGCCCCGTCGGTCGGCAACCCGAAGCCGAGCAGGAGGGAATCCGTGCCGAGCCGGTCCTTGACGAGTGCCGCGACGGGCACAGACCAGCCGCTGCGGAAAAGGAGCGCCTCCTTCCCGTAGCCCACGGTGAGCGCCTCGCGGGCGGCGGCGAGGAACGGGCTGTCGCGCGGCATCGTCATCGGTGAGGCGCCGGCGAGCTCCGACTCGAAGGTCAGCGTCGCCTCCGGCGGGCAATGCCGCTCGAGATGCGCCTTCACCAGCTCCAGGATCGGTTCCGGCTCCTGGTCGGCGACGAGCCTGCAGGACAATTTGGCATGCGCCTCGCGCGGGATCACCGTCTTCAGCCCGTCGCCCTGGAACCCGCCCCAGACGCCGTGGAGGTCGAGCGTCGGCCGGGCCCACATCCGCTCGAGCACCGTGTGCTCGTTGCCGCCGATCAGCTTCGACGCGCCGATCTCGCGCTGCAGCGCGTCCTCGGAGAAGGGGAGCCGTGACCACTCGGCGGTCTCCTCGGCCGGCAGCGGGCGCACGGCGTCGTAGAAGCCCTCGACCGCGACGCGCCCTTCCTCGTCGCGGAGCGTCGCGAGCAGGCGGACGAGCGCGTGCAGCGCGTTCGGCGCGACACCGCCGTACATCCCCGAGTGGAGGTCGGTGGCCGCCGTCTCGAGGCGCAGCTCGAGCGCGGCCATTCCGCGGAGCGAGAGCGCGATGGAGGGCACGTCCTCGCCGTACAGCGCCGAGTCGGAGATGATGCAGGCGTCGCAGGCCAGCAGCTCGCGGTGCTCGTGGAGGAACGTGTCGAGATGGTCGGCTCGCAGCTCCTCTTCGCCTTCGACGATCAGCTTGACGTTGCACGGCAGCCGACCGTCGACCGCGAGGATCGTCTCGAGCGCCTTGAGGTACGTGAACAGCGGCCCCTTGTTGTCGGTCGAGCCGCGCGCGTAGATGCGCCCGTCGCGGACCGCCGGTTCGAAGGGCGGCGTGTCCCACAGCTCGAACGGCTCGGCCGGCTGCACGTCGTAATGTCCGTAGAGAAGCAGCGTCGGCGCGGCGTCACCCGCCTCGAGCCACTCGCCGTAGACGATCGGGTTGCCGCCGGTCTCCATCAGCCGGACGTCGCGGAGGCCGATCGCCTCGACCTGGCCGGACACCCACTCGGCGCACCGCTGGATGTCGTCGGCGTGCTCGGGCAAGGTGCTGACGCTCGGAATCCGAAGGTAGGCGAACAGCTCGTCGCGGTGCCGGGTGGCACTCTCGGCGAGATAGGCGTCGTAGCGGGTCACAGTGGCTTCACCTCACTGGAGCGGTGGTGGGCGCGGGGGTCGAGGAAGGTGCTCAAGCCGTCGCCCAGAAGGTTGATCGCAAGCACGAGGAGCAGCAGCGCGAGCCCCGGGTAGATTGCGAGCCACGAGGCGACGAAGATGTACTGGCGACCCTCGGTCAGCATCGAACCGAGCGACGGATCGGGCGGCTGGACGCCGAGGCCGAGGTAGCTGAGCCCCGCCTCGAGCAGGATCGCGACCGAGACGTTGAGCGTCGCGAGCGCGATCGCGGACGGGAGCAGGTGCGGGAGGATGTTGCGGCGCAGGATCCGCGTCCGGGATGCGCCGAGGGCCCGCGCCGCGCGCACGAAGTCCTGCTGGCGGAGCGCGAGCGTCTCGGCCCGCGCCGTCCGCGCGTACGTCATCCATTGCGTGAACGCGATCACGATGATCAGGTTGCGGATGCCGCCGCCGATGACGACGAGGACGCTCAACGCCAGTAGCACGATCGGGATCGCGAGCACCGAGTCGCTGATCCGCATGATCAGGTCGTCGACCCACCCGCCGACGAACCCGGCAACCATCCCGAGCACCACGCCGACGGTTCCGGCGATCGCGACCGCCGCCGCGCCGATCTCGAGCGAGATGCGGACCGCGTTCATGATCCTGGCGAGGACGTCGCGTCCGAGCGTGTCGGTGCCGAGCAGATGGCCGGCCGTGCCTGGTGGGTCGAGCCGCTCCATCAGGTTCTGGTTGTACGCCGCACTGTGCTCGGCGACGCCCGCGATCGCGAGTGCGGCGAAGAACAGCACGAGCACGAGCCCGGCGGTCGCGGCCGGCGAGCTGCGGGCGAAGCGCCAGAAGCCCGTGGCGAGCCGGCGGCTGTGTGCGGGGCGGGCCAGCTCGAGCGCAGCCCCGGCGCCGGGGGTGGTTGCGCTCACCCGGACGCCGTCTGCGCATCGCGGATGCGCGGGTCGAGGGAGAAGTAGAGGAAGTCGACGAGCAGGTTGAGCCCGACGATGATCGCCGCCGTGAGCAGCGTCACCGCCTGGACGACCGCGTAGTCGCGCGCCTCGATCGCCTGGATCGTCAGCCAGCCGATGCCGGGCCACGTGAAGATCTGCTCCGTGATCACGGCGCCGCTGAGCAGCTGCCCCATCGCGATGCCGCCCACGGTCACGACGGGGATCAGACCGTTGCGCAGCACGTGTCGCCGCAGGACGGTGAACCGCCGCAACCCCTTCGCCTCGGCGGTGCGCACGTAGTCCTGCGGCAAGACGGAGCTCACGCTGGCCCTCGTGATCCGCGCGATCGTCACGAGCGGGACGATCGACAGCGTCACGGCGGGCATGATCAACGACTCGAACCCACTTCGGCCGCCGATCGGCAGCACGTGGAGATCGACACCCAGCCAGAGGATGAGCAGGATTGCGAGCCAGAACGACGGCACCGCCTGTCCGATCGCGAGCAGCGTCGTCGTTGCGTAGTCGAGAAAGCGCCCGCGGAAGAGCGCGGCCATGACCCCGAGCGGGATCCCGATCACGACCGCGAGTGCGAGCGCCGCCAGTGCGAGCTCGATCGTCGCGGGCATGTGCGAGAGCACGAGCGACGCGGCACCGGTCTGGAAACGGATCGAGCGGCCGAAGTCGCCGTGCAGCGCGTGCCGGAGGAACGTGAGGTACTGCACCGGCAGCGGACGGTCCAGACCCAGCTCGTGGATCATGGCCGTCCGCTGGCTCGGTGGAGCCCCCTCCGGCAGCAGCAGGTCGACTGGATTCCCCGACAACCGCGAGATCACGAAGACGATCACGGTCAGCAGCCAGAGAACCGCGACTCCCTGCAAGAGCCGCCGGAGGAGGTAGCGCTCCATCTACTTCTTCAGCGATGCCTCGTACATGTTGATCGTCTCGTCGCTCCTCGGCGTCCAGTTGAGTCGCTTCGAGACGCCGTAGAGATCCTTGTAGGCGAACAGGTAGATGAACGGCGGGTCGGCGAGAATCGCCTTCTGGAACTTGACGATGACCGCATCCTCCTTCGCCGGGTTCAGCGTGGAGGCCCCCTGATTGATGAGAGCGTCGACGTTCTTGTTGCAGTACCAGGAGAAGCCCGACGTGCCGCACTGGATCGCCACCTGGGCCTCGTCGATCGGGTTGAAGAAGCTCTCACCCCAGCCGGCGAAGAAGCTCGCCGGAATCTTGCGCGTCTGGGTGTCCTTCGCGAACACGCCGAAGTCGACGATGTCGACGTTCGTGTTGACGCCGACGGCGCCGAGGTAACCGGCGACGGCCTGCGCGATCTGCTCGCCGAGCAGGTAGCGCCCTGCGGGCACCATCATCGTCATCGAGAACCCGTTCGGGTAGCCGGCCTGCGCGAGGAGCTGCTTGGCCTTCT
>Ga0307373_10007322_pt1 | contig 17272 bp, 13 predicted proteins | sample OX2MG_FD_202534 | JGI IMG/M metagenome (GOLD analysis project Ga0307373, IMG submission 202534) | Soil microbial communities from Risofladan, Vaasa, Finland - OX-2 | ecosystem: Environmental > Terrestrial > Soil > Coastal area > Acid sulfate soil | place: Finland: Risofladan, Vaasa | collected... | reverse complement strand
TATGCCCCTGCTCCATTTCGCTCTTGATGAGCTGGTACGCATAGAGGCGGAGATGGAATCGAGTCCGCCCCCCGAGCGCCAGCCGCCAGCGGCGAGCTGAGCGCGCCGGCCGCGCTGGCCAGACACCGCCCAACCCCCGCGTCCGGCGCGTCTTAGCGGACTTGAATCAGAGGAGAACAGATGAGGATCGACGTTCATAACCACGCCTTCCCCGAGGCCGCGATCGAGCTTGTGAGCGCGGACGACGCCTTTGAGGTCCGGGTCACCGGGCGCACCGTGGTCGGCATCAACGCCGATCAGCAGCTGGTCGACACCATGTATGACTCGGCGGCCAAGCTCAAAGAGCTGGAAGAGCACGAGCTCGAGGCGGCCGTGATCTCGGTGGCTCCGCGCCTGTTCTCCTACCAGGTCGCCATCGAGCCCGCCCTGATCCTCTGCCGCACGGTCAACGCCGGCCTGCGCGAGATGGCGGCGTTCGCGCCCGACCGCTTGCGCTGGATGGGGACCGTGCCCTTGCAGTCGCCCAGCGACGCGGTGGCGATGCTGGATGAGATCGTCGCGGAGGGAGCGGTGGGGATCGAGATCGGCACCTCCGTCGCCGGCGACCCACTTGATTCGGCCCCGCTGGAACCGTTCTGGGTCGCGGTCGAGCGCCTTGCTCTGCCCGTATTCATCCATCCCGCCAGCCTGCCCAAGCATCCTGGAATGGGGGCCTACTACCTCGGCAACGCCATCGGCAACCCACTCGAGACCACGGTCGCCGCCGAGCGCCTGGTGGCCGGCGGCGTGCTCGATCGCCACCCCGGGCTGAGGATCGTGCTGGCTCACGCCGGTGGCTTCTTTCCCTGGCAGGCAGGGCGCCTACGCCACGCGGCCAGCGTGCGGCCCGAGCTCGCCCAATCCCCGCCCGATCCCTATGCCTACTGCGGTCGCCTGCTCTTCGACACCATCACGCACGACTCCATGGCGCTGTCCTATCTGATCTCGCGGGTCGGCAAAGAGCACGTGCTGATGGGCACCGATCTGCCCTACGACATGGCCTCACCGCAGCCCATGCGAACGCTGCTCGAGGCTACCGACGAGGACACCGCCCGGCTCGTCGCGGAGACCAACCCAGCCCGCCTCTACGGGTTTTAGCGACCGGACAGCTGCAGGCACCCGGGCGCGGCTATGTCGCTCGGACCGCCAGCCGAGCCCGATTGCCCGATGGATCGCGGACTTCGACAGCCGATCCCAGCGGCGCCGTCACCACCCCGGCCGCCCCAAGCCGCTCCAAGACCTCTTCCAGGGCCGCCTGGGTGGGCAGATCGATGGCGAAATGGCGCAATCCGGCCGCCCCGGCGGGCTGTCCCGGCGCGCCCTCACCAGCCCAGGTATTGAGCCCCAGGTGGTGGTGGTAACCGCCCGCTGAGACGAAGGCCATGCGCGCTCTCGAGCTCTGTCCCATGACGTCGAAGCCGACGAGGCCGTGGTAGAAGTCCACCGCATCCTGCAGGTGGCTGACGTGGAGGTGGACATGGCCCACGCGCGAACCCGGCGGCAGCGGCTGGTCCAGGGCATCTGCCAGTCCGAGCTCGGCCAGCAGCGCCTCCAAGTCGATCGGGTCCCGCCCAGAGCGCTCCCGCCCCTGGCTGTCCACGGCCGTGAACCCACCTCGCTCGTCCCACCGAAAGGATCCGTCCTCGGGCGATTCAGCGTAGATCTCAAGACCATTGCCATCGGGGTCCCACAGATAGTCCGACTTGGTCTGAACGTGGTCGGTGGGCGAGTTGGGATAACCGCGGACCAGCAGGCGCCGGACCAACTGGGCCAGATCCCGTCTTCGCGGGACCACGATGGCGAGGTGGTAAAGACCGCTGTGTCCCTCCTGCACCGGCCCCGAGGCGTCCATCTCCAGCACCACCAGCTCGCGCTCTCCCGCCCCGAGCCGAATCTGATCTGGACCTGAGCTCAGCTGCCGCAGCCCGACCACGTCCTCGTAGAAGCGAAGGGAGCGGGTGGCGTCGGTGACCCCCAGGTGGACCGGCCCCATCCGAGTCGCGGCCGCAATCGAATTCACCGGGGCGTCCTTGTAACCCCGCCGCGGCTGGCGCCGGGCGAGACGGCCGCCGAGGCGAAAACGACGAGCTCGCCGGTCTTTCCGAGAAGAATCCGGGAGTCCTGCATGCGCCAACCCATCCTAGGACGTCGTGCTCCGGCCTCGCGCCGGGTGTCTCAACTGGACACCCGCGGGCCAAACGCAGGATGATTCGATTCCGAGCGGCCCGGGAGTCGGCCCGCAGCCACCCAAAGGAGATGCGATGCGTGCCCTGGTTCAGACCACGCCCGGAAGCGCCGACGGCCTGCGGTTGGTGGAGGACAGGCCGGATCCCGTCCCTGCCGACGGTCAGGTGCTGATCGAAGTCAGCTCGGCTGGGGTCAACTTTGCCGACGTCATGTCGCTGCTCGGTCGATACCCCTCCCCGGCGTCGTCGTTCGTGCCTGGCCTCGAGGTGGCGGGAATCGAGCGCGGCACCGGCCGGCCCGTGCTCGCTCTGACCTCCGGGGGCGCCTACGCCGAACTCGCGGTGGCCGACGCGGCTCTCGTTTTTGACGCCTCCGGTCTTGATTTGAAGGCGGCCGGGGCCTACCCGCTGGTCACCCTGACCTGTCATTTCGCCCTTTCCGGCATGGCTCGTCTGGAACCGGGCGAGAGCGTACTCATTCTGGCCGGGGCGGGGGGAATCGGCTCGACCGCGATTCAGACCGCCCGCGCCCTGGGTGCCGGGCGGGTGACCGCGGTCGCCTCCACGCCCGACAAGCGCGCCTTCGCCCTGGCCCAGGGGGCGGATGAGGCGATCTCGTACGACGACTCATTTCCCGCCTGCGATGTGGTCCTGGACGGGGTGGGAGGGGAGGCCTTCGCCAAGGCCTACGCTGCCACCGCCGCGTTCGGGCGCATGGTCCTGATCGGGACCAGCTCGGGGTCACCCCCCCCGCTCCCTGAGTATCGAGCCATGCGCGACCGCTGCGTCGCCATCATGCCCTTCAGCTTCCGGGCTCTGCGCGATTCCCGCCCGGAGTACGTCGCAGAGCAGGCACCGGCGGCCCTGAGCCTGCTCCAGAGCGGGAAGGTGAAGCCCCCGATCGGGCTGCAGCTACCGCTGGCTCAGGGCGCCGAAGGTCTAAAACTGCTCGGCTCTCGCTCCACGATGGGCAAGGTGGTTCTGATCCCCTGATCGGCGCTGTCGGCTCAGGCGGGACCCAGACCGATCACCCCCGCGGCCGCCAGGGATGAGATCTCGGCAGCGGTGAGTCCGGCCTCTGAGAGCACCTCGGCGGTGTGTTCCCCGAAAAGCGGAGGGGGTCGATGAAGCCGGGCCGGGTTCTCCGACAACCTGATCGGAGGCGCCAGCTGCGGGATGTCCCCCAGGGTTGGGTGGTGCAGGGAGGTGACCATGCCGGCCGCGCGCGTGTGCTCGTGACTCAGGGCCTGAGAGATGGTGTTGACGGGGGCGAACAGGGCCCCCGCGCGGCGGAAGCGGTCCTCCCAGTCCGCGGTGGTGCGGGAGGCCAGCAGGGGCTCCAGGATCTCCAGCAGCCGGTCAAGGTTCTCGACCCGCGCTCGGTTGGTCTCGAAGCGCGGATCCAGGGCCAGGTCCTCGCGCTCCAGCGCGGCGCAGAACCGGGGCCAGCTGTCGCCGCCCCAGGCGCCGGCGACGGCGGCTCCATCGGCGGTGGGGAAGACCTGGTAGGGAGCGTAGGCGCTGTGCTGACCGCCGGCCGCGACCGGATCTTGTCCCGTGGTCCAATAGCTGCCCAGGCGGGTGCTGAGGGTGGTCATCAAGGCGAAGACCATCGGCACCTCGACCAGCTGGCCCCGTCCGCTCCGCTGCCGCGCCAGCAGCGCGAGCAGGATGCCCTGAACGGCGTGCATGGCACCGGTGTGGTCGGCGAGTGGAACGCCCACCAGCACCGGCGGCCGGCCCCGCTCACCCGTCACCGACATCACACCCGAGTAGGCCTGGACCACGGGATCCGTGCCCGGGGCATCGCGCAGCGGGCCGCTGGCCCCGAAGGCGGAAACCGAGCAGTAGACCAGGGCCGGATTGATCGCTGATAACGCCGTGTAGCCGATGCCCATCTGGTCGGCCACACCGGGCCGGTAGTTCTCCACCACCACGTCCGCCGACTCCACCAGGCGGTGCACCAGCTCCATCCCGGTCGCGCTCTGGAAGTCGACGGCCAGGCTGCGCTTGCCGCGGTTCCAGAGCAGGAACATCGCGCTCTGATCGCCCACGAAGTCCTTGCCCGCGTGCCGCGTCGGATCCCCGGCGGGGAGGCGCTCGATCTTGATGACGTCGGCCCCATGATCGGCCAGCACCAGGGTGGCATACGGGCCGGCCATGTGGCGCGTGAAGTCCAGCACGCGCACACCCTGGAGGGCGGGGCGACCGCTCGGGTCCGCGCTCACGCCGTCAGCCCAAGCGCCCGGCGCGCGTTCCCAAAGCCAACCAGGTCGTGCTCGGCGGAGCTCAGGGGCAAGCTCTGCAGCGCGTGCACGTACTCGATCGGGTCGACCATGGGGAAATTGCTCCCCAACAGGACCCGCTCGACCCCGATGCGGCGGAAGAGGTCGGCCATCTGGACGCGGTTGAACTCCCCCGGCTGGTCCAGCAGACCGAGCTGAAAGGAGGTGTCGGTGTAGAGATTGTCGTATCGGCCGGCCAGTTCGACGACATCGTCAGAGTAACCGTGCCCCAGGTGGGCCAGGATCAGAGTCAGGCGCGGGAAGTTGGCCAGGTTGTGACCGTGGTAGCGAGGACGCCCGAAGTGGTCCCGGCCCGGGGCGGGAGGGGGCAGGAAGCCGTCGCCGGACTGGCTCAGCACCGGCAATCGCAGCGCAGACGCGCGTTGATAGACGGGCTGGAGCAGGGGGTCGTCGGCGTACAGGCCCATCGCGGGCGGGATGATCTTGACCCCGGCTGCTCCAGCGGCCGCCATGGCGTCGATCTCGGCGGTGATCTCGGACTCGGACAGGAAGCGCGGGTTGACACCGATGAAGGCGAGCAGCCGGGGCTCGGCCCGAGCCGCCGCCACGCCCCAGCGGTTGTAGTCATAGATCTCTTGCTTGATGCGCTCCCTGATCTCGTCCTCGCGCTCCGCTCCGCCGGGCTCGCTCAGCAGTGCTCGATAGTGCTCGGCCGAGCGCGGGAAGAGCAGGATCACCGCTCGCCCGATGCCGCCTCTGGCCATGAGTTCGGTCAACTCACCGAGTTCACCGGTGCGGGTGGGCGTCGGCAGGCCGGGCACCCGCTGCCAGTCGTCGCCCATCTCGACGCTCGGAAAGGCGTGCGTGTGCGCGTCGATGTAGCTCAGGGGACCGGTTCCCGCGCGCCATCGGGGCCGCGCAGCAGTTGCTGGGCGGAGGCGGCGATGGCGTAGTCGACAAATTCTCCGTCGACCACCAGCGAAGCCGAGCCCGCGGCCAGGGCTTGCTCGAAGGCGTCGACGATGACCCGGGCGCGTGCCAGCTCCTCGGGCGAGGGGCGGAAGACCTGGTTCACGCCCTCCACCTGGGCCGGGGTGAGGCAGAGCTTGCCGTCGAAACCGAGCTGGCGGCAGAGTGTGGCCTCCGCGCGCAATCCCTCGGAGTCGGCCGGCCGGGCGTAGACCCCGTCCAGCGCACCGACACCGGCAGCCCGGGCTTCGAGAAGGATCTTGGAGCGCAGATAGAGCCGCTCCAGGCCTCCGGGCGTGGCCCTGATCCCGGTGGCTCGGGCCATGTCCCCGTTCGCGGCCGCGGCGCAGATCAGCGCCCAGACCCGGTTCGAAGCCTGAGCCAGATCGAGCGCGCACACCGCCGCCCGCGGGGTCTCGATCAGCAGCAGCATCCTTATCGGTGAGCCGGCCAGCAGGAGGTCGATCTCACGCACCTGGTCGGCGGACTCGAGCTGGGGCACGATGACCCCGAACGGGGGCGGCGAATCGATGCTCAGGAGATCTTCCCGCAGTCCCTGCCCGAGTGGGTTGAGCTTGATCAAGGCCGGCATGCGGTGCTCCGCCAGGCTCTTGAGCGCCGAGCCCAGCGCCCGCCGGGCCTCGTCCTTGCGGTCCTGGGGGACGCTATCCTCGAGGACCAGGCACACCGCCTCGGCGCCTGACCTGATCGCCTTTGGAACCAGGTCGGAGCGATGCGCGGGAACGTAGAGGATGCTGCGCAGCGGATCCAAGGCACTCAGATGGTTCGCGCCCAGCGGGCTCGATGGAGAGCCACCGCTCGGGGGTTGGAACACCGGCTAATGATTCCCGCTCGCCGAGCGGGATGTCAATTGGAGCCTGCAGGTGAGAAGTCGCCGGCCGGGTCCGATTCCCGGCTCGGATCAAGCGCTCTGGGCCCCGCCCCGAAGCGGGATCGGGCTCGACCCTTGGTCGGGGTACCTCGACGCGGACGCCGGCGATGCCGGGCACCTGGCGAATCTGATCTCCATCCATCAGGAGCGCGTGCCCGGCCTTGGCCGCCCAGGCCAGGACACCTCCGGGGCGCGGCAGCCGGTCACGGCGGGTCGAGCCGGGATGGGCACCACGGCCGCGCTGAGGCGGAGCCCACTGGCGTATGGCGGCGGTACGGGGCGCCTGGTCTGCGCCCGGAGATTTGCGCTAAGGGGGATGCGTTCGCGTGGTGACCTGGTTCAATGAGCGGGTGTGGCTGGCTCCACGGCAAGATCCGAGTGCGCCTCAGGCCGCCATGCACGCGCCCTTCCCCTCGTATCGGACGATCTGGCCATTCTGGCCCGGATCGGGCCGACCCAGCTCGCTGCCCTGCATCCGGTCGCGCGAGAGCAGACCCTCCCTTCAGATCCGATTAGGTCGCGAGCCGGGCAGAGGAGCCATCGCCCCGATCGCGACCGCCAACCGCCGGGGCATCCGATCGGCCGCCGTCGGAGCGGGCGGGTGAGGTCCAACGTTGCCTAGGCGAACGGCGCTCAGACCACGCCACGCGGGCGCGACCCCGCGCCAGGCTCGGCCCGGCGATGCCTATCGCACGGCGTATCTGGCCGCGGGCGCGGCGATGGCGCGAATCACCCTGGCGGGGGTGATCATCGACGCCAACCCTGCGTTCGGTGCCCTGTTCGGGCGCCCCGAATCCGAATTCCGGGGTCGGGCGCTCTTCGACCTTCTGCATCCAGATGATGCGGCCGCGCTTCGCGCCGGCCGCCTGTCAACGCTGCAGAAGGGCCGAATCCGCGCCCTGTTGCGCTTCCAACTCGAGTCCGATCTGATGTGGGGCCGGACCACTATCACGCTGGCCCGCAGATCCGACGACCGGCCCGATTCCCTGGTGCTGACCGTGGAGGATGTCACCGCGATCAAGAAGCGCGAGTCCGACACCGAGCATCTGCTTCGGCATGACGCGGTCACCGGACTGCCCAATGCGAACCTGTTCGTGGACCAATTGCAGACCACGATCGCCTCCATCGCCGGGACCGACCGGCAGCTGTCGGTGATTCTGTTCGAGATCGGCAATCTGGGTTCCCTGAGGGCTGGATTGGGTCCTCAGGGAGTAGATGTCCTGCTCGGCCAGCTGGCCCAGCGGCTTCGAGTGCGAGCCCGGCCGACCGACTCGGTGGGTCGGATGGGGTACAACGAGTTCGCCATCGCCCTGACCGCGGTCGGTCCAGACGAGCTCGAGGCCGGGGTCATAAGCCGCGTCAGGTCGGACCTCGAGCCTGAATACATCGTGGACGGATCCAGTGTCGCGATCGAAATCCGGATCGGGGTCGCCACCCTCGAGTCAGGGCTCGAGACGGACGAGGAACTCCTGCGCCGGGCCCGTCTGGCCATGTATCTGGGTCCGATACCAGCGGCGGCTCTGCCGCCAGAGGCCTTTGAGGTGCCGGAGCCCGAGGAGGTGTCCCCAGCCCCAGCCGGGGGAGAGGTCGGCCGCCGTCTGGAAGTTCTTGAGCCAGTCTCATTGTTCCTCTCCGTCCCGGACAACGTCCTGCGCCGGATCGCCCGCTACTTGAGCGAGCAGACCGCAGGCGCCGGCGAGGATCTGATCCATCCGCAATCGGACTCGGCCCTGCGCATCATCGACCAGGGCGTCTGCGAGGTCCGGGCAGGGTCGGAGGCGATGCCACTTCTCACCCTGGGTCCCGGCGACTTCGTCGGACCGGACGCGATGTTCGTCGACAACCCGGTGCCGATCCACGTTCGCGCCCTGACCGATTGCCGGCTGTTGGTTCTCGACGAGGAGTCGGTCGCCCGAACCGCGCCCCCGGGATCCGCCTTCCGAGAGGCCCTGCGGCGCGCGGCTGACCAGCGCGACAGTCACCTCCGCGCGCTCCTGGCCCGAACCAACAAGCCCGCCACCGGGTCGCAGCGGATCGCGATCTACTCCACCAAGGGGGGCTCGGGTCGAACCACGCTGGCCCTGAACTTGGCGGCCGAGCTCGGCCGCCGCCACCCTGGGGACGTGCTGCTGGTCGACCTGGCGCTGCCCTACAACCACGCCGCGCTGATGGCCAACCTGACGCCCTCCACCTGCCTGGCCCGTCTTCTCCAGGCCGCCGACTCGATCTTCGATCACCTCGCCTGGAGCACGGCGCTGCCTCACCCCGCGGGATTTCTGGTCCTGCCCGTCGTGCTCCGGCCGGAGGAGGCGGAGCTGGTCACGCCCCAGCTCCTGGCCCGGGCCCGGGCGGCCCTGGAGCCGCACTTCAAATACGTGATCTTCGATCTCGGCACGACGCTTGACGACTGCGTCCTAGAGGCGCTGGAGGTATCAGATCACCTGATCCTGGTGGCAACGCCCGAGCTCACCTCGATGCACGACACCCGCCAGCTGATCGATCTCGCCACCCACGTCCTACGCGTCCCCGCCGGACGCGTGCACGCGGTGTTGAACCATCGTTCTCCCCACTCGGCAATGAATCTCGATGTGGTGGAACAAGTCCTCGGTCAGGCCATGGCCGCTGAGTTCGCATACTACGGGGCCCGGCCCGAGTTGACCGGCCTGGCGGGCCAGCTCCAGATCCAGGTCGATCCTCGCGGGCGCTTCGCGCGGAGCGTGCGCTCCCTGGCCGATCATCTCGGTGGCGAGGACGCCTCGGCCGGGCAATCCGCCTGATCGGGCTCCGACGGCCGAGCCCACAAACCATCCGCCCAGTCCCCGCCGATCCTTCGACCGGGGCCGAATTTCAGCTCCATTTCGACGCCGCCGGACAAGTGTGGAGGAGGAAAGATTGAAGTCGCGAGAGCAGTTGGAAGGGCGGGCGGGGCAGCTCGACGGCCGAGTCGCAATCGTCACCGGAGCCACCTCGGGGATCGGCCGCGGGGTTGCAACCAGGTTCGCAGCCGAGGGGGCGGTGGTGGTGGCGGCCGGTCGCGACCTTGGTCGCGGCCAACTTCTGGTCGAGGAGATCACCGCCGCGGGGGGCAGAGCGCTGTTCGTCCCCACCGATCTGGCGCTGGTCGGGGACTGCCGCCGCCTGGCCGACCGCGCTGCCGAGGAGTACGGCCAGATCGACATCCTGGTCAACGCGGCTGGCGTCTTCCCCCTCGGCCCGGGGCTTGAGATCGACGAGCAGCTGTACGACCGGACCTTCGACGTCAACGTCAAGGGGGCGTACTTCGCCGGCCAGGCAGCGCTGCGTCACATGCTTGCCCGAGGGCAGGGCCGGATCATCAATTTCTGCTCCGTGGCCTCCATCACCGGGATGGCCGGTGGCTCGCTCTACTGCGCCACCAAGGGCGCGCTAATGACCCTGACCAAGGCCTGGGCGGTGGAGTTCGGGCCCCAGGGAGTCCTGGTCAACGGCATCGCGCCGGGCACCATCGAAACACCGATGAACGCCCATCTGCGGGTGGACCCTCAATACAACGCCGAGCTCGTGAGCCGCACCCCGCTGGGTCGCAACGGTCAGGTTCAGGACATCGTGCCCGCCGCCCTGCTCCTAGCCGGAGACGAGGGCTCCTTCTTCTGCGGATCCATCATCGTTTGTGACGGGGGCTGGGTGGCCCAGTAGCCGCTCAGCTCCTGGCCGCCATGGCGCTGAACAGGCAGAGCGCGTTCGCCAGCCGGATCTGATCCGGACTCCGCGGCCGCACCAGCAGAAGCTGGGGGCTGCAGACGATGATCGCGAGCGCCTTGGCGCGGCTGGTCGCGACGTTGAGGCGATTGAGGCTGTACAGAAATTCGATGCCGCGCGGAGCGTCGTCCGCGCTCGAGCTGGCCATGGAGTAGATGACCACCGGCGCCTCCTGGCCCTGAAACTTGTCCACTGTTCCGACCCGAGCCCCCTCTGGAAGCGCCGTCTTGAGCCGGGCCACGTGAGCGTTGAAGGGCGCGACCACGAGCAGGTCGTCGACGTTCATGGCTCGGCAGGCCCCGGTCTTGTCGATCCAGGTGCCGCGCCGCAGACGCTCGAAGAGGCCGACCACGACCTCGATCTCCTCGGGCGAGGTGGTGCGGTTGCCTCGGTGCGGCACGGGGATGAACCGGAGCCCGGCCCTCAGATCCGACTCCACGCTCGAGATCGCCTGCCGGCGGCAGCTGGGGTCGGACTCCAAGCGGCCGTCATACGCCACCTCGGAGACGAACTCACACACGAGCGGATGCATCCTCCAGCTTGTCGATAGCAGGATGCCGAGCTCGGGATCGATGGTTGGATTCCCGGCCAGGACGTGCCCGAGTCCGGAGACATCGGACCCGCTGGGATGAGCGCCCTTGGAGGGCTGGGAAAGCTGCTGGGGATCGCCCAGGAGGACCAGGTTGGTGGTGGCGCCGCTGACCGCCAGGACGTTGGCCAGCGACATCTGACCCGCCTCATCGATGAACAGGTAATCGAGGCTCCCCACCGCCTCCTCCCGGGACCAAAGCCAGGGCGTCCCACCCACGACGTCAACCTCGCCCGCCGCCAGCGATTGGTAGATGGCAGAGTTGGAATCGATCCTGATCAGACTCTGGTCGCCGGTCGGCTCCGCCGGGTCACACTTCTGCATGCGCCGGACCTGGTGCCCCAATTCGGCCGCCGCCTCGGCCACCGCCGCCAGCAGATTGGCGATGACCTTGTGGCTGCTGGCGCTGATCCCCACCCGAAACCCGGCGTCCGCCAAGCCCGCGATGATCATCCCGGCGGTACGGGTCTTGCCGGTGCCGGGCGGGCCCTGCACGGCGAGATAGGAGCCCTGCAGGAGCGAGGCGATCCGCTGCGCGGCGCGGGCGGGATCCTCGTCGGCGCCGCAGAGCGGGCCCGCCGCCGGCGCCGGGCGCAGACTCGGAGGCGACCTGCGGAGCAGGTCGGCCGCCGCGCCCGCGGCTCCCAGGCCGCCGGCCGCGACCGCCGCGCCCAGCCGGTCCAGCGCACCGCGCAGGACGTCGGTCATGACCGGCTTGGCCGGTATCAGGGCCGAGGGGTGGGGGCGAACTGAAGTCGTCCCCCACCGCAGGTCGATCGTTCCCCGCTCTCGGTCCAATCCGTCCACCTCGCCCACGCCCCGTCCGGTGCGGGGATCAAGGGGCTTGTCGCCGACATCGATCTTGTATTCCTGCTCGGGGTCGAACGCGTACCGATGGATCGCCGAGCGCTTGATCTGGCCCACCGTGCTCAGAAAGCTCAGACCGCCGATTGAATCGGGGTCGTCGACGAGCTCGTCGTCCGTCTTCGCGATCCGATCGAAGTGCGCCCACCAATCGGACTTTTCCTCTCGCCGGTGCCAGCTGAGGCTGTGAGCGAGGAGCCACCTACCCTGTTGATCGGGAGAACGATCGTCACGCTCCTCGGGCACGCCGGCCAGCAGCCGTGCCGTCAGCGCGGCTGTCGCCGCCGCTCGGGCGGCAGCCGGCGGCTCGACTTCCGATTCGCGCGGCAGGGGTCGGGGCACCTCGACTCCGAAGATCTCGGTGGCCTCGAGGCGGCGCGCCTCGAGCCAACCCCTAAGTCCCCAGGTGCTCTCGCAGTCCGCCCGGTTGTAGTCCTCGATGCCGTCCAACAATTCCTGGCGCCGCTCGCTGCGCCAGCGCTCGTACGCCACGATGCTGGACCCGGCGTCGGTGACCGCTTGGGCCCGAGGCGCGAGGTAGAAGTGCTCGATGCTCTTGAGGGAATAGGACTCCTCGGAGACGCGCACGCCCTGACGCACGACCTGGTAGAGATCGACGAACAACCCTCCTCGGAGCATGCGATCGAGCTCCTCCTCTCGGGTCGCATGGCGCCCCACCAGCCGCTTTAAAGCGACCGGCTCGTAGGCGGCATAGTGATAGACGTGGAGAGCCGGGTCGGCGTCCCAGCGTTCCATCACAAAGTCCATGAAGGCCTCAAAGGCTCGCTTCTCCTGCTCCCGATCGTGGGCCCAGAAGGCTCGGAAACGCGGCCTCGAGGCGTTCTGTTCGAGCACTCCGAACAGATATTCGAGCCCCTCTTCGTGGAAGTACGGGTCCCCCTCCATGTCGAAGAACAGATCGCCGGAGGCGGGCGGGGGGAGTGCCCCCAACCCGATTCCAGGGCCGATGGCGTCGATCAGTTCGTGAATCCGGCGCCCAGTCGAACGCGCCTCAACCTGGAGCTGGGCCTGGCGTCGGATCCGCGCATAGGCTCGATCGGAAATGCCGGGCACCTGGTCCAAGCTGGTGGCGGCCAGCGCCGCCATGGTCTCAACCCCGGCCAGCCGCAGCCGTTTGATCTGGTCGCTTCGAATTGCCGCCACCAGGGAGAGGTGGTCGTCGGAGCTTCGGCGCTTCTGGCAGCCCTCGCGCCAGCGGCAGACGTTGCAGTACTCCACCGGCTCGGGGTAGGTGTCCACCGGCCCCGCGGCCAGCGCCGCCTCGAGCCGATGGCGGGCGGACTGGGTGAAAGCGGTGTAATCGCCGACGGCGAACGACTGTTGACGGCCGTCGCCCAGGATCAGGTGCATCTGGTTCGGCAGGTTCCCCTGGAGTCGCCCCACCTGCTCTGAGTACAGGGTGGTCTGGAGCAGGGCACGGGTCTTGGCGTGGCGCGCGAGCTTGGCGTCGACCACCTCGTAGGAGTAGTCGCCGAGCCCACTCGGGCGATCCACTCGGATCAGAAAGTCGGCCTTCCCCAGCCAGCGTCCATCGAACATCGTGGCCTGGTAGATCAATCGCGCGCCCTGGGTCATGGCCGACCGAGTCGCCCCATCGGCGCGGCTCAGGGCCGTGGGTGAGTTGCCCCAATCGGCGATCTTTAGCTCCGGTCCGTGCTCAGCTCTAAGGCGCGCCAGCTGTTCGGCCTCGTGCTCCTGACCCAGCCGGCTCAACAGGGCGAGGCCGGGATCGTCGGGGACCGGGCGGGTCAGCTCACCCAGCGCGGCGCGGCGTTCGAGCTGGAGCAGATGCTCGCACTCGAGGTATTCCGCCAGGTCGGTGGCGGAGGTGATGATCTGTGATTCGAAGGCGTACACCGGGCGCGATATTAAGCCTCGTGCTCGGCGGGCGGGACGGCCGCGCACCGCCAATCTCGCCGGCGCAGATCTGCCCTGTGGCCCAGCGCCGAGCTCCCTCCAAGCTCATCGAGCCTCGAATCGGCGGGCCGGCCCAGAGCGTGAGGCGCGCGGCATCAGGACCAGCGCCAGCCCGGCGGCGGTATCAGGGGCGGGGGAGCGGCTCCAGGATTACGGCCATGCGCCGGCAGTTCTTGGCGGCCTCACGAGCGTGCTGGTACAGCGCGCCATCGACGGGTGCGCCGTTCACGATCGGATATCCCCAGTCGTCCAGGGTCACGCGTTCGGGCAGCAGCTCGGCGCAGTAGCCGTCGGCCCGGCAGCGCGTCATGTCGACCCGAAGCCGGTGTTTCATCGCCACCCCGCGGGCGCAGGCACCGTCGGCAGGCGGCCCGGCGCCTGCGCGGTGAGGCAGGGCCGGCGGCGATGGAACTCAAAGTCTTCCTTAAAGCTGGCCCAGGCACTGCGCAGCATTCCGACCGCACCGTCGGGATGTTTGCAGGCGCCCCGCCCGGGCGCGAGCTGGGCCGCCCATCGCTCCAGCTTGGCAAACTCCCCAGCCCGCGCCTTACCCGCCGCGATCGCCTCCACCAGCGTCGCCAGATCATCCAGCCCATACATGCAGGGGCCACATTGGCGCGCGCTCTCCAGAGCCAGGAAGCGGAGGATCCGCGCCGTCTCCGCCACGCCGCAGACACCCTCAGGGAGCACGTGGACGACGCCGCAGCCGAGCTTCAAGTCCTCCTTGGAAAGCGCGTCGTCGTCCAGATGAAGGCTGAGGGCGCGCCGCGCGGGGACCCAGGTTCCAAAGTACCCTCCCAGGAGCACGGCCTGGCAGCCCTGGGTCAGGCCCCCGGCCGCCGCCACCGCCGCGCCCAGGGTGCCGCCGTGCGCGATCTCGTACACGCCGGGGTGCGCCACCGCCCCCGAGACCGTGAGCAGTGTGGTGCCCGGGCTGGCCTCGGTGCCCAGAGCGCGAAACCACTCCGGCCCCTGGCGCCCGATGAGTGCGGCCATCGCCGTGGTCTCCACGTTCTGGACCAGGGTCGGGCGGCCCCCGACTCCCTTCTCGAACGGCCGGGGCGGAACAGATGCCGGTTTGGCCTCTCCACCATTGATCCAGCGCACCACCGCCGTTTCCTCTCCGGCCACGTACCGGGGCGGGGGCGTCAACAAGGTCACGCGCCGCAAACCGGTGCGGCTGCGTTCCCGCTCTGCAATGGCGGCCTGCAAGGCCTGGATCGAAGGCGTGAACGCGCGGTTCACGTAGAGCACGACCTCTGTCGCTCCCACCGTCTCCGCCGCCAGCTGGGCCCCGTCCAGCACCAGATGTGGCCGCAGCGACATCAGCAACTGATCTTTGGCGCTGGCGGGCTCGCCCTCGGCCCCGTTGATGACGACCACCGCGTGTCCGCCAGCGCGCGTCCACACCGCATCCCACTTGCGCACGGTCGGGAATCGGGCCCCGCCGCGGCCGCGAAGACCACTTTGGGCGAGCGCGGCCAGGAGCCAGGTTCCCCCGGACGGGAGGGCACCGATCCGCGCCGTGTGAGCGGCCAGGGTTTCGCGCCCCGCGCTCAGTCCGGGGCCGGCCAGCAGCCGGAGCGCGGTCGTGGGTTCTTGGGCGATGGCCACGTCTCCACGCTAGGCGCCCACTGTTGCAGGCCGATTGGAGGGAGCTTGGGCTGGGCTCAGAGTCGACCCTTTCCGCCGCCGCGGCCGATACAGAGCCGGGGTCGGCCGGATGGTCTTGACGAGGGCCTCGGTGCGGCACCCCCGAAGCACGCGTTCGCCGCGCTCGGCGAGTCTTACCGCGCGGGCTTGCCCGGGGGTCCGCCGAGGAGGCTCCGGTCGCCTGATATGCTTCCAGGCGATTCGGCACTTGATGGAGGTGGCACCCAGCCCATGGTCAACGACGACAACCATTACATGATCCACATCGACGAGGTCGCCCCCAAGGCCGTCTCGGAGGCCCTGGGCTGGAAGCAGATGGACATCCGCTTCCCGCTCCCGGTGGAGATCGCGCGCTCGGGTGGTGTGGCCCTGTTCCGGGCCGTGTTCAAGCCCGGATCCCAGCACCAGGCCCATTACCACCCCAACGCGGACGAGTTCTACTACGTGATCCGCGGCCGCGCCGGAGTCGGTAACGGTCAGGAGGAGCACGAGGTGCCGGCTGGAACCATCGACTTCGTGCCCAAGGGCAAGATCCACTGGCTCAGGAACCTGGACTCTGAGAGCGAGGTCGAAGTGCTCGGCGGGTACCTGGGTGTGGGCAGCTTGGAGGAGGCCGGCTATGAGTACGTCGGAAACCCGACGGGCGAGGTCAAGGGCTAGACCCAGGGGCTAGGGCTGAGCGAGGCTGGCTGCAGAGTCCCGTCCCAAGCGGCGCCTCGGCTCGGGCCCGGCCATCTCGGTTGTCAGCGTCTGCTTAAGAATCGTAGTCAGGAACAGCGTTGAGACGAGGAGGTCGGAGTGCCGGTCGTTGACTTACACACGCACATAACGCCAGAGGGCTTCAAGCAGGCGATCCGCGACCACGGTGAGTGGCACGGGCTGAAGGCGAAGGTCGGAGAGCTGCAGTTCCCCGGATTCCGCCTCAGCGTCGAGGAGCGGCTGGTCCAGATGGCGGATTGGGGCGTCGACGCCCAGGCCCTGTCGCCCAACGTCGGCTTCTTTCAGTACGACAACGATCTCGAGGTCACCAAGGCCATCGCGCGCGAGTGCAACGACGAGATCGCTGACATCGTGGCTGAGCACCCGGGCGTGTTCATCGGCATGGGCACCGTGCCCATGCAGGACATCCCAAGCGCGATCAGCGAGCTCACCCGGGTGATTCAGAGCCTGGGCTTCAAGGGCGTGATCATCGGCGATCACGTGAACGGCCAGACCTACGACGATCCCCGTTTCCTACCCTTTTTTGAGGCGGCAGAGAGCCTTGGCGCCCTCCTCTTCTTTCATCAGAGTGGGGGGACCTTGGTCAAGTCGAGGATTGCCGGCTACTACCTCGATAACTCGGTCGGCAACCTCACCGAGCGAGCCCTGACCTTTGGGGCCATCGTCTATGGCGGGGTGCTCGATCGCCACCCGGAGCTCAAATTGATGCTCGCGCACGCCGGCGGTTACGCCGCATTCGGCGCCAGCCGGATGGATAAGGCGTCGGGGGTCCTGGAGCGCGGTGCGGATGCGGGACGGGGATTCGTCCCTCCCCTTGACCATGAGGGCACCTCGACCCCGATCCACCGCGCTCCCAGCTCCTATCTGAACAGCTTCTACTACGACTGCTGCACCTTCTCTGGACCGACCCTGCGCTTTCTCATCGATCAGGTGGGGATCGACCGGGTGGTCCTGGGCACCGACTACCCCGCGCCCATGGTGCTGGACGACGCCGTGCACTGGGTCCGGGCGCTCGATTGTCTGACCGACCAGGAGAAGGACGCCATCCTCACCTCCAACCCATCGCGTCTCGCCGGCCTTTAGGCCGGCCGGACGCTGGGGCCGGACTCGCCTAACGCGATCGGTCCCTAGACCACGCCCTGCTGCTTCAGGTCCGCCAGCTCCTGGGGGGATAGACCCATCAGCTCCTGGTAGATCTGTTGGTTGTGCTCACCCAGGGCGGGCCCGGCGTGCCGCACCCGCCCAGGGGTCTCGCTCAGCCGGGGCTGCACCGCGGGCATCCGGATCGGTCCCAGCTCACGATCGTCGACCGTGATGATCGCCTCCCGGGCCGCCATGTGCGCGTCGGTGACCAGATCCCGAATGTCCCAAATCGGAGCCACCGCCACCTCGTGGTCGAGCAGGGCCTCAATGGCGTCGACCTGGGTTCGCTCGCCCA
>Ga0307373_10007320_pt1 | contig 17273 bp, 17 predicted proteins | sample OX2MG_FD_202534 | JGI IMG/M metagenome (GOLD analysis project Ga0307373, IMG submission 202534) | Soil microbial communities from Risofladan, Vaasa, Finland - OX-2 | ecosystem: Environmental > Terrestrial > Soil > Coastal area > Acid sulfate soil | place: Finland: Risofladan, Vaasa | collected... | reverse complement strand
TGGTCGTGCGAGCGCCGATCGCGAGCACGAGCGCGTCATAGTCGAGATAAGCGAAGGACGCTAGGCGCACGCTGTGATCGTCGGGAGCGACCGCCTCCAGTCGATCCACGCGGAATGACGCGCCGGCATCGTCGGCAATCGCCTCCAGGTCATACGTGCGGGGCGGGGTCTTCTCGAACGCCTCCGCGGTCGCGGCCGGCTTGTACGCGAACACCGGGGAGGCGGAGATCAGGGTCACACGCACACGCTCAGGCGCGAGCGCGCGCAGGGCGAGCATCGCCTCCACCGCGCCGAACCCGCCGCCCGCTATCAGCACATGTGCTGGATCCGATGGTGAGGTGGTGAGTGCCATGTATTGAAGATCGCACCCCGTCACCGGCCGGGCATCCGTGAAAACCCCGGAAGCTCAGACCGGGGTACTACGGCGCCGCTGGTGTTCAGAGTGGCCAGCAGGCGCAGCTCCTCCATCAGCAGGCGGGGCAGCAGGAAATGCTCGCGCACGTGCTCGCGACCGCTGTGGCCGAGCTGCTCAGCCAGCTCGCGGTCGTTCAGCAGCTCGAGCATCGCCCGCGCGCACCCCTCGACGTCCTCGACGAGCAGACCGCCGACACCTTCGGGCATCTGCATCGGGATGCCGCCGGCGCGTCCGGCGACGACCGGTGTGCCCTTCCACAGCGACTCCGAGACGACCAGCCCGAAGCCCTCGCGAATCGACTTCTGCACGACCACCTCGGAGAGGCGCTGGAAGGCATTGACCTCGACGTTGCCGACACCTGTGAGGTTGGTGTAGACGTGGATCAACTCCTCACGCTCGGCGACCTCTGAGACCTGACGGTAGACATCCCATCCCTCGGGGTCATCGAGCGCCATCGAGCCGACGAGCGCGAGCTGCAGGTCTGGAATCTCCTCGCGTACGAGCCGGTAGGCGTCGATTACTCCGAGCGGGTCCTTCCACTGGTCAAAGCGCGATACCTGTGTCACGAGCCGTCCCGGGAGGTCCAGCCCGATCCAGTCGAGGATCTGGCTGGCCATATCCCGCTCGAGGTTGATGTTCTTGGGACTGAGCGGGTCGATCGCCGGCGCGATTGACTCCACCCGCGCTACAGGAAAATCGGGAGGCACGAACTCGGGCATCGTGAACACCGCCGCGTCGAACCCGGCGAGCAGCGGCTCCAGGAAGCTCCAGGCGTCGGGATTGGGTTCGCTGGTGTCGATGTGACAGCGCCACACCCAGCGTGCGCTGCCCTTGCCGTGCGCCTGCAGTAGCCCGGCGGGCTGGGGGTCGTGGATGACTATGAAGTCATAGCCGCCGTCCAGGGTCGCCGCGTTCTCCTGAAGGCAGCGCATGTAGGCGGCCTGCTCGGCGTCACTCAACGAGCGTGGCGCGCCCTGCAGGGCGTTGTGCAGTGCCTTGGTCGCGTGAAAGAAGTCCTCATCGCCGCCGATCACCTTCCAGTCCACCGTGAGACCGAGATCGCGCAGCAATGGAATGCTGGAGCGCAATAGCTCGGACACCCCGCCGCCATAAGACGTCGCGTTTACATTGAGGACGCGCGCGCCCTCGAGCGCCCGCGCATGCTCACGCAGCTCCTGCATTATCGGCTCTGGGGCGATCCCGTCGTAGGCGTCCAGCGACCAGTGCCCGACTGTCACCTTCTGCAGCACTTCAGGGTCCTATCAGGTCGCGTCGCCTGAAGGTCCACAGCGCGGCGAGCGCCGCCGCCACGCCGATCGCCACCATCGCGGCAGCGTCGCCCGCGCGGAAGGCCTGTGCCGGCACTAGGCCGACGTGCTGGAAGGGCGTCACTTCGATCAGCCACCGCGGCGCGCTCAGTGCGCCGCCGAATAGCTGCCACAGGAACGCGACCATCACCAGACCGTAGGCGATGCCGCTGCTCGCGCGCGGAACGATCGCGTAGGCGAGCGTACCCAACCCCAGGAACAACAGCGCTACCGGCAGGCAGTTGGCGCCCGCCCCGAGCATCTGAGGAAGCGAGACACCAGCGTTCTGCGAGACCGCGCCCGCCCACGCGCACAGGCCCGCGAACAGGCCGATCGCGGCGGCGGCGGCGGCCGCCAGCGCCAGGCGCCCCGCCAGCCAGCCGATGCGGCCGATGGGCAGCGCGAACAGCGTTTCCAGCTGCTGGTCCATCTCCGCGTTGCGCGCCGCCGATACCTGCGCGCAGGCGAACAGGCTGAGCACGACCACAAAGAAGATGAACGTCAGGCTCATGTACCCCACGGGCGTCACGATCGAGACGCCCGCGTCGTGCTTCACCTGGCGCTGCAACGCGCCCGACAGCCCCGCCGAGGCGATGCTCGTGCTGATCGCCCCCACCACGAAAGCGAAGAAGCCGCTGCTCAAAAGCCAGATGGCGAAGCTGGCGCGCTCGCCACGCAGGGTCTGCGCCAGCGGCGAGCCGAGCAGGCGCGGGTTGGGCGGGGCGTCGTCGCGCGTCGGCAACAGGCCCGTGTCGATGTCGCGCCGCAGCGCGATCCGGCCCGCCACCACGATCAACGCCACGCTCACTGCGACCGGCAGCAGCAGCACCCACGGGCGCGCGCCGGTGAACGGGCGCAGTTCCTCGGCCCAGCCCAAGGGTGTCACCCAGCGCAACCATTCGAATGACGTGGTCGTGTCGGCCACCACACGTGCGAGGAAGGAGACGATGAGGGCCGCGGTGCTCAGCTCGATCGCGAAGCGACGGGATGGCGCGAGCTGGCTTGCCAGCGCGCCTACCCCCACGAACACCGCCGCCACCGACACGACCGCGAGCGCCATGTAGGCCGAGCCGCCCACAGGGAGCTTTGCCACGGCGAGGCCCAGGAAGCCCGCCAGCCACAGCAGCGCGATGCCCGCAAGGATCGCCGCGAGCGCCGCCAGGTAAACGTTGCGCCGCGCCACAATGCCCGCTAGCACCAGCTCCGCGCGGCCGGCGTCCTCCTCGGTGCGCATCGCGCGGATCGCCGCCAAGAGGCCCCATACCGCCGCCAGCAGCGTGAGCACGCCGCCGATTCGCCAGGCCGCGTAGCCGCCGACCGTGAGCAGGTCGTACGGCTTGCCGTAGAACAGACGCACCGCGTCGTTCGTGCCCAGGCTGCGCGCGAGCGCCAAGCGATCGGACAGCGCCGGGTAGGCCGAGCGGTAGGCAACCACGTTGGCGTAGGTCGTGATGAAGAACAGCAGGGCGAAGGAATAGGTGCGAATATGCCCGTCCGCGAACGCGCGCCGTACGATCGCCGCGATGCCCCGCCGCTCGGCGCCTGCGCTAGCCGCCGCCATGGCCATCGCTGCCGTCGTAGTGGTGCAGAAAGATCTCCTCGAGCGACGGCTCGCGACTGCTCAGCGCCACGACGGGATGCCCCGCCAGCGCCTCGATCAGCGGCGCCACACTGCCGGTCACCTCGAAGTGCAACGAGTTGGCGCCCCCATTGGAGACGCTCACGCCCGACAGCCGATCGAGCCGCGGCGGCTCGCCCACGAAGGTCACGTCGATCGTCTGCGCGCTCAGGTGGCGCAACTGCTGGAGCGTCCCCTCGTCGATCAGGCGCCCTTCGCGCAGGATGCCCACCCGGTCGCACAGCGCCTCCACCTCGCTGAGGATGTGCGAGGAGAGGAAGATCGTCTGCCCGCGCTCCTTGGCTTCCTGGACGGCCGCTCGGAAGACCACCTCCATCAGCGGGTCCAGGCCGCTGGTGGGCTCGTCGAGCATCAAGAGCTCCGCGCGGCTGGCGAGCGCCGCGATCAGCTGCACCTTCTGGCGGTTGCCCTTCGACAGCGCGCGCACCTTCTTGCCGGCGTCCAACGCGAAGCGCTCGATCAGCTCCGTGCGGTAGGCCACGTCAGTGCCGCCGTGGATGCGCGCCAGGAACTCGAACGTCTCCGCGCCCGTCAGCGCCGGCCACAGGAAGGGCTCGCCCGCGACGTACGCCACGCGCCGGTGCGCAGTCACCGGCTCGCTCCATGCATCGACGCCAAACAGCTCAGCGCGCCCACTGCTCGGGCGGTGCAAGCCAAGCAGCAGGCGGATGGTCGTAGTCTTGCCGGACCCATTCGGGCCGAGATACCCATACACCTCGCCCTCTCCCACCGACAGGTCGAGTCCATCCAACGCAAGCGTGCTCCCGTAGCGCTTGGTTAGTCCCTCCGTGCGAATCGCGGGTTCCACGAAGTCTCCTCGCCAATGCAGGACATCATGCAGGCAGGCTATTGCGATTCCCGGCAGTGAGCATCAGCCTTCGCCCGCACCGGGACTCAGGGAAAAACCGCAGCAACAAGGAGCCGGTGCGAGCATCCGTATTCCTCCGTACCACTCGGACGGGCGAACCCCGATGCGGACTCACGGGCGGGTGGTTATCTTCGTTTTCATGTTCGACAGGATCGTGGTGGGTTATGCGAGCGACCAGGCGGGACGCGACGCAGTCAAGCTGGCCGCGAGGCTCGCGGCCGCACTGAGCAGCCAAGTAACAGTGGTGTATCCATACCATCCGTTACTTGCCTCGGTGACGGGCGAGGAGGCCGAGAGGTACGTCCGTGAAGAGGTGACGGCGCTTACGGCAGGCATCGACAGGCTGGCGGCGCCGGCATACCACTGGAGTCCGTCGCCCTGGCCCATCCATGCGTTACACGAGCTCGCAAGCTACGAAAAGACGGACCTCATCGTGTTCGGCGCAGCCCGTGAGGGGCTGGTTGATCATCTGCACGTCAGCCTGATGGAGCGCATGGTGCATGGCGCGCCGTGCGCTGTTGGGGTGGCTCCCGCCGACTACGCCGGCGGCGGCCCGGCGGAGGCTTGTCGTATCGGCGTCGGCTTCTCCGATTCCGAAGAGGGCAGGAAAGCTATTCACCTGGCCCAAGAGCTTGCCGAGATCGTCGTCGGCGAACTGGAGGTAATCGCCGGTTCAGGCTTGAGCCCAGCGCTTGCAAGCTACGCGTTCTCCTCACCCTCACTACCGGCCGTCGAGGACGAGATGTACGCCGAGACCAAGGCCAACCTGGAGCGGGTAGCGGGCGACCTGAGTGGTAGTGCGCCGGTTCACCTCGAGACGATCAGGGGAGATCCCTCTGGCGTGCTGATCGAGCGCTCCAACAACCTGGACATCCTGATGCTTGGCTCGCGAGCATACGGGCCGCTGCGCCATGTGCTGCTGGGGAGTGTCTCGGCCCGCGTGATGCGCGAGGCGCACTGCCCGGTGCTGGTCGTTCCTCGCGGCACTCCTGAACACGGCTGAGCCGTTGGAGAGCGGGCTCAGCGAGGCTGATGCGGCCGCCCGTCTCGCGGCCTTGGGGCCTGTCGCCAAGCAGGCAAGTAGTCGCTCCTACGGGAGCATCGTGCGGGCGAATGTCCTGACGGTGTTCAACGTGATCCTGGGTGCCTTCGGGGTCGGGACGGGAACGGTCACCGGATACCTCTTCGCCCTGCACGATCTCGACTGCACCGTGATGCAGGCCCGCACCGTCGCGGCTGCAGTGCTTGTCACCGTCGGGCTGTACCTGGTGCTAGCGCTTGAGGCCGCCGACTCGCGCAGACGCTCAACGCTCGTGAGCGGCATGTGTCTGTCTCTGGGTGGTTTATTCATCGCGGCGTTTGTGCTCCCCACCGTGCGGCGCTTCTTCGCGCTCAGCCTGCCAACACTGGGCATGATCGCCACAGCCGTGCTAGCCAGCGTCCTGGCGATCGGCGCACTTTCACTCGCCGGTTACACACCTGTAGCCGGTGACACCGCCGCAACTGCGGAGGAGCAGACATGAGGGCTCGCTGGCTGGAGCGACTGCGCGTCCTGGGAATACCGGGCGTCGCGCTGAGCGGCATTACCCTCGGCGGGGTGCTCGCGTTGCTTGTGGGGACCGCTCCGGCTGACGCCGTGTGGGCGGCGACCGTCGCCTTCATGCTCGCGCCGCTGACGTGGTCGGTGGCACGCTCACTGCGGCGAGGAGACATGGGCGTGGACGTCATCGCCCTGCTGGCAATGGCGGGCGCACTCGCCCTGGGCGAGTATCTCGCCGGCGCCGTGATCGCGCTGATGCTGGCGGGCGGCAAAGCGCTGGAGGCCTTCGCCTCCGGCCGGGCCCGCCGCGAGCTGACCGCCTTGGTTGAGCGCGCGCCACGCACGGCGCACCGACGGACGCAGGACGGCTGGGAGGAGGTCCCTGTCGAGGCCGTGGATGTCAGCGACGTGCTGCTGGTGAGGGCCGGCGAGGTGGTGGCGACTGACGGCGTGATCGTCAGCGAGCGCGCGGTGATCGACGAGTCCAGCCTCACCGGCGAGCCGCTGCCCGCCAACTATGCCCGCGGGCACACAGTTCGCAGCGGCACGGCAAACGCCGGTGACGCGTTCGAGCTGCGGGCTACCCGGCGCACGGGCGACAGCGCCTACGCGGCCCTCGTGCGGCTGGTGAGAGAAGCCGAGGAGCAGCGCGCTCCCTTTGCGCGCATGGCCGACCGCTACGCCGTGTTCTTCCTGCCGCTGACGCTCATGATCGCCGGGGGCGCTTGGGCGATCAGCGGGGACGCGGTCCGAGCGCTGGCCGTGCTCGTCGTGGCTACGCCCTGCCCGCTGATCTTGGCCGCCCCGATCGCCTTCGTCGCGGGGCTGTCGCGTGCCGCTCACGTCGGGGTGATCGTCAAGGGTGGCGTGGCGATCGAGCGTCTGGGCGACGCGCGCACCGTGCTACTCGACAAGACGGGAACGTTGACGCTGGGGATCCCAGGGATCGAGCGGGTGATCGTGCTCGACGCTATCGCCGGTGAGGAGTTGCTGCGCCTCGCTGCTTCGCTGGACCAGCTCTCGAACCACGTGCTCGCCGCTGCGATCGTGCGCCAAGCAGGCCAGGAGGGGATCGCTCTCGCGCGGCCCGAGCGGGCGCGCGAGGCCCCAGGCCAGGGGATCGAGGGCGTTGTGGACGGTCGGCGGGTAGTGGTGGGAAGCAGCGCCTGGCTGGCCGAGCATGGGATCGGCGCCGGTGACCGCCAGGCGCTGCCTGTGTCAGCGGACGGCAATGCGATGGTGCTGGTGGGAGTCAACGAGGATCTCGCCGGGGTCTTTGTTATGGGCGACCATATCCGCCCGGATGCCCACGAGCTGATCAAGCGGCTACGCGCCGCCGGTGTGAGCCAAGTGGCGATGCTCAGCGGAGACCGTGAGGAGATAGCCCAAGCGGTCGGTCAGCAGCTCGGCCTGGACCGCGTCTACGCCGAGCAGAGCCCAGAGGGCAAGCTGGACATCGTCAGGCGCATCCAGAGTGACCCGCGATGCTCGCCGGTGGTGATGGTCGGCGATGGCATCAACGACGCACCCGCCCTGGCCACTGCTGACGTCGGCATCGCGATGAGCAAGGCCGGAGCGACCGTGTCCTCCGAGACCGCCGACGCGATCATCATGGTCGACCGCATCGACCGCATCGCCGACGCGATCGTGATCGGCCGGCGGACCGTGCGTATCGCCCGCCAGAGCGTAGTGAGCGGAATCGGCCTGAGCGTGTGCGGGATGACCCTCGCCGCAGCCGGATGGCTTGCGCCGGTGGCGGGCGCGATCTTCCAGGAGGCGATCGACGTCGCCGTGATCCTCAACGCGCTCCGCGCCCTGAGCGGCAACCCCGAAAGCGCCAAGGCAACCTCACACGAGGCTGCTGACGATGTCGAGGATCCAGACCACGTCAACCGGTATCTGCGAACCGGCGGCGGAGCATCAGACGCCGAGCGGCCATCAAACGCCTCTCGACATCTATGAGCTCTCCGCTAGCGATTCTGCACGCTGTCGAATGCCCAGCAGCATCTTGCGCTCCATCACCAGTGAGCCGGGCTCCATTCCCAGCATGCCGATGCGCGCGGCAAGCGTTGGGAGGCGAAAGCGGTTGCGACTGATGAGTCTCGTGTTGCCGTTTCGCTCTGTAAGCACGAACGTCCAAACCCAGTTGCCGTCCTCCGAGCGCCAAGCGAGGATATGATTGGGCTCGATCCGTTCGAGTCGCATGCGATTCGCGCCGAAGCCGATCGTCTCGCCGATCTCGGGGTGCTGAAACTCCTGAAGGACGCCGTCTGTGCTGTGCATGTCCAGGCCGAGCAGGTTCTCGATCCAATCGTACGTATAGGCGCCACCCCGCGGAGACGGGCCCATCTGCACGAGCCACGGCCACACCGCCGATGCAGGCGCGTGTATGTCGACTGCGCGTGTCGATACGCCGTCGGCGTCCCTGAGCAGCTCATCTCCCGGCAGCAAGGAAATCCCCTCTGTATCGGTCGCTCCCCACATCAGGATGCGCCGCCGCATCGCGAATTTGTAGAGCGCACAAAATCCCGCTAGCAGCAAGGCGACTCGACGTGATCTCATGAGCCGAGTGTGCAGATTCAGGAGGCGCTCGGCATCCGTAGCATCCCCGACCGGCAGTACGGCATTCCACGGAGGTCGGGTCAGATCGACGGGATCACGATGAATGCGTACCCGACCATGAGGATGGAAGAAGGCTATGCCCACCTTGCCCACGGCTCAACTCGATCCCAGCCGGAAGCAATGCGGCGATCCTGCTGTGCTGCGGGCGCTTGCCGAGCCCGCGATGTACCGCGGGCACCCGCCGGTCGCCGTGCACGAGACGCACGCCTCATGGGTGTTCGTAGTCGTCGATCGCGCGTACAAGGTCAAGAAGCCCGTCGCGCTGGGCTTCCTGGACTACAGGACGCTTTCGCATCGGCACACGGCCTGCCGCGAGGAGGCGCGCGTCAACCAGGAGCTCGCACCCGGCATCTATCTCGGCGTGCGAGCGATCCTCAGGACCCCTGACGGGCTTTGCTTCGCGGCCGAGGACACACCGGGCGCGGTCGAGTACGCCGTGGAAATGCAGAGCTTCCATGGGGCGGACACGATGGAGGGAATGATCGCTGCGGGCACTCTCACGCCTGCTCACATACAGGACATCGCCCGGCGTCTGGCGAGCTTTCACGGCTCCGCGCCTCGCGTCGCCGGGGGCGGGCCGAGCCACGTGTTACAGACATGGCAGACGAATATTCAGGAACTGTGCCGGCTCGAAGATCCCACCCGGCGGTGGGACCTGGGAGTCGCGGAGCACTTCGGTGAGGCGTTCGTAAACGCCCACGCCAGAGAGATTGAGCAGCGCGTTTCAGATGGACACGTTCGCGACGGCCATGGCGACTTGCGCTGTGAGCATGTGCTGGTGAGACCCGCCATCCGCGTGGTCGATCGCATCGAGTTTGACCCCGCGCTACGGCACATTGATGTCGCCGCCGATTTGGCGTTCCTGACGATGGATCTCGAGGCTCACGGCCAGGCCTGGGCCGCGCGAGAGCTCGTGGACGCTTACGTTCAAGCCGGCGGCAGCGCAGGCAGCGAGGCCCTGCGGTCCTTCTACGCCGCTCATCGCGCGCTGGTGCGAGCCAAGGTGACGCTGCTCGACGCTGCCGAGCATGAGTCGAGTGCTCGTGTCGCGCGACTTGAGCGCGCTGAGCGATTGTGGGCACTGGCTGAGCGGCTGCGCTGGCGGGCTCGGCGGCCGCTGGCGATTGTGGTGTGCGGACCGGCGGCCAGCGGCAAGTCGGTACTGGCCTCCGAGCTCGCGCGGCGCTCGGAGATGGAGGTCGTTTCCTCCGACGCGGTCCGCAAGCGCCTGGCTCACCTTGACGAACATGAACCGGCGCGCGCGGAGCACTACAGTGCTCGCTTCACACGCGCGACCTACGAGCAGCTTGGCGACGACGCGCTGCTCGCGCTTCGCCGCAACGATGCCGTTATCGTGGATGCGACCTGCCGTTCACGCGACGATCGTGCTCTACTGCTCAGCAGGCTGCGCCGAGTCGGCGTGACGCATCTGGTCGTCCGCTGCGAAGTCCCACTTGAGCTGGCCGTGCAGCGCGCCACGCGGCGCCTGCACGATCCGCTGCGCGTGTCAGACGCGACACCGCAGGTCGCCGAAGAGCAGTTTCGCGCGTTCGAGGAGCTCGACGAGTTGCCCGAGGGCAGCGTGCTGAGACTCGACACCGCCCAGACCCTGGACACGCAGATCGCCGAGGTCACCCGCGCTGTGGACCGCCGTGGCGCGGAAGGTGCAGCGGGCCGTCAAAGTCCGTAGAAACGCGCACCCGGCTTGGGGAGAGTCCCGGATGTGCCGGCTCCGGGCCGCGTTTAGCTTCGGGTGTGCATGTCACCGCACTCATCGCACCCGACCAAAGGCAGGCACCGGAGATGAAGGCTCTCGTTTATCACGGCCCCGGCGAGCGCGGCTGGGACACGGTCGCTGACCCTACGATCCTCGACCCGACCGACGCGATCGTTCAGATTGACACCTCGACGATCTGCGGGACCGACTTGCACATCCTCAAAGGCGATGTCCCCGAGACCACGTCCGGCACCGTACTCGGCCACGAGGCCGTCGGCACCGTGCGGGAAACCGGAACTAGTGTAACGACGGTCGCTGCGGGCGATCGCGTGCTGATGTCGTGCGTCAGCTCCTGCGGGCGCTGCCGCTTCTGCAAGGAAGGACGCTACGGGCAGTGCCTGGGTGGCGGAGGCTGGATCTTCGGGCACCTGATCAACGGCCTGCAGTCCGAGTACGCGCGCGTTCCGTTCGCCGACAACTCCGTTTACAAGGTGCCTGAGCAGCTCTCGGACGAGCAGGTGCTGTTTCTCGCCGACATCCTTCCCACATCCTTCGAGGTCGGGGTGCTCAACGGCATGGTCTCACCCGGAGATACGGTCGCGATCGTCGGCGCCGGTCCGATCGGCTTGGCCGCCATCCTCACCGCCAAGCTCTACACGCCGGGACGGATCGTGGCGATCGACCTCGCCGGCAGCCGGCTGGACAGCGCGCGGCAATTCGGTGCGGACACCACGATCAACAACGGCAACGAGGACGCGGTTGCCCAGGTCATGGAGCTCACGGACGGCCTCGGCGCCGATGTGGCGTTCGAGGCGGTGGGTGTACCTGAGACCTTCGAGCTGGCCGCCGACCTCATCCGCCCCGGCGGGCGCGTCGCGAACATCGGCGTCCACGGGAAGGCCGCACACCTGCACCTGGAGAAGCTGTGGATCCGCGATGTCACCATCACGACCGGGTTGGTCGACACGTTCAGCATCCCCCAGCTCATGCGGTTGATTGCCAGTGGCCGGCTGGACCCGTCGCTGTTTGCCACCCACCGTTTCCCGCTCGGCGAGACGATGGCCGCCTACGACGTGTTCGCCGACGCCGCCAACTCGGGCGCCCTGAAGGTCGTACTCCAAGGTTCTAACGTCAGCACGCCGGTCGCCGAGACTGAACAGAGCGTGGCCGTCGCGTGAGAGCAAACCGGAAGATCAGTGCTTTACCACAGCCACATCGGCCATTTAACCCGGTGGAGAGACTCCTGGCAGGGGCTAGCTTGAAATGATGTCCACACATCTGCACCTGGCGCCCAGCCCCCCCGGAACCGGATCGGCCGTCTACGCCGCGTCGCCTATCCGCGTGGTCCTGGCAGACGACCATACGATGATGCGCCGCACTCTGCGGCTGCTGCTCGACGGCGAGGACGGCGTGGAGGTGATCGCCGAAGCCGATGACCTGGCGTCCGTTATGCGCAACGTCCATGCTCACCAGCCGCATGTGCTTGTGCTCGATCTCAACATGCCCGACGGGTCTGGCATCGAAGCCCTCAGCAAGTTGCGCGAACGGGCGCCAGAGACACAGATCGTCGTGATGACAATGCAGGACAGCCCGGCATTCGCGCAGCGTGCGTTCGCTGCCGGTGCGATCGGATTCGTGGTGAAGGAGCTCGCCGATGAGGAGTTGCCTCAGGCGGTACGCGCTGCCGCGCGTGGCGAGGAGTACGTCAGCCCACGGATGGCTGCCCGGTTGGACGCGCTGCACCAGGCGCTCACCGAGGACAAGCTGACCGCACGCGAGGTCGAGGTCCTGCGACTGATCGCGCTCGGCCACACAAGCGTCGAAATAGCGCACAAGCTCAACCTCTCCCCGCGCACGGTGGAGACCCACCGCGCGCGGATACACGGGAAGCTTGGGCTCGCCACCCGGGCCGAACTGGTGCGCTATGCGCTAGGACGCGGTCTGCTCAGAACCTGAACGTCCCACAGGGCCGGCAACCTGGCCGCGGTGGCGTGCCGGTAGACAGGCCCTGACAAGGGTGCCCTGCTCTCCGGAATCGATGCTCAGGGCGCCGCCGGCGAGACTCACTCTCTCCTGCATACCCGCCAGCCCAAATCCGTGGCTCCCAGCGTCGGGGTCAAAGCCAGCGCCATCGTCCTGCACCTCGACCAGCAACTCGCCGTCGGACTCCCTGACAGCCACGCGCACCCTGTTCGCCCTGGCGTGCTTGGCCACGTTCGTAAGCGCCTCCTGCACCAGCCGGTAGACGGTGGTTTCGAGATCCTCGTCCAGGCGTTCTTCTCCTGCCGAGGGACTGGGCAGCACGAGCTCGCTGTCGATCTGAAACCCGCTCTGCTCCCGGTGGCGGTCGAGCAGCCCCTCGATCGCGGTTCGCAAGCCCAGCTCATCAAGCGCCGCGGGGCGCAGCTCAGCGATGATCGCCCGCAGGTTCTCGATCTCATGCTCGATCTGCTCCACTCCCTTGCGCATTGCCTCTTGCGCCCGCGGCAGGTCATCTTGGCGCAGCGCCGAGGCAAGCAGCAGCCGCAGGCCCCCGAGGCCCTGCAATGTCTCGTCGTGGAGCTCCCGTGCCCAGCGGCGCCGCTCAGCGTCCGCGGCAGCCAGTGTGCTACGCAACCGGTCGGCCTGCACGCTCTGTGCCAAAGCAACGGCAGTCGCCGCGCTCGTCGCGAACGTGCGCAGCATCTGCTCGTCATCCTCGCCGAACACGTCGCCGTCCTGGCCGCGGTCGAACGCCGCCAGCACGCCCATCGCCTCCCCGCGGTGGACCATCGGCACCAGCAGCGCCGTCTGCGCGTCGGGCACGCCAAACTCGCTGGGGGCGATCCGCAGCCTCGCCGCGACATCGGTGATCCGCTCGGGCCGCCGGTGTTGCAGCACCTGTCCGGACGTGGAGCCCGCGATCGGCAAGCGCACGCCGCGCATCTCCCGTACATGACCGGCGCTCGTGTGTACCACGAGCTCCTCGCCGTCACGCAGCATGATCACGAGACTCCGGGCGCCGACGAGCGCACGTCCCCGCTTGACGATCAGCTCGAGTACATGCTCGAGCGCGATCTCCCCGCCGATCGCGATCGCCACATCACGGGTTGCCTCCAGTCCCCGGAACGCCTTCTCGGCCTCCTCGCGGCGGCGCTCGCTGGACTCGTACAGCTTCGCGTTGCCGATCGCGATAGCGGCCCAGTCGGCGAGGATCACCGCCGCCTCCTCGTCCTGCTCTGAGAATTCATCCTCGCCTTGCTTCTCGGCCAGGTATAGGTTGCCCCAGACTTCTCCGCGGATCACGATCGGCACGCCCAGGAAGCTGCGCATCGGCGGGTGCCCGGCCGGAAAGCCGTAGCTCGACGGATGCTGACCGACATCGGCGAGGCGCAACGGCTGCGGATGCTCGATGAGCGCGCCGAGAACCCCCCGTCCGCGTGGCAGGTCCCCGATCGCCCGGTGCGTAGCGTCATCCACGCCCGCGGTCAAGAACTGCTCCAGCCCGCTGTGCTCGTCGTTCAAAATCCCCAGGGCCGCGTAACGCGCCCCGGTGATTTCCCGCGCTGTCTCGAGGACACGGTCCAGCAGAAGCCGCTGGTCGAGCTCCGTCGTCAAAGCCCGGCCCACATCCAGCAGGCGGCGAATCCACGGCTCCTCGGAATCGATGCTCATCCCCCGGGGATGTTAGTCGCGTCTCACAGATCGGTGTGATCCGGTGGTGCGTAGAAATCCCTGAACCTGCTTGCTGTGGATGGTCTGTGCGCTCCGAGAGCCTCAGCGGCTGTATTCGGTAGTTAGCCCCCACCAGATTGCGGGTTCGCACCGATGGGGGCTCCCAGCCCGACCTTATCCTCGAGTACGTCAGCGTCATCAGCGCGCTGGACTCATTCGGAGACAGCGCGCGCGTCTCAAGGAAAACATCTTGCCGTGCAGGAGGCATCGCGATGGACAGGACATTGAGGTGCCACCAATGCGGGGATGTGATCGGGGTGTACGAGCCTATGATCGTGCTCACCGACGGACTGGCACGCGGCACTTCGAGGGCCGCCGAGCAAGAGACCGGCGATCCGATCGGAGAGTGCTACCACCACGCCTGCTACAGAGAAGCCCACGGCCAGGATCCTCCCGAGTGAGCCCAGCATCCGGTTACGTAGTTTTCCCGCTGCCGATGACGGCTTTCCTCGGCTGCCGAGACTATTCCGTGGACGTAACCTGCAAGCCATGACTACAGATACCTCCCATCCCGAGAAGCTCCGTGTAATCGTCGCCGGCGGAGGAGTCGCGGCCCTAGAGACCGCACTGGCGCTGTGCGAGCTCGCGCCCGAGCACACCGATGTGACCGTCATCGCGCCCAACACGGAGTTCGTCTACCGCCCGATGACTGTCCGCGAGCCGTTTGCTTATGGAGCAGCCCGTCGTTACCCACTCGCGCGGATAGTCCACGATGCCGGCGCGGAGCTGCTGAGTGATGCACTGGCGTGGGTTGATCGCGCTGGGCAGATCGTCCACACCGAGGCTGGTGAGGAGATCTCCTACGACGCGCTCGTGCTGGCGCTCGGCGCCAAGGCGATCCCGCTCTATAGGCATGCGATCACGATCGACGACCGTTGCCTTGACGAGACCCTGCACGGCCTGATCCAGGACATCGAGGGGGGCTACATCTCAAGCCTCGCGTTTGTGTCCCCTGGACGGATGCCCTGGCAGCTGCCGCTGTATGAGATCGCGCTGATGACCGCTGGCCGCGCCTATGACATGCAGGTGGAGCTCGACGTGACAATCGTCTCCCCTGAGGACGCGCCGCTGGCGATCTTCGGCTCGGGCGCGAGCGACGGCGTGCGGAAGCTGCTCGAGCGGGCGCACATCAAGACGATCAACTCCGCCTACGCGGAGGTCCCCAAGCCGGGTGAGGTGGTCATCAATCCTGGTGAGCGGCACCTGCGCGTCGACCGGGTGATCGCGCTGCCCGAGCTCTACGGGCCCTCGATCCGCGGCATCCCGCTCGCGGAACACGGCTTCATCCGCGTGAACCCCTACGGCCAGGTCCCGGACGCCGGACCGGTCTATGCCGCTGGTGACACCACCGACTTCGCCATCAAGCACGGCGGGCTCGGCTCCCAGCAGGCCGACGCCGCCGCGGAATCGATCGCCGCGCTCGCCGGAGCGCAAGTGACGCCCAAGCCTTTTAACCCCGTGATCCACGGCATGCTGCTCACCGACGCAAAGCCTGTCTATCTCACCGCCCACATCGCCGGCGGCCGCGGCTTCAGCTCAGAGATCACCGACACCCCCACCTGGTCACCACCAACGAAGATCGCCGCTAAGTACCTCGCGCCGTACCTCGACACACTCGACCACGAGAGCACCCCGAAGTGAAGCCCGCTCAGGATGCTGCCGGTCCCTGCCTGGTGCTCGGTTACGACCGAACCGACAGCTCCCGCCGGGCGGCGAGGTGGGCCGCGAGCGAGCTCTATCCCAACGGGAAGCTCGTGATCGTCCACGCCTGCCGGCCCCTGCACGCCCCGCCGCCGCCCCTCTCGAGCACACAGGAGCGAGAGCACCTCGGCCGGGCGGTTATCGGCGAGCTCCTGCTGGAGTGCGAGGACTCGCTGTTCGATGTGGACATCGTCACCGAGGTCTCAGACGACGATCCCGTAACCGCGCTGACCGGGGCCGCACGGCGCCACGGAGCCCGTGCGATAGTCGTTGGCTGCGAGCAGCACTCCCGTCTGCACAAGGCTCTCGGCACGGTCACCAGCGAGCTGCTGAAGAGCTCACCGGTGCCGGTCACCGTCGTGCCGTTTACGAGCCTCTCGGACACCGAGCGTGCGGTCACACGGTCCGCCGGCGCAGGGTGAGCGCCCCCAGCGCGAGCGCCACCAGCGTCGAGCCGAGGATGACGACGGCGTCTACCACCATCCCACCGCCCAGCGGGCGTGGGCTGGTCGCGCGCGCGAGGGCGTCGAAGGCGTAGGTCAGCGGTAGCGCGCGCGACGCCGAATACAGCGGTGGCGCCATGTCGCTGCGGGCGATGAACAGCCCGCACAAGAGCAGCTGGGGGTAGATAATCGCCGGCATGAACTGCACCGCCTGGAACTCGGTGCGCGCGAACGCGCTCACAAACAGCCCGAGCGCCATGCCGAGCACCGCGTTGCCGACCGCCAGCAGCCCGAGCAGCCATGCGCCGTGCGGGGCGTTCAGCCCCAGCGCAGTGAACCCGGCGAAGCACACCACTACCGCCTGCACCGCCGCGAGCAGGCCGAACGCGATCCCGTACCCCGCCAGCAAATCCCCCTTGGCAATCGGCAGCGACATCAGCCGCTCCAGCGTCCCGTTGGTGCGCTCGCGCAGCATCGCAAGCGCTCCCCGCCCGACATCGACCCCACGACCTGGCGCTCGCGCCCCGCCAGACGCACCGTCTCGACCACCTGGGAGATGCGCTCGCGACCCACACCGACGACGGTGGCGAAGTAGCGCAAGTTCTCCCCGGCGCTCAGATCGCCGTAGACCGACGGGGCTTGGGTCACGTAGCCCACGCGCCTGCGCAGCGCAGGGGTGCCTGCGTCCTCGCCGAGCACCGTCACCCGGCCGCCCGCGACGATCTGGACGCCCACGATCGCGCGCATCAGGGTCGACTTGCCACAACCGCTCGGCCCAAGCAAACCCGTCACCGACCCGCGGGCGACTTGCAGCGAGACGCCATCGAGCACCGGTCGCCCACCGCGAACAACACGCAGATCCTCGATTTCGATCGCTACGTCACCCACGTGGCCGCACAAGTTATCGCTGAGGCCCGGGTGCGCCTAGAATCGGGCGCAATGCAAATCTGGGAGCTGGATCGTCTACGTGTCGCGGCTCACCAGCCGCAGGTCCTTCGCTCCGATGACGATGCCAACCGCGTCATCGCGCTGCTCCTGCCCCAAGGCGAGGCCCTACAGGAGCACCAGGTGCACGAGCACGCGCTCGTGTTCGTCCTGCGCGGCGAGCTGCTCGTGAGCGCAGGAGCCAGCGAGCGGGCACTGTCCGCGCCGAGCCTGATCCACTTCGACCCGGGCGAGCGCCACGAGGTACGCGCGATCAGCGAGTGCCAACTCGTGCTGTGCCTGGCTCCGTGGCCCGGCCCCGGACACCCCAGCCAACCCGCCAGCACATAGGCCTTGGCCAGCCACGTCTGGTTCATCGTCCG
>Ga0307373_10007319_pt1 | contig 17273 bp, 18 predicted proteins | sample OX2MG_FD_202534 | JGI IMG/M metagenome (GOLD analysis project Ga0307373, IMG submission 202534) | Soil microbial communities from Risofladan, Vaasa, Finland - OX-2 | ecosystem: Environmental > Terrestrial > Soil > Coastal area > Acid sulfate soil | place: Finland: Risofladan, Vaasa | collected... | reverse complement strand
CTTCGACCAGGTGGGCGGCCTGGGGAACACATCGGGCAGCTCACCGGTGCCAAACCTGCCCGCCGGGTCCGTGGCCATCGGCGTGGTGATCGAGCCCTTGCTGGCCTGGTTGTGGGCCGGAGGCCTCCTCGTCGGAGTGGGGGGGCTGCTCGCTCTCGTCCCCGGATCGCGCCGGCGGGCCACCGACCCCGTCTCGGCGCCCTCCGAGATGGTGACGGGCACCGGCCCGTACCCATCGCTCTCGTCGGCACACGGCCAGCACGAGCGGGCCCCCGTTCTCGAGCCGGCAGAGAGTTCAGTGCCCGTCGAAAGCGGCGCTGCCTCCACGTGACCACACGTGGCAGGAGGCGCCACACGACCCGCTGGGCGGCGGGCGCCGTTCTCCTCTGTCTGGCCATCGTCGGCGTGGTCCTCGCGACCCGGACGCCACAGGAGGCCGCGCCGGTGGCGAGCCCACTCGTGGGCCACATGGCGCCTCTCTTCTCGGGCCGGAACATCCAGCACCCCGGCGGTGGGCCGGTGTCCCTGCGATCGCTGCGCGGCCACTACGTCTTCGTCAATTTCTTCGCCAGTTGGTGCGGACCCTGCCAGCAGGAGGCGCCTGACCTCATCACGTTCTTCTATCAAAACGCCCCGCAAGACCACGCCGACATGATCAGCGTCGTCTTTCACGACGAGGTCGCTTCGGCCGAGAGCTTCTTGAAGACTCAGGGAGCAACCTGGCCCGCGTTGAACGATCCCGGAGGGACCATCGCGCAGAACTACGGCGTGACCGCTCCTCCCACCACCTATCTCATCGATCCCTCGGGTCGGATCACCGTCGAACCCGAAACCGGGCCGGCCACCGAGGCGGAGCTGCAGAAGATGCTGGAGCAGGCGCGCAAGCTGGCGCGCCACTCCGCTGGAGGGTCGGGTGACTGACACGTCGACGTCGACGCACCGTCCCCTGTGGGTGCGGGTTTCTGTCCCTCTCGTGGTGCTCGCCATTGCACTCGTGATCGGAAGCGGCGTGCTGTCGGGGAAGCCGCAGACCGCGGCCGAACGTGCGGATGCCATCGAGGCGGTCGTGCGCTGTCCTTCGTGCATCGACGTTTCGGTCGCACAATCCGAGGAATCGACCGCGTTGGCCGTACGTCACGAGATCGAGCGCCAGGTGGCGCAGGGACGATCCACGGCCCAGATCGAGCAAACGCTGGTGGCCCAGTACGGCCAGACGATCCTGTTGGAGCCGCCCGATGCGGCTGGATTCCCCATCATCTGGATCGTGACGATCGTGCTGGGGCTGGGCGCCCTCGGTGTCGTCGTCGTCGTATTCTGGCGACGGTCCCGGCAGTTCTCCGCCGCACGGGAGGCGCAGACGAAGGCGGAGCCAACGTGACGACGGACGCCGCTGGGGGCGACGATGGAGCTCGTTCCGACGTCGAGCAAGAACGATGGTTGCTCAACGATCAACGCGAGTTCCTTCTTCGTTCGATCGACGATGCCGAACGCGAGCTCTTGGCGGGCGACCTGTCCCAGGACGACTACGACGTCCTTCTCCGGCGCGACCAGAAGCGGCTGGCCGAGGTCGAAGCCGAACTGGCCGCGCTTGGCCCGTTGCCAGAAGACGAAACGAAGACGGTGCCGTCGGAGGCGACGGCGCGCCGTCGCCTCGGCACGGGGCGCAAGCTGGGGATCATCGTGGCGTGCCTTCTCATCATCACCGGGCTCGTGATCCTGGTCAATCATGCGGTGAACCCCAGCCTTCCCGGCCAGGCTGTCTCGGGAAGCATCACCGAGTCGAAGGTCGCACTGATCGAGCAGGAACTGGCGGACGCCGTGAGCTTGAACAACAACGGTGAAGGCGTCCAGGCCTTGCAACTCTACGACAGGGTGCTGTCCCAAGATCCGGCGGACCCCAATGCCCTCGCCGCGTCGGGTTGGTTGGAATGGAACTACGGCGAGGCCGGCAGGTCCACCACGGCGATGCAGGCCGGGCGCCGGGCGGAGGAGAAGGCGATCACGCTTGCACCGAACTACTTCGCCGGGCATCTCTTCCTCGGGTTGATCCTCCTCAATCAGGATCACAATGTCACCGGCGCCATCGGGGAGTTCACCAAGTTCTTGGCCGACCATCCGCCCCATGCCCAATTGGTGAGCGTGGCGTCGCTCGTCGCCAGCGGGTACGCGCAGGCAAAAGAGCCCTTGCCGCCGGCGTTGGGGAAGGCGTTGGCCACAGAGACGGGTTCATCAACGACAACAACGACGACGACGTCGTCAGTTCCGTAGCGCCCGTAGGGCAGCGACGACGTCGGCGAACGCGCGGCCGAACGCCTCGATGTCGTCGTCAACGGTGGACCACCCCACCGAGATGCGCAACGAGTGATTGGCGTCGACCCCCATCGCCTCGAGGACCGGGGAAGGCTCAATGCTCTCCGACGAACAGGCAGACCCCGAGTGCACCGCGACGCCGGACCGGTCGAGCCCTATCAACACGGGCTCGGCCTCGACGCCGTGCACGCCCAGGCACACGAGGTGCGGGAGGCGCTCGTCGGAGGATTGCGGGCCCACAATGTCGACGTCCTCAACCGACGTGGCACGTGTCGACAGTGCGGCGATCTGCGCCCCGGAGCGACGAGCCTCTTCGTGGAGCAGGCCCTGGCCGTCTCCGTGCAATGCGGCCGCGGCCGCACCGAACGTCATGAGGGCCGGCAACGCCTCGAGGCCGGCCCGCCGCCCCCGCTCCTGCTCCCCCCCGACGAGAAGGGGCTCGAACCGGCTGCCGCGGCGAAGCACCAGGGCACCGGCACCGGGGAGACCCCCCATCTTGTGGGCGCTCAGGCTGACGAGGTCCGCCCCGAGCTCGTCGAGGTCCAGGGGAACGTGCCCGCACGCGGCCGCCGCGTCGACGTGCACCGGCACCTCGACGGACCGGCACAGCGCGACGACGTCTCGCACCGGCTGCAGCGTTCCCACTTCGTGATTGGCCCACTGGCAATGCACCAGCGCGGGCCGTGGGAGCACCGTGGACCCCAGGCGGTCCGCCAGCGCAGCGCTGTCGATGCGGGCCGAGGCGTCGACCGGAATGCGCTCGGTCGGCGCCAGGCGGTCCGACGCCTCGCGCACGGCAGAGTGCTCGACGTCGGCGTAGAGCACCGGTGCCCCCGGGGCCCGGCGGGTGGCACCCCACACGGCCGCGTTGATCGCTTCGGTACCGCCCGAGGTGAAGACGACCTGGCGCGGGGCAGCGCCGCACAGCGCGGCCACCTGCTGCCGTGCCTCTTCGAGCGCGTCACGCACCGTGCGGCCCTCCTCGTGGAGGCGTCCGGGGTCCGCCGCCGGCAACGCCATCCACCGCGTGAGCGCGGCCAGTGCCTCGGGCCGCGGCGGCGTCGTGCTGGCGTGATCGAGATACGTGCGAGTCATATCGGGTGTTCAGGCAGAAGCGGTGCAGGCCGCGTCGCCCCGGGCGCGGGACGAGAGCATCACCGGCAGCGCCCGTTGGGAGGCACTCCCGCAAAGTCCCGCCAGCAGCCCCGTGACCATTCCCCGGTCAACCGCGCACAAGACGGGGTTCGTCGTGCTCGCATTGCCGAATGGGCACTGCTCGGCGACCACGGCGGTCGTCTCGCCACGGTCCTCGGCGTGCGCGGCGAATCCGTGCGCGGTGAGCGTGTCGGCCACGACGTGCATGGCGGCCCGCACGGTGCGCTGTCCCTCGGTGGGCGTCATGCGGGCGGCCAAGGACCGCCCGTACTCCTCGCCGACGTGCGCCGCCATCTGCTCCGCCACGTCGGGACCCAAGCGCTGCATGGCCTCGGCCAGGAGTCGCATGAGGAGATCGTCCCTCCGCGCCATGAGCCCGACCGTCAGTTCTTCTTCGACGCAGAAGAACTGCTTGGCTGGTCGTCCGGCTCCCGGAGCCTTGCGACTCGTCTCGACCCGGAGGTACCCGCCGTCCACCAGGCGCTGCAGATGATGGCGGGCCACGTTGGGGTGGAGGGAGAACGTGAGCGCCACCTCGGTGGCCGTCACGCCGGGCGCGGCCCGGACACGCAGGAAGATGTCGCGCCGGGTGGGATCGCCAAAGGCGGCCGAAACTGCGGCCACGGCGGCCGAGAAGCGCCCGTCGTCAGTGCCGGGTCCGGGCTCGGCCGCCGGTGATTCTGGCACCACTGCGATCGGGCCCGAGCTCACGGTGGGTAGTCTACCGAAGGATCGGCCCCGTCAGCTGGGGTAATGCGCCCGCCCGGCAAGGTCCGGTGGCGCGTCCTTGGGTCCAGGCACCAACTGAAGACGAGGGAGTGCATGGCAATCGATCAATCACAGCTCACAGCGGTGCTCAATGCGATCGTCGAGCCCGAATTGGGCCTGCCGTTGGGCACCCTTGGCCTGCTGCGCGAGGTGCGGGCACGCCGCCACCGGGTCAGGATCGAGCTCGCTCTGCCCGTGGCCGCGTGGCCCGGGTCCGACGAGCTGGCCGACGAGGTGCACCGGGTGGCCCGCGCCGTACCAGGGGTCGAGGAGATCGAGTTCGATCTGACGGTGATGCACGACGACGAGCGCGCCGCCCTGCGCGTGGGCCTGCGGCAGATCATGTTCGGCGTCAGGGCGGACGAGCTGGTGGACGAAGGCGAAACCGATGACGGGCACGGCCACGGCCACGGGCACGGGGGCGAGCCGACGACCCCGGTCTTCCTCCAGCCGGACTCGGCGACCCGTGTCATCGGCGTCTCCTCGGGAAAGGGTGGAGTCGGCAAGTCGACGGTCACGGTGAATCTCGCGGTGGCGTTGGCCCGTGCCGGTCATAGCGTCGGCCTGCTCGACGCCGACGTCTATGGGTTCTCCGTCCCCAAGATGCTCGGCACCGATCACGACCCGATCATCCTCGGCGACGTCGTCATCCCCACCTCGGCCCACGGGGTCAAGTGCCTCTCAATGGGATACTTCGTCCCCGATGATCAACCCGTGATCTGGCGGGGCCCCATGTTGCACAAGGCCATTCAGCAGTTCTTGACGGACGCCTTCTGGGGCCAGCCTGATTTCTTGCTCGTCGACATGCCTCCGGGCACCGGCGACGTGGCCCTCACCCTGGCGGACGTGATGCCACGGGCGGAGATCATCGTCGTGACGACACCGCAAGCGGCGGCACAACGCGTGGCCCAGCGATCCGCCTTCGCGGCCCGGCGGCTCAAGCTCTCGGTGCGTGGCGTGGTCGAGAACATGAGCTGGTTCACCGGCGACGATGGCACGCGCTACGAGCTCTTTGGTGCCGGTGGAGGCGACACCCTGGCGGCCGACCTCGGTATCCCCCTGCTCGGCCAGGTGCCGTTGGTGGCCGCCGTCCGGCAAGGAGCCGATGAGGGCCGCCCCATTGTGGCGGTCGACCCGCAGAGCGAGACGGCGCAGGCGTTCATCGCCATCGCCGACCGTCTGGCCTCGCTCGGCCCGGCCCGGGTCTACCGCAAGGAACTCAGCCTGCGCTAAGAACCCACGCCGACCGGGAGTTTGTCCGGGTCCCATCCCAAGAGGGCGACCGCCTGGCGGAAGGCAAAGCGGTCGGTCATGCCGGCCACGTAGGTGACCGCGGCTTCGATGGCTTGGGCGCTGCCGGCGACGACGTCGGGTTGCCCATGGGCGATCGTCTCGGTAATCAGATGGGGCCGGTCCGCGAAGTGCTCGACCAGGGCCCGCAGGACGCGCACCACGGCTTCGCCCTGGCGCACCGAGGCATCGCGCAGGTATATGCGCTCATAGTTGCAGGCGCGGAAGGCGGCCAGCGCTTCGGCTGCGTCCTCATCCATCCCCACCTGGCCGCTGCGCAAGGTGGCGGCGACCAAGGCATGGATGAAGGATCCCAATTGCGCACTGCGCCGTTCGCCGCAGAGGTCGCGCACGATCAGGGGGAGTTGGTGGGCGGACACGATCCCCGTCAAGACCGCGTCCTCCCAGTCGTGGCAGACGTAGGCCACCCGGTCGGCCCAGCTCACCACCTCGCCTTCGGGGGTGGCCGGCGCCGGACGCGACCACGAGTGATTGGCGATGCCGTCGATCGTCTCGGCGCAGAGATTGAGAGGCGCCAGTGAGACGTGCGCTCCCCAGGGGGCGTGGTCGAAGCCGCCTGGGAGGAACGGGTCGAGCGCGTCCTCGCTGGCGTGTCCCCCGGGCCCGTGCCCGCAGTCGTGGCCCAGCGCGATCGCTTCGGTGAGAGCGACGTTGAGCCGGCAGGCCCGAGCCATCGCCGTCGCCACCTGAGCCACCTCGAGGGCGTGTGTGAGGCGGGTGCGCTGATGATCCTGGGGGAAGACGAACACCTGGGTCTTGCCGGCCAGCCGGCGGAACGAGGTCGCATGCAGGATCCGGTCCCGGTCCCGTTCGAAACAGGTGCGCCATTCGTCGGGCTCCTCGGTCTGGGCCCGCTCGCCGGCACCACAGGCCCGGCTGGCGCCCGGGGCCAGGAAGCTGTCCTCCCGCTCCTCCCGGGCGAGCCGGGCGAGCGGTTCCGCCGGGCCGGCACTCTCCCCGGGGATGGCTGCCCCCGGGCGATCGATCCGGGCGGAGGAGTCGGCGTGCGCCAGGCGGACGGGCCCCGAATAGCCGGCCATGGTCGAGGCCCAACGCAAGTTGCGGGCCGTCGCGTTGTCCCGATGGACCTGGCTCATGTCATGCAGTCTGCCGCGTCGCTGTAACGTCCAAGTGCCCGCAGGTCCCGCCAGGGACCATCGAGAGGAGCCAGATCAGGTGGACGTGCGCATCGGAATCATCCAGTCACCCAAGGAGCTGGAAGTCGAGCTCAAAGATGACGCCGACCGCGACAAAGTTGTGGCGGAAATCGAGAAGCTCCTCAAGTCGGGTGACGGCGTCTTGTGGTTGACCGATCGCAAGGGCCGCCGGATCGGCGTCCCCGTCGCCAAGGTGGCCTACATCGAGGTGGGCGCACCCACCACCGAGCGTCGTGTCGGGTTCGGCGCACCCTGACGACCCGCCGCCGAAGGACGGACCGTGAACGCGGCGGCTCCTGACCTTCTCCAGCTCAAGCTGGTCTTCGTCACCGGCAAGGGTGGCGTGGGAAAGACGACGGTCGCCGCCGCCCTGGCGCAATTGGGAGCGGATCACGGCAAGCACGTGCTCGCCTGTGAGGTGGATGCAAAGGGCGATCTGGCCGCGCTGTTCGAGGCCGCACCCACGGATTTCGTGCCTCGGGAGATCGCCCCCCGGGTGGCCTCGATGTCGATGGACACCGAGGCGTCGCTCCGCGAGTACCTCAAACTTCATCTCCGCATCCCGGTGGTGGGCCGCATCGGGCCGCTGGCCAAGGCGTTCGACTTCGTCGCCACCGCCGCCCCGGGCGTACGGGAGATCCTGACCGTGGGCAAGCTCTGCTACGAGGTCCGCGAGCGGCACTACGACATGGTCGTCGTCGATGCGCCCGCCAGCGGGCACATCATCGGCCAGCTCGCCGCCCCGCAGGCCATCAACGATCTGGTCAAGGTGGGCCTGATCCGGAGCCAGACCGACTGGATGCTCGAGATCCTCTCCGATGCGCAGAAGACGGGACTGGTCGCCGTCACCACACCCGAGGAAATGCCCGTGAACGAGACCCTCGAGCTCACCACGAGGGTCAAGGAGGAGACCACGGTGCAGCTCTCCGCCGTGGTGGTGAACCGGGTCCTGCCCGAGCTCTTCGGCCAGCGTGAGGAAGAGATCTTCGAGCAGTTGCGCAGGCCGGAGGCCGAAGCCGTGCTGTCGGAGAGGGCGGGGGGTTCGGTGGCTCCGGTTCTCGAGGCGGCCCGGCTGGCCGTCACCATGCGGAGAACCGGGGCGGGGCATCTGCAGCATCTCCAGGCCGGGCTCCCGCCCGACCTCCCGGTCCTGCTCCTGCCCGAGATGTTCACCCGCACCCACGGTCTCCGCACCACCCACCAGATGGCCCAGTCACTGGGCGAGGAGCTGGGGTACTGATGGCCGCCCACCGGACGGTCGAGACATCCCCGACGATCGGGCGCCTTCTGTCGGCCAAGGAGATCGTCATCGCCTGTGGCCCCGGCGGCGTCGGCAAGACCACCACGGCGGCCGCCGTCGGCGCCATGGCGGCGGCCGAGCACGGGGGTCGGGTGCTGGTGCTGACGGTCGATCCGGCGCGCCGCCTGGCCGACGCGCTGGGACTGAAGGGGATCGGGAATGAAGAGGTGCGCATCGCCGACGAGGTGTTCAAGGAAGCCGGCATCACGCCACGCGGCGAGCTGTGGGCGGCCATGCTCGACACCAAGAAGAGCTGGGACGATCTCATTCGCCGCCACGCTCCCGACGTGGCCACGCGCGAGAAGATTCTGGCCAACCCGCTCTACCAGAACATTTCGGGGCGCTTTGTCCAGTCGCACGACTACATCGCCATGGAGCGCCTCTACGAGATCCACTCGGAGGGAAAGTACGACCTCATCGTCGTCGACACCCCGCCCACCCGCAACGCGTTGGATTTCCTCGATGCGCCGCAACGCCTGGCCGACTTCTTCTCGTCGCGGCTGCTGCGCTGGCTCATCGCCCCCTATCGATCCCGTTTGGTCAACGCCGCCACACGGCCGTTCTACAGCGTGGCGGACCGAATTCTCGGCACGCAGTTCCTGGCCGACATCTCCGAATTCTTCGTCCTCTTCCAATCCATGTACGACGGCTTCGTCGCCCGCTCCGATGCGGTGACCCGCCTTCTCTCGGACCGCCGGACCACGTTCATGGTGGTGTCCACCCTCGAGGCCACACCCTTGCGCGAGGCGGAGTTCTTCTCGACCGAGCTCACGGCGCGCAAGCTGCATCTCGGGGCCATCATCTTGAACAAGGTCCTCCCGGACTACCTTCGGGACTCGTCGACGGCACGCCTGGCCCAGCACATGGCCGATCGGATCGACACCCTGGCCGAGGGTCTGACCGATGACCCGGTGGTGGCGGCCCGCGTCCTGCGCGAGGTGGCCGAGAGCTTCCTCCACTTCGGCATTGTGGCCCGCCGGGAGGCGGAGCAGCAGGACGAGCTGAAGGGTGCGCCGGACATTCTCGTCACGGTGCCGTACTTCGACGCCGACATCTTCGACATGGAGGGATTGCTCCGCCTGGGCCAACAAGTCTGGGATTGAGCCCCCGGCCAGCCTGGGATCGAGTCCGGGCGCGTACCATGCACGACATGGACCCACTGATACTGCCCGAAGCGCTGGCCTACGCGGAGGCTCACTCCACCGCCCCGCCATCCCATCTGGCCGCCGTCGACGAGGCCACCCGGAGAGACTTTCCGATGTGGGGGATGATGGTCGGCCGCCAGGAGGGCCGCTTCCTCGAGCTGCTGGTCTTTGCGGCCCAAGCCACCCGGGTGCTGGAGATCGGCACCTTCACCGGGTACTCGTCGATCGCCATGGCGGCAGGATTGCCGGAGGGCGGATCGATCATCTCGCTGGAGGTCGATCCCCATCACGCCACGATCGCCCGGGGGAACATCGCCGCCGCGGGGCTCGAAAGCAGGATCAGCGTCATAGAGGGGCCGGCCCTCGAGTCGTTGGCCCAGTTGACGGGTCCGTACGACCTGGTCTTCATCGACGCCGACAAGGTGGGATACGACGCCTACTTCGAAGCAGCGCTTCCCATGCTGGCGCCGCACGGGTTGATCGTGGCCGACAACACCCTGCAGGGCGGCAGTGTCTTGGACAGCGCAGTCTTGGAGAGTGCCGGTCCGCGCAACGAAGCAGCGGCGGCTATCAGCGCGTTCAACGACAAGCTGGTCAACGATCCCCGCGTCGTCTGTGTGCTCACCACGATTCGAGACGGTGTGACGCTGATCCGTCGCGCCGGCTGACAGGGCCACCCGGTCCCACGGTGCTCGACTACCACCTTCACCTGTGGCCCCACGACCGGCGGGAGACGCCCCTCCACCTGGACCAGCTGGCCCTCTACTGCGAGAAAGCCGAAGCGGCCGGGGTGCAGGAACTGGCGGTGACCGAGCACCTCTTCCGTTTCCGCCAAGCCAAGAGCCTCTTGGGTGGCTTTTGGGATGACGACAAGATCCCACCCGCGTTGGCGGTCTCGATGGCGGAGTATTGGGACTTCCACGCCACGGCGGATCTCGACGAGTACGTGGCGTGCGCGCTGGAGGCGAAGGAGGCCGGACTGCCCATCGTCATCGGGCTCGAAGTCGACTACTACCCCGGCCGGATGGACGACGTGGCGCGCCTTCTCGCCCCTTACCCCTTCGACGTTCTCCTCGGATCGGTGCACTGGCTGGGCGCGTGGCGCTTCGACGACATCGACGTCCCCCTCCAGATGGACGAGTGGTCGACCCGGGAGGTCGACGACTGCTGGGAGGCGTACACCCGGGCCCTGGAGGAGTTGGCGGCGTCGGGTGCATGCGATGTCCTGGCCCACCCCGACCTGATCAAGGTGGCGGGGCATGTCCCGGACGCCCCGGTCGAGTGGTGGGATCGCATGGCCGAGGCGGCGGCCTCTTCGGGCATGGCGGCTGAGCTCTCGTCGGCCGGCTGGCGCAAGCCGGTGGGGGAGCAATATCCCGCCCTCCCACTCCTGGAGCGGTTCGTCGCCCGTGGGGTGCCGCTGACAACGGCCTCGGACGCACACCGCCAGGAGCAGGTGGCCGACCGGGCGGCGGGCCTGCGCAAGATCCTGGATGCGGCCGGGGTCGAGTCGCTGCAGGGCTACCGGAACCGTGTGCCGCACACCGTGGCGCTGGGGAGCCCCCTCCAGCCGGAGAGCGAAGGGGCGTAGCAGATGCCCACCCCGGCCGAACTGGCGCAGTCCCACACGGAGCTCAAACCCGAAGAGCTCGGCCACTTGCAGCGACTGTTGGGAAGCTGGAGCGTGCTCGCCGACCTCTCCTTCTCGGACCTCCTCCTCGTGGTCCCGGTGACACCCGACGAAGGGCACCCGACGCCGACTGAGGATCCCGAGCTGGTGGTGCTGGGCCAGATGCGCCCCAACAACCGGCCCACACTGGTTGACCAGGACCTGGTCGGGCAGACAATCAACGAGACGCAGTGGGACCTGGCGTCCAAGTGCTTGCACACCGGCGAGATCGTGCGCGGCAGCATCCATCACCCCGTTCTCGGTGAGCAGGTCCCCGTCGAGAACATCCCCGTCCGTTTCGGGGATGTGGTCATCGCGGTCCTGCTCCGGGTCTCGTTGGCACCCCTCAAGGGGCCGACGAGCATGTACGAGCGGACCTACCTCGACGTGTTCGAGCGTCTGGCGGACATGGTGGCGCAGTCCGCGTTCCCGTATCCCGACGAGGATGTCGGGACCGAAGAGGCACCCCGGGTGGGCGATGGAGTCGTGGTCGTCGACGCCGACGGGAGGGTGGAGTTCGCCTCACCCAATGCCATGAACGCCTTCCACCGCATGGGCATCTATGCCCCTCCCGAGGGGCGCCGCTTCGGCGATCTCGACATCGAGGAGACGGCAATCGAGTGGGCGCTGACCAACGGCCGACCAGTGGTCGAAGAGGTGGAGCGGCGCCCTGATGTCATCGTCCTGCTGCACTGCATCCCGTTGCTCTCGCACGGTGTGGTCACCGGCGCGATGATCCTGTTGCGCGACGTCACCGACGTGCGGCGGCTGGACCGACTGCTGCTCTCCAAGGACGCGGCCATTCGCGAGGTGCACCATCGGGTCAAGAACAACCTACAAACGATCTCATCCCTCTTGAGCCTCCAGGCCCGCCGGGTCGACGAGCGGGCCGCCCGCGTCGCGCTCCAGGAGGCCGAGCGGCGGGTGCGATCCATCTCGCTCGTCCACGAGATCCTTTCCCGTGACCCGAGCGACCAGGTGCCGTTCGCCGAGATCGTCGTCTCGCTGGTCCAGATGGCGGAGGACTCGGTCGTCTCCTCTCAGCCCATTGTGATCACGACGAACGGCGACCTGGGCGATGTGACCGCGGACGTCGCCACCCCGTTGGCCGTCACGCTGGCCGAGCTCCTCCAGAATGCGGTGGAACATGCCTTCGACGTGGAGCCGGCGGGAGCCCACGTGACCTCGCCCCACAAGGCGGAAGTGGGGCACGTCGACGTCACCCTCTCGCATCAGGACGGCGAGCTCGTCGTGGCCGTGCGCGACGACGGGAGGGGACTGCCGGAGGGATTCGACATCGAGAAGACGACGAGTCTCGGTCTCTCCATCGTGCGGGACCTGGTGGCCAGCCAGTTGGAGGGCCGGATCGCCATGGAAGCGGTACCGGCGGCCGAGGGCGGCGGTACCAGGGTCGTGATCTCGGTCCCGGTGCGAGCCCCCCGTTAGCGGGGAAGGTGCGTCAGAACGTGCGCTGGGAGCGACGTGCGGCCAACCAGGACTTGCGCAGCTTGCGACGCTCCTCTTCCGAGGTGCCGCCCCAGACACCCGACTCCTGGTTGGTGGCCAACGCAAAGTCCAGGCAGGGCTCGAGCGCTTCGCACGAGCGGCAGACACCCTTGGCCGCATCGATCTGGTCGATGGCCGGACCCGTGGTTCCGACGGGGAAGAACAGATCAGGTTCGGTATTCCGGCATGCCGCAGCACGACGCCAGTCGTCTGCATCCCAGTCGACCGTCCGGTTCCACATGAGAGCCATTGGGAGAGCCTCCACCCACGCGGTTGTGATCCTTTTCACATGATCGAACCCAGATTGGTGTCCGTCACTGAGAAGGGATTGACGAAGAGAGGGTAATGGCTTGTTTCGGTGCTGGCAAGCAGTTTGGTGAAATTTCCGAACAGGAAGGCAAAAATGAGTGTCTTACAGGGGAAAGGGTCCTCGATGACGGTAGTTTTCGCCCACCGGGGGTGTACGGTCGGCTTTGTCGAGAACACGCTCGAGGCGTTCGCCGAAGCGAAGCGTCTGGGGGCTGACGGCGTCGAGCTCGACGTGCGATTGACGGCCGACGGGGCACTCGTCGTCCATCACGACCCGACGGTCGACGGGCTGGGGCCGTTGGCCCACCTGACCGTGCCCGACCTTCCTCCCTATGTCCCCCTGCTCGCCGATGCCCTGACGGTCTGCGACGGCATGGTCGTCAACGTCGAGATCAAGAACGAGCCGGGCCAACCGGGGCATGATCCCGGTGAGGCGGTGGCGGCGCTCACGGCGGCGGTCATCGCGGAAGCGGGGTGGACCGAGCGGGTGATCGTCTCGTCGTTCCAGGTCAGTACCTTGAGGGCCGTGCAAGTGGCCGACAGTCGCGTGGCCCTCGGCGCGCTCTGGCCCCTCGTGGCCGACGCCGCCGCCGGGCTCGCGCTGGCGGTGGACGAGGGATGGCGGGCCGTGCACCCCTTCGTCTCCTCGGTCGGTCCCGATCTGGTGGAACGGGCGCAGGCCGCCGGGCTGGCCGTCAATGTCTGGACCGTCAACAATTCCAGCGATCTGGCCGCGCTCACAGAGATGGGGGTCGACGGCATCATCACCGATCGGCTGGTCGCAGCCCTGTCCATCGCCGCCGAGGGCCATGCCGGGCGGTGAGCAGGCGATGGGCCCCGGCCGCAATGCCCATTGGACAGGGAGGGAAATCAGTCGAATGGCGGCAGGGTGCCCGCTTCGTCAAAGATGAACGGCCATGAACGTCGTTGTCTGTGTGAAGCAGATCCCAGATCCGGCCGCCCCGGCTGCCCTCGATCCCGTGACCAAGACCCTCGTCCGCACCGGCAAGCTCATCATGGACGACTCCGACAACTACGGGGTCGAGATGGCACTGCAGCTGGCCAGCGGCGAGGGGGACGAGGTCACCCTGGTCTCCATGGCCCCGGGGGGTGAGACTTCCGGACTTCGCACCGGGCTGGCCATGGGGGCGGCCAAGGCCATCTTGGTCAGTGATGAGGCGCTCGCCGGCAGCGATGCGCTGGGCACGGCCAAGGTGCTGGCCGCCGCCATAGCGCGGGCGAATCCCGATCTGGTGGTGATGGCCACCGAGTCGACCGACGGCTACACCGGTACCCTTCCCGTCCAGGTGGCGGAGCTCCTCGGCTTCCCCTCGGTGACCTTCGCCAAGTCCATCGCCGTCGACGGCAGCTCGGTCAAGGTGGAGCGACAGACCGAAGCCGGATACGACGAGGTCGTGTGCCCCATGCCTGCCGTGGTGACGGTGACCGCCGGCGTGGTGGAGCCCCGTTACCCGTCGTTCAAGGGCATCATGGCCGCCAAGTCGAAGCCGGTGGACAACCTGACCGTGGCTGATCTGGGTATCGACGCCTCGCAGGTCGGAGCAGCCGGGGCGGGGCAGGAGATCACCGACGTCTCCGAAGCGGAGTCGCGGGGTTCGGGTGAGATCGTGGTGGACGAAGGAGACGGTGCCCAGCGCATCGTCGCCTTCCTCGAGCAGTTAAAGGTGATCTGAGATGGCGATCGACAAGGTGTGGGTGTTGGCCGAGGCGGGGGATGCCGGCCCGACGCCGATCACCCTCGAGTTGCTGACCGAGGCGCGGTCGGTGGCGAGCACGGTCGAGGCAGTGGCGTGGGGGCCGGAGACCGCCTCGCTGGCCGCTGCGCTCGGTGAGTACGGGGCGACCACCGTGTACGACGTGGGAGACCTCGGGGGTGCCCTGCCGGGTGTTCCCGTGTCCGCAGCCATGGCGGCGCTCATCGAAGGCGGCAACGCTCCTGACGCAATCCTGATCCCGGCCACGTACGACGGTCGTGACGTCGCTGGTCGGCTCTCGGTCAAGCTGGACCGCCCCGTGCTGACGAACGTGACGGGGTTGGTCGCCACCGACGGGAGCCTGTCGAGCCAGCACCCGGTGTTCGGCGGCAGCCACATCGTGACGGCACGGTTCACCGGTCCGGGTCCGGCCATCTTCGTGATCCGGGCCAAGTCGTTCGCGGCCGAGCCGGCCGGGGGTGCTGCGGCGGCCGTTGTGCCGGCACCGGTGACCGAGACCGGCGCCGCCAACGGCGCCAAGCTGGTGGAGCGCCACGTCGAAGAGCGCAGCGGTCCCAAGTTGGATGAGGCCTCCGTGGTCGTCTCCGGTGGTCGGGGCCTCGGCGACGCGGCCAACTACGCGCTCATCGAAGAACTGGCCAAGTTGTTGCACGGTGCAGCAGGAGCGAGCCGCGCCATCGTCGATGCCGGATGGGTGCCCTACTCGCACCAGGTCGGTCAGACGGGCAAGACGGTGAAGCCCACCGTGTACGTGGCCTGCGGTATCTCCGGTGCCACGCAGCACCTGGTCGGCATGAAGGGCTCGAAGAACATCGTCGCCATCAACAAGGACCAGGAGGCGCCGATCTTCTCGGTGGCCGATCTGGGCATCGTCGGTGACGTGCACAAGGTCCTCCCGGCGCTGATCGAGGCCCTCAAAGCAAAGGGCTGACCCCGGCCGCCATCGCCCCGGCCCCAAAGTGCCCGTGATGGTGACGCACCACCCTTCCATGCCACAAGAGGCAACGGTGCGGCGGTACATTCGGCTCATCCAACCGATTGGGCCGCATGCTCTTCCCCACATTCGACTTTGCCATCTTCTTCGCCGTCGCATTCACGGCGAATTGGCTGCTCAACCCCTATCCGGTGCCCTGGAAGTTGTCGATGCTGGCCCTCAGCTATGTGTTCTACGGCTGGGTCGGGTGGGGCTATTGCCTCCTGCTCCTCAGCACGACCGCCATCGCGTTGGTCGGGGGCAACGCGGTCGTGCGCTCGACGACCGAGAAGCGCCGCCGCCTGGCCATGGCCCTGTCCTGTGCCGGGCTCTTGGGCCTCCTCGGGTGGTTCAAGTACTACGGCTTCGTCTCGGTCAACCTCGACAACTTGACCCATGTGCTGGGGCTCGGTCGCGCCGTGCCGCTGCTGCAGGTGGCGCTGCCCATCGCCATCTCGTTCTACACATTCATGGCGTTGAGCTACGTCATCGACATCTACCGGCGGCACCTGTCGCCGGCGCGTCCATTGGATCTGGCGCTCTACCTGTCGTTCTTCCCGCACCTGCTGGCCGGCCCGATCGTGCGGGGCAACGAGCTCTTGCCCCAGCTACGGCACCGTCGCGATCCGACCGCGGTCGACTACTCGCGCGCCTTGTGGTTGATACTGGCCGGGCTCTTCAAGAAGGTCGTGATCTCGTCGTACGTCTCGAGTGCCATTGTCGTCCCGGTCTTCACGGCGCCGGCCCAGCACTCGGCACTCGAGTCGATCTTCGCGGCATGGGGGTATGGCGTCCAGATCTACTGTGACTTCAGCGGGTACACCGACATTGCCATAGGCCTGGCGCTCCTCCTCGGGATCCGGTTCCCCGTCAACTTCGACGCCCCCTACACCGCGCGCACCCTGCAGGACTTCTGGCGACGCTGGCACATCACGCTCTCGCGCTGGTTGCGCGACTACCTCTACATACCGCTCGGTGGGAGCAGCGGGTCCGAGGCCAGGACGGTCCGCAACATCATGCTCACGATGGTGCTGGGCGGCTTGTGGCACGGCGCGGCGTGGACCTTCGTCTTCTGGGGGGGGTTACACGGGGTGGGGCAGGGGGTGGGCCACCTGCGCCGCCGCCGGCGCGTACGGCGGGGGTTGCCGGCCGTGGCAGAGGGGCCGGTGCGCATTTGGATGCAGCGCTTCTGGACGTTCCAATTCGTCTGCCTGGGATGGGTGTTCTTCAATGCGACCGGGCTCTCTGACGCCTTCGCCGTGTTGGGGCGAGTGGCCTCGGGCTGGGAGCGGCCGTCCCCCCTGGTCACACCACTCCTGGTGCTGGTGGTCATCGGAACGGTGGTCTCCCAACTTGTGCCCCCCGACGCGGTCGAGCGGCTACAGGCGACGTTCTCCCGGCAGCGCTCCGCGGTGCAGGTGGGCGTGCTGGCCTTGATCCTGCTCGGGATCACCACGTTCGGCCCCGTCGGTGTGGCCCCGTTCATCTACTACCGGTTCTGAATGATGTCCGAGAGCGCACCACCCACACAGACAGCTCCGGAGGGCACTCCCGACGCCCGGGTACGGGCGCCGTGGCAACGCGTGCTGCGCATCTGCGTGGCTGCGTTCCTGCTCTGGCTCCTTCTCTTCGCGCCCACGTTGCAGCACAACGCACAGGTCTCTCCCGTGGGCACCAGGCGCACCGTCGCGCTCGACCTGCTGGGACCGATCGCCGCCACCAGCCGCGCGCTGCAGCTGTCGCACCTCGTCTCGTGGACCGACGAGGCGACCGGCCGGACCGGCAACCAGCCGGGGAACGGGGTGCTTAGCACCCTCGGTCCCGGCCATCGCCACGGTGGTCATCCGGGGAAGCCGCACCCAGGCGGTCAGCCCAGTGGAACCCCGACCACTGTGGCCCCCCATGGCAGCGGTGCGCCCGACATCACGCACCCG
>Ga0307373_10007317_pt1 | contig 17275 bp, 14 predicted proteins | sample OX2MG_FD_202534 | JGI IMG/M metagenome (GOLD analysis project Ga0307373, IMG submission 202534) | Soil microbial communities from Risofladan, Vaasa, Finland - OX-2 | ecosystem: Environmental > Terrestrial > Soil > Coastal area > Acid sulfate soil | place: Finland: Risofladan, Vaasa | collected... | reverse complement strand
GACGATCAATCGTGGACCCGAGGGCCAGTCGAAATAGCGCCAGGTCCAGTTGATCAGCACGCGGAGCCTGTTGCGGAACCCAACGAGATAGATCAGATGCAACGTCAGCCATGCAAGCCAACCGACTGTCCCGCGTATCACCGGGCCATATGGGAGCTTTGCAACCGCAGCGTTGCGACCAATCGTTGCCATGATTCCCTTGTTTCGATAACGGAACACCTCGGTCGACCTCCCTGCGAGAAGGTTCGCGATCTGTTGTCCACAGTGACGTCCGGACTGGATCGCCACCGGTGCAAGTTGCGGGGCCAGCTGTGTTCCCACCCCACTTAGGACTGCAGCTGCATCGCCAATCGCCCAGACGTTGTCATATCCGACTACACGCAGATCGCGGTCAACACGAAGTCGACCGTTCGGTGTCCCAGACTCGCCGAGTGTCGCAGCGATCGTCCCCTGCACTGTCACTCCCGCTGCCCAGATCACCGCAGCGGCTGGCAGGATCTCACCGTCTCGAAAATGCAGACAATCTTTCTCCACCTGGGTAACCGAGCGATTGAGTCTCACCTCGACCTTCTTGTCTGCAAGAATTCGCTCTGCATAGGTGCTCGCGGACTCTGGAAACGCAGTCAAAAGGCGCGGAGCGAGATCAATGAGGATGATCTTCGTCGTATCTGGATTCAGTCGCAGTCGATCACGTCGCACTCCAATATCGAGCAACTCCGAGATCGCCCCGGCGATCTCAACTCCAGTTGGACCACCTCCAACTACCACAAAGTTCAGTGGAGTGTCATCGAGTGCGCCTCGCGCATCGGCTGCCTCAAGTGTCAACAAAAGGTGATTTCGCAGACGACGCGCATCGGCGAGCGAGTAGAGCGGACGGGCATATTCCAGAGCTCCGGGAACAGAGAAATATGCGGCAGTCGCACCCGACGCGATCACGAGCTGATCAAAGGGGACCTCGCCACCGCTCGCAAGTAGCACCTCAGAACGCTCGCGGCTGATCCCGACGACGCGGCCGTGGCGGAACGAGATGTTTTCTGCGCGTCCAAAGATCGTTCGAATCGGATAGGCGACATCTGCCGGCTCGAGTCCGGCAGTTGCCACCTGATAAAGAAGTGGCAAAAAAGTATGGTAGTTGTGCTGGTCGATGATGGTTACCGTCGCGCTCGATCCCACAAGCGCGCGTGCCGCGGCGATCCCGGCAAACCCGCCACCGACGATAACGACACGTGTCGGGCGGACTGGTGCTCCCACCGCGCTGTCCACAGCCAAAACCTACTCTCTGTTTGTTGCCGGCCTACATCTCTCGCGCGACACCGCACGCGCTGTCAATCGAACGGCCAAGCAGGCATCGGTTCACCCGAGATAGCGCTCTTCGCGCGAGAGACGGGACCGGCAAGTCTGCCGGTCCCGTCTCTCTTTCCATCAAGTAATGGAGTTTTTTGCCGCTTAGGCCTGGTGAACGAGTTCGGCTTCGATCTCGATCTTGATCGCCTTGCTGACAACGACACCGCCGGTCTCGATTGCGGCATTCCAAGTAAGACCGAACTCTTCACGGTCGATCTCGCCCGTTGCTGAGAACGCGATACGCGCACCGCCCCAAGGGTCACTAATCGAACCGAGGAACTCAATTTCGAGTGCAACAGGCCGCGTATTGCCGCGAATGGTCAGCTGCCCATCGGCAATCCACCGGTCCCCCTTGGGGCGAATGGCGGTTGTGGAGTAGGTCATTGTCGGAAAGTTCTCGACATCAAAGAAATCTGCCGAACGAAGGTGGGTGTCGCGTGCCTCTTCACGCGTGTCCACCGAGGCCATTCCGACGGTGACCTCGAGAGAGGAGTCTTCCGGGCTCTCGCCGACGGTGAGCGTTCCCTGAACCTCACGAAATGTGCCGCGAACCTTTGCCACCATCAGGTGACGGGCGACAAAGTCGACGGTCGTGTGGGAGAGATCAATCTGATAGGTGCCAGGCGTCGGGACGAGCCGACCCTCTACGGTGCGACTGAGCGGTGCGGTAGTGGTATCTGTCATGGTGGTGCCTCCGAATCGAGCGTGGAGCCGGTTACCCGGCCTATGTAGTTGTGTATACAACTATACACCAAACAACCGTTGCTTACACAACTAAAATAAAATGGGCGCTATACTGGTTCTATGGCACTCCAGACCCCCGATCAGGATCAACTCCAAAAGGGGAGCTCGAGTGAGCAGCTCCGCGACCCGATCACGGTTGTTGGGCTGATTCTTGAGTGCGCAATTGGACTTCGTCGCCGACTCAGTCCCTCAATGGAGATCGCCACCGGCATTACCGGACAGGCATTCGAAGTCCTCGTCCGCCTGAATCGCTCAGTGGGCGGCTCGATGCGCATGTCCGATCTCGCCGCGCAGACGGGTCTGACGCGAAGCGGTCTTACCCGTGCTCTCGATCGTCTGGTTGAGGGAGGGCTCTGTAAACGCGAGAGCTGCGACGGAGACCGTCGGGGAATGTTCGCTGTCTTGACCGAGAGCGGGAAATCACGTGTAGCAGCGGCGATCTTGAATCATGAACAAGAGATCAGTGACCTGCTCGCGGGTGCAATTGAAAACGACGAAGAAGAAGAACTCATCAAGCTCCTCAAGAGAGTCCGCCAACGCGTGAATCCGGGTGCCGCTTTTCTCAGCCCAATCGATTCGTTGACGAACTGCCAGGAGTCAGAGACCTAAAGAACGCGCTCACCTCCTTCGGTCTTTGCGCGGCCGTATTCAAACTTCGTGATCTTGGCGGTTCTGTTTGTTCCAGTCTCTCCAGACAAGTCGGTGCAACGGAATATAGCGAGGGATGTCGCGAAGCCCCGGGAGAAATGGCACACCGAGAAGCAGGAGTGTTGCAAGCCCGGTCATGTACACCGCGATCATGTCAACGTTCGCCGAACTCCTGAAGCCAGGTACTTGGTACCAGATCGTGTAGAGCCATAGCCAGGGCTGACCGGGATAACTTCCGGTCTCATTCATCACGCCCCACTGTGAACCTGTCAGATGGTCACTGGTCGCAAGAGAGGCAAAGTAACTGCCATCTTCGAGAAACAACATCGGCTTGGTGAAGTCCGTGCCGAAGAACGGGCGCTGCGCAAGAAGATCGGAATCAAGACCTCCAGATCTCGCAAGTGTGAGCTCGCTCGTGAGAATGACCGGAACTGGACCAGACTTGTTCGAGAATGATGCCGGAATAGTTGGCACCCCGGACTTGAACGTCATATGCGTAACCCCATTGAGATAGCTCTGGTCCCAGCTCGACTTTGCACTCTTTGATGCTGAGTTGTAGCTCGAAAGCGCCTGCGCGAGTGCGGGATCAAACGGCGTGAGCTTGGAAAGTGGTGAGAGCACAAATGTCTCAGCGGCATTGATCGGCTGTCGCACACCGGCAAGCATCTGCCATCCGATGACGAGCTTTTGTACATTGTGCGAACCATGGTTGTACGGAGGACCATAGGTTGCCGTCTCACTTGTCCCTGCAAGCTCCGAAGCTGCGGTAGCGACAAAGTCTGCAGGTGCAATCTTTGCCCACGTTGCAACAGTGACCGGCGGATCATCTGGTGAGGAGAGCACCGCGGCGAGCACAACGACAAGGACAAGCGCTATGAGTGACGCGGCGGTTGCCTCTTTGACAATGTCATAGCGCCGCTTTGGCCCCTTCCACTCAGTGGCATCAGCAGTCGCAAGCAACCTTCGATTTGCCCGCCCGCGAACTCGCTTCCCCGGGAGAGGATGCGAAACCCCACGCACCCTGACGAGCAAGACATGCACGACAACAATCGCCAACAAAACGATGGGAACGAGCACCACATGCCAGAGCAACATCTGTCCAAAGTTCATCAGGTCGAAGAACGCGCCGACACCAACTGAGTTGAAGGCATCTTTGCCATTCGCCGAGATCCACTGCGCATCAAAGTTCTGCTGCGAAAGATACCCCGTGAAGCACTCGACGACCGAGGCGACGAACGCGATGACACCGGTCATCCATGTCGCAACGCGCTTTCCGCGCCATGCAGCCATCCAGAACTTTCCCCAGAGGTGAATCACCATGAAAGCCATGAACAGCTCGACGCTCCAGAGGTGGACGCTGTTGAAGAAATGGCCAACAGGATTGGTGTGCCACCAGTCGGTTCCACCGAGTGCAATCGCTCCACCAGAGACAACGGCAATTGCGAGGGCGGCAAGTGTCGCAACGCCAAAGACATAGACCCACGAAGAGACGTATGCGGGCTGGGTATCGGGAAGAAGCTTGTCTGGTGGCAAGAGCGAGAGCGTACGACGCCGGATACGCGCCGTCCACATCGCGTCCCTCTTCGTTATTGGCCGAACAATGGTCTTGACCTCGACCTCTGGAGCCTCCGGACCGCCTTCTTCACTACGGTGCGACCTTGGAAAGGGAAACACCAGTGCTGCGCCAAATATCACGACCATTGCCAAAATGAGAACGAGATTGGAGACAGAGACCTCAAAGATCGACCAATGGACATAGCGTCCCGGACTGTTGAGATCAACTGCTGAGAAAATTGCTGCGCCTGCCGACATCATGTACCTCCGATTGGCCCAGCATTGACCCGAGTGATTCACCTTCAAACACACCGGCTCAACAGGTCCGCGACGCTGAGTCGCTCCATGCCAAGGACCTGGTGCTCAGGTTAGTGCAGGGTCAAAAACATGGCGGGTGATCAAATGAATTGAAAGATCTTCTGGTCAGAGCGGTCAGCGAATTCGCAAAAACGCCATCCGCGAGATGAGGAGATCGTCTTCATCACACAGAGAATTCACGCGCCATCACAGAGTCGACGCGCGCTGGGACCAATCAAGCGGTCAAACCTTGGCTTGGAGCGCCTCATAGATCCGTTCAGCAGTAATTGGAAGGCTGCGAAGACGTCGACCTGTCGCAGCAAACACTGCGTTCGCGACCGCCGGAGCCGTTGGCGGCGTTGTCAACTCACCGATCGCTTTGACATTCGCGGTTCCAATTCCAACGCCGCCGGTAAGGAGCGCTGTCTTGTAGGGGGGTGTGTCGCGCATCGAAGGAAGCTTGTACTCACCAAGATTTGCCGCCCAGACGTGTCCCTCGGACTCGTCAAGGTCCTCAAGAGTGGCAAACCCAAGACCAGTCGTCGTTCCACCATCGATCTGCATCTGATGTGCCAGAGGATTGATGATGTTCGCAACATCGATCGCGTTCAGTACGTTGAGGATGCGCAACTGACCAGTCTCGGGATCGACGGCAACGCTGACAACCTGGACCGCGACAGATCCCACAAGTGGCGCTTCAGCAGATTTGAGCTCAATCAGGACAGGCTCATCATCGAGACGGTTTCGCCAAACCTTTGCAGCAACATCTGCAGCAAGTGCCATCGTCGAAGTGACGCGAGACCCTCCAACACCCGTGTCAAAGGGAAGCGAGTCCGAGGCAACCTGAGCGACCTCGACCTCTGAGGGCGCCATTCCGAGTGCCTCAGCCATGAGTTCTCGCATGACGGTGTGACTTCCGGTACCGGTCTCGACTACGGGGATCTCCACGCACACGCCACCCGTTGCAGTTGGAACGAGTCGAATACTTGTCGGCGCGTGCGGAGTCGATCGGCTGTAGATCCCGATTCCGGTTCCCGTCAGCCATCCCTCTGGAGCCGCTGCAATCTCTCGTTCACGCATCGCGAGGTCAAGTGTCTCGACACCACGGCTCTCTACCCATACGTGGCCATGGTCGTCCGGGTCGCCGGATCGAAGAAGATTGCGTCGACGAAAATCTGCCGGATCAATCCCCGCCTTCGCGGCGAGTTCATCGAGCGCGGACTCGAGTGCAAAAACGCCCTGCGCCTCGCCCGGGGCGCGCATGAATCCACGCGGCACCGTATTGGTATAGACACGCTGGTAGTTCGCGTAGAAGTGGGCGACTCGATACGAGGGGAACTGCGCCGCCGAGGTGCCAGCCACAGACGGCGTACAGCCTCCGTAGGCCCCGCCGTTCATCGCGATATCCATCCCTACTGCCTGCAGACACCCTTCGGCATCACATCCCATCTTCACGCGGATGCGCGAAGGATGTCGCGGATTTCCAGCAATCAGATCTTCGTTGTAACGCAGCACGAGCTTCACGGGATGTCCCGTCAGACGCGAGAGCTCAATCGCAAGCGGAGCTTCCCCCGGAGCACCCTTGCCGCCAAAATCTCCTCCCATCGCCATTGGCTGGACATCGAACGCCTCTGGTGACATTTCGAGACAGTGACTCAACATCGTGCGCAGGCGGTGGGGGACCTTGTTCGTGAACCAGAGACGTACCTTCTCCGAAGACTCGTAATCAGCGACACATGCCTGCGGTTCGAGATAACCCTGATGGACTCCCTGGGTGGAATAGGTCTCGTCAACGGCAAAGGCGCAGCCGGCCAGGATTGCTTCGACCTCTTCTTGAGAGCCGACGGTCTCGCGATAAATCAGGTTGCGACCTTCTCCGGGTCGGATGACAGCTCCTGGATAGCTCCACGGCTCGTCATGAACAAGAGGGGCATCCGGAGCTGTTGCCTCTTCGATCGTGGTCACCGCGGGAAGATCCTCGTAATCAATCAGCACCATTGCCGCTGCCTCCTCCGCGATTGCTCGCGTCGTCGCAACGACAGCAGCTACCCGGTCACCCGCATAGCGCACGCGCTCGATAGCAAGGACAGGAATGTCTTCGAGCGCTCGACCACAGGGATTCTGCGTGAGGTCAACGGCTGTATAAACACCAATTACCCCGGGTTGCGCGAGCGCCTCGCTTGTATCGATCGAGCGAATGCGTGCATGCACCGCAGTACTCCGCACGACCACGGCATAATACAGGTCCGCTCGACCCTGAAAGATGTCAGCAACATACTTTGTGAATCCGGTTGCTTTGGACCGTGCATCAAGACGCGTCATTATCGCGACGCTATCGAAAAAGATGCGAGCTTGCATATTTCGCCTTGCTTTGTGATCACGAACCTGCCGATACGGCCTGAATTTGCGAGGATTATCCACCGTTGTTGACACAGTGAACATATGGAACGAGCCGGTCGTATCTCGAACCGGTCCAAGTCATCGCGGTGGAGTCCATCTCTGCGTAGATATGCACCTGGACTCGATCACTGACTTGGATCTTGCATCGAGGCCACAAACGTTCCAACGTCGAGAGGGTCTTCAACGACGACAAATTAATCCGCCATTTGATTCCTCGCTTGGACGAGCCCGGGCCGCGCCCCATCAAACCGGTGAAGGGAACAGCCCAGTCATAAAAAGTCGTGCCCCGGCGCCACGCAACGGACGTTCACATGTACTCCGTAATCCATCAGTTCCACGGCTCTTATTCGATTGTTGACGGCAAACTCGTTGACACGGAGCGCGACAAAAAGTGGGTCCGAACTCATTAAAGCGTCACTTCTGTGAGAATATTCGTCATCAAAAACTACCCGAAGATAGTCCGTCTCCAAAGCAGCGTGAGACATTGGCGCCTGCAGTTGACCAGGAACAGGTCCACTGTCTCGGTAATCGACGTTACGACATTGACGATGGGAACCGCTTGATAATTCGCATAATTGGAGGAGATGCATACGAAGTTGATGAGAATTTGTCCAACTACTTTTTTGACCTCGATGTTTGCATCGACAGATCTCTAGCTTCTGGCGAGGACATCGCTTTTCGAGAAGCACTCATAGAACTCACGGATGCCATCCACGCTCATGGCAGAGTTCTTAACAACGATTCTCATTTACCCGCTGATATTGTGGTTCCACATCCTGAAACGAGCTTGGAGCAATTTAGAATTCAGATGGATTCGGAAGCTTTCGAAGATTGAGATGTTCATGAATCGAGGCTGTCTATATCCCCGATAACTCCGGAATGACGCGCTCTCCAAACCTCCGCAATGACTGGCGCGCTTGAGAAATTGGCAGGCGTCCAAACTCAAAATTTCCGCAAAAGACATCCAGCCCCCCAACCTCTTTTGATGTTCTTGCCACACCTTCTGCCACGGTGTCGGGCGATCCGACAATAAATATCCCTGCATCAAGAGCCCACTCATATCCGTTTGAACCTGCCATCAAATCACGAGTTCTTATTCGAGAACGAATCTCGGGCGTATCGTCATCTCCATAGCCGCTGGAATTTAATCCAAAGTGCTCATGCACGAGCCCTTTGTTTTCATTTCCCCATGTATTTCCAAATCGCGCTCGCGCGACTTCGTGGGCTTTAGCATCAGTATCGTCCACATAAACTTGACGCATTAGGAAAGTTCGCCCCTTTACGTCAGGAGGATGCGTGTCACTCCAGACTTTCCGATAAAGATTGAATTTCTCTGCCACTTGATCGTTGGGATCAATATTTGCCGCGCAGCCATAACTGTTACGAGCCGCGAATTCGTGAGCTCTCCTGCTATGACAGCCGGCCCAAATTGGGGGATGTGGACTTTGATACGGGCGAGGGAAAGGCAGGTGCTCGTGGTACTGCCAAAATTTGCCTTCGTAGGTAACCTCTTCTCGCGTCCAGGCCATCTTGATGATTTCGAGAGCTTCCTCACTCATCTCCCGACGATCGCGGTAATTCAAACCCCACCGGTAAAACTCGGCCTCTTGGGTTCCGAGGCCCGTACCGAACTCCAAACGGCCGTTTGAAAGCTGGTCAATTGTGGCAGCGTCTTGCGCGAGTCGCATCGGATTATGGTATGGCAGCGGAAAAATCATTGATCCAAGACGAATGACGCTCGTGTGCTGGGTCATCGCAGCCAATATGGTCAAAGTCGAGGTTGCCCTAAGGCCCGGCGAAGATTGGTGCTCAATTAGGTAGTAATGCGCAAAGCCCAGCTGTTCAGCCTCTTTGATCTGTTCCATATGTCGCGCGTACACGGCACTCGGCTGTCCGGTGGCTCGAAAGTCTGAACCTGAAAAGGGATCCCAGACTGCACAGTCCATAATTACTCCTAGAGGTTTCTTCGCAAGATGTCAACGGTCACGTAACTCCCAGGCGTTTCCGTTAAATAATTTGCTTGCCCAATCTTTGATGTGATTCTAGTTGGTATCGACAATTTCCCCAAAGACGTGAGCCATTTTGGCTGGATCACGGCACGTGAACTCACTGTGTGACTGTCGCCGTCAATGGTTGCTCTGCAAAATCGCGGCGTTCCCGATCTGCTGCCATGGTCATTTTGCACCATGAACGCGTTCGAGTCATTGATCGGTGCCCGTAAAAACCCATCGAGACGGATTTTGCGCTGGCGCAGTAAAAAGATGGGCTGTCGCCTGGTTGGAGATGAATCTTCTTGAACCAGAGCGGTGTTCTTGTCATATTCAGGGAACAGGCTCATGACAGAACTCGTCCGCGCCGTGTTTAACGGATTGGCAGCGCTTCTAACGCGAAATAGCTCCGATCACACAGCCAGAAACCAATCCAATACTCGACGATCAGGCCATCGACTTAACGGCTATGGCGTCATTGCCGACTGGCAACGCTATCGAATAAGCGCCGAGCTTGCTGATTTCGCCCCATCTAGTCAATATGGAACAGTCGGCTCGGTCTGCATCTGCGGGGGTTGTGCACCTATGTAAGTCGGCCAATCGGGGTTCGTCGTGCATTACGAACCTCCAAGGTATGTATTTGTGTGAATAGCTACACACAGCCTTGGAGGCTCAGCTCACGGGCAGATAGGTATTGACAACGTCCGTGGTCAATACACCTAATTCACTTTCTTTGCGGTACCGCCACGATCCGCGATCATCTCTTCGCCTGGGTAGCCACCAACCCCAACCCTTACATCTACGAGGACTGCAGCTCCCGCCTCCACTTCTTTGATCGCTTGAGCGAGAACGTCGGTAAGTTCACTTGGGTCATCAATTGGTCCGTAGCCCTTCAGACCGTAAGATCTCGCAATCGCGGCGAGATCAGGATCAGGCTCACGTATGTACTGACCTAGCCAACGGTTTTCAATCGGCCTTCCCCTCATCACCGCCATTCGATATTGGTGTACTTCATCATTATGAAACGAACGATTATTAGCGACAATAATAAGAAGCGGCAACTTGTAGTGAACAGCCGTCCACAAAGCGGAAGAGCCCATGAGAAAGTCGCCGTCTCCAAGGATGCCAATTGCAATCCGTCCCGTACCCTCGAGCGCGAGCGCTACACCGACCGTACCTCCTGGTCCATACCCAACTCCTCCACCACCATCGCCCCCGAGGTAATCCAGTGGATGACTAACGTCTAAATCGTGTCCAGACCAGCCCAATGGAAGTGCCGCGAACGTAGCACTACGACCGTCGAGGGCTTCACGCAGAGAACGTGCAAGAGTACTGCACATGATTTGACCATCATCTTCGAAGTTTGCGCGTTCATCGAGTTCAATCGAATCACCATCCCATCTCTCTGAACTATCAGTTTTCTTGGCCTTTGTAATTAGAGCTGCAACGAGAGCATCCGGATGTGTTGCAACCGCGAGGTCGGTAGGGGCAAGACCGAAGTGATCCTTGCTCCAACCGTTGTGCAAGACGAAATCAGAAGAGCAAGAAATGACGTATGCATCGACCGGATCTGTCCCATAAGCCTGCCTGAACGCACTAGCAAGATCGACCCAATCAAGTGCGAGAATGACATCAGCATTCCGAATTAGGCGCCCTCCTGCCTTCGATATGTTGTTCATTGGCGGAATAGGATTAGCCGCGTGCCCGGTCGGAAAGACCGATCCGTCTTTGATGTTGGTAAGTACGTAGGTTCCAAATGCATCTGCCAACTGGATCCGTTCCTGCCATGCCTGTTCGTTTCGTCCGACGCGGCCCATAAGGACAAGCGGACGCTTCGCGTTTGAAAGTCGGTCGGCAATCTCATCGACGAGTAACTCCGAGGGTGACTGAACCGGAACAGGGTGATAGCGCTCAACGTCCGGCATCTTCAAGTCCTCGGGACAAGGGCTCTCTTGGAGAGTGGAATCGACACAAACGTACGTCGGAGCGGATGGATACGTCCTCGTAATGACGTTCGCTCGAAGGAGCGCCTCCATGGTAGCCGACACCGAACCTGGCTGATCGTCCCATTTGGAAAAATTGCGGATCATGGCACCCTGGTCAGCCGCCGTGTGAATCCAGTCAATCCAAGGGCGCCTTAACGAGGCATCGATTGGACCAGTTGCACCAAGGATGAGCATCGGAACACGGGCACAATAGGCATTGTAAATCGCCATGATCGCATGCATCAGCCCGACATTGCTATGCAGGGCGACCGCCAACGGTTCACCCGTTACTTTTGCATAGCCATGAGCTAACGCGACGGCGTGTTCTTCGTGTAGGCAAAGAACCATCTGAGGATTGTCATTCCCAAGGTAATTGACAATGCTGTCGTGAATCCCTCGATAACTCGCACCGGGAGTCAAACTAACATAGCGAATTCCGAGCTGGGAAAGCACTTCGGCCATTGCGTCACTTCCCCATTCGGGCCGCGATGGTTTGTGCGCTCGAATAGTAGGTTCGTCTGGCTTCACGCTTGGCCCCCAACCTCATGCTAAATAGCCTCATGCTAAATAGTCAGCGGCCAAGCTATCACCGTGCTTCAATATCGGTCAAAAACGGATATGCAATTGTTCGAAGTCTACCTTCATCCACGCGCAGTCCTATTGGCGTTGACCGCTTGAAAACGCTCGCCGTTCAGTAGACGCGGGTTAAGCGGCTTTGTTAAAAGTCACAGTGTTGGCGAAGTATTGCATCTCGAAGTCCACCGGCGAGATTTGGCCGAGTGAATCGTGTCGACGCCGACGGTTGTAGCGGTTGTCGATCCACGCACCAACCTCGATACGCGCGCGCTTTTTGGTGGGCCACACACGACGGTAATAGAACCCGGTCTCCAAGGTTGCGAAAAATGATTCGGCCATGCTGTTGTCCCAGTATTTACCGGTGTAACCCATCGAGCGAATCAGTCTGTTGCCCGCGGCGAAGGCGGTGTTGCAACGGCCGCAGGATTCCAAGGGGTCAAGGCCAAGATGGAACCCATCTCACGCGCTACCGCTGTTTGGATACTCCTGATCTCCTTCTCATCTATCGAAGTTATACGAGAACTGACCGAAGAACTTCGCACGATGGCAGCGTGATCGAGATCGCCGCGCGCCTCATAGATGGCGGCTACAAAGCGCGTCCCACCTGCCATTTTGGCCCGAGCATTAGAACGCGCACACGTGAAATGCCAACTTGAATAGGGATTATGGATCCGAAGGCTTTATCTAGATCAACGAGTTGAGGTTGTCCATTTAAATACCGTCCGCTCGACAATCTTCAAAGTCGTAACGTTTATCACGCCAAAAACTGAGGTAATTATCAGCAGGGCTATGAGAAAGGCCGTCTGCAACCCTTCCCCGTATTGGAGCAACAGCCAACCGACCCCAACGTTGCTCACCTCCATCTCGCCAACGACCATCCCGATAATCGCAAGACTCAGACTGCTCCGCAAACCAGCCAACACATACGGTATTGCCGCAGGAATTGCGACCTTCCACAAGGTCGCTCGTTCGCTCAGACCAAGGGTGGACGCGACTTCGATATAGCCCTTATGCACATTTCGGACGCCAGCTGACGTGTTCAACAACATCGGAAACGTTGTCACCAACATGGTAAAAACCACACGCGCCTCCATCCCGATACCTGTCCAAATGACTAGCAGCGGAATGGCAACGATAAGCGGAGTCGCGTTCACAACATTTACGAAGGGGTTCGCGATATTGCTCACTGCCTCGAAGCGTCCAATAAAAACACCGAGAGTGAAACCCAGTGTTACTCCAAGAACAAGGCCCAGATACATCTCGCGTAGTGACAGCAAGAGCGCGCTAACAGTCGGGCCGTGCGTGAGGATATTGGCAAACGCTCGGGCAACTGACTGTGGTGAGGAGAGAAACAATGGATTCGTAAACTGAGCAAGGATCTCCCAGAGGCCAATCAAAACAGCTACCGCTATGATGGGCAAGACGATGAACGACGCGCCGCTCCTCGCGCGGCGCGCCTTGAATGCCCGATCCCGAGCCCTCTTGTCCACCTGGGAACTATTTACGTTGGCAGTACCTACGCTCATAGCCCTCCCTCCTGTGACCGCAACATTTCCGTGATCTTGGATCGGAGTTCAATTGTCTCAGGCTCAGCCCGGAAATCAGCCTGGGTTCGCGGACGCGATAGATGAACTTCGAGCGTCTCCACAATTTGTCCGGGATTTCTATGCATAACAACAATTCGATCGGAGAGAAAGATCGCCTCATCGACATCGTGGGTAACGAACACGATCGTGATACCGAGTTGGCTCCAAAGCGTTGCGACCTCGGCCTGAAGCGCCTCCCGGGTAAAGTTATCCAACTGGCCGAAGGGCTCGTCCATCAGGAGAACCTTCGGCTTCACCGCGAGCGCCCGCGCTACTCCAACCCGCTGTTGCATACCTCCAGACAGCGTGTACGGAGGTACCTCCATGACGTCTTTCAGTCCAACCATCTCGAGGAACTCTCGGGAAATCCGCTGTCGCTCTGACTTCTCGACACCCCGCGCCTCAAGACCAATCTCCACATTGCCACGAACCGAACGCCAAGGAAGGAGGTTAATATCCTGAAAGACATACGCCATATCCTGCGAAATGCCGCTCAGCCTCTTTCCTTCAAGATCGATCGTGCCAGAGTCCGCGAGATCGAGTCCATCGATGATGCGCAAAAGTGTCGTCTTTCCACAGCCGCTCGGACCAACCAAGCTGATGAACTCTCCCTTGTTGACATCGAGGCTGACTGCAGATAGGGCCACGACGTCGCGCTCTTGGCCTGTGAAAGTCTTATTGATGCCGCGGATAGAAAGCACTGGCTGATCAAACATCTTTGAACTGCCACTTGAACCAGACAAGGTGTCCATGCCAGCCGTAGCATCGATCGAATTAGTCACGTAACGTCCTTTTCAAAGTTGTCGAAATTGCTTTCGTCAGACCACTTAGAACTTCTAAGTTCACTTTATTGCGGTCGATCATCGCGCCCCTCGGCGGTTAGCAGAGGTCGCTTGGATCCATGAAAATTTGCGCCGTTGCAGGACCCGCAGACTCCCGAACAAAGCAAGGGCAAGCATGCATGTCGCGCCAATAGCCGCAATCAATTTGTTTGTCTCAAAGTACATTCCGTAGGTATTGACGATGTCCCCAAGACCACTTTGCCCAAACTCCTGCTCTGAGAGGATCATCCCCACAATGCATTGTGCTAGCGCAATACGAGCACCAGCAAAAATAAACGGTTGTGTTGCCGGAAGATATATCCGGAACGTCTGCTCCCACTTCGTCATCCCAAAGGAGACCCCTACATCGCGAAATCCAATACGGACAACTCGCATCCCCGCCAATGTATTTACGACCATCTGCCAGAACCCGATGATGAAGATAAAAACTACCGAAGCGAGTTTGCCCTGACCAAACCAGATCACCATCAAGGGCAAAAGCGCAATCGACGGCGTCGCGTTCCCAAAGGACACAAGTGGGTCAAGGGCACGTTCAAGCATCTGTGTCCGACCCATAATAGTTCCAACAGCGATACCGGAAAAGCCAGCACAGACGATACCCGCTGCAAGAATGAAGAGACTTGCTGCAACAGCTCGTTCAATCGTGCCATCCGCCATCAATGCATAAAACGCAGCGATTGCTCGCGTTGGCGTTGACAAAAAGACTGGCGCGATAAAGGAACCCGTTGCCTGCCAAGCGCCCAACACTACTAAAATCGCGAAGTACCTTACAGCCCGCGGGCGCAATCTTGACCACGAGAGTCCCTTTTGTTTTGCTCGCACTGACGATGCCTCGCTGTCTCGTGACTCCGGAGATCCATCACTCAAATGGGAACCAATAGTTCCAAGGGAAGGCATTTTTGGCGAACTTGAAAGCGTCGTCATGCACAACCTTCTTTCGTATGCATTACAAGAATTGAATGTATCAACCGTTACTGAGTAATACGCGTTAAAGCAAACATATTGAAACGAATTATCTCATGTGACAAGGTCGCGGCATATTACGCGATCACGGCAAATTTCCAGAGGTCATGCACCGCTGTCTCGACCAACCTCAGAAGAGACAACGGTGCATGAGAGTCCTCGACTTATCGCTTAACGAGGAGACGAACCTTTAGTAGGCCTTCTCGTGGGCGTGGAACTGGTTCCAGGCTGCCGTCCATGGAGCGGTCTTGACGAGCTGGGAAAGCGGGCGCCCTCCGAGCGACGTGATAATCCCAAGACTCTTCGAAACAACCACATTGTACGCCACCGACGCTCGACTAAAAGATGACTCCGAGGTAGCGAAGCCGCCACTCGGCTTCAGCACCTTATAGTTCGCAGCCAGCACCGACGGTGTAGCTGTGCCCGAGGTGTAGCCAATCCCATACTGAGCCCACAAAGGCTCATTTGTGTTGAATATCTTCGCCGCCGCAAGCCACGCAAGATCGATCGCTTCAGCGGTTGCTGGATGACCCGCCAACCAAGTTGGAGTCGTGAACATCATGCTGTCCGCGTACTTAGGTGCAACTTTCGCACCCGAGGCGAGCGCATGGAAGTTCGGACCTGCCGCAGCTACCGTGCCTGGGTCGACCCATGCAGCCGTGGCGCGTCCAGCAACAACCAAACTGTACGAATTGACCTCAGCCCCACTTGAGACAAGGGTCATCTCGGACAATTTGAATCCGCCCTCTTTTGCGACCGCATTCCAGAGTGGGTAGTCAACATTGCCGGTCGCGTGGTCGTCGGCAAAGCTCTTGCCCTTCAACTGGCTCAGCTTCGTAATGCTTGTAGGCACCAAGAGCGCATACGCAAGAGCCGTCTGGTTCGGTCCAAAGGCCGTAAGCCCGAGATCGACCGCGTTTGCAACCGGCGAGGTACAGACGTCCTCTTTGCCACTTGCTACTCCGAGTTCAGCGATGTTCGAACCTCCAATGGTCAATGAGACGTTTGCGCCCCATTGCTTGAGAATCTGCTCCATGACATAGATGTGCACGTCGCCAATATGCGCTGAACCTGCCGAGTTTGCAAGATTAATAGTCGTGCCCGTCAGAATTGGCGTGCCATTCTTGCGGAACGCGAGCTTCATTGCCGTCGACACCTTCAAGTGTGACGAGTTGTGAACGGCTGCGCCCGCTGTGCCAGCTGCGGCGACAATTGCCGTCGATGCCATAGCCAGAACGGCCAAAGCATTGCGGTAACGATGTAATGCCATCAATGTTCCCCCTCATCGTGAATTTTTGGTACGCCAGTCAAATAACTGACGCCCCCCTGCCGTCATACAGCGCGATGCAAAGCATCGCATTACGAATGTGTAACAGAACATAACCGATTTGTCAAGATCTCGTCACAACCGCAGCGCAGACGCGTCATCAACCACTCCGTCAAAGTCCTAGTCCGAAGGGGCCGAATCCGCGACTAAACATACTGTACCGCGATTGCAACATTCGTAAATTAAAACCTCAAGAGAACAAAATCCTCTAGACAAGCCTTGTCAGCTCCACCAATACGTCAAGTCCAGCAGGGGCACGGCGGTTTCAAGTGGACAGCGCAATCAACAATTCGAGTCGAAAGTGCACGGGGTCGAGAAAGTCATCACCAACGCGGCGATAGACGACATCGACTCGGCGTTCACCCTCTGTTGTGCGCATGTAAACCGAATTGTGTCGCGCAACGAGTTCTCGCCCCGCGGCGAGCTCCACACCCACCTATCGAGCAAGGAAGGAGTGTTCGAAATACGCCGAATTGTGCACGTCAGGCGTAAGAACGATCACGGTGGTGTCACTGCTCGAATTTGCTGGAACCTGTAGTGCTCACCAGCTGGTGGCTCAGAGATCAGCTTGCCCCTCCGGAACGAACTGATCCAGTCCCAGTAGGAACTTCCCGCCGGCACCCGCACATTGTCTTCGAGTACCCGGAACGATCCTTGACAATCGCGGACAAGGTCGATCCCAGCGACATGGATCCGAAGGTGACTGTGTGCCTCTATCCCCATGCTCGCGCGTTGGAAATGCTTTGAGGTATGGACGAGCCAGCGCGGAACGACTCCACCGGCAAAGACCTGTCCATTGCCATAGATATCGTGAAGAAAAGCCTCGAGCGCCCGCACGCGCCCGGAGAAGCCAGCTTCGATCTTCGACCACTCGTCTGCCGCTATCAGACGGGATACCGGATCAAGCGGAAATGGAACCTCCTCGCCCGAATGGGCGAAGGTCACACCACGATCGCGCAGCGACCGGTCCCGCTCAAGACAGCGCTCTTCAAACTGCGCCGGCGAAAGTGCCCGAAGGGTC
>Ga0307373_10007316_pt1 | contig 17276 bp, 12 predicted proteins | sample OX2MG_FD_202534 | JGI IMG/M metagenome (GOLD analysis project Ga0307373, IMG submission 202534) | Soil microbial communities from Risofladan, Vaasa, Finland - OX-2 | ecosystem: Environmental > Terrestrial > Soil > Coastal area > Acid sulfate soil | place: Finland: Risofladan, Vaasa | collected... | reverse complement strand
CTTGGAAGTACGCCAGCGCAACGGTTCCCCAAGCTTCTCCGGCACTAGGCGCAGATCGAATCCCTGCTCGTAGGGATGCCCTTTAACGCCGCGGAACCGCTCCGCAAACCTCTCGGCGTAGCAATGCTTGCACCCCGGGCTGATCTTCGTGCACCCGCGAACCGGATTCCACGTTGCGTCCGTCCATTCGATGGAGGATTCAAAAGACATTGCTATTCTCCGCGCCGTCGGTACTTTTCAAAGATTTCCTCAACAATATTCTCCGCGGTATCTTTCTGCGATGCAAAAAAGAGGTAATAGACGATTGCGCCCTTGGAATTCCTCATGGGCAAAGGTTGGGGAACTCTATTGAACCCTGCGACTTCTTTGAGCCTGCGAAGGAAGGCTTGGACCATTATTTCGTTTGGTTCTTTCTCGGGGTACCCAAAGAGGTTACCCGTGGTGCTGTATGCAATATGCCGCCAAGATTCGTCTCCCCAGTAGAGATTCATTCGGGCAATCTGTTCTGTCCCCACTCCCGTTGGATCGCGCCATAACACATTTCGGTTCATGTCGAGGATTGGAAAGTTCAGAAAGAGATCAATGGTCTTCATTTGTCCGGCGGTTTGGATTACTTCCCAAATGAGCTGTAACCCGTAGGGGTCAAGGATGCAAAGTCCTCGACGGTAATCCTCAAACCGCACTTGTGGAAAAACTCCCTCGAGGAGAATCTGATTGCAGTCTCCAGTGTAGAGGTGGACATCCACTCGTTCTCCTATCAATTCCTTCAAGTTCTGTACCTTTTCCGCATCGATGTCAATCAAGTGGAACTCGCGAAACGGTGGCTCCACGGCAAGCGCGTTCAGTGGGCTCCCTGGAACGAACTCCCCGGTTGTTTCTGAGAGATGAATTCCAGCCCCCGCGAAGGCATCAATATAGACGTGATACAGGGAGGGATTCCTCTGCGCTCGCAGGATGCGAGAGTATGCGGCGGCGTACTTCTTTAGGATTTCAAGTTTAATTTCAGACCATACACCAATCTCATCGAATTGTGGTAGGTTGCCCATCCCAATTAGTCGCTATATTCGCCTTTTATTCGCCTATTGTCAAGTTAAACATCAAGCGTCAATCTTCTCGGGACCGGGCCTTTTGAAACACGACAAACCCACCCTCAATCATGACGCCGATTGAGCGTGGCTTGTATCTACCCGCTCCCCTACCAAACCACGTATCCCGATCGCACCCATCGCAAAAAAACGCCATGGATGCGCCAGCCGTGGGTCGGGGAAACCCCCACCTCGGCGGCCAGCCGGTCAGCGTCTGCGCGGATCATCCTCCGCATAATCAAGCCCAGTCATCGGGTCGAACATCAGTCCGAAGTTTGATTGCAACGCAACGCCAGCGCGCTTAACGAACCTCCATGCTTCGTCATGGTGGCCATTGCACTTGATTACAAGCTCATGCATTGCACCAGACCAGTCGCTTGCGTTGCCCACGTCAGCCACAAAGTCCATGATCATGCCTACAAGGTCTTTTGGATTGCTTTTTACCCATACGTCGGAAGCGGGTCGATTATGGGCAAGCGCTTCCTGGGCCAGGGTTCGCACCCAGTGAAAAATGTCTCCTTTTAGCTCTCGATAGTCACTAAGGTCATAATTTTTCAGAACTTCCTTGAGAAAGTGCAAGGTGCTCGAAAGATACAAAGGGGCATTCGCACTCTCTCGAGCAATCAGGTTCTGCGCGAGATCGCGGTGAAACCCGAGCAAATGAACCATTGTTTCCCAGAACTTGCCGGGTTCGTTTCTGCCTAGAATTTGCTGGCAAATGACCTCGATCGCGTCCTTGAGGATAATCGGATACTTTTCGACTTCTGCCCTGCAAACTGCGTCGCTCAGCTTGTAGATTGCCTCAGTAACTTCGTTCAGCTCCTTAGTTTCGCTCCAACTCGGCATGAGCGGGGCGTCTTCGATTCCTCTCAGAATCAGCTTCTCCCCGAGCCAGCCAACTTTTCGACACACGTCTTCAAACACGTTATTGGCTGTTCGGTCATCAACGACGCACGCGGTTCCAATACGGGTAAGGGCCGTCATTGGATATCGAAAGGAGAGTGCGTCCACATCTTGGACTGCTTGCGCACCAACTCGCTGAAAAAAGCCGAGGAACCCGTCAAGTCTCTCCCAAAGGCTCGATGCCACAAATGCCGCGGAGACTTCTTCAACCGCAGCGCACAAGTCAAGGATGAACGACCGCCTCTGCGATGCTTGAATTTCAGCCGCGGCGCGCTCTAGCCATTGCACCAGAAGCTGGTCGGCGAGAAAGGGGACCTCTATACCGTCGGCTAACATTCCTTCTTGAGTCCCCTCTAGGAAGGGACTCACAATGCGCCTCAATGCTGACTTCCAGGCGACGACGTTGTTCTTCTCGACAGCAAGGAGAGCGTACTCAAAAATGTCTGCAAGGGGGTCTTCCAGTTTTCCGAGTCTTTCAACCCGAGCGAGTCTCGCCTTAATTGCTTCTGGCGTAGAGAGCTTTGCACTCTTTAGCCGAGCCTTGAGTCTTGGTGCCCAGGCAAAGATCGGACGGGCATCAGGCTTCGTTGGAACACTTGTTTCGATGGTCCCACTCTCGAGCGCTGGCATATCGGTGTGCTCGCCCCTCAAAAACTGGGCGATGCCATCTAAACTCAATTGAACCTGCATCGGAGGCTGGTAAACGCGCAAGATTGCAATGTCTCGGATCCTCCTTGCGTCCAAGTCCCTTCCCAGCTCTTCCAAGGCGCCGACTGGGGACATCAAATCAGAGTATCGTCGCAGAGTTATCCAGAAGAATACGAGGGTGAGGAAAACGGCGAGCAGTGTTAGCAAGCCGTAGGCGGGATTCTTTGGAATCCGCTCTAAGATCTCGGCAGCGCGCCAAGCCTGTCGCGGTGGGAAGGCGAGGCTCACCAGGGCTGCCGAGGACATCAGCAGCGTTAGTACGCCGAAGAACCAAAACGTAACGGACCGCCGCCCACGCAGTACCCGCTGCGCGATTTTAGTGGAATACCGATCGCCGATCGTCTGAGCGGTGAAAAGCAAGGCGGCAACAAGCAAACCGAATAGAGCCAGGACGGCCACGAATATAGTTGAGTAAAACACGTCCACGAGCTACCCTCCTGTTGCGCTGGTGCCCGGACAGCCGCGGGTGGCGCAATCCATCGCGCCTTCTGCGATGTGTGCGGCCGCCGCGTGATAACCACAAAAGTAAGACCCCAACTATATACATCCCAGGCGCTTGAAATGCAATGAAACATAGGGACTAGGGAACGAAACAATTACGAATTACGAGTTCTGAATTCTGAATTATGAGTTATGAAGGCTGAGGAGCCGATGATGAGCGGAGGGGGTCTGCGGAAAACCATCGCGGCATCCGAGCGCAGCCACGAAATCCCAATCGCAAATGTCTTCCGCACCAATCGTTCAATCGCCAAATCACTAAATCGCCAATGGCCGACGGCTCTGCCCGCGTGGGTTTGCTATGAAGTAATGTAGGCTACATATATAGGCACATTGGGGCGGTTCGGCCGGCGAAATGGGACCAATGGGATTTTGGGCCGAAAAAATGGCAATTCATTAAGTTATTTATTATCAGTAGATTGCATTAAATCAAAACCCTGGAAACCGATAAAATCGGCAATGTTGTTTCAGCATTGCACAGCGGGTAAAAATTGCCCGGGCGCTCACGGCCCGCACTTCTTGATCAGATTTCAGAGTCTTCCTGATGGCTCATGAGGGGAATGGCGCTATCCTCCGGCGCGAGGTATTTGAACGCCTGGCAGGTTACAAACAGGCTCGTCGCCAGGACAAGCGCCCCCACCGCCGCGTGGGTAACGTTCATCACCAGGAGCCCGGGTTGCGGTACAGAGGCAGCGCGGGCGTTGAGCTCCATGCTGTAGCAAATGATCCCCAGGAAAAGTTGCAGCCCTGCCAGTTCCGCAAGAAGGATGGCCGACATTTTGAAGGGCCTCAAATGCTGGAACTTGCTGAGCGCCATCTCCAGCACCCACACGGCGCAAAGGGTAACCGCAATGCCGAGGACTAAATGCGGCGCGATGCCCAAATCCTTCAGCCGAAAGCCCTCGCCAAGCAGCGACAGCAAGAACAGAGCGCCGGTCGTAAAGACAAGAACCTGCCGCAGCGAAGGAGAGGCGATATCGCGGGTCTTGGGGTGATCCCATCGCCAGTCGGTTCGAGTAAAAAGCGCAAGGCATACGGTGAGGGAGAAGAAGACCTGAATCCCAAACGCGTACAGGAAAGGTCCGGCTGCTGAATGCAGGAAGTGCGCGGCAACCGAGGCCACAACGGCTACCACGAGCAGAGTGCCGACCGCTATCCCCGCCAGACTCTTGATGTAGCGATGGGAATCGCTTCTCCACAACCACAAAGCCAGAATGACGGTCAGGATGATGACGGCGGCGGCCACCCATTGATAGGCGGCAGCGTATTTGACGGGAGGACCGGGAGCCGAACTCCAGAAGAACCTTGTCCACTGGTGGATGGCGGGTGTTCCACTCGCGCCGGAGACGAGCGTTCCGGTAAGGATCAAGAGAAACGCCATCACCGCGACCAAACTCGCAAATCGATGCATCCAGGAAACGCCGGTACTCGTCTCATGCCTGGTTTCGTGATCTTCCGCCAAACAATCTCCTTCCTCCATTGCCGCTGACTGCGCCCGTTCGCCCTCGTTCCGGCGGTCGGCTCGCCCAATCATCGTGTCTGGAAATGAACTGAGATCCTCCGGCTCAAGGCCGGCTCATCTTTGCCAGGATTTTCGGCACCAAACTGCGGGGCACAAAGCGTTGCCAGAAAACGCTGGCTTTATTCACAAAGCGCGGGACGACCAGTCCGCCTCCGAGTTCGAGCTGTTTGAGCGCTTCCGCGACGACTTCCTCCGGCGGCTGCCGGCCGCCCGGAAATCGGTGCCGCCCGTGCTGCGCCCCCTCGGTCACAAAGTTTGTTCGAGTTCCGCCGGGGCAGACCGTAACAACCGCCACCCCGTATGGCCTTAACTCCTCGCGAAGCCCCATCGAAAAACTTGTCATGAAGGCTTTCGTGGCGGAATAGACTATTGTGTAAGGAATGGGCTGAAATCCCGTCATCGACGATACGTTAATCAACCCGCCCCGGCGCTGTGCAATCATGGGCGGCAGAAGCCGATAGGTCAACTCGACCAGCGTCTCGATCTGGAGCCGCATCATGGCCGATTGCCGCTCGAACGAAAGCTTCCAGAACTCCCCGCGGGCGCCGAACCCCGCGTTATTGATGAGGAGGTCGATTGCAAAACCGTGCTCGCCGACGAGATCGGCCAGACGAATGCCCGCCCCAGGCTCGCTCAAATCCATGCTCAAAGGCTCGGCAAGAATGCTGTGGGCCGACTGGAGTTCGGCGGCCAGGGCGCGGAGCTTCTCGGTAGAACGCGCCACCAGCGCCACATTCCGCTTACGGGCGGCCAGGGCGCGCGCAAAGCATTCCCCGATGCCGCTCGAAGCCCCGGTTACCAGCGCATAACTCGGCTGACTCATGCTCGGAGCCCGGTTCGAGCGCCTTGGGAGTTTCCCACCTTCATCTTGAGGGAGGGAGTTGGCTTCCGCCGGTAAAGAGCCTGGCGGATAGGAGCCGGATAACGCGTTTTGAAAATGATGTCCCAGAAGCCGTTGGTGAGGCCGTAGCCGACATCCATTCCCTTCGGGCTGTGATGGTAAAAGTGGAACCGCTTGATGTAGCGGAAATATGGGCTCCGGAAATTATAGAAATGCACGGAGTGATGAATCCACTCCTCCAGAACATAGCTCTCGACCACACCCGCCAGCAAGACTGGAAGCGTATAGACCGGCCCAATAAAACTCACGGGCGCCGCGACGAAAAACAACGGAAGCAGGTCTCGGAGCTCGCCGTTGATATGGCGCCCGTCAAAGGGCCGCTGGTGATGTTCCCAGTGAAGCGGGTCGAGCCGTTCGTGCAGAAATCGCCGGATGATCCCTTTCCCAGGAGCAAAATGCCCGTGCAATACATAGCGGTGAAAGAGGTACTCCACCAAAGTCCAGACGGGGATCCCCGCCGCGAAAAAAGTCGCCGCCACCCAAGGATGTGCCGAACGGAGCGCCAAGAAAAGTACGATCATGCCGTAAACGCTATAGAACAGCGTCATGGGATACAGGCGCCCGCGGGAAATAGCAGCTTGCTGGCGCTTGTAGACGCCGAAGGGAATGTCGGGACGCCATGCTTGCGGCATGTTTTGTTCCACTTGAGCTGTCGAGATTGAAGACATTTTGTCTAGCCGCTACCTCAGTAAAGGTTTTTTTCAGTACTTCTGAATGGATGTTCCAGCGCGCCTGCTGTTACATTTTCACTCAATTATATGCTATTTCTCAAGGCCTGCAAGGACACAACATGCTTCTAGACTGGCGATTTTGCCTCTGCTTGTCTCCGGCATCAACGTCCGTTGCGCGATTGCGCCCAAAAACATTAAAAACTTTCCGGAGACGAGGTGCTGGCCGGTAAAAACAGCTACAATGAGGGGCGAAATCTTGGAAGTTTGTTGAAAGACTTTTCTAGGCGTCATTCTGAGGAGCGGAAGGCGACGAAGAATCTTGTAAGTTGTTAATTGCTCGCGAACTCAGATCCTTCCCTTCGCTCCGAATAACAGGTCCAAATATTTTTCACCAACCTGTTAGACGTAGACCTTCTTAAAAGGACAGACACGTCCGATACGGTTCACTGTGGTGACTTGCAGGGAGGAAAGAATTTACTTGCTGAGTCAGGGGGAGGCATCGAAATGAAGAGAATCATTGGTTGCCTGCTGCGAGTTCTTTTGCTGGTCTCGGTGGCAACGGTGGCGGCTCAAGCCGAATGGCACAGCCTGGGCAAGGTGGTTGATTCCCATGTTGAAGGTAACAACATCACGTTTCACACCGAACATGCCATCGTGCGGGTTTCGGTTCTGGCCCCGGACATCGTTCGCGTCCGGATGTCGCCGGGCGCGGCCTTAGGCCCGGATTATTCCTGGGCGGTGGTGAAAAAACAGTGGCCTGCTGTCCACGTGGAGTTCAGTAGCGGGCCGAACATGCGGGTGATCCAAACCGGAAAGCTGGTGATTCACGCCCAGCTTTCCCCGTTCCGCCTGGCCTTTTACGACTCGAGCGGAAAGCTCATCTCAAAGGACTCTGACGATCTCGGCATGGCGTGGAATGGCTCCCAGGTTCGCTCGTGGAAGCAAATGCCCTCCGACGAACAGTATTTCGGACTGGGTGAAAATTCAGGCCGGCTCGACCTGCGGGGCCGTGGCTACGTCATGTGGAACACGGATGCTGGCGGCTGGGGAGCTACAACCACCCCGCTCTATGAAACAGTGCCCTTTTTTATGGGCTTGCGCCAAGGGCGCGCCTACGGCATCTTTTTTGACAATACTTACCGGACGTCGTTTGACATGGGTGTCGAGTTCCGTTCCGAATACAGCTTTGGCGCAGAAGGCGGCGACCTGAACTACTACTTTTTCTATGGTCCCGGCCCGAAAAAGGTTTTGGAAGATTACACGGAACTGGTAGGCCGCACGCCGCTGCCTCCGAAGTGGGCGCTGGGCTACAACCAATCCCGCTTCAGCTACTACCCGGAAAGGATGGTTCGCTTTATCGCGGAAAATTTCCGCATCCGCCATATTCCCTGCGACGTCATCTTCCTCGACATCGACTATATGGATGGCTACCGTGTTTTTACCTGGAACAAAGAACGCTTCCCCGATCCTGCCGGGATGATTGCCCGCCTGCGAAAAGAAGGGTTTCACGTCGTAACGATTCTCGATCCTGGAATCAAGATCGATCCTGATTACTGGGTGTACAAGGAGGGTGTGGCGGGAAATGACTTTGTACGGATGCCCGACGGCAAGGTCTACGTCGGGAGCGTCTGGGCGGGCCCGAGCGTTTTCCCGGATTTTACTTCTCCCAGCGCATGCGCCTGGTGGGGCACTCTTTACAAGGGTCTGGTTGACGATGGCGTGGCCGGCTTCTGGAATGATATGAACGAGCCCTCGATTGGTGGGGTTCCGTCGCATACCATGGCGCTCGATGCGATTTTCGATGACCACGGGCTCCACAGCCCTCAAGCCAAGATCCACAACGTTTACGGGATGCAGATGTCCCGGGCAACCCAGGAAGGAGTGCTGAAGCTGCGCCCGAACCAGCGGCCCTTTGTGCTCACCCGCGCCACTTACGCCGGCGGCCAGCGCTATGCCGCCGTCTGGACCGGCGACAATGCCGCCACCTGGCAGCACCTTGGCATCAGCATTCGCGAGTTGATGACGATGGGGCTTTCCGGGCTGACGTTTGCGGGCGCGGACATTGGCGGCTTCGTCGGAAGCCCCGGCCCCCAGCTTTATACTCGCTGGCTGGAAGCGGGAGTTTTCTACCCCTATTGCCGGACCCACACGAATAATGGCACCGCTCAGCAGGACCCCTGGTCCTATGGGAACCGGCAAACTGACATCAATCGGCAATCCATCAACCTCCGCTACCGTCTGTTGCCTTACCTCTACAATACCTTCTATGAAGCCTCCCAGACAGGGCTGCCGGTGATGCGGGCCTTGCTGCTCGACTATCCGGATGATCCGAAAGCCGTCGGGCAAAATAGCGAGTTTCTGTTTGGAAACGATTTGCTGGTGGCGCCCGTGATTGAACCCTACCAGATCGAACGCCGGCTATACCTGCCTCAGGGCAAGTGGATCAATTTCTGGACAGACCGTGCTTATTCGGGGCCGGAGGATGTCACTGTAAACGCGCCGCTTGAGCGCATTCCCATTTTTGTTCGGGGAGGCGCCATCATCCCGACCCAGCAAGCTGTCGAGTACACGGGGCAAGCGCCCATCAATCCGCTGACGTTTGAAGTCTATCCCGACGGCCGCTCCTCCCGCGAGTACTACGAAGATGACGGAACCACTTTAGACTACCGCCAGGGAGCTTTCCTGCGGGAGCGTTTGAGCGTGGACGCCGAGCCGCACGCTCTCACTCTCTCCGTTTCAGCCCGCGAGGGATCGTACACTCCGCCCGCGCGCTCAATGGAGTTCGAGGTGCACCACCAGAGGACCCGTCCGCATAGCGTCGAGACGGACGGACAAGCTCTTGCTGATTTGGCATCGAAGGCGGCGTTGGACGAATCTCCCAGCGGCTGGTGCTACGACGAAGAAAACAACATTGTCTGGATCAAATTTCCCGACCAGAGCGCGGCCCGCACCGTGGAGATCGAAAAGTAGTCCGCGCAGAATTTGCAGGAATGCACGGCGTCCGGCGGCGAAAGGATAAATTCAGAATTATGAATTATGAAGTAAAAACACGGTAGGCACCGTCAGCGCAGTTCTTCATGTCAAGAACCCACGGTTAAATCAAACACCGATTTAAGCGTGGCTGGCGGCTGAACGGGCGGGCCGTGAGGACACGGCTCCTACAGCCTATGCTCGGATAGCGCATCTATGAAGGGGACGGCGGCGGCAAGGGGAATCCGTTGACCCGCGCCACCCGCGCGCCACGATTCTTCAGTTAGATTCTCGTGCCGCGCAGCAAGCCCGTCTCAAACGCGGAAGTAAGGCCGCAGGGCTTCAAAGACAGCATCGAGTTCGCGCTGATCGCCGGCGTCCATGGCGAACTTGCTGGTGTCGCGCATGAGGACATTCTTGAAGATCCCGCGCCGGCGCAGGATCTCTTTCTGCAAAACGTAGGTGACCTCCTCTTCCATCACGGCCATCATCAACATTTTTGCAAACAGGTCGCGCGCCTGCTTCTTTTTGCCCGCCTGGAACCAGTCCCAAATCTGCGCCTGAATGTCCGCGAACCCCGCGCCGGGCATGGTGCCTCCCGAGCCCCGCGCCATTTCGTTCATGAACATTTTCGCGCCGCCGCCGGTCATGGGGACGAGCAGGCCCGAAGCTCTATTCACGTACTCGCTGACGCGATGGACGGGATTGACCTCCTCCTTCACGTAGCGGAAGGTGGGCAGCTTGTGGGCCAGGTCGATCAGGTAGTCCACGGTCACTGCCGGGGTGGTAACCTGAATGCACAACGGCAGCTTCGAGGCCGAAGCAATGGCGGTGAAGTAATCGGTAAGGATATTAAGGTCCGTCGTCCCGTCGGTTTGGCAGCGCGCGAGCATGCCGTCAGCCCCCATCGCCTCCGCCTGGCGCGCGTACTCGACGGCTTCGAACTTGTTCGGCGCATGAACACCAACCAGAACCGGAGTGCGGTGGCGCGCCTGCTGGCAAATCATGCGTGAGAACCCCACGCGTTCATCGTGAGATATAGAATCCGTTTCTCCCGCGCCCGAGGGCCACACCATCCCCTGCACCCCGCAGCGAACCAGGAACTCCGTTTCGCGCTTCAAGGATTCGCCGTCGATCTTCAAACTTTCGTAGTACGGCGTCTGCATGATGATGAAAACACCCCTCCACGGCTGTGGGGGCAGCGCCGCGGCTGGAACTGCGGCAAGCGCACTGGCCGCTGCCAAACTTCCCAAAAACTCACGACGATTAAGGCTGGAATCCATTTGAAATCCCTCTCTTTCGTTGATGGTGAAACTTATCCACGGCGGGCATTATACACCCCGCTGTGCGCGCGTCAGGTGATATTTCGCTGGCTGGCGAGCCCACGAAACACAATCCGTTCCCTGGCTGGTATCTACCCGCTGAATATGGATTTCGGGGTGATGAGTGTAAGGTGGACTTATCATGGGTAAGCAAGGGGCGCCGGAATCCGGTTTGGCGCTCTTCAAGGGAATGGAGCCTCCTTGAGGCTGAATCGGGTGGACGCCACAAGGGTAGCCTTGCGAACGTTCGTCCGTGGCGATATAAGCTTGGCTGGAACGCGTTGATCGACATGAGTACAAAACCTTAAGGAGGCGAAGATGAAAAGGCGAGAGTTCCTGCAGGTTTCGCTGGCGGCTGGGGTGCCTGCCGTCGTCCAGAACTCACCTGAGGCAGGGGTGTCTGGCAGTAACCTTCATGAATCTGAGCAAGAAACCATTATTGCCGGGGTAAGAGCGGCTCTGGACAATTCACTCTATCCTGCTTTGCGCGAGCGCGCTTATCCCGGTCACTTCACAGTTGTCGCAGATGGCAAGGCCTACGGAGCGGAGAATACCTGGCCTGGGCTGGACTCCTGGCAGATGGCGGGCGCGTACCTCCTCTTGGACAGGCACCGTGAGGTTCTTGATTACTTCGATTTCGTCCAGGCTTCGCAACGCCCTTCCTCGGATAAAGATAGGTTCTACGCGGACGGCAACGTCCCTTTCGCTATTTTCCCGGCTGATAAGCCTTTCAAGGATTTGGAGCACTCGGCCCTGCGCGGCCTCAGGTATCCCGAGGATGTGTATACGTACAAGCCGCGGGTGCGCCCGGGCCAGCCGAAAGACTCCGATATGAGCGCGCGAAAATGGATCGGCCTTTTCACGCATTGGCAGGAAATAGCCAACCCTCTTAGCGTGCTGGCGCCGATCTGCTTTGTTCTAACCGGGCAGGAGATCTTTGCGGCCACCCAATCCCATGCCTGGCTGGCGGAAAAGATGCCCGCTCTCGAGGCCGCCGGCCACTACCTCCTGACGCGGATCGGCTCCAACGGATTGATGGGCGGCGCCGGCTTTTACCTCGAATCGCCGCCCCGCAACCAATGGGACGGGATTACCCAATGCTACGGCATTCGCGCCTTTCGGCAACTTGCTGCCCTCGATGAGCTGCTGGGCAAACGGGAGGCCGCGGCCGCCTGGAACCGCCATGCCGATGCTCTCGAAGCTCGCTTCTTCAAGGTCTTCTGGCAAGGCGACCATTTCGCCGAATACGTTCACCCGGATCATGGACGGGTCGATTTGCACGGGCTGTCCGATGTCAACTGGGCTGCGATCGGATTGGAGGTGGCCACTGACGATCAGATCAAGCGTCTCTGGCCGGCTCTCATGCACGAACCGATGTTCTGGCGGGGAGGGATGCCGACCCATCTGACCACCCGGCCCCGCACTTATCGAAGGTGGGAATTGTCGGAGCCCGTGCCTTTTGAATATGATTCCTGGACCAACGATGTGGCGGCGATGGGACGCGTGTGGTATTTGGAAGTGCTGGCTTGCCAGCGAATGCGCGACTCCAAGCGGCTGCGGGAGTCCGTGTTGAAGGTCTGCCAGAGGGGCCGGAAGGATGGCGGGCTGTGGTATGAACGGTACCACCCCGGCGCAGGAAACACCGTCAAGCCCGGCGGCGCGCACGGCTACTGCGAATACGCCGCCATTCTCGTTCGCGCCGTGCTCGGCAACCCTGCGGTCTTTCCCGAATGCAAGAATCTCGCATCTGAATCAAAGAAGGCCGCCTGATCCAACCGCACGACAGAGGCATGCATTTTCGGATCGGCCGCGACTTTGACCTGAGGACGGGGACTGCTCGCTCCGCCCCCCTTCATAGGTGCGCTTGTATCAGCGCAAGCTCGCGACGCTTTCCGGTTCCGCGCAGCCATTGCCTTGGTCGAGCCACTCGCGGGCCAGCTTGCGGATGGATTCAAGGTCGTGGCTCATTCCCGTCAGCGTGTAATACACGTGCCGCTCCGACCACCGGTTGAGCTTCATGTCGCGGACCTCCACGGGGTAATCATGCGGGGGATTCTTCAGGGGTTCGTCCACGATGTAGTGCGAAAACGGACCAAAACTGTAGGGATAAGGTGAGCCGGGTTTGTAGTCATGGGTTTGAGAGTTCAGCCAGCCGATCGGCCAGTGGTCCCAGCGCGCCGCGCCCCACCCCCAGCCCCCCGTGTCGTTGAAGGAGTGGTCCACAACCTGGCTTTTTTCCGGCGGGAACCCGCTGGCTCCTCCCAGAATGGTAAATAAAAACCCCGCCTTAAAAGGCATCACCAGGGCAAATCCCGGCGAATGGGAGATTTCCAGCAGCAGCTCGGCGTTGCCCCGCCGGCGCGCCTTGCCCTCGTCATCCCAATACACGTCATACTGCAAGTTCGTGTAGGCGGCGAGCACGGAGCCCACGTGGTAATCCCCGTGCTGGGGGTCCTGCGGGAAGAGATCCTTCCAGGTGGTTCCGGTGGGAGCGAGCGCGAAGAAATCAAGCGGCTGCCAACTGTAGCCGTCCGGCTTACCGGGCATCAACGTTTCATACGTCAGGCGGCGCCAGACGTAGCCGTTCGGCCAGGCCACGTAGTCTTCCGTCCCGCGCAAGGCCGGATGGGAATCATCCTGCTGGTTCACGCAGCAGTAGTTCCAGCGAACCCACACCCGCCCGGGACCGCTCTGGATGATATCCACCGAGCTGTTATGTTCCTTCCGGCCGTTCTGGTTGAAAAGCTCCGCCCAGCCTTCGTTTCCCTCGAAAAACTGGTTGCAAAGGCCCACGCCGTTGGGAAGCTCCATCCAGGGACAGTAGCTCGCCTCGTGGCTGAAAACAAACCGGTGCGATCCATCCTTCCAGACGACGATGATGGCTTTCTTGGGGTTCAAATCCGCGTGGGGCGGGCTCGGTTCAAGCGATCCCTGGTAATCCCCCGGGGCATAGTCGCTCACTTCGAACGCCGAAACACCCGTCGTCTCCCACTTGGCGAGTTCCGCCAGGGTGAGGGGAGCGGGTTTTTCATAGAGCGGATGCGGGGCCGCGCCTGCCACAGCGCTCCGCGGGGAGGTGGATTCGCCCGCCGGACGCGCCGGCGGCGCGGCGGCCTCCGAGCCTTCCAGCGTTCCGAGCCCTCCCAGCACCAAGCCTGAGCCTGCTACAACTTTTTGAACAAAATTGCGACGCGTGATGGCCATGTTCGCTCCCTCCGTAATTTTCTCTTGCCGCCGCCGCGGATTATACCACCCTGCTCGGCTCGAAGCCGCGGGCGCTCGCGGGTGGCGCAGACGCTTGCCGTTGGGCGTCTGCGATCTCGCGGCACGGGTAGCCGCGACGGTGTTTTGCCCGTCGCGGGATTTTCCGCCGCATACCAATCCCTTCGGGAAATCGCAGACCCTCAAAACCAGGGTCTGCGCCACCCGCGCTGTGCCAGCTTCGGCCGGCGCCTCAAGCCGCTTCCCGCTGTTTCGGCATCCAACGTATTCTGCCGGGTGGTGATATAGTTTTTGGATCAGCGGCAAGTTCCCGGGAGGTTGCAATTTGAAAGAGGCGTATCGAAAATCGGCACTCGGCGTAGGAAAGGGTTTGGTTTTTGTATTTTTTGTTCTAGTAGCGGCGCTTGGCATCTTGGGATGGAAGCTGCTCAGCCACGAGGCTCCCGTCATCCAGATCAACGGCCAACTGAAAGGCATTGGAAAGAGCACGGCCGTCGAATTCAGGGTCCATGACAGAGAATATGAATTGAAGGGCGTCCATGTGGAGCTTCACCAGGGTGACCGGAACTTTGCGGTTCCGGTCTCGAGCGAAATTCACAATGTCCCTTCCGCTGCCTGGTGGGAATTTTGGGGTAAACACCCGGAGAGCCAAGGTGTCTTCAAGGCGCGGATCGGGCACGACGCCATCCCGGATTTGAAAGAGGGGCGCGCCGCGCTCGAAATCGTTGCCCGGAATGATTCCTGGGGCCGCTTCTTCCGCGGGGGCAAGAGCGAACTCAAGCTGGAGTTGCCGGTTCGGTTCGAGCCTCCCCAGATCGGCGTCCTCACCTCTCAGGTCTACGTTGACCAGGGAGGGTGCGACCTTGTGCTGTTCACGGTTTCTCCGGGAACAGCGGAATCGGGCATCCAGGTGGGCCCGTATTTCTTCCCGAGCTGGCCGGTGAAGCCCTCGCTCCCTGGCACGCGCATGTGCCTGTTTGCCTATCCTTACGATGTTGACCCAAAAACTCCCGCGCACCTTGTGGCGCGCGACGACATGGGGAACGAGACGACGGAAGGCTTTTCCTACAAAGTCTTTCCAAAGAAATTCCGCAAGGGCACAATCAATTTGTCGGATAGTTTTATGGAACGCGTTGTGCCTGCGATTTTAAGCCACAATCCCGAACTGAAGGACCAGGGAAACCTTCTGCAAAATTATCTGATGATCAACCAGCGTCTTCGCCTGATCGAGTCGCAGTTGCTGGTTGCGTATTCACAGAAGACGGCCCCCGAATTCCTGTGGACTCAGGCTTTCCTGCGTTACCCCAACTCCCAGGTGGAAGCCCATTTTGCCGACTACCGGACCTACTTTTACAACGGCCAGGTGGTCGATCACGAGACGCATCTCGGCGACGACCTTGCCTCCACCGAGCACGCCCCGGTACCGGCCGCCAATAACGGCGTGGTGGTCTTTGCCCACTATTTTGGAATTTACGGCAACGCCATTCTGATCGACCACGGTTGCGGATTGCAGACCCTCTACGGGCATCTGAGTTCCTTTGCCGTCAAACCGGGCGACCATGTTGAGCGCGGGCAGATTATCGGCCACAGCGGCGAAACGGGACTTGCCGGCGGCGACCACCTGCACTTTTCCGTTTTGCTGGATGGAGTCTTTGTCGACCCGCTCGAATGGTGGGACCCGCACTGGATTCACGACCGGATCGAAGCCAAGCTCCAGCCCTATCAGCAATAAGACGGAGTTGCGGACGCATAAGGTAGCGCCGCTCAGTGTTTGGCGGAGCCGTGAAGGCTTGAATGCAGCTCGGTTCCGGCATGTGACCAAAACGCCCAATGGACTTCCGGCACGTCATCATCCTTCACGACAAGCTTGGCCGGCCCAAGCTTGTCGCCCTCGATCTGGGCGGAAAAGATTTCGTCGTTCACTCGGTAGAGAACCAAGCCATCTTTGCGAACGTCGAGCACCTCGCTGTCCTGCTGGCCCGTGTGAATCGTTATCTTCCGGTCGTCAACCAGGTTCTGGAGAAGCAGCTTTCCCGGCATGTAGGCCTTGGTCCCGTACATACCTCGAACGCGAGGCAGTTCCCGAACACGTCCGGTCGGGATATTCACGTCTACCTCATTCGCTCTCTCGTTCTCCACTCCGGGACTCTCGCGGCCTTCCGGATTTGGCTCAGCGATGGTGGTGGCTAGCCATATTCCAAAAAGCCGGGGAGAAAGGCCATAAAAAGGGACTTTGATGACTGACCAGCGCCTTGTTGCCTTGTTCAATAAGTAGACCGTCCTAGGCCAATGAATCTCGGCGGTCGGCAAGGGAGCATAGAAAGCGAAAAAGAGTGCCGTATCAGCCACGATGCCTGCGGCTCGTGGCCTGCCGCTATACCCAGGGATGACCCCCGCTTCGGGCGGCACCATTGAAGGTATGGGCCCCAGGTCGCCCTCGCCCGGGCCAAGGGTGTACGGTAACATGATTCGGCCGTCCTCGATCTCAGCGGAGGGGCTGACGTACTGGTATGGCCCCCCTCCATTTCCCACGTATCGAAAGTAGCGATACAAGTCCCAAGTACCTTTCGTAACCCGAGCGTGCCCCGCAGTTGCATCTCCGAAGACTCTGGTGACCGTCCAGCGATCACCCTCCCAGTCAGCAAAGACTACTCCCGCGGGTATGCCCGGGCCGGCGACCGCACCCCAAGTTTCATAGTAGAAGTCAAATGACGGGATCTTTGCTTTTCCCTTCGGTGGTAAAACATCATCGACCGTGTCGGGCGTGTTTTCGTGAATGACGCTTACCGCGCGCCTGTTTATGCCGAGCACGTAAAGATGCCCGCTGAGGTCGTCGGTGATGGCGAACAAGGTTGCGGACACCTGCCGCACCAGTGCCAGGCGCCCACCTGAGACGGTATATAGCCGCACAGGGTAGCCGTACATCGAATAAAGTGTAGGCGTGCCGGCCAGCAGGTACAGATACCCGCTGCCAGAGCCAGCGCTGCCTTCCGCCGACAGCGCCCGGGACGACACAGGGGCTCCCGACGACAGCGAGGACAACGTAATCGCAAAGCACATCGTCCAGAGTGCCGGCAGTTTAATATCCCGGCGCATTGGTCCTCGCCTCAATGGTAGTAGGTTGGTAGCACCACGCTCGGCCAGCCACGCACAAGCAGTCAGAAGTAGACCGAGCCAAACAGCATGAAAAGCCCGAGCGTGAGATCGATTCCTGTAAGTTCTCATATTTTGCTCCTATGCCCTCCAGCCGCTCAGCGCCCGCGCCGCACGCCACATGGGAGTTCGTCTGCCACGGTTGGCGGGGTCAACAAGCTCCGGAGGAGCGGCAGAATTTAGCCCACGGCACCAGCCGAATAAGCGTTAACCTAACGGTTGCATTCTCGAGCCGATGGCGATACCATTTCGGCTATGAACACCTCTGTTGTGAACGGCGAGTTTGAAGACTGGGATGTATTGCGAAGGTTTCTTCCTGAC
>Ga0307373_10007315_pt1 | contig 17276 bp, 11 predicted proteins | sample OX2MG_FD_202534 | JGI IMG/M metagenome (GOLD analysis project Ga0307373, IMG submission 202534) | Soil microbial communities from Risofladan, Vaasa, Finland - OX-2 | ecosystem: Environmental > Terrestrial > Soil > Coastal area > Acid sulfate soil | place: Finland: Risofladan, Vaasa | collected... | reverse complement strand
ACCCCTGGCGCCTGACAGATATGGACTGAAATGCGGGTCACCCTGCCGCGGATGGGGCGCGCCGGGTTCCATTGCTTGCTCACTATCAATCCGGGATCGACTTATCCGGTGAATAAGATGGGCTAGAGGCCAGCATAGGCCCCAACATGGCGGTTGGCGGAAGCGCCGACCTGTCTGCCGATCGTCACCGGAGCCTTCATTTCGGTGCGCAGCTTGGTCAATGCGCGAACTTCGATCTGACGAATCCGCTCACGAGAGATGCCGTAATGTGCCGCCAGCGCCTCAAGGGTTGCAGGCTCATCCTTCAGCCATCGTTCAGCCAGGATGTGCCTCTGACGGTTGTCCAGGACATGCAGGGCCTCGGCCAGCCGCGCCTTGCGCCCGGTGAATTCCTCCCGATTGGCCAGCACCGTCTCCTGACTTTCCGCCTCGTCCGCCATGTTGTCCTGCCATTCTTCAGTCCCCTCGTCATGCGTCGGCGTATTGAGACTATGGTCCGGCACCGCCATCCGCAGGTTCATGCTGACCACATCCTGCTCCGGCACATCCAGGACCTCGGCGATCCTGGTCACCTGCTCCGGCAGCAGATCGCCACTGCCGATGGCATTCATCTCGCCCTTCAGCCGGCGCAAATTGAAAAACAGTTTCTTCTGCGCCGACGTCGTTCCCATCTTCACCAACGACGAGGAGTGCAGCACGTATTCCTGAATCGCCGCACGGATCCACCACATGGCATAGGTTGCGAGACGGAACCCGCGGTCCGGGTCGAACCGCTTGACCGCCTGCATCATCCCGACGTTGCCCTCGCCGATCAGCTCGCCATATGGCAGGCCATAGCCGCGATAGCCCGCGGCGATGCGCGCAACGAGCCGCAGGTGCGAGGTCACCAGCTTGTCCGCCGCATCGGCGTTGCTGTGGTCGCGCCAGAGATGGGCGAGTCGAGATTCCTCTTCGGCCGTCAGCATCGGCATTTGATGGGCCGCGCGCAGGTAGCGCGAGAGACCCGCATCAGCAAGCGTGTTGTGAACAGCAGAGGCCATGATCGGCTGCCTTATCCTGAGTGGCCGCCGGCCGCATCCGGGATGATACGGCTGGTCGCACCACAGATTGAACCAATGGCTTCACCGGAGCGTCCGCCGGAACCGGTTCGGCGCGAAAAGCGAAAGGAGCATAGTGGCCCGAGCCCGACTCGTTCCATTGATCGAAAGGAAAGGCCGCCGATCAACAGAGACCAGACGCCCTATACCAAGGGTTAGACGCCTCCGCGTCCCGGGCCGGCGTGGGTCCCCGCGCGGGAGAGTCGACGTGCCTGCTACCAACGTATAGGAAACCTCGCGCGTTTGGGTTACGCGCTCTGCCTCTCGGGCAATATTTTTCCTGGCAGACCGGCGCTACCACTTTGGTCGCCCGCCCTGGCGGCCACGGCATCCGGATGCTGTCATGGATGCGGGGGTTCCATCGCAGGTTGTCGGTCCTCTGGACGTCGCAAGCCAGCCTCAGCGGCGGACTTTCGCAAATACCGATCTGCCATGACCGGTGCCCACCACCAATCATCAGGAGCGAGCCAATGAACCGCCCACCGCTTCCGCCTTTCGATGTGGAAACCGCGGCGCTGAAGGTCCAGGCGGCAGAAGACGTATGGAACACTCGCGATCCCGTCCGCGTGGCACTCGCGTACAGCCTCGACAGCCGTTGGCGGAACCGGGCGGAATTCGTCGAGGGGCGTCTTGCCATTGAAGCATTCCTGGACCGCAAATGGAGCAGCGAGCTCGAATACCGCCTGATCAAGGAGCTCTGGGCCTTCCGCGACAACCGCATCGCCGTGCGCTTCGCCTATGAGTGGTGCGACGACTCGAACCACTGGGTCCGCAGCTATGGCAATGAGAACTGGGAGTTCGACGAGCATGGCCTGAACCGGATTCGTATCGCCAGCATCAACGACCTTCCGATCAAGGAAACCGACCGCAAGTTCTATTGGCCGCTGGGTCCCCGTCCCCGGTGCCATCCCTCGCTGAGCGCGCTCGGCCTTTAGCAATCCGGCGCGGCGACGGCGGGACTCAGCCGATGATGCGATCGATCCCCTGGCTCCCGATCAGCCGGAGCGGCTTCCTGCACCGCGGTTGCTTGCTGGGCACGTTCGCGCCGCCGCCGGCGGCCGCACCAGGCAACCGACCGAGCTCGGCCGTGACGCGGGCAGCTACAGCGCCCGCCACCGGCACACGCGGATCGTCGCGCCGGCATCGGGCACGCTGCTGGTCCGCCGCGGCAATACCAATCGCGTCGCCCAATTGGCGCAGCCCAACTGGAAGGCCGGCGGCTTCATGGGCAACGCCCGATTCAGGGACGCTGCCTGCCGCCAGGCGCCAGCTTCAGTTTGTCGGCCATGCGTGCCAGATCAGGCAGCGAACCGGCGCGCATCTTCCGCATCACCTGGCCGCGGTGGACCTTCACGGTAATTTCACTGACGCCGATATCGCCGGCGACCTGCTTGTTCAGCCGGCCGGTGACGACGAGCCCCATCACCTCGCGCTCGCGTGGCGTCAGGGTTTCGAAGCGGGCCCGCAGGTCGGCCAGCGACTTCTCGCCCTCCAGCCACGCGCGGTCCTGCGCCAGGCCGACCTGGATCGCATCCAGCAGGTCCTGATCGCGGAACGGCTTGGTCAGGAATTCGATCGCCCCGCCCTTCATCGCCTGCACCGACATGGGAATGTCTCCGTGGCCGGTGATAAAGATGATCGGCATATGGATGCCCGCCGCGGTGAGTTCGCGCTGGAAATCCAATCCGCTGCGCCCCGGCAGCCTGACATCCAGCACCAGGGAGGTCGGCCCCTTCGGCCGACCGGTCTTCAGGAACTCCGGCACCGAGGCCAGCAGCCGCGCGGACAGGCCAACCGAGCGGAGCAGACTGCCAAGCGCCTCCCGCACCGCCGGGTCGTCATCGATGACGACGATCGTGGCCTCGGCTTCGGTTATCGCATCTTTTGCTGCAATCATGCCACCATACCGACCCGAGATGCGGGCATCCGCGGGAGCGAGCCAGCCTGTTCGATCGACTCCATACGATCCGGCATCCGGTCAGGACAACCAGAACGGTGTTGCACGATACGCGCGGGCGGCGCCGGCGGTCCACCTGGCGATCGCCGGCCCACGATCCGGGGCCTACCATCGGCGAAGCGATCTGAACCAAGGTATAATGCTGCCGGCGTTCCCGTATATCTCCCATTTGGAATATCACTGGACCGACTGTGGCGTCCGTGCCTGGCGTCGCCGAACGCAGCACGGCCGGATGTTCGACCGGGAGGGCGTGGGTGCCGACGAAGCCGCTGATTGCCATCATAGACGATGACGAGTCCGTGCGCACAGCATTGCGAAGTCTCATGAGGTCGGTCGGGCTGGCGGCGCGGGCTTTCGCCTCGGCCGCCGACTTTCTGGGATCGGTTGACGGGGCGCGCGCGGCCTGCCTGATTCTCGATGTCAACATGCCGGTGATGACCGGGTTGGAGCTGCATCGGCAACTTGTGGCCTCGGGCCGAGCGATTCCGACCATTCTGATCACCGGGAACCCGGACGATGCTGCCCGTACGCAGGCTCTGCGCAACGGCGTGGTACGCTATCTTTGCAAGCCGTTCCCGGAGGATGACCTGCTGGCCTGCGTCAACGAAGCCTTGAACCGTTCCGGACCGGCCGCGGCAAAGCTGCCATGAACGCCTCTGGTTTCCCGGGCCGCGACGGCACCATCGGTCCCGACCTCGGCTGGCGGGATGGCGATCGCATGGTCTGCCGTGGCTGGCGCGAAAGCGATGCGGGCCCGCCGGTGCCGGTGCTGCGCGTGTTGTCCGAAGCCGAGCACCCTGCTCCCGCGACGCTGGAACGCCTCGCGCATGAGTTCGCGCTGAAGGACATCTTGCAGCGGTCGTGGGCGGTGCTGCCGCTTGAACTGGCTCGCGACCATGGCCGGCCCGTACTGGTGCTGGAGGATCCGGGCGGCGAGCCGCTGGAGCGTTTGCTGCGGGGTCCGCTGCCGCTGGAACGCTGCCTTCGCCTCGCCATCGGCATCGCCGGCGCGCTGGCGGGGATGCGTCAGTGCGGCCTGATCCACAAAGACATCAGGCCGCTCAACATCCTGGTGGGTCCGGACGGCGAATCGGTGCGGCTGACCGGCTTCGGCATTGCGTCGCGCATGCCGCGCGAACAACCGGCCGCCGCGCCCGCCGAGGCGATCGACGGCACGCTGGCCTATATGGCGCCGGAGCAAACCGGGCGGATGAATCGCTCGGTCGATGCGCGCAGCGACCTGTATGCCTTCGGGGTCACGCTGTATCGCATGCTGACTGGGGTGCTGCCGTTCACCTCCGACGATCCGATGGAACTGGTGCACTGCCACATGGCGCGTCGCCCGCCGTCGCCCGTCGATCTGGAGCCCGGCCTCCCGCCCGCGGTTGCCGACATCGTCCTGAAATTGCTCGCCAAGACGCCGGAGGAGCGTTACCAGACCGCGCTGGGTGTCGCCGCCGATCTGCGACGCTGTCTTGACGCATGGCAGTCCGCCGGCTGGATCGAACGGTTCCGGCCCGGCGGGCGCGACATTCCGGATACGCTGCGGATCCCCGAACGGCTGTACGGGCGGGACCTGGAGGTGCGGTCGCTGCTGGACGCGTTCCATCGCGTGCTGGCGCGCGGCACGCCCGAGCTGGCGCTGGTGTCGGGCTATTCCGGGATCGGCAAGTCCTCGGTGGTGAACGAGCTGCACAGGGCGATCGTGCCGTCTCGCGGGCTGTTCGCCGCCGGCAAGTTCGAACAGCACAAGCGCGACATCCCCTACGGCACGCTGGCAGGCGCGCTTCAGGCGCTGGTCCGCCAGCTTCTGGTCAAACGCGAAAACGAGCTTGCCCGATGGCGCGATGCGATCGGCGCGTCGCTCGGCGCGAACGCCCGGCTGGTGATGGAGCTGGTCCCGGAACTGGAACGGGTGATCGGGCCGCAGCCGCCGGTCACGCCCCTGCCGCCGGCCGAGGCCGAGACCCGCTTCCGTGCCATCCTCAACCGGTTCCTTGGCGTATTTGCCAAGCCGGAACATCCTCTTGTGCTGTTCCTGGACGATCTGCAGTGGCTGGATGCCGCGACGCTCGGATTCCTGGCCGATGCAATCTCGCCGCCGGCCAGCCTGTGCCTGCTGGCGATCGGCGCGTATCGCAGCAACGAGGTCGGTCCCGGCCACCCGTTGACGCAAATGCTGGACCGCGTCCGCGCGACGGGCTCCGCGGTGCAGGAGGTTCTGCTGGGGCCGCTGTCCGAAAACGACATGCGCCGGATGGTCAGCGAAACCGCCGGATGCGAGGAGGCAACCGCCGAGCCGCTGGCGCGGCTGATGCACGGGAAGACGGACGGCAATCCGTTTTTCGCCATCCATTTCCTGACCTTGCTGTGGAAAGAGGGGCTGTTTGCCTTCGATGCGGTGCAGGGTGCGTGGCAGTGGGACATCGACGCCATCCGCGCCGAGGGATTCACCGATAACGTTGTCGAGCTGATGGCCGGCAAGTTGACCCGCCTGCCAGCGGCGACGCAGGACGCGTTGAAGCGCCTCGCCTGCCTTGGCAGCGCCGGGACGACGGCCACGCTGTCCATGGTCTGCGGCAAACCGGCGGAGGCGATCCACGCCGCCCTCTGGCCGGCGGTGCAAGACGGTCTGCTGCTCCGGTCGGACAGCCTCTACCGGTTCATCCACGACCGCGTGCAGGAGGCGGCGCACGCCTTGATCCCGCGCGGCGAGCGGGCCGCGGAATATCTGCGCATCGGCCGATTGCTCGCCGCGCACGCGCCGGCGGCGGAAATTGAAGCCGGCGTGTTCGACATCGTGCACCAACTCAACCGCGGCGCGGCACTGCTCACGGCACCGGAGGAACGCCGGCGTGTCGCCGAGCTGAACCTGATGGCCGGCAACCGCGCCAGGCGATCGGCGGCCTATGCCTCGGCGCTGGCCTATTTCAAGGCGGGTATCGCGGTGCTGGACAAGCATTGCTGGGAGCAATGCTACGCGCTCTGCTTCGCCCTGGACTACCAGCAGGCGGAATGCGAGTTCCTGACCGGCAACACCGCCGCCGCGGAATGGGGGGCTGTCGCTGCTGTCGCGCCGCGCCGCCAACCTGGCGGACCGGGCCTCGGTCACCTGCCTCATGATCAACCTGCTGATCGCCGTCGATCGGCGCGACAGCAGCGTGCAGGTCGGGCTGGACTTCCTGCGCTCGCTCGGCATCGGCTGGCCGGCGCATCCCGGCAGCGCCGAGGTGCTCCAGGAATTCGATTTGATGTGGCAGCAGATCGGCGCGCGCGCGATCGGCGAGCTGATCGAGCTGCCGCGGATGACCGATCCGGCGTCGCAGGCGACGTTGGACATCCTGACCACCCTGTTGCCGCCGGCGCTGTTCACCGATGAGAACCTGTTCGGCCTGGTGGTCGCGCGCATGGCGAATCTCAGCCTGCAATACGGCAACAGCGACGGCTCCTGTCTGGCGTATGTCTGGCTGGGTCTGCTGCTGGGCCAGCGCTTCGGCAATTATCCGGCCGCGTTGCAGTTCGGCCAGCTCGGTTTCGACCTGGTGGAGCAATGCGGGCTGACGCGGTTCAAGGCGCGGGTGTACCTGGATTTTTCCCACGTCGCCAATCCCTGGATGCAGCACATGCGCGGTGGTCCGGGCCTGGCGCGCCGGGCGCTTGCGGCGGCCGAGGAGATCGGCGACCTGACCTTCGCCGCCTATAGCGGTTGCAACCTCATCTCCGCCATGCTCGCGGCCGGTGAGCCGTTGGACACGGTCCAGCGCGAGGCCGAGGACCGCCTGCAATCCACCGTCCGGGCTCGGTTCGACCTCGTCGCCGACATGATCACCGGGCAGCTCCGGCTGATCCTGGCGCTGCGCGGGCACACGCAGAACGTCGCGTCGTTCAACGGTGCGGAGTTCGATGAAGCCGAATTCGAGCGGCACCTCGCGCAGGATCCGGGCATGGCCGTGGCCAACGGCTGGTATTGGGTGCGCAAGCTGCAGGGACGTTTCCTGGCGAGCGATCCGCAAGGCGCGGTCGAGGCGGCGGCCAGAATGGAACAATACCTGTGGACCGTGCCCTCACACCTGGAAATGACGGAATACCATTTTCATGCGGCATTGGCGCGCGCCGCTTGCTGCGATGCGGCGCGGCCCGAGGCACGGGACCGCCTGCTGGCCGCGCTGCGCGCGCATCACAGGCAGATCGAACACTGGGCCACACATTGTCCCGAGAACTTCGTCTGCCGCGCGGCATTGGTCGCCGCCGAGATCGCCCGCGTCGAGGGCAGGGAACTCGAAGCGGAACGGATTTACGAGCATGCCATCCAGGCGGCGCGCAATCACGGGTTCATCTATCTCGAGGCGCTCGCGCATGAGCTGGCCGGGCAGTTCTATTTCGGCCGCGGCCTCGAAACCAGCGGCGACGCGCATCTCCGCCACGCTTGCGCTTGCTATGACCTGTGGGGCGCCGCGGGGAAGGTGACGCAGATCGAACGGCGCTACCCTCGCCTGGCTCTGGCGGATCGGCCTCGCCCCCGGTCGGCGGCGGACCCTCGGCTGCAGCAACTGGACGTCGCCAGCGTGATCAAGGCGTCGCAGGCCGTATCGGGCGAGATCGTGCTGCCGCGGCTGATCGAGACCGTGATGTCGGTTGCCCTGGAGAACGCGGGCGCCGATCGCGGCCTGCTGATCCTGCCGCGGGGCGACCGCTGGTGCATCGAGGCCGCGGCCCGGGCGGGCAACCGGAAGATCGAGGTCATCCTGCATTCCGCCGAGATGGACGAGGCCACGTGCCCGGAAATGCTGCTGCGCTACGTCATCCGGACGCACGCGAGCGTCGCGGTGAATGACGCCGCGGCGCCGCACCTGTTCGCCGCGGATCCTTACCTGAGCCACCGCCAGCCGCGCTCGATGCTCGCCGTTCCGATCGTCCGCCATGGTGCGCTGGCGGGCGTGCTGTACCTGGAAAACAGCCTGGCATCGCATGTCTTCACCCCCGGCCGCACCGCGCTGCTGGAGGTGCTGGCCGGACAGGCGGCGATTTCGCTGGAGAACACGCGGCTCTACAGCGATGTCCGGGAACGCGAGGAAAAGATCCGCCGCCTGGTCGATTCCAACATCATCGGCGTCATCATCGGGAAGCTCGACGGGCCGATCGCCGAGGCCAACGACGCGTTCCTTGACATGATCGGCTACAGCCGCGCCGATCTGCGCGCCGGAGGACTGCGCTGGACCGACCTGACGCCGCCCGAATGGCGACCGGCCGAGCGCGAAGCGATGGCGCAGATCCTGACGACCGGGAGCTGCAAGCCGCACGAAAGGGAGTATTTTCGCAAGGACGGCAGCCGCGTGCCCGTGCTGTTCGGCGCCGCGCTGTTCGAGACGCCGGGCGACGGCGTCGCTTTCGTGGTGGATCTGACGGAACGCAAGCGCGCCGAGGAGGAGCGCCAGGCCAATCTCTGGTTCCTGACGAGCATGGACCGGGTGAACCGGGCAATCCAGAGCACGAACGATCTCGAACAGATGATGAGCATCGTGCTCGAGACAGTGCTGGCGATCTTCGACACCGATCGCGCGTGGCTGATCTATCCCTGCGATCCGGCAGCGCCGACGTGGCGCGTGGTGATGGAGCATACGCGGCCCGGCTTCCCCGGCGCCTTCGCCCTGGACGCCGATCTGCCGGTGGATGCGGACGTTTCGGCATTGTTCCGGGATGCCACGGCGGCGAGTGGGGCCGTGCGCTCCGGCTTTGGGGCGGACGATCGCGGGCTGCCGCAATTCGCCCGACGCTTCGGCGTGCAGTCCATGATCACGATGGCGATCCATCCCAGGCGGGACCGGCCCTATCTGTTCGGGCTGCACCAGTGCACCGGCCAACGCGTCTGGACACGCCAGGAGGAGCGGCTGTTCCAGGAGATCGGACGCCGGCTCACCGACGCGCTGACCAGCCTTCTGGTGTTCCGCGACATGCAGAACAGCGAGGCTCGGCTGGCGCAGGCGCAGCGGATCGCGCATGTCGGCCATTGGGAGTGCGATCCGGCAACCCTCGGCGTGCAATGGTCGGACGAGATATACCACATCTTCGGCATGACGCCGCAGGAGCAGCCAATCCGGTTCGGCGAAACCAGCAGGATGAGCCTGGAGGACCACACGGCGGTGATGCAGGCGCTGCACGAGGCGCTGCATCATGGCGCCCGCTATGACAAGGAGTTCCGCGCCATCCGGCCCGATGGCGAGGTGCGCATCGTGCACAGCCTGGGCCAGGTGGTACGGGACGGGTCAGGCCAGCCGCGCCGCATGTTCGGCACCATGCAGGACATCACCGAGCATCGGCGCGCGGAGTCGCTGGCCCGGCAGGTGTTCGAAAGCCTGCCGGACGCCGTCTGCGTCGTCGGACGGGACTACCGGTTGCGCCGGGTCAATCGGACCTACGAACAGAGCCGCGGGATGCCGGCAGAGAAGCTGCTCGGCAGGCATGTCAAGGATATCCCCGGCCTGGAGACGATGTTCGAGCAATCGATCAAGCCACGCCTGGACCGGTGCTTCGCCGGGGAGGAAGGCCGCTACACGGACTGGTCCGACAATGCCCTGGGCCGGCGTTACCGGGTGATCACGTATTCCCCGTTGCGGCTGGAGACGAGGCAGGTCGAGGCAGCCCTGCTGATCAGCCGCGACCTGACAGAGCATGCGCTCGCCGAGGAGGCTCTGCGCGAGGCGCAGATGGAACTCGCGCATGCCAACCGCGTCACCACGATGGGGCAGTTGACCGCGTCGATCGCGCACGAAATCAATCAGCCGATCACCGCCGCCGTAACCAACGCCCACGCCGCGCTGCGCTGGCTGGGCGCCCGACAGCCGAATCTGGCGGAGGTGCGCCAGGCGCTGGGTCGCATCGTCAACGAGGGCAGCCGTGCCGGCGAGATCATCGGCCGCATCCGCGGACTGATCCGGAAGCTGCCGCCCAAGAACGACTGGCTGGACGTCACCGAGGCGATCCTGGACGTCATCACCCTGACGCGTGGCGAACTGCTGCGCAACAACGTCACGTTGCAAACGGACCTTGCGCCAGGGCTGCCGGCCATTCGCGGCGACCGGGTGCAATTGCAGCAGGTCCTGCTGAACCTGATCGTCAATGCGATCGGGGCGATGCGCGATGTCGCCGAGGATGCGCGGGGCTTGTGGATCACCGCGGCGCACGAGGCGGAAGGCGTAATGGTTGCGGTGCGGGATTCCGGGATGGGTGTCCCGCCGGGCGATGTCTCCCGGCTGTTCGAGGCATTCTTCACGACCAAGTCCGGCGGCATGGGGATGGGGTTGTCGATCTGCCGCTCGATCATCGAGGCGCATGGCGGCCGCATATGGGTGACCGGGATCCCGCAGGGCGCGGTGTTCCAGTTCGTGCTGCCGATCCACGATGAGCCGGCAGGGTAAGGTTGCACGACCCCGCCCCCCATCGTCATGGCAGGCGCCGGCCCGCCATGGCGCTGTCCGGCGGGCGGAGCGCAGGCTGATCGGTTTCTGGCCGGTCGATCTCTGGCCGGCCCATCGGCCGCGCGATCTTCTCACGCTGCCGCGCTGCCGTCTGCCTGGGTTCGGCCGCTTTACGCAATAGCCGGACCACAGCTTCCGTCAGCCGGGAGGGCGTCAGCTCATCGACGCCGGACGGCGCGTTCACACATGGGTTGCAGCGGAAATCGCGGTCCGTGCGAATGGGGAAAGTCGGGCCGGCCTCCCCGGATGTGGTCTCCGCAACAGCGTAGCGAAGCCCGCGCAACGCCGGCGCCTGACCGGCAGCGCCGGTCAACAAGACTTTGTCGCGGGGCTAGCCCTTCAGGCCAAGCCCGGCGAACCTCCTGTTGAACTTCGCCACCTGACCGCCAGTGTCCATGATCCGATGCTGACCGGTCCAGGCCGGGTGCGACTTCGGATCGATGTCCAGACGCAGCGTGTCGCCGGCCTTGCCGTAGCAGGAGCGCGTCTTGAACTGCGTACCATCCGTCATGATGACGTTGATCTCGTGGTATTCGGGGTGGATGCCCGGCTTCATAAGCATGGTCCCTTGCCTTGCGCTGCCGATCCCGACCGGCGGCGCAAGGCCTAGCGTATAGCCGTGCCTGCCGCCGAACGCCAGAGGCAGCGGCCGGGTGGCCAGGGAGGTTGCATTTGAACCGTTTGGGTGGTGCGGAGCGCGCCGGGCGATCTATGCGGCGGCCAGTGCCGAAGCGGCGGCAGCGGCCTTGGATGCGTTCGCGGACGGCGAATGGGGGCGGAAGTTCCCGACCGTGGTCGCCGCGTGGCGGCGGGCCTGGGCGCAGGTGATCCCGTTCTTTGCGTTCCCGCCCGAGATCCGGCGGGTGATCTACACCACCAACGCGATCGAGAGCGTGAATGCCCGGTTGCGCAAGATCATCAAGACGCGCGGGCATTTCCCGACCGGCGACGCGGCGAACAAGCTGATCTGGCTGGCGTTGCGCAACATCACCGCCGACCGGAGCAAGGCGGCGCACCACTGGAAGGAGGCGATGAACCAGTTCGCGATCCTGTATGACGACCGCTTCAATGCGGCTGGCTGATCCCTTGGTTCAACGTTACGTAACGGAGAACAGCCATGCCCAGGGGCCGAGAACCCGAAGACCAGGTCGCACTGACCAACGCCGAACGCCAGGCCCGCCACCGTGCCCGGCGGTCGGTGCAGTCGCCGCCGGTCATCATCAAACTGCCCCGGCCGCCGCGGCGCAGCCGGACGAAGCGCTGGAACGACGCGCTGGCCGCGATGTTCGCGGTCCAGGCCGAGTGTGCCGCGTGGTTCGACGCCCTGCCTGAAAGCCTGCGCGACAGTGCCACTGCGGCAGCGCTTCAGGAGATGATCGATCTCGATCTGGACAGCATCGCGGCGGTGCAGCCGCCGCTCGGCTATGGCCGTGACTGACCGCGGCGCCACGACGTTCTGGCCCAGCGCGGCGCCGGAGGGATGCCAGGTCGGGACGAAGGAACAGGCGCCTTGATCGAACCAAGGAACAGCCGCGAGGCGGCGCTATGGCCTTGCCGCCACGATCACCCCTCGCTTACAGTCGTTCGCCCAATGTTGGGTGAGACTGAACCACGCCTCACACACAGAAATTCGGATACTCCCCAAGCGGCGGCAACACAATTAGCCAATGACTTCGCCTACGTGCTTGCAGGAACAGGTGCTGCGCAACGAGCAACTGAAGCTGCGCCTGGCCCGGCTGCTGCGCGAGCGGTTCGGCGCCTCCTCGGAGAAGCTGCGCGGCGCGATCGAGCAGCTCGACCTGCTGCTCGGCGATCTGGAAGAGCAGATCGCCGAGACCGCGCCCGCCGCGGCGGAACCGCCCGCGGCATCGACGCCAGCCGAGACAGCGCGGCGCAAGCCGGTGCGCAAGCCGCGCCCCGCGAGCCTGCCGCGCGATGTGGTGGAGCACGCCGCGCCGTGCGCCTGCCCGCACTGCGGCGGCAAGCTGCACCCGCTCGGCGAGGACGTGACCGAGGTGCCGGACTACGTGCCGGGCGCGTTCCGCGTCATCCGCCACGTGCGCCCGAAGCTGTCGTGCCGCGGGTGCAAGAGCATCGCCCAGGCGCCGGCGCCGAGCCTGCCGATATCCGGCGCGGCCTGGCCGGACCGGGCCTGTTGGCGCAGGTGCTGGTGGCGAAATACTGCGACCACACGCCGTTGCATCGCCAGGCGGAGATCTACGCCCGCGACGGGATCGATCTGGATCGTTCCACCCTGGCCGACTGGGTGGGGCAGAGCGCGCGGCTGCTGCGACCGCTGGTCGATGCGGTGGGGGCGCATGTGATGACGGCCGAGCGGGTGCACGCCGACGATACCACGGTGCCGGTGCTCGATCCCGGCCGCGGCGCCACCCGCACCGGGCGGCTGTGGTGCTACGTGCGCGATGACCGGCCGTTCGCCGACACGGCGGCGCCGGCGGTGCTGTATCGCTTCAGCCCCGACCGCAAGGGTGAGCAGCCGCGGGCGCATCTGGCTTCGTTCCGCGGCATCCTGCAGGCGGACGGCTACGCCGGTTATGCCGGGCTGTATGAGCGCGGCGCCACCGAAGCCGCCTGCTGGGCGCACGCGCGGCGCAAGTTCTTCGACGTGCACGCGGCAACCGGCGCACCGCGGGCGCACGAGGCCCTGCACCGGATCGCGGCGCTGTATGCGATCGAGGCCGAGATCCGAGGCCAGCCGCCGGAGGTTCGGCTGGCCGCCCGCACGACGCAGAGTGCGGTGCTGTTCACCGCATTGAAGGGCCGGCTGGACCACACCCCGGGGCGGATCCCGGGCAAGAGTCCCCTGGCCGGAGCGATCCGCTACACGCTGAGCCGCTGGGAGGCGCTGACCCTCGGTTTGCGTGACGGCCGCGCCTGTCTCGACAACAACCCCGCCGAACGCACCATGCGCCCGATCACGCTCGGGCGGAAAAACTGGCTGTTCGCGGGTTCCAATGCCGGCGGCGAACGCGCCGCCGCCGTCTACACAGTGACCGAGACCGCGAAGCTCAATGCGCGCGATCCCCGCGATTACCTTCGCCAGGTGCTGGAGCGAATCGCTGACCATCCGGTCAAGCGGGTCCACGAATTGTTGCCGTGGAACCTCCTCGACATCCGGATCAGGCTCGATCAGCGCAACCCCGCCTGACACCGATCATAGCGGGCCCGCATACGGTCAGAAAGGCGGGGCTGACCGGACGCTTACGATCAAGCCGCACAACCCAGCTTTGCAGGTGTCGGTGCTCTATGACGGAGACCGCCACCTATTCGGCTCAAACCTCATCCTGCTATATCTCGTCCACCAATACGCAGATCTCCCGAACCAACCTGCCGATCCTCCGTTCGCGCATACCAACACAAGACCGGATCGGCATTGGGACGACACGTTGGTGCTATTGAGCCGGCACTCTTCAACTGGAACCGGTATCATTCCTTGGCTTCAGCACAGCGCTCGAAAAGCGGCCTTCATATGACTATTCTGCAAACACACTCGGTTCAGTAAGTCACTATTTTCCGGTTGAAGAATGCCGGATCAATAACTGCCATCGAGGTGATGAGCGACTCTCTAGTAGGCGTCCGGTTGCTGCTGGCTGGGGGCGAAGTGGACGTGCCTTACGTTGCGCGACAACGACACCGAGTTGACTCCTGCCTCGACTGGCTCTCCATCTGCCAGCGCCTCAGTTCGCACCGCAGCACTGCCCGCTCCGCTTCGTCGACACCATGGATCGTGAAGACATGCTTCGACGTATCGACCGAAATGCGCTTGTATGCCATTGGGCGGCCTTTTCCTTGGGTTGCTCACGCGACCCTATCCTGGCACATCCGATGCCGGTGGGCCGTCCACCCCAACACAGCTCCTACACCACGCGGCGGGACACGATCCGACACCGAAGCGGGACCACATGCGAAACCGCGTGATACCTAGATATTATTGATGGGATTCGTCCGAGGGTGGGGTCCCAATCGGCGCCGATTAACACCTGGCACCCCTTTTCAGGGCAGACTGCTCGAAAACAACGTTGCCGCCTTCTGATGCGACCTGTGCAGGCCTCAGCGGGGACCCTGCGCCGCCTGGACGATGCCGGACAGATAGAGCTCACGGTGTTCGGATTTCTGTAGATAAGACACGTCCGGAGCGACAACCGGCGTGATGGCGCGCAACCGCTCGATCACCACGCCGGCCTGCCGCAATTGGCCGAGGTATGCGTAGCAGGCCGCCAGGTAGCGATAGGGTTGTGGATAGCTCGGATCGTCCTCAAGCGCGAGCTGCAGCGCTGGAATTGCTTCGTCGAAGCGTCGGCTGAAAAAATAACCCATTCCGACGAGACCGGCTGCAGGTCCCACGCGCGCGTTCGGGCTGAGTCGCTGCACCATCTTGGCGTGCTCGATCGCGGGATCGGCCTCGCCCGCGAACAATTGAACCGCGGCACTGCTGAGCCAGCAGCGTGCGACGGTGGGATTGCGCATCAACACCTGTTCCACTAGAGTGGCAATAGTGTCACGGTCCTCGCCGAAAAACGCGAGCGCCTGTGCTGCATTCACCGAACTGACCGGATCGGCGCGGCGTGTCGCCAGCGCCCGCCGGGCGAGTTCGATACCCCTCCGCCGGTCCGCGGCCGGATCGGCGCTGCGACCGTGGCTGATCGTACGAAAGCAGCAGATTCCAGCCCACGCCAGCGCCGGCCCGTAGTCCGGATCGAGGCTAATGGCCTGTTCCAGCAGCGCACGCGCCGGCGGCACGTGCCGTGCAGACGAGACATAGAGCCGCTGAGCGTGCACCGAGAGGTCGTAGGCAGTCCGGTTGCTCGAAGGGCCGTCCTCATCCAATGCAACATCTGAGACTTGCATGAACGGCCTGATGCCATCCGTCACGGCCGCCACCACGCAATCGGGCATGCGGAAGACGTCTTCGACAGCGCCATCGAACCGAGCGGACCAAAGGCAGGTCCCGCTGCTTGCCTCGATCAGGTAGCTGGTGGTCCGCACCTGCTGCCCATGCCGCCGCACCGAACCGGTAAACAGGTAACGCACACCAAGCGTGCGACCAGCCTGCAGCGAATCGGCCAACCGTCCGGGGTTGGCAGGGCCGGTGCCGACGACGACGGGCAGCGAGCCCATGCGGGTAAGCGCTGTCACGACCTCCTGCACGACGACGTCCGCCAGATCACTCGACTGAGAATCACCGCTCATGGCTGCAAACGGCACCACCCCGATCGACGGTATATCGCCTGCCGTCGTAGACGACACACAAGAAGGATCGCCACGGACCCGCTCGATGAGGTCCGCAACGAATCGCAAACCCTTGCGAGGCGAGGTGCGGATCACGCGCTGCGCGGTGCCGCTGTCCCCGACCGCCTTGCGCGCAGCGTTGAGCCTGGTGGCCAGGGCGGACTCGGAGACCGCTCGTCCCTGCCAAACACGCTGAAACAGCTCGTCCTTGCTGACCAGCCTTTGTCGGTTTTGTAATAGATAGCACTGCTGTCCGGTTTGCTGAGCCGGGATTTCCGGAAAGCAGCCGCCACATAAGGGATCTCGGCGATTCGTTGCCGGGACGGATTTGATCCCGTGACGGCTTTCCCCGACGATACGGCGGGGGGGGCCAGGCCATGAACACCGGCAAGACGCTATTCGCGCAGCTGATGGATTTTCTGCCGTGGAGCACATTCGACCGGATTGTTGCGCGCTATAATGGCAACCGCGCCGTGCGGACGCTGCCCTGCGCCGCACAGTATCAGGTGATGGCATTTGCCCAGATCACCTACCGGGAGAGCCTGCGCGACATCGAGGCGTGTCTGTCAGCGCAACCGGCCAAGCTCTATCACATGGGTTTGCCAGGGCCGATTCGCCGTTCCACGTTGGCCGACGCCAACGAAACTCGCGACTGGCGAATCTACGCCGAGTTTGCCCGGCGGCTGTATGCCCGCGACGATCTGGACGTGGATTTGCCCAGCACCGTCTATGCGCTCGACTCGACGACCATCGATCTGTGTCTGTCGGTGTTTCCGTGGGCGCATTTTCGTTCGACCAAGGCGGCGGTGAAGATGCACACGCTCCTCGACCTACGCGGCAACATTCCAAGCTTCATCCATATATCCAACGGCAAACTGCATGATGTTCATGCGCTCGATATGCTGCTTCCCGAACCTGGTGCCATCTACGTCATGGATCGGGCCTACGTGGATTTCGCCCGCCTGCATGTGCTGCATGAGGCCGGTGCCTTCTTCGTGACTCGGGCGAAGTCGAACCTGGATGCCCACCGGGTATATTCGGCGCCGGCAGACCGAAGCGCAGGCGTGATTCGCGATCAGACCATTGCGATGGATGGCTACCTCACACAGCGACATTATCCCGCGCACCTGCGGCGCATTCGCTTCAAGGACCCCGAGACTGGCAAAACGCTGATCTTCCTCACCAATCAGGTGACGCTGCCGGCTTTGACGATTTGCGCCCTCTACAAGAGCCGCTGGCAGGCTTACGACTCCCCTCATTTTCTTCCCACCCAGATCTTGCGCCGATTCGCGCCGGTTCTCTACCAGATCGAGGGATTTCATGGATGGGTGCGGGTCATGGGGATGGAAGCGGCGGAACTGCGCGATTGTGGACGGCTGAAGGGCATCCGCGCGTTCATTGACGGCCTGTACGCCCACGACCTCCACGCCAAGCGCGTGGCCTCCCTCGCCGCGGCCACGCTGGGTGTGATGACCGGCGCGTCGCTCGCCGTCGCGA
>Ga0307373_10007314_pt1 | contig 17279 bp, 12 predicted proteins | sample OX2MG_FD_202534 | JGI IMG/M metagenome (GOLD analysis project Ga0307373, IMG submission 202534) | Soil microbial communities from Risofladan, Vaasa, Finland - OX-2 | ecosystem: Environmental > Terrestrial > Soil > Coastal area > Acid sulfate soil | place: Finland: Risofladan, Vaasa | collected... | reverse complement strand
TCGTCCGCCGGAGCGCGCCCGGATTGACGATGAGCCCGCAGTCGTGCGCGCAGACGAAGCGCGTCACCCGCACGGCGCCGGTCCGGCGGTCGACCGCCACCTCGGCGACCGTCCCGACGTACGTGCCATTGCGCGTCCCGAGGGCGATCCCGCGTCCGGTCGCCACCGCTCCGTCGCCGGTCCCCTTGGCGGGCGACGGCCGGCGCTGCCATCCCGCCTTCTCCGCCGCCGCCGTGAGCACCGCCCGGGCGCGCGGCTCGTCGAGGTGCCCGAGCCGGAACTCGACCGGATCGACCGCCGCGGCCGCGGCGATTTCGTCGATGAACGATTCCACGGCGAACGACGCCGCCGGCCCCTCCGGATCCCGCAGATGGGTCGTGCGCAGCGGCGAGGCGCCGTCGTGCAGCGGAGCCAGCACGTGCGCGACCGCCTGCAGATTCGCGAACGCGTACGGCGGCGTCTGACTGCCCCACGCCACGAATTCGTCGACGCCGCTGCGGTTCGGCATGCCGTCCAGGAGCGACGCCAGAAAGTTGTCCGCCTTCGCCGGCAGATACAGGATCTCGCCGCCCGAAAACGCCCGCGACGCGAACCGGAGCGCCGTCACCCCGCCATGCGCGTCGAGCCCGGCGGCCAGGTCGCAGACCACGGCCGGGCCCTTCGTGCCCCACGCGGTCATGTCGGCCCGCATCCACTGCACGCGCACCGGCCGGCCGGCGGCCTGCGACAGCAGCAGCGCGTCGGCCGCGGCATCCGCAAAGCCGGGGCGCCCGTACGAGCCGGCATCCTCGACCCAGACCACCCGCATCTGATCCACCGGCACGCCGAGCAGCTCGGCGAGCCCGCGCTGCAGCGCGTGCGGCTTCTGCGCGCCCGACCACACGGTCGTGACGCCGTCCATGCGCACGTCCGCCACCGCGCATCCCGGCCCCATCGTCGCGTGTGACTGGAACGGAAACTCGTACGTCGCCTCGACCCGGCGCGCGGCCGCCGCGAGCGCGCCCCCGGCGTCGCCGTGCGCCTGCGTCTCGCGCGTCGCCTTCGGCGTCACCGCGCGCATCCGATCGTAGAGCCGATCCTGCGCCGGGAACGCATCGGCCGGCGGGCCCCAGGTGACCGCCAGCGCGCGGGCGGCCCGCACGGCTCCCCATTCGGTGTCGGCGAGCACGCCGACGAAGTCGCCCTTCACGACCGTCCGGACGTAGCCGGCAATCGCCTTCGCCGCCTGCTCGTCCACGCGCACGAGCCGGGCGCCGACGCCGGGCGGCCGCACGACCCGGCCGTGCAGCATGCCCGGCAGGCGCACGTCGGTGACGTACTGGAACGTGCCGAGCACCTTCGGCGCCATGTCGACGCGGGGCATCGACGTGCCGACGATCCGGTAAGTCGAGGGGGCCTTCGGCGCGGCGCCCCCTTCCACGTCCAGCGAGAACCCCGACCCGGTCACCTCGAGCGTCTCGCGCAGGTCAGCGCTCCCGGCCAGTTCGCCGTACGACGCGCGCATCGCCGGATGCGCCGTCACGCGGACGAGGCCGTCGTGCACCTCGAGCGCGCCGACCGGCACGTCCAGACGCCGCGCGGCCGCCTGCAGCAGCACCGCCCGGGCGGCCGCGGCGGCGTTCCGGAGCGGCCTGGCCCCGTTGCTGATCGACGTGCTGCCGCCGACGCCCCCCTGGTCGGGCGTGAGCGACGTGTCCCCCATCACGAACGTGACGCGATCCGGCGCGACGTCGAGCTCCTCGGCCACGATCTGAACGAACCCCGTTTCGACGCCCATGCCGATCTCCACCTTGCCGGTGAACACGTGCACGCGCCCGTCGGGGTCGAGGTGCAGCCAGGCGTCGAGGCGGGCCGGCGACGGGGCGCCGGTCCCGGGGGCTCCGGCGGGCGCCTGGGCGAACGCCCGCGGACTCACTGAGGGGTCGAAGAGGCTGAAGCCGATCAGCAGTCCGCCGGCGTTCCGCACGAATTCGCGCCGCGTCTGGCCGGTGCCCGGAGCCATCGTCACGCGCTCCTCATCCCGTCGTGTGCCGCCGGCGCCGGGCCGTTCGCCCCGGCCTCGAGCGCCGCGGACCGCACGCGCTCGGCCGCGCGTCGCACGGCGGCGAAGATCCCGACGTGGCTGCCGCAGCGGCACACGAGCCCTTCGCAGGCGCGCCGGATTTCCTCGTCCGTCGGGTGCGGCGTACGGTCGAGCAGGGCCTTCGCCGTCAGCACCCAGCCGTTCAGGCAGTAGCCGCACTGAAACGCCTGCGTGTCGATGAAGGCCTGCTGAACGGGATGCGGGTGGTCCGGGGTGCCGAGCCCCTCGAGGGTGACGACCTGCCGGCCGGCCGCCGCCGACACCGGCAAAACGCACGAGCGGACGGCGCGGTTGTCGAGCAGCACTGTACAGGCACCGCACTGCCCGAGCCCGCAGCCGAACCGCGGGTTGTTCATCGCCAGCGTGTCCCGCAGGACGTACAGCAGCGGACACTCGGGATCGACGTCGACGACATGCGGCTTGCCGTTGATCGTCAGCGATGCGCGGCTCATGACGCCCCCTGGCGGCGCATTATACGCCCTGGAGCCCGGCAGGCTGCGCGCGGCGTCGCGGCGCGCGCACGACGGGCCGGGCAATGCGATAATGGCCGGGCCACGAGTGCCGGCCGCCGGCCACGCTGGCGGATTGACAGGGCGACAGGCCACCATGCTCCGTGCGTCGCGGTTCGGCCCCCGGCTTCATCTCCCGCATCCCCGATTCCTCCTCGCGATCGCCCTCTGGGGCGTCGTCTCGCTGGCCTGGGCCGGGTTCAACGTGGCGCACGGTCTGCATGCCACTTATTTCGAGACGACCGACTGGACCGGCCCGGTCGTCATGTCCGGCCTCGACGCCCGGATCTCGACCGGGCACCTGACGCAGCGGTGGGCCGGCACCGTCCCCCCCACCTTCAGCGTCCAGTGGTCCGGCTATCTCGCGGTGCCGCGTGCCGGCAACTACACCTTCGCGACCACATCCGACGATGGGTCGTGGCTGTACGTGGACGGGCAGCTGGTCGTCCGGAACGGCGGGCGGCACAGCGCGATCACCCGGACCGGCCGGATACCGCTGAGCCGCGGTCCGCACTACGTCGTGCTGCGCTACTTCCAGGCGGGCGGCCCGTATGCGATCCGGTGGCTGTGGGCGAGGGACCCCGGCGCGCTGTCGCCGGTGCCGTCCTGGCTCCTCACGCCGGTGCCGCACACGTACGCGGAGATGCTGACCGGACGCGTGCTCGGCTGGCTGTGGTGGCCGTGTGCGATGGTGGTGCTGTTCTTCTGCCCGCGATCGCTCTGGACGCGGACCGAACGGACCTTCCTGGACGGCCCCCGACACCACCCGGCGGTCGCCTGCCTGGTCCTGTTCGCCGCGCTGGCGATTCTCGAGACCTGGCCGCTGGCCACGAACCCGGCGCATCTGTCGCGGAACGACAACGCCGATACCGAGCTGAACGAATGGGTCCTGGCGTGGGACGTCCACCAGGCGGTGCACGACCCGCTGCACCTCTACGACGCGAACATCTTCTATCCGGAACACGACACGCTCGCCTACTCGGAATCGATGATTGTCCAGGCGGCGATGGGCGCGCCGCTGCTGTGGCTGGGCGCGTCGCCCGTCCTGACCTACAACCTGCTGCTGCTCCTCGGCTTCACGCTCACCGGCTGGGCGATGTGTCTCGTGGTGGCGCGCTGGACCGGCGACTGGATCGCCGGCCTCGCATCGGGCGTGTTCATGGCGTTCAACGCCCATGTGCTGACGCGCCTGCCGCACATGCAGATTCAGCACGTCGAATTCTTTCCGCTCGCCCTGCTCTCGCTCGACCTGCTGCTGACCGACCCCCGCCTGCGCCACGCCGTCTGGCTCGCGGTCTGGTACACGCTGCAGGCGCTGACTTCCGTGTACCTGCTGGTGTTCGTGGCCGTGGCGCTGGTGGTGGCCGCGCTGGCGCGTCCGGAGGACTGGCTCGGCCGCCGGGGCCGGCGGCTGTGGCCCTTCGCGGCGCTCGCGGCCGGCCTCGCCGCGGCGGCGCTCCTGCCCTATCTGTGGCCGTACTGGGTGGCGTTCCACGACCAGGGATTGAGCCGCACGGTCGCCGACATCCAAAAGTATGCCGCCTCCTGGCGCGACTACCTGAGCACGCCGGCCAACTACGACTATCAGCTCTGGAGCCACCGCTGGTTTTCCGGAACGGCGCTGTTCCCCGGCTGGGCCGCGCTGATTCTGGCCGGCGTGGCGGTGGCCGGCGGCGTCGCGTTCAGCGACCGGCGGGCGCGGATGTGCCTGGCCTTCGGCGTGTGCGGCGTCGCGCTTTCGTTCGGCGGCCGGCTGCCGGGCTACGTGCTGCTGTATCGCTTCGTGCCGATCTTCCGCGGCATCCGGGCGCCCGCCCGGTTCGGCTATCTCGGGATCGTCGCGGTCGCGGTGCTGGCCGGCTTCGGCACTGCGCTGCTGCGGCGGCGCCTCACGAACGGGACGGTCAGGGCGCTCGCCTCCGCCGCCATCCTGATCGTGGCGGTGATGGAGACGCTGGCGGCGCCGATCTACTACTCGCCCTTCGACCACATTCCGGCCATTTACGGCCGCCTCCGTCACGCGCCGCACGCCATCGTCGCCGAGTTTCCCTTCTACTCGTCCGTCGCGATCTTCCACGGCGGACGCTACCTGCTGGACTCGACGCGCAACTGGCGGCCGATGCTGAACGGCTACAGCGGCTTCGTCCCCGGCAGCTACGACCGCCACTTCGAGGCGCTGCGCAGTTTCCCGAGCGCCTCGTCCGTGGGGGCGCTGCAGGCGGCCGGCGTCACCGACATCTTCGTCCGCCTCTGGAAGTACAACCCGACGGACGTCGCGCGGATGGACCGGAGTCCAGGCCTGCACCTGGTGACCGTCGATGCCGGCGACGACATCGCCCTCTACGCCGTGAAACCGGTGCCGGGCGGAGCGCCCCACGCGGCCGCGACGGCCGGCCCCTGACACGCGCGGCGCCGACCGACCGTTTCCAATCGACATACGACGCCGACAGGACGCGGATCTCGCCGATGGATGGCGCAGGACTGCCGCGGCACGAGGAGGGCAATCGGGAGCACGCCCGCGAAGGGGGGGAAGTCTCTGATATGCTGGGGGCCGCATCTCCAGAGACCTCGCCCCTGCCCGGCCGGCGCCCGCGCGTCGCCCCGGCGATGGGCCTGCAGCGGGAATGGCGCGGCGCCCGTGATGGACACCAACGGCCGCCCGCCCGTGCGGCCCGATACCCGGCGCCGTCTGCTCGCCGCCCTGCTCGTGACCGCTGCCACCGTGCTGGTCCGCCTGCCGTTTCTGCGGCACGGCGGCGCGTTCTTCACCTCAGACGAAGCGGTCGAAGGCCTGATGGCGCGCCACGTGCTCCACGGCGAGTTCCCGGTCTTCCTGTGGGGACAGTCGTACAAGGGCGTACCCGAGGTCTATCTGAACGCGGCGCTCTTCGCCCTGATCCGCCCGAGCGTCATCGCGCTGAAGACCACCACCCTCGCGCTCTTCGCAGCCTACGCCGGCCTGCAGTTCGTCCTCCTCGACACCCTCTTCACGCCGGCGATCGCCTGGCTGGCCTCCGCGTTCCTCCTCGCCACCCCTCCGGCCTTCGTGCTGTGGACGCTGAACGGCAGCGCCGAGGTGGTGCTGACGCTGCTGGCCGGCGCCCTGCTGCTCCTGGGTGTCGCGCGCTGGAAGGCGACCGGCTCCCGAAGCGCCCTGACGCTCGCCGCCGCCGCCACCGGCTTCGGCCTCTGGGTGCAGCAGTACATCGTCTTTTATCTGGCGGCGCTGGCCGTCTGCGCCGGGGCGGAGGCGGTGAGGCGTCCCGGCTGGCTGCGCGACATGGTCGCCGCGCGCGACGCGAGCCGGTGGAGCCGCCGCGCCGCCGACGCGCTGCTCGCCGTCGGGCTGGCCTACGGCGCGCTGGGGGCCTGGGCGTTTCTCACGGGAGGCTTCACCATGTCGGTCGGCCACCTGGCGATCGGCGTGCACGATGCCCAGAAACTGTGGCGACTCGGCGCGGTCGCCCTTCTGGCCTGGGCGGGCGCCCGATGGGTGCAGCGATGGCCGGCCGGCCATCGCGCGGAGCGGGCGCGCACCCTCGCCGCTCCGGCACTGGCGTTTCTTGCCGGATACAGTCCTGCGCTGGGCCACGCGATCTTCGCCGGCGGCCGCGCGCCGATCGGCCACGCGTCGCTGACGGCACTCGTGGCGTCATCGTCCACGATCGTCGGCGACATCGTGCCGATCGTGTTCGGGTTCAGGAGCCCGACCACCGCGCGACTGCCGATTCCGTGGGAGGGCGCCCTCGTCATCGTGGTCGTGCTGGCAGCGTCGTACCTCGCGATCCGCCGCCGGTGCGGCCCGCGCGTGTTCCACGTGTTCCTGCTGTGCACGCCCGTCCTGTTCCTGCTCAGCGGCGCGTTCGTGGACGTCCAGTCGTACCGGTATCTGATGCTGCTCTATGCCGCCCTGCCGGCGGTCTACGCGGTCGGCGTCCGCGCGGTCATGACGCGGTGGCGCCTCGCCGGAGCTGCCCTGGGCGTCGCCCTCGTGGCGCTGGGCGCGGCCCAGCAGGTCGCGTGGTACCGGCAGCTGGCCCCCGACAACCAGTCGCAACGCCTGCTCGCCTGTCTCCAGGCCGGACACATCCGGTTCGCGTATGCCGACTACTGGCTGAGCTACAAGCTGACCTTCCTGAGCGGCGAGCAGATCATCGTCGCACCGATTAATGGCGTCGATCGGTATCCGCCGTATCGGCGCGCCGTCGACGCCAGTGGCGCCGCGCCGACGGTCGTGCCGCCGCCCCCCGGGGCTTCCGGCTGCGACGGGATCCTCGCGCCCGGACCGTCCCGCTGAGCGGGCGAGCCGGGCGGGGCCGCGCGGCCGCTCGCAGGCTAACGGCGCCCGATGGCCGTCAGGCCGATCTGGACCACGCCGGCGCCGGCGAGCACCGCGAAGGTCGAGAGCGCCGCGGCCATGACGAGCACGATCGGCCAGATCGTCCCTGGACCGTTCCAGAAGAGGATCGCCGCCGAACCGGCGAAGGCGCCGACGCAAAGCGCCCCGGCGCGGCGCCACGGACGCGCCGGACGCCCGAGCGCGAACACGACGCCCAGGGCGAACAGGAGGACCAGGGCGACCGCCACGCCCCGGCTGGAATCGAGCCACCAGCCGACGTACCGCTGCACGACCACCGGCACGGCCAATCCGACGAGAAACGGGAGCCCGGCGTCTGACATCCACTGCATGGCGTCCTCCCGCGCTGTATCTGTGCCCGTCCGAGCCGCGGCCCGATCCGGGCGCGCTCACCGCCGACGGGACGTCCGCGCGGCACCCTGCCTTCACCTCTGCCGCGCGCGTCCCCGGCCTCAGGTCCGATTCACGCTCGCCCCGGCGTCAGTAGTAGTACGGCCCGCCATACGGCGGCAACCCGGTGTCGGCGAAACAGAAGACGGCGCCCACGTTGCAGCTGTCGCAGCTCCACGATTTCCACCATTGCCACCACGAACTCGAGGTGCAGCCGAATTTCTGATAGCACCAGTCGTGGACATCACAACAATAGCGGAACACCGAACCGTCGAGCCAGTGCAGACCGTCGCATCCGGCCTGATTGGCGTGCAGCGTGGGCGCCAGGAACCCCAGGATCTTCTCCGGCCAGCCGGCGTCGTTGCGGCCGACGAACCCCCGGGCGGCGATGTCGTCGTGAAAATGCTTGAACGCGAACCCCTGCACGCTCGCCCACGCCATGTCCGGCGCGAACGTCCAGCCGCCGATCTTCTGCAGCCGCTCCGGCGTCAGATAGCCCTGCGTCACGCCCGGGAAGTCCCACGCGAGCACCTGCTCTTCCGGAAACCAGCTCACGACGCCGACTGACACGCCGTGCTGCTGGAAGCGGCCCGTGATCCGGTGACCGGTGATCGGCTGGCCGGTCAGGACGTTCTTTCGCACGCCCGCCTCCTTCGACACGGTGGCCGACAGGTCGTCCGGCCAGTCGGTCCGGATCTCCACGGCGTCGTCGTCCAGGGCGTGACGGCGCGAGGCGGCGCCCCGCATCAGCCCGTCCCGCCATTCGAGCGTCGAGGGATCGCCGCCGCGCGCGTCTTTCCACAACCGGTAAGCCTGCTGGCCGCTCCAGGTGAGCGTCGGGTGCACGTCCGCCGGCCGCGCCGCCAGCATCGGCGATCGGCCGGAAGGACGGTAGGCGAGCACATCGGCCCCCGAGCCGATCCGGCTGACGTCGAATGTGGCCAGATCGTTCTGCGTCGTGTCGCTCAGCCGCGTGCGAAGCGCCCCGTCGGCCCCCCGCTCCGAAATCGCGATGGCATCGGGATACCGGACCGTCACCCGACTGGCCCGCCCTTCGAGCCAGTAGTACGTCGCGCCCCGGTCCCCAGGCGCCAGCGCGTTCGCCGCCCCGAGGTCCTTCGACGTGAGCATCCGAACGACTCGCCGCCCGGACGAAACCGCCGACTCCGCCGGCTCCTGCTTACCCGACGCCACCACCGCGGCCACCGCCAGCGTTGCGACGGCGAGTCCCGCGAACCGCAGCATGCGTTGCGTTTTCATCTGCTGCCTCCTTCTCTCTCCTGTCCAGCCCTTCATCCCCCCGCGCTCGATCAGCACGACGACTCGTTCGCTGCCTCGCAGCTCGCGACACGCCCATCGTCCGATCGATTGAGTGGAAGACTGGCTGTTCGTTCCACGTGCGCCCAGAGTGCAAGGCGGGCGCCGGATGGAGATCGTCACGAAGTGGCGGCTCGAGTCCGAATCTGACCGGGCGGGCGATCGTCTCGGTGGGAACCGGAATCGGGCGGCCGACGAAGGACCGCGCCAGCCACGACGTTGGTGAATGAGCAGGGGTTACTCGGGCGGGTAGACGATCTCCACGCGGTGCGGCCGTTTCTGCATCGCCGCGTGCGGCGGCCGGCCACGCCGGCGCATCGCTGGACGGCTGCGCCCGGGCGTGTCTTGGAGTAGGATGGCGCAGCTTATCCGGACATCCGGCGATGTCTTCTCAAGGAGGCCTCCGATGAAACGGGCCGTCGCGCTCACCGTTGCCCTGGCCGGACTCATCGCCCCCGTACTCGCCGGCGCGCCGTCGTTCCATGTCACACCGCCAGCCGTCATCATCGACGTCGACGGTCACACCCTCAAGGGCGATCCCGTGCAGCTCGCCTGGGGCAACACGGAGGGTCGCTTCTACGTGCAGACGGTGCAGGGCTACCAGCCGAAAGTCGTCTTCCGCCACTACACGATCACGCTGGGTGACAAGGCGCCGGTCGGCGTCAAGACCGAACCGGCCTGGGCCTCGACGTACTGGAGCTGGAAATCGACCAGGAACGCGCCGGCCGACCCGAACCTCCTGATCGACGTACGGTCACGCGTCGACGCCAACCGCATTCCCATCATGAGTCTGGCCGACAAGGCCGCGGCCATGTCGAGCGGCGGCGGGCAGCTCGCGCTGCAGGGAGCCGAAGCGGCGGGCAACGACCGGCAGAACGCCGTGAAGGTCCGCATGCTGCTGCTCAAGGGAACGACGATCGGCCAGTTCTATAACGCACCGCTGCTGCCGGGACTGACCTTCGGCTGGTCGCCGAAGGCGCTGCACGCCGTGGCGTACGTGGACACCCACGGCAGGCTCGCCATTTTCGACTATCTGCTGGGCGCCAAGCAGGTGGTCGACGGCACCAGGAACGTCCTGCTGCCAGCCTGGTCGCCCGACGGCACGAAGATCGTCTTCCTCCAGAAGACCGGCGACAAGCGCTACACGCTCGAACAGGTGAACGTCACCCGCGGGTGACCGCGCCCGGCGCACCGCAGCCCGGCTCGGCGCACAGGTCGTCGTCCGATCGTGCGCAGCGGCGTGCGCACTTTCTGACATCCTGAGCGCCGGCCAGTCGCGCAGCGATTGCCCGCGTCCGCTCTTGCCCCTCGCCGCCCGACGATGGTAGCGTCGTCCAGCCGGGCGTGAAGGGTCGAATCGCGTCCTGGCATGCGGCTGGCAGTACGAGTCGGGCGTCCGGCGGCCTTTCACGGCCCCGGGCGTGGAGGATCTGACATGCCTCAGCCGACGCTCACCCGCCGCGTGGAGATCCTGGAGGAGACGGTGGACGCCGTAGTGGGACTGCTCCGCGAGTTTCGCGCCGACGTGCAGAAAGACCTCGCCGCGGTCCGCGAGGAGATTTGCGCCGGCGACGAAGCGATCCGTCAGGACATGCGTGCGGAGTTCGCTGCCGTTCGCGAGGAGATCCGCGCCGGCGACGAAGCGATCCGTCAGGACATGCGCACGGAGTTCGCTGCCGTTCGCGAGGAGATCCGCGCCGGCGACGAAGAGACCCGCCGGCAGATGCGCGTCCTGCACGAGGACGTGATCGCGCGCCTCCAGACGCTCGGGGAAGGACTGGGCGCCCCCCGAGGGGGCCGCAGGTCGCGAAAGCCCTCCTGACCGACTGATCGGACGTCAGGCCTGCGCCACCCCTGCGTGAGCGGCTGCCGCGCCGCCGCGAGCGGCGAGCGCGGCCTTCACGCGCTCAGGGGTGAACGGCGCCTGGCGAAGGCGGGCCCCCGTCGCGTCGAAGACGGCATTGCCGATGGCCGCCGCCGCAATCGTGATCGTCGTCTCGCCTGCGCCGGTCGCCGGCACGCCGTCGCGATCGATCAGCTCCGTTTCGACGACCGGGATGTCGAAGCCGACCGGCAGGCTGTGATACGTCTCCCAGTCGACCGACGTCACCCGGTGGTCGTCCCACGTCACCTCTTCGCCGAGCACGCGGCTCATCCCCTGCAGCGCCCCGCCTTCCGCCTGGTTCCGCAGGCCGTTCGGGTTGGAGATCGGACCGCAGTCGACCGCCATCACCAGACGTCGCGGACTGATCCGGCCGGTGGCCTGATCGACTTCCACCTCGGCGACCATCGCGCAGTACCCGTTGTCCCCTTCGTACGCGACGCACGCGATGCCCCGGCCACGGGCGATGCCGGCCCGCGACACCGCCGCGTGGGGCGACGGACGCGTCTCCCACCCGGCCCTCCGGGCAGCCGCCTTGACGACGTCGGCCAGCCGGGTGTCGCTGAGATGCTTCAGGCGATACGCCACCGGGTCGGCCTTGACGTGCGCGGCCGCCTCGTCCATGAACGACTCGTGGGCAAAGGTGTTCTGCAGCCGCGACGGCGAGCGCAGCGGCCCGGTGAAGAAGAACGATTTCACGGTGTGCGTCAGCACCCGCTCGCTCCGGATCGTTCCGGCGCCGCCGCACGCCCCGCCGATGCAGCCGGCGACGTAGGACGGCGCCACGTTGCTGCCGTTGCGGAACCGGCCGGTCGGCGGCGTGGCGTGACGAGGCTCGAACGGCTCGGGATCGAACCCGGCCAGGAAGCCGGTCACGACGTTGCCGGGCCGGCTGTAGCCGGGCCGGTTGCCGAACGTCGGCAGCCACGCCTCGTAATCCCACGCCACGATCGCGTCGTCCGGACCGATCCCGAGGCGCTGGTCGATGACATAGGCGTAGCCGAAGTTCTCCCACGCCATTTCATCCTTCCGCGTGAGCTGGATGCGGACAGGCCTTCCCGCCGCCTGCGACAGCAGCGCGGCGTCGTAGGACACGGTGTCGGCGCCGTTCAGGCCGTAACAGCCCGAACCGCGCTTGAAGATCACGTGCACATGGTCGATCGGCAGGCCGAGCAGCATCGCGACGCCGCTCCGCGTCGGGTACGCGGACTGGGTCGGCGACCAGACGGTCGCCTTGCCGTCCTTCACGTCGGCCACCGCGCACGAGCTCCCCATCGATCCATGCATCTGATACGGATACAGGTAGGTCGCCGTCAGGGTCGTCCGTGCCTGTCGGAGCATCGCCTCGACGTCACCGGAATCGACGACCAGCAGATCGCGTGACGGCTGCTGCGCCCGGAGGTGGGCGTAGATGTCGGCCTGTTTCGGCAGTTCCACGCCGGGCGTCCAGGTCGCCTTCAGCCTGCGCGCGGCCTGAATCGCGTGCCACGGCGTGTCGCAGACCACGCCGACGAAGTTGTGGCGCACGACGAGCGTGACGAAGCCGGGCAGGCCGCGCACCGAGTCTTCGTCGACGTGCACCAGGGTCGCGCCGACCGCCGGCGGCCGCACCACCTGGCCGTGCAGCATGCCGGGCAGGCGCACGTTGTGCACGAACTCGAACGTGCCGGTCGCCACCTCCGGCAGGTCGACGCGCGGCACGGACGTGCCGAGCACGGTCCATTCGCGCTGCGGCTTGCGCCTGGCGGCGGGGCTGACGTGCAGGTTGAACTTCCGCCCGCCGATCAGCGCGCCGTAGCCGACCTGCTTCGAGGCGTCGCCCTTCACGCGGATCACGCCGTCGGCCAGCACGAGCGCCGCCACCGGCGCCCCGAGATGCCCGGCGGCCAGCCCCATCAGCGCCTCACGCGCCGTGGCCGCCGCCTGGGCCAGGTTGCGATGGTTGAAGTTGGTGGGCGTGGACTGGCTGCCGGACGTGGTGCCCTGGTCGGGCGTCACCCCGGTGTCGCACTGAATCAGGTGGATGCGCTCGATCGGCACCGACAGCTCCTCGGCGACGAGCTGCAGCTGCACCGTGTACATTCCCTGGCCGAGCTCACACTTGCCCGTATAGGCGGTCACGTGCCCGTCACGGCCGATGGCCAGCCAGGAATCGACCTCGCCCGCGATCGCCGCGTTCTGGCTGGCGAACGGCCCCGGCCGCTGCGCGACGCCGGTCTCCTCGGTCACCACGGCAGCGCTGAACCCGACGAGGAGCACGCCGGCCCCCTTGAGGAAGGTGCGGCGGGAGAAGCCGGCCCGCGTCAGGGCCTCGCGCGCATCGGGCGTCATCCGCAGGCGGCTCATCGCGCACCTCCCTCGGCCGCCGCGGCGCGGTGTGCCGCGTACTTCCTGATCGCGCGCATCATCCGGGCGTGGGTGAAGCAGCGGCACAGGACCGAGGACATCGCCTCGCGGATCTCGGGCTCGGTGGCGTGCGGCTGCTGGTCCAGAAACGCCTTGGCCGTCATGATCACGGCGTTCACGCAGAAGCCGCACTGCGCCGCCTGCTCGTCGATGAACGCCTGCTGAATCGGGTGCGGGTGCTCGACCGTGCCCAGCCCTTCGAGCGTGGTGATCGAGGCGCCCTGCATCCCGCGCACCGGCGTGACGCACGAACGGACGGCACGGCCCTGCACGATGACCGTGCAGGCTCCGCACTGCCCGAGCCCGCAGCCGAACTTCGGCCCGCGGAGCCCCAGGGTGTCGCTGAGGATGTACAGCAGCGGACTGGTCGGATCGACGTCCACCGTATGGGCGCGGCCGTTGACGGTGAGGGAAATGTCCATGATGAGCCTCCCGGGGGAAGGGAGATGGGTGCCACCTCCGACGTCCGACGTCAACGTGCGGCGTGCGACGAGCGGGCGCCCGGGCGTCCGAGCGCCCGGGCACCCGAGGACTTACTTCTGCCCGGCCTTGGCGGCCAGCAGACGGGCGTACGCGTTCGTGACGGTGTGGGCGGTCGACGCCATGATCTTCTGGTAGACCTGGGTCGCCTGCGCCTTGTCGCCGAGCTTTTCGTACGCCTGCGCGGCCAGCGCGAGCACCAGCGGGTCGGCCTGATCGGCCTTCTGCAGATCGGCCGCGGCCGTCTTGTAATCCCCCTCGTAGAACGCGACCGACCCGGTCAGGAAGGCCTCCAGCTGCGCCTTGTTCGCCCCGGCGTCCTTCGCCAGCACCAGCCGGGCCGCCTTGACGCGGTTCTCGGCCGTTTCCTGTTCGGTCGCGTACTGCGCCGCGGAAATGTTGCCGGTCCCCTTGGGAGGCGGCTGGACCTTGTCGGCCCGCTTACCCTGCGCGGCGTCAATCTGCGCCATGGCGGCGTTCCATTCGAAGTCCAGCTGGTTCTGCGCCGGCGGCATCAGCTTCGGCTGCTGCAGCGTGGCGGCGTAGCCCATGCGGAACCACTGCTGCGCCGCGTCGAAATCGCCGGCGTCCAGACACAGCTGCCCCAGCCGGCTCGCCATCTGTCCCGCGGCGCCGTATTGGCCCGCGTCCAGATCGCGGTTGTACATCACCGACACGTACTTCACCGCGCCGGTGCAATCGTTCTGGAAGGCGAACGACACCATCATGGCATCCTCGGCCCGGGTCCGGGCGGCCGGCGTCTTCGCCGCCTGGATCGCCTTCTCGAGGTTCGTCCGGGCGGCGGCCACCTGCCCCATCAGGTCGAGCACCACACCGGCTCCGAGGTTCGCCTCGAACGAGTCGGGCGAGGTCTGCAGGACGCCGCGGTAGACCGCCAGCGCCTGGTCGAGATGGCCGCTGCGAAGCTGCGCCTCGGCCTGCGTGACGAACGCGGGCGGAGGGGCCGGCGCGGCTGCGGCCGCGGCCGCCGGCGGCTGGGCAAATACGGTGGAAGAGGAGATCAGAAGCGCAGCAAGAGTCGTCTGGAAGATACGGGTCACAGTCATGGGCCAGATTCTAACTGCTGATCACGCAGAACGGAATCCCCTGAGGCCGCCCCGCGGCGACGTGGGCCAACGGCCCAGCCGGCGCGCCCCAGCTCGACCGCAGGTCGCCCCCTTCCCGGGGCAGGGACGAGGCGGCCGAGCCGGTCCCGTGCCGTGCCCGCGCGGCGCCCGGCTACATCGCGGATCGCGACTGCACCGCGCTGATCTCGTCCCTCGAAATCTTCTGGACGCTTCGCGGATTGAACGTCTGACGCGTGCCGACGCGCAGCGCGACCTCGATGCGCCCGCCGGTCAGCACGAAGAACTGCAGCAGGAAGCCGCCGCCTTCCATCGGCTCCACCTGATACGGCTCGCCACTCAGCCCGCCGACCCAGTCCGGCGCCTGCCGCCCGACCTCGCCCACGAGGTCGGGCGGCACGGCCAGAATCAGCGTCCCCGGCCGCTCCCCGGTCGCGCCGGCAATCGCCTGCCGCACGCCGGCCATGAAGCGGACCAGCACCCCGGCGAACTGTGCGTCGGTCGCCCCGGCGCGGTCCGGCGGGACGATACCCCAGGTCAGGTGGTGGATGAACGGATTGCCGTAGCCCTGACCGAGCATGTGATCGCGCGCGGCGGGATCGACCGGATGGACGACGGCGGCGTAGTCGAACCAGCCCTCCGCCCGCCGCAGGCTGTCTTCGGCCAGCCGCGCGGACACGTTGATGTAGTCCTGCCCGTCGACCGGCGACGGGTAGCAGCGCGCGTCCCAGCCGGACACGTACCCAAGCCGCTTCAACGGGCCGGCCACCAGGTGCGGCGGATCGGTGAAGATCGCCGCATGATCGAGGTTCGGGCGCAGGCGCACGCCGGCCCGCTCGATCCGCTCCGCGAATTCCCGCGCCTCGTCGAAACGCCCGGCGGCGTTCGCAATCTGGAAGTGCGCGGCAAAATCGGACGGCAGGCGGCACGGGCTCATCGCGGTCTCCTTGATCGGGCCATCGGCGATGGTCTCCGGAGCGGGTCAGGCGGAGGCGGTCAGGAAATCCGTCCGGCCGCCGTCGACCGTGAGAATCTGCGCGGTCATGAAAGACGACTCGTCGCTCGCCAGGAACAGCACGACCGCGGCGATGTCGTCCGGCGTCCCCACCCGGCCGAGCACCGCCTTGGCGGCCAGCGCCCGCAGGCGCGCCTCGTCGTCGTGGCGCTCCAGGGACGCCAGCATCTCCGTGGCGACGAAGCCGGGACAGATGGCGTTGACGGTGATCCCGGCCGGTCCGAACTCGAAGGCCTGTCGCTTGGTGAGCCCGATGACCGCCGCCTTGGTGGTCGCGTACGGCGTCGTCTCTGGCACGGCGGTGCCGAGACCGGCCAGCGACGAGATGTTGACGATCTTCCCGTAGTGGCGGGCCATCATGCCGGGCGCGACGGCCTGCACCGTGTGCACCACGCCCTTCACGTTGACGGCCACCATCCGGTCGAACGCCGCCTCGTCCATCGTGAGGGTCGTGCCGCGGGACAGGATGCCGGCGTTGTTGACGAGGATGTCGATGCGGCCGAATTCCTCCAGCGCCGCGTCCACCATCGCCTGCACCGCCGCCCGGTCCGACACGTCGGCCCGCCCCGCGATCGCCCGGCCGCCGCGCGCGCGGATGAGGTCGACCACTTCGGCCGCGGCCGCTTCCTGCCGGGTATAATTCACGATCACCGCCGCCCCTTCGCGGGCGAGCATCAAGCTGACGGCGCGCCCGATTCCGCGCGAGCCCCCGGTGACGAGCGCCACCTTTCCGTCGACTCGTCCTGACACGTGTGCGTCTCCCCCTCGTCGTGGCCAGTAATGATGATGATGTCCGCGTCAGCAGCACTCTATCACTGACGCCCGGGCTCGGGCGGGCCGCTTAGGCCGGGCTGAAGCCCGGCGCTACGACAACATCCTGCTTCGTCGCGCCGGGCTTCAGTCCGGCTTTCGCCGCCCTGCTTCGTCGCGCCGGGCTTCAGCCCGGCTTTCGCCGCCCGCCGCTCGTGGGTTACAGTAGCGCCCGAGAGACGCCCCATGATTTTCCCCCGCCGCTTTCCGCTCGCCACCCTGCCGACGCCGCTCCAGGAGGCGCGCGCGCTGCGCGCCGCGCTCGGCGGGCCGGGCGCGTGCCCGCGCATTTTCATCAAGCGCGACGATCTGACCGGCCTCGCGTTCGGGGGCAACAAGGCGCGCAAGCTGGAGTTCCTGGTCGCCGACGCCCTGGCCGCCGGGGCGACGACGCTCATCACGACCGGCGCGGTGCAGTCGAACCACGCGCGAATGACCGCCGCCGCGGCGCGCGCGGCCGGCCTGGACTGCACGCTCGTTCTCAGTACGGAGGCCCCGGCGCCCCACCCGACCGGCAACCTGCTGCTCGATTACATCCTCGGCGCCGCCGTCGAGTTCGTGCCGACGAGCGACGATCCGGCGCTCGCGGTCGGCAACGATGCGGCGAAGGTCGAGGAGGTCGTGCAGCGCCTGCGCGCCGGCGGGCGCACGCCGTACGTGATTCCGATCGGCGGATCCAGTCCGATCGGGGCGCTCGGCTACGCCGACGGCACGCGCGAGCTGCTGACACAATGCCGCGAGCTCGGCATCGCCCCCAGCCGGCTGTACTTCGCGAGCGGATCGCGCGGCACGCAGGCGGGGCTGACGCTGGGCGCCAGGCTGTTCGGCGCGCCGTACCGGCTGCACGGCATCGCCGTCAGCGGCGGCGAGCCGGAAAAGGTCGTGCGGGCGGCCCGCGTGGCGACCGAGGCGGCGCGGCTCCTCGGCGAGACGGTGCAGGTCACG
>Ga0307373_10007312_pt1 | contig 17281 bp, 16 predicted proteins | sample OX2MG_FD_202534 | JGI IMG/M metagenome (GOLD analysis project Ga0307373, IMG submission 202534) | Soil microbial communities from Risofladan, Vaasa, Finland - OX-2 | ecosystem: Environmental > Terrestrial > Soil > Coastal area > Acid sulfate soil | place: Finland: Risofladan, Vaasa | collected... | reverse complement strand
AGCGAAAGCCGTTCGGTTGCCCGCTGCCGCCACGCGGCGGGAAATCCCTCCGCGTCCCCGCACAGAAAAGTCACCTCGCGCATTCCGGTGTCTCTCAAATGGCCGAGCCAACGCGCGAATGGCACGGATTGAAACTGGCGCCCTTCGGCATCCAGCAACACCCACGTGGCCGCCGGCTCCTTCTTCAGCCGGTCCAGGGCCGCGGCCTGCTTCAGCTCACTGCACTCGACAGGGGTGAAACGCCGCAGACGCTTCAGGTATTCATCGATCAGCGCGCGCAGTTCGGCGCGGCGCGTTCGGCCCAGCATGACCAGATGGATTTTCATGGGTAAGGGGGCTTAGCCGGCGGCCATTTCATCGGCGATTTCGATCCGCCGCGCCGCGCGCCACAGGCGTTCGAGATCGAAGTACAACCGCGCCTCGTCGTTGAAAATGTGGACGACAAACTCGCCGTAATCCAGCAGGACCCACTCGGCCTTGTCGTAGCCTTCGCGGTGCGCCCGCCGCAGGCCCTCGTCCATCATCCGCCGGTCGATTTCGTCGGCGATCGCTTGAATCTGGGGCGTGCTCCAGCCGGTGCAAACCAGAAAGTGTCCCGTGAAGGCGCCCATCTCGCGCAGGTCGAGAACGACGACGTTGCCCGCACTTTTCGCCAGGGCCGCTTCGACCGCGGCCGCCAGGCGGGGGCTGGGAAGATCAGCAATCATTCGCAATAGAGCGCCTGCTTTTCAATATATTCCTCCACAGGCGCCGGAACGAGCCCTCGAATCGAGCGGCCTTGTTGCCGGCGATGCCGGATTTCCGTCGACGAAACCCCGCTCGAAACCGCGCGCAGCAGGTGCATGGCGCCGGCGGCCATCTCGCCGATGCTTCCGGCGGCCGCCTGTTCCAGCCCAAAGCCCGGCCGGTGAGCCACAATGAACTCGCAGGCCCCCAGCAGGCGGCGGTACTCCTTCCACGTTCCGATTTGCCGGAAGGCGTCGGCGCCGGCAATGAAGTAGAGCCGCGTCGATGTGCCCGCGAGCTTGCGCCGAAATTGCCGCACCGTGTCAATTGTATAAAAAATATGGCGCCGGCCCGAAACGCCCGCTTCCGCCAGGGAGGGGACAAATCGCCGGTCACCGGCGCAGGCCAGCGCCACCATGGCGTACCGGTGCTCGAAAGCGGTCAGCTTGGCCGAGGCTTTGTGCGGCGGGTAGCCGGAGGGGATGAAGTACACACGGTCCAAATGAAAGCGGCGGCAGGCCGCCCGGGCCACGGCCAGATGGCCGGCATGAATGGGATCGAAGACTCCGCCGAACAGCGCGACGGCCGGCGTGGGCGAAGCGGAAGGATTCACGGCGTGTGAGGACTCTCCGGTGAAATCGATTGACTGGCTTGGGCCTCTTCGCCGGCCGGGCGCGCGCGCGGCAGGCGGTCGAGCGCTTCGGCGACGCTGCGCATCAGTTCCGGAATCCCCGCGCCGGAGGCGGCCGAAATCGCATGGAATACCAGATGGCGCGACTCGGCGAATGCCCGCAATCGTTCGGTCTTTTCCGGGTCGGTCGCGGCGTCGATCTTGGTCGCGACGACGATCGTCGGCTTGGCCGCCAGTTCCTCGCTGAACACGGCCAGTTCCCGGGAGATGATCTCGAAATCCCGCACCGGATCGCGGGGATTCGCGTCGCTCACGTCCACCAGGTGCGCGATCAGGCGCGTTCTTTCGATGTGCTTGAGGAAGCGAATGCCGAGCCCGGCGCCCCCGCTGGCCCCTTCGATCAGGCCGGGCAAATCGGCCACGACAAAAGTTTTGCCCCAGGGCGTCCCGTCGGCGGAAACGACGCCGAGCTGCGGCTCGAGCGTGGTGAACGGATAATCGGCGATCTTGGGCCGCGCCGCCGAGATGCGCGAAATCAGGGTCGATTTCCCGGCGTTCGGGAACCCGACCAGGCCCACGTCGGCCAGCAGCTTCAATTCCAGCCGCAGCCGCCGTTCCTCGCCCTTCTGCCCGACTTCGAATTCCTTCGGGGCCCTGTGCCACGGCTTGGCAAACCGTGCGTTCCCCCTACCGCCGCGCCCGCCACGAACCACGATGAGGCGCGCGCCCGGCTCGGCGAGGTCGGCAAGGGGTTCCTTCGTCTCCTCGTCGTAGATCACCGTTCCCACCGGCACGAGCAGACGCAAATCGCCGCCCGAGCGGCCATGGCGCTTCGATCCCTCGCCGTGACGGCCCCGATCGGCGCGGAATTCGCGATCGTAGCGGTAGCGGAGGAGGGTATTTTCCTGGACGGTGGCCTCGAAAACCACGTCGCCCCCGTCGCCCCCGTCGCCCCCCGACGGACCGCCGCGGGGAACGTACTTTTCACGGCGGAACGCAAGGCAGCCGTTCCCGCCGTCGCCCCCCTTCACATAGATATGCGCTTCGTCGACAAACACGGGTTCACCTTCTCACCGACAGCATACGTCAGCCTGACGGTGGCAGGAAGCCTTGTGCGAAGGTCTTTTGCGGGTCGAAGGATGTGGATGTAGCGCGGTCAGTTCGGCTTGGACTGTTCGAGCGGAACGATGTTGATGAACTTGCCCATTTGTCCCTTGTCCTCGAACTGCACGACGCCGGGGATGCGCGCGAATAGGGTGTCGTCGCGTCCGCGGCCTACATTGACGCCGGGCTTATAACGCGTGCCCCGCTGGCGCACCAGTATGCTGCCGCCGCTGACGATCTGGCCGCCGAAACGCTTGACGCCTAGGCGCTGCCCTTGGGAATCGCGCCCGTTAACTGAACTGCCGCCGCCCTTTTTATGTGCCATGGACTAAACCTTTGACTAGACCTTGATCTCGCCGATCTTCACCGCGGTGAAATTCTGCCGATGGCCGCGGGAGATCTTGTACTGGTTGGTCTTCTTGAACTTGAAAACCAACACTTTCTTGCTTCGTCCGTCGCCCACCACCGTGCCTTCGACGCGCGCCTTGGCTGCCGCGGCGCCGGCCAGAATTCCGTCATCGTTGCGCACGGCCAACACGTCTTCAAACATCACGGCCGCGCCCACTGGCTGGTCGAGCGATTCCACCTGAATTGTGTCGCCCGGGGAGACACGATACTGCTTTCCCCCGGCGCGAATGACTGCGTACATGAAACCTCCGGAAGGCGTGAAAAACCGAAAGGAAAATTATACGGGCCATATGCCCCCTCGGTCAACGCGCGGGCCGGCCAGGTGAAGAGCGCGCCGAAGATATGGCTCCCATTGACGAAGTCTTTCCGGCCCAGGAATCCCGATCCCGCCCAGGGGCCGGCGGACATCTCCGCCCCGCCGCCAACGCCACGACCCCTTAACGCTAACTCCATTACTATATAGGCGTTAAGCGGCCCCGCAGCCGCCTGCAGAACATCCTGGGCTCGCCCAAAGATCCCCGCCGCAAGCGGCATGCACACATGCGGCGAGCGCCCCGAGTCTGTGGGCCTTTTGCAGAACTCCGCGCTAAAACAGCTTCGAAACCGTGCGACAGATTTCTTCTGAAAAGGGACGGTAGGGCGCAAAAGCGGCAAAACGCGGCGTGCCGATCCCCGGATTTCTGCGTCACGGGAAGAATCCTGCTTGAGGTCTGGATGCCAAACCCGTCTACTTCGCCGGCTCCGGATTTCCGCGCGTATTCCAGCAGCGCGATCCCGATCATTGCTGAAACAATTTCATGGCCGAAAGCTGCGCGGCCAGGCCCGGCTGTTTTCGCTTTGCAGTCGCCGTGGGTTTCGCTATTTCGTGTGGTGACGGACCAAAGCCGCTCGCCACGATCCAGTCTTCACGCGCCTGCGGCGGAGGCGGTCCGGCCGCGAATTTTCCGGGGCGTGGCGCTATTGGAACGTATAAACTAGGTTGGCCACAAACCGGCGCTCCTGGTCCGTGCAAGGTATGGATATTGGGGATCGCGGTCGAGGAGAGGCCCCAGGCGCCATGGCCCGATTTCGCAGCGCTTCTTCGAGCATCGTGGTCGAATGATCTAAGGAGATACGGTATTGCTTTGCGGCGGTGGAGAACTCGCTCGTCTGAAAATAAATACAAATATTGATTCGACCGGTTGGACGGGCGCGAATACCGACACGACCGTGGACCCGCTCAGAGGGCAGTTTGAATCATCGCAAAAGGCATCAAATCTCATAGGGAGGTACAGCTATCATGTTGCGTCGTGATTTTTTTCAACTGGCATTAGCTTCAGGTATTGCAGCGTCTCTCGCGCCTTTGGACCAAGCCCTGGCGGCCCAGGGACCGGCCCAAACAGACCGGAAACAGGCATTTCCCGTAGTGAAGGGTTTAACCCGTGACGTGGCCGAATTTATCCTCAAGACCAACTACAGCGACATTCCGGCCGATGTCATCGAAGTCGGCAAGAAATCGATCCTCGACGGCTTCGGATTGTCCCTGGCGGGCTCGACGGCCGATTCCGGACACATCGCCCGGGAATACATTCGGGGCTCCGAGCTTTGCGGCGGCAGCTCGACCGTCTCGGGAACCAACCTGAAAGTTCCGCCGCGGTTTGCCGCTTTTCTGAACGGCGTCGCGATTCATGCCTTCGACTTCGATGACACGCAACTGGTTGTCGGCCCGGGCCGCGTGTATGGGTTGCTGATGCATCCGACGGTGACAGCCCTGCCGCCGGCCTTTGCGGTCGGCGAGCCGGCCGGTATTTCCGGCAAGGATTTGATGCTGGCCTATCACATTGGCGTGGAAGTGGAATGCAAGATCGCCCTGGCGCTTTCGCCTCGCAGTTACAATGACGGATTTCACATCACGGGCATTTGCGGCCCGTTTGGCTCGGCGGCGGCCGGCAGCAAGCTGCGGAATCTCAACGAGAACCAGATCTTGAATGGGTTCGGTGTCGCCGCCACGGCGGGAGGCGGTTTGCGAGCGAACTTCGGCACCATGACGAAGCCGTTTCATGCCGGCCATGCCGCCGAAGGCGGACTCATCGCGGTGGATTTGGCCTCGCGGGGTTTTACCGGGGCGCAGAACGTCCTGGAAGCGCCGGGGGGATTCATGCACGCCTACGGCGGCTCCTATGAATACGAGCCTGGCTTTCTGACCAAGCAGCTCGGCAATCCGTGGGTCTTTGCCAGCCCGGGCGTCTCCATCAAACCCTTCCCCAGCGGGTCGCTCACGCACCCCGGGATGAGCGAAATGTTGCGGCTGATTCGCCAGAACAAGATCAAGCCGGCCGAGGTGGAGAGCGTGGATGTCAGCACGAACAAGTTTGCCCTCGGCTCGCTGATCCACCACGATCCGCACACCGGCCTCGAGGCCAAGTTCAGCATGGAATTTTGCCTGGCCATTCTCCTGCTCAGAGGCAAGGCGGGCCTGCCCGAGTTCACCGACGCGGTCGTGAATCGGCCCGACGTTCAGGCCATGATTCACCGCGTCCATTATTCCGGCAGCGCCATGGCCGCGGCCGCCGGCCTCAACACGATGAACACGATCATCCACATTCACTTGAAAGACGGCCGCACCATTTCCGGTCGCGCCGAGTATGCCCTTGGGAGTCCGCAACACCCGATGAGCTACGAACAGGTCGCGGATAAATTCCGCGGCTGCGTCGACTATGCGAAATGGCCGCAGGCGAAGGCGGAAAAGATCATCGAGACGGTGCGCACGCTCGAATCGGTCGCCGACATTCGCGAACTGACTCCGCTTCTGAGCGGGGAGAAAGAGTAACTACATATGGCCAACCACACCTATCGAATCGCCGCCATCCCCGGGGATGGAATCGGCCGGGAAGTTGTGCCGGAAGGCATCCGCGTTCTGGAAGCCGCCGGCCGCCGTTTCCATTTCACCCTCGACTGGCGCCATTTTGATTGGAGCTGTGAAACCTATCTGAATACCGGACGCATGATGCCCGCGGACGGACTCGACCAGCTTCGCCCTTTCGACGCGATCTTTCTCGGCGCCGTCGGCCATCCCGACGTTCCCGATCACGTCTCGCTCTGGGGACTGCTGATCCCCATGAGGCGCGGATTTCACCAATACGTCAACCTGCGCCCGGTGCGGCTGCTGGCCGGTATGGAGCCGGCCGTCAAGAATTTCCAGCCGGGCCAGATCGACATGCAGATCGTGCGTGAAAACAACGAAGGCGAGTACTCGGAAATCGGCGGTCGGCTCTATGAGGGCACCGAGGATGAGGTAGCCATGCAGGAGACTGTTTTCACGCGCAAAGGCGTGGACCGCGTCATGCGCTACGCCTTCGAACTGGCGCGGACGCGCCGCCGTCACCTCACTTCGGCGACCAAATCCAACGGCATCATCCACACCATGCCGTTCTGGGACGAGCGTTTTCGAGCGATGGCGCGGGAATATCCGGACGTTCGCACCGATCAATTTCTCATCGACATTCTCACCGCTCATTTCGTCCGGCACCCGGACTGGTTCGACGTCGTCGTCGGCTCGAACCTCTTCGGCGACATCCTGTCCGATCTGGGACCGGCCGTCGTCGGCTCGATCGGCATCGCCCCCTCCGCCAACCTCAATCCGGAACGGGAGTATCCCTCCATGTTCGAACCCGTTCACGGGTCGGCGCCGGATATTGCCGGAAAAGGGATCGCCAATCCGATCGCCCAGATCGGGTCGGGGGCAATGATGCTTCGCCACCTTGGCGAAGAGGAAGCTGCCGCCACCATCGAGCAGGCCATCGCCGCAGCGCTTCTCGATCCGAAGCTCCATACGCGGGATATGGGCGGTACCGCGTCAACAGTGGAACTGGGCAAGGCGATCGCCGCGGCAGTTGAGGCGTAGGGCCCCATTCCCGACGGACGGCCGCTTCCGCCCCGCGGCGCAGGCAATCCGTTGTGGCGGGTCCCAGGGTAAAAGCACAGTCCAGCCAACCAGTTCGCGGCCCGGAACGAGGGGGCACACATTCCCCCTTGTTCCGGGCCGATTCCATCTCATCGGAAAGACAAGGCATCCGCATTCCGAATGAGGCCTTCTCACGGAGCGCCGGCCCCCCCCCCTACTACAAAACACTGCGCCGGGGGAGCGGGAGATCTCTACCCGATCCGGCGATACCGGATGGCGGCGCGGCGCCAATGCGTATCGCCGCGGTCCTGCCGACATCTTATCCGGAAGCCTTCCATTCCGCAGGAGGATAAGGCTTGACAGCAATCAAATCGCAGCAATAGATTGATACGCGGAATTAAAAATTAGGTTGTTTTGTGTCAGCGCGGCGACGCGTTCGGAGGTCTTGATGAAAGGCTTTACTCGGTTTTTGTTGCTGGGGGTTTTGGTAGGCGCCTTTGGATTGACAAGCAATAGTTTCGCGGCCGGTAAAACAAAGACGATGCTGTACGTTACAAACAGCGGCGGTGACAGCGTAACCGTAATCAACCTGGACACGATGAAGACTGTGGGCAACATCGTGCTCGGCAAGCAAATTCATGGCGCCTGTGCCCCGGCCGATGGGCGAACCATTTTCTTTACCGTAATGTCGACACGGACGCTGAAAATTGTTGACACTGCCACGAACAAAGTGCTTGGCACCATTCCACTCATTTCCCATCCGTTCGGAGGACGTCCGAACGAATGCGCCTCGACCCCCGACGGCCATTATGTCGCCGTGCCCATGCGCTTCTACGGCAAGGCGCAGCCGACGCATGGCAGCATGGATATCGTCGATATGCACCAAAAAAAGGTCGTAAAAGTCCTTCCCATTCTTTTTCCTCACAACTGTTTTCGCGCGGAAAGCAATGATTTCCTGTACTGTGAAACAAGGGCCAAAGGCGAGATTTACCGCCTGAATCTGAAGACGATGAGCTTCGATGAAACATTCCCCTCCGGCGCCGATCCGCGACCCTTTGTAATTGATACAAAGACGAAGAAAATCTATGTCGCATTGGGCGGTTTCCATGGTTTCGCGGTGGTTAACATGGAGAACAAGGAAGTCCAACGCGTGGCCCTTCCCCCGGGACCGCCCGAGCCGGCGGCTTGCCAGAAATATGAGAAGAACACCCCGACTCACGGAATGGATATCACCCCGGACGGCAAGGAACTCTGGGTAACGAGCTTGGTCGATGGCGGCGTCTACGCGTACAACCTGGCCACGAAGAAATTCTCCCAGGAGATTCACACGGGGGCTTGCCCCAATTGGGTTTCCATTACCCCGAATGGCAAGTACGTGACCGTGAGCAACAGCATTCCCGACACAACCTCCGTTATCGACACGAAAACTCAAAAAGTGGTTGCCAACTTTAAGGTGGGCAAGACTCCCAGGCGCCTGCTAGCGATCAACGTACCTGTATCCTAGATCGCTGTGAATCGTTTCGAAGGGTTGCGCCGGAAGATCGATTCGGCGTGGAAGTTGCAGCGATTGGCTTCGCGATAGGATTGCAGACATGCAGCGGTTAGAGGCCGCGCGCGCTCGGGGTGCTATTCCGGCCCCGAAAGCGCACGCGGCTTTTTATTGAATAGGCCTGTTCTATCCGTTCATCGATGTGACTTCTTACGCCGGCAGAACCTTGATTTTTCCACCCGTCCGGTGGCTCCCGGCGGGATTTCCGCTAAAAGCTGGTTTCCCCGCAAGCGCCGCGGTCAAACGTCCGGCGTCGCTGCCTCGAATCACCTGGAACCCTGCCAACTTTGATTTAGATTTTCGAAATTCCTGTTCGGGTGAGTCGGTCAAGGCTGCCTTACCGATTCGCCATCGTGCCAGAGCGTCCCGGGGGAAGTTCGCCGGCTAGGGCAGTGCAATGGAAACGTACTTGATATCCAGAAACTCATCGATTCCCCAATGGCCGCCTTCGCGCCCGACTCCCGAGTACTTCACGCCCCCAAAGGGGGCCTGCGCGGTCGAAGGCACGCCGTCGTTGACGCCCACGATTCCGTATTCGAGAGATTCCGCCACCCGAAAGGCGCGGCCCAGATCGCGCGTCCACAGGTAGGCGGCCAGGCCATACGAGGTCGCATTCGCGATGCGAATGGCTTCTTCCTCGTCTCGAAACGTCGCGACGGGCGCGACCGGGCCGAATGTCTCTTCCCGCATCAACAACATATCCGGCCCGATCCCGGTCAGGACCGTCGGTTGGAAATAGAGTCCGCCCGCGGGCTCTCCGCCCGTCAGCAGGCGCGCCCCTTTTTGCAAGGCATCTGCGACATGCGCCTGCACCTTCGCCATTCCCTGGGCGTCCACCAGCGGGCCGATCTGCGTCTGGGGATCGAGCGGGTCCCCGACCCGCAAGGCGTTTGCGGCCGTCTTCAGCCGCTCGCTGAAATCGTCCGCAATGCTTTCGTGAACGTAGATGCGATTCGCGCACACGCAGGTCTGGCCAGCATTGCGAAACTTGCAGGCGACGACCTGGGGCAGCGCGGCGTCCAGGTCCGCGTCGGAAAAGACCAGGAACGGCGCATGCCCGCCTAGTTCCAGGCCCAGACGTTTCATCGTCGGCGCGCAGCGCTCGTAGAGATGCATGCCGACCGCCGTCGAACCGGTGAAGGTCAGCACGCGCACGCGCGGATCGCCAAGCAGAACATCGGAAACCGGCACGGGATTGAGCGCGGGCAGGACCTCAAATGTCCCGGGCGGCCCGCCGGCCTCCCGCCACAGGTCCGCCAGACAAAGCGCCGAGAGAGGGGTCTGTTCGGCGGGCTTGAGAACGACGGTGCAGCCGGCGGCCAAGGCCGGCGCTACTTTGCGAGTCACCATAGCACAGGGAAAATTCCATGGCGTGATGGCATAGACCAGGCCGGAGGGCTGGCGCAGGGCGATGAGCCGTTTGTTCGGAAACTGGCTGGGAATCGTTTCGCCGTAGACGCGCTTGGCCTCTTCCGCGTACCACTCGACGAAGCTCGCCGCATAGCCAATCTCGCCCTCGGCCTCCGCCAGGGGCTTGCCCATTTCCATCACCATCAGCCGGGCCAGTTCGGCCTTCTGTTCGCCAATCCGCTCGAACCAGCGCCGCAGAATCGCAGCCCGCTCATAGGGAGTTGTTCGTTTCCAGGAGGAGAATGCGGCCGCTGCCCGGTCGGCGGCCCCTTGCGCTTCACCCGGGCCGCAATCGGGCACTTCAGCGAGGACCGAGCCGTCGATCGGCGTGCGCACGGAGAAAGTCCGCCTGGCGCCAGGGATGGTTCCCTGAATGCGCTTGTCCACTGCCGTGGAGAGTTGCATCGTCGTTGCCTCCTGTACCTATTCTATCGATGCCAAATTGCCGGTGCGCAAATTGGCAGAGCCCGAACTGGCGGCCTCCATCCCCTTGCTTTACAGCCAGCGGCCGCCGGAGACCCCGAATCCGGGATCAGCGTGAGAGATTTGCCGGTTCGCCACTGCGGTCGAGATTGGCTAGTTCCTGGGTGAATTCCGGATTCTGGGGGAACTCCTGATGCAACTGGCCGAGAAGCGATCGGGCGAGCCGGGGCTGCCGTTCCCGCAGCGCCGCCAGCGCCAGCAGCACTTTGGCGAACGGCTTCAGATAATGGCCGCTTTCGCTCGCGAGCTTCAACTGCTGCATGCCGAGCGCACGATTGCCCTGAATCCCGGCAAAACTCAAAAAGAATCGTTTGTAACTCGGCAGGCAGCCGATGATGTAGTTCGCCGCGCCCAGCGCGAGGTAGGCGTCGTTCGCGTTCGGATTGACCAGGAGAAGTAAGCGCGCCGATTGCTGCGTCTGGCGCAGCAACAATAGGCTGGAAATGTGTTGCTTCGCGATCAAGGCGTCGTAATCGGCTTGCATGCCATTGGCCAGCGTCAGCACCAGCAGCGCGTTCGGATCCCGAGGGCTGGTCTTGAGGATCGCTTCGGCCATCTCTCGCGCCTTGTCGTCCACCTGCAAGAAGTCCGCCTGCGCCGCATCATGCTGGGGATTGGGAACCCCGCCGAGCAGTTTTTTGTCGTTGAGAAAAAAAGCAGGCGTAAGGATCCCCTGCTTGTTGAACTCCTCGAACAGGTAGCCGGCCGCCAGCGAGGCCTCACCCATGGGATCTTTCGGGTGCTCTTGTATGTAGGAATCGAAAGACGCCCGAGCAGTCGAGAACCGGAGCTCGTACATCTCCGTGAAGCCGGCCTGCAGCGTCGCCGCCTGCCTCGGTGCGGCCAGCGCCGGCCCGCATCCCATCAGGGCAATAAGCAGAATCGCAGCCGAAGAACCGACCGAGCGTGATCCGGTCATATGTACATGCGCCACGTCACCCCTAGTCTACTGGACTTCCGGGAAGTGCGGAATGCCCGCTTCCCTCGGGACGGGAAAATAGCCGTGGCACGAATCTTGGCTTATATCCCATCTTCCGGCGATATTCGGGATTGGCCAGGAGCATCCGGTCTTCGGTCCTCAGGCGCGAGCGGAGAACCAGCCAATGCGCCGGGGTGCTCACCGCTGCCGTGACCCACGCCGTGTGAATGAGGGGCAGGGCGAGCATCTCCACAAGAACGGCGGCATAGTTGGGATGCCGGATCAGCCGATACGGACCTGTATCCACCACTCCCAGCCGGCCGGCATCGACCACCTCAACGCTCCAATGCCTGCCCAGCGTGTGGATGACCCACCAGCGCAGACCGTTTGCCGCCAGGAACAGGACCCCCATCGCCGCCGCCAGGGCGGGCACGAACGGCCGCCGCCAGAACCAGACTTCCGCGCCCGCGCCCGCGAGCACGCCGACGTGCAGGATCACCATCCAGCGGAAACTCGGGTCGGGTGGCAACTGAGCGCCGCGGGCAACCAGAAACCGCTCGTTCCGCAGTGAAATGCGGAGCTCGACCAGGCGCAGAACACCGACCACCCCGAGGAGCGCGAGAAACCCGACTCGCGTCAGTTCCGCCATTCGAGCAGCACCATCTCGGCGCTAAATCCCGGCCCGAATCCGACCAGCAGGCCCGACGCGCCCGCGGGCATCGGTTCTTTGTTCAGCCACTCTTTGAGTACGAAAAGCACGCTGGCGCTGGAAAGGTTTCCGTAGTCGCGCAGCACGTCCCAGGAGGGCTGCGTCTGCCCGGAATCGAGTCCCAGTTCCTGCTCGATGTAGCTCAGCAGCTTCTGACCTCCCGGATGAAGCACCCAGGCGGCGATCTCTTCCTGGCGGCGATGGTGCCGCTCGAGGAATCCCCCCACCAGCTGCTTGATGCGGGACCGGATCAGATCGGGCACTTCACGGGCCAGAATGATGTGAAATCCCGTTTCCCGCAGGTCGAATCCCATGGCATCGAGCGAATGGGGAAACAGGTAGCTTTCCGCGGCCATCATCCGCGGGCCCGCTTGGGGCTCGCCTGTTATCACCGCCGCGGCCGCGCCGTCGCCAAATAGCGCGCAAGAGATCAGGTTCGCCTGCGAGAGATCGTTTCTTTGAAACGTCAGGGTTGGCAACTCGACCGACAGCGCCAATACGCGTCCCTCGGGGCACCCCCGCAGGAAATGCCATGCGTGGCCGAGGGCGGCGGCGCCGGCGGCGCAACCGAGTTCGGTGATCGGCAGCCGTCTCACGTCGGAGCGAAAACCCATGTCGTTGATGAGGTAGGCGTCCAGGGAGGGAATGATGACGCCCGTACAGGACACCGTAATGAACAGATCGATGTCGGCCGGACGCAGTCCGGCCGCGCTGAGCGCGTCGCAGGCGGCTTGCCGGCCCAGGCTCACAGCATGTTCGCGATATTCCCGGGTGAGCTGCGCGAGCGGTCTCGGCTTGATGAAATAGTCCAGAGGGAAAATACAATGACGCGTCTCAACGCGCGTATTGTCCACGACGGCATAGAGCGCGCGCAGTTTCCGCTCGTCCAGCGCAAATACCTCGCGCATGTACCGTTTGACTTCATCGCGCGCCATCGTGTACGCGGGCAAGGCCGTGGCCACCGAAGCGATCGTTCCGGCGCCCCCGTCCCGGACAAAGCCCTTCGATCCACTCGCCACGGTTGCTCCTTTCCCTTGCCGGAGAATGCACTCACCTCAGTTGACCGGGACAGGATACACTTCTTTTCCGTCGCTCACGATGAATTTCACCGGTTATAATGGCCGGCTCGAAAAACGGATTTTCTTTCGATTTGCCGGAAGCGCGCGATCATCGCGGGGCACCTCGCGTTTCCGTGCCCACGCTACCCGGAAGCGGCAGGTGCGCGGTAGCCGACGGACAGGCGGAATCGGGAAACATTCCGGATGACACATCTCACCCGGCGGGAACTATTGCAGGGATTGGCGGCCGTGCCCGCTCTGGCGGTCGCCGGATCGCTAGCGCATGCGGCGCAGGCCTTATCCGGTCAATTCACCGGCAGCCCGTTCCAACAGCTCAACGTTCTTGTCCATGGCATGTCCGTCATCGAGTTCGCCAGCGATGAAGTCTACATTTATCTTCCGTCGGCCCCGTCCGACTACGCCTACCTGGCCGGCTCCTGGATGCAGGAGGCTTCCCTGGCCCGCGGCGGCGCCTATCGCCTCTCCGGCGTGATGACCGGCCCGCGCCCCGAACTGCGCATGATCCATCCGGAGGAGAACGCGGTCTACAAGGACCACAAAATCGATCCGGGTTTTTCCTACTGCAAACTGATCCTGCCCTTTCCCGACCTTTTCACTCCGCTTCGCCTGCTTCGCAAGGAGCACGGGAGGAACTTCTTCGCCGGTTCTCCCCAACCGATTCTTGAGCCCTCGGCCATTCCGCAAGTTGTCGCCCTCACCTACTCTCATCCCGATTCCACTTCGCCCCTCGAGGTTCGGCCACTCGCCTGGACCCCCGTGATTCAGGAAGGCGTCGTCAACTTTCACGTCTGGGATGCCCCCGCGAAAACACCCTCCCCGCAAGAAGCCCGGGACGCCTTTGCCAATATGACGAAGATGATCGGGTTGCCGGGGCTTCGACTCAATCCCGACTATGCGGAGATCAAACCGGCCCCGCCGGATGAAAATCCGGATGTGCTCGGTCTCGGCTGTGAAGAGGAATGGACTTTGATCGAGAGGTTAGGCCACCCGTATGGCTGCGTCCGCCGCAGGGAACAGACCCCGAAGAAGGGACCCTTCGACAACCTGTCCCTGATTCTCTACTGACCGAATGGCCGGGGCATATTTGTGTGCTTGCGGAGTATTTCCGCGAGAACGCCGGCTTCCAATAGCCGAAGCCATCTCGCCCTCAAATCCCTTTGATTACAGGCGGAACTCGCGGTGAATCGCGCGCACGGCCCGGCCGAGGGCGGCCGGCTCAACGGCCAGGGCGACGCCGTGGCCGGAAGGACCATTGGCGACGGCGAGCACGTTAATGCGGCGGCGGGCCAGCGCGGCAAAAACCCGTGCGGTGACTCCGGGAGCGCGGCGAATCTGGGCGCCGATCGCGGTGACCAGGCCGACTTCCTCGGAAGACTCCAGCACGAGGCCATGTCCCTGCGCGCGATGGGAAAGCTGCTGCTCGAGGTTGGCCAGGACCGGCATTTCGTCGTGCGTAATGGCCAGGGCCAGGCTGTTTTCCGCCGAGGATTGCAGCAGAAGCAGGGGATGAGCGCGCATCGGCTCGAGCCAGCTGAGAACACGCGTCGCCAGTTCCACCGGACCGTAGGCGCGGTCGGCGCGAACGGCCACCAGATGAACGCGCGGAACGGCGGTGACGGCGGCCACGCCGGCCCGGCTGGTGAGGCCGGGCAGAATACGCGTACCCGGCTTGGAAGGCCGGAAGGAATTGCGCACGCGCAAGGGAACACCACCATCCATGACAGGCAGAATCGCCTTCCAGTGAATGACCTTGGCGCCAAAAAAGGCGAGCTCGATCGCCTCGGCATAGGTGAGCCGCGGAATCACGCGAGCGCCCGGAACCAGGCGCGGGTCGGCCGTCATCACGCCGTCGACGTCGGTCCAAATAGTGACTTCATCGGCCTGGAGCAGGGCGCCGATGAGCGTAGCGGTGTAATCGGAAGAACCGCGGCCGAGGGTCGTCGGAATGCCCGAGCGAGTGGCCCCGCGGAAACCGGTGACCACCGGAAGGATACCTTTTCGCAACAGAGGAAGCAGGCGCCGGCGAAGCCGCAGCTTGGTCGGTTCGGTCAAAACGGTGGCGTCGCCGAAACGGTCGTCGGTGACAATCAGATCGGCGGCATCGACGGCCACGGCGCGAACTCCCGAAGCGCGGAGGGTCGAAGCCAGCAGATCGGTCGACATGAGCTCGCCCAGAGAAGCAATGCTATCGAGGCCCCTCGGGGTCGCCTCTCCCACAAGCCCAAATCCCTGGCAGATATCCTCGAAAACGCGCACCGATTTCTCGAGGCGTTGGGCAAAGCCGACCTGCTCATCGGGCGGCAACAAAGCCTTGGCGGTTTCGAGATGACGCTCGCGAATCTGGCGGGAGGCCTCGCGCCAGGAGTGGTCGCGGGTGGCGGCCGAGCGGGCCGAACGCAACAGAAGATTGGTCGTGCCCGCCATCGCCGAGACGACAACGATCGTCCGCCGGGACCGGGAACTGGCCGCCGAACGGCGAGCGACCCAGGCGATGCGCTCGGCGTCGCCGACCGAAGTGCCGCCGAACTTCAAAACGCATAGCGGGCCGCGCCCGCCCGAGCGAGGACTCACGCGATCACCGAAATGCCGCCGGCGATCGACGGAACCAGCATGACCTCGTCGCCTTCGCGGAACTGATAGGCCGCGCCGCCGAGGAAGCGGATGTCCTCTTCGTTGACGTAAACGTTTACAAACGGCCGCAACTGGCCGGAATCGTCGCGCAGATGACGATTCAAGTCAGGATGCTGGCGACCGAGGTCGTCAAGCAGCTCGGCGAGCGTGGTTGCCGAACATACGACGCTGGCCGCGCCCCCGGTAAACCGGCGAAGCGCGGTTGGAATCTGGACGGAAACAGACATCAAGTTGCTCCTCTCGTTTCCCGGCCCGGTCATTGGCCCTCGGCCCCGCTAGACGCGGAAAGCATTCGCCCGGAAAGCAGGCACCTGCTCCGGAGCGGCAAGGCGAGGACCGCATCTACGAGTGAGGGAAGAAATGGCTACCCTTCGACCGGAAAGGCCTGAGTCCAAAGGACCAAGGCCGAGTTTAGCAGGCGTGAATGCAAGCGGCAAGCCAGCGCCGGCCGCGGCGCGAGCGCCCGCCGCAAGCGAAACCGTACGCTCCAGATTCCAGCCCGTGCCCACCGTTTCGTGCATGGTTTCGTGCCGGCCAATCGCTTTTCGGTGAGCCGGCGCGGCACCTTCTCTCCCTCCGAGCTGTCCTTTTTCGCAGAATGCTCCGGACCCTTTGCGGCTCCGCACCTTTGCCGATGGAACGGCAGATGAGGAGAATCGGCCGACAATGAAGTTCCGGTAGGAAGCTTTGTTCACAAAAATGAACATCCGTCGCAGCGGGGCTTTCCATCGGCCGCCGTTATAGGACCACGGCGGATTCCGTATGTAATTGAAACTAAAAGGGCTATTGGAGAGCGTTTTTGCTTGATGGAAGGTTCGGTTGGAGACGAACTTGCATACAAGAGCCGTTGTGGCTGGAAACAGCCGCGATAGGAGGCTGTCACCATGAGAAAAACCTACACCAAGCCCTGCATCAAAGCCTTGGGCCTGCTGCGGTCAGTCACTCAGTCGCTTAGCGACTGCGGTTAGAGGCCTTGGGCCACGGGAAGCAGGGACTCGCGAAGGGCATCCTTCAAGTGCCTGCTTCCTGCAGGGCTTCTTTGCGAACGGGCACAACACATATGAATGAGAATCACAAAGTCGAACTCATCCTCCGCTGCTGCGCTCACGGTGCCCTGTCATGACGCGCCTGAGCTCTCCCCGGCGCAACGGGCAGGTCATCGCGCAGAAGGGCTCGAGCAATTTTCTGCTGTTCAATATGGGTGATGGTAACTACTACTCCTTGAATGAAGTGGGCGGCAGGATTTGGGAGCTCAGCGACGGACATCACACCGTCGGGCAGATCGTCGACATTCTTGCGGCGGAATATGAGGCGCCCGCTGAAGCCCTTGCGCAGGACGCCTTGGAACTTCTCGATGAACTGCGCGGCGCAAAACTGGTCGTCGAAGCCGGGTAAACCCACGCGTTTCGATTGAATGTTGCCGCAGCTCGGCACGCCGACCCCGCTCGAGCTTCCCTCGGATACCCAAGCGATGAACAAGACGACGGAACGAGACCTGAAAATAAGCATTGGTTCCAAGGCAGTCCTCTTCCTGCGCGTCTTTCTGTTCGCCGCGGCAGTTCCGGTCCTCATGCGGCTCAAAATCGCGCGGGTTGCCGCGATCCTGGAGCCTGGCCGGGAACCCCATCCGGTCGATCCTGAACTGATAACGAGAATTCTCGCCTATGTAGAAACCGTGATCCGGCGAGGCGGTCCGTTGATCCGCAGGGGATGCCTGACCCACGGTCTCACGCGTTACTACTTTCTCCG